>WNGE01015024.1_pt1 | contig 10542 bp, 7 predicted proteins | sample 5400651 | NCBI WGS metagenome assembly WNGE01 (sample SAMN13153370, study PRJNA577476) | soil metagenome | isolation source: 60 cm soil or saprolite under grassland replicate 2 | place: USA:California | collected 2016-06-15
CCCGAGCAGGTGGTCGGCGTAGGCCGACACGGCGACCTCCCGCGACAGCGCCCCGTCGCGGCGTGCCTTCCCGAGCGCTCGCGCCAGGAGGCGCCGCACGCGGTCGAAATGGCGCCGCACGCGCCGGGCAGCCGTCGAGTCCACGGGCCCGAGCTCGAACGCCGCATTGCACATGAGGCAGCCCCGGCGATCGGGGTAGCGGCGGATCAAGCCGAGGACCCGATCAAAGAACCCCCGGATCTCGGGCGCGGACGCCCGGGGCTTCTCGAGCGCCCCGATCATCGGGTCCATGACGGCCTGCGAGTAGCGCTCCAGGGCCCCGAGGAAGAGGTCGCGCTTGCCCCCGAAGGTGGCGTAGAGCCCATAGCGGCTCGCTCGCGTGCCCCGCACCAGGTCATCCAGCCCGGTGTCGCGGTAGCCATTGCGCCAAAACTGCTCCAGGGCGCGATCGAGGGCTTCGGCCGGTTCGAAGTCCTTGCTGCGTGGCATGTCCTGACCTCCTAATTCAAGAACAGACAATCTGATATAAGGTTTCGGGCCGGGCGGCCCGAGTCAAGCCGGGAACCCGGGGACCCCGAGCTATCGCTCGGAGCACTACCTCCACTACTCAGGAAGTATTGGCCCGGCGGTCGCCCGCCCGACTATCTCTGTGCGTGGCGCCGCGCGTGTCGCACCCCACACGCCATCCGCATCCCTCAGCAGCCGAGCCGATGATGTCGAGCAGCACGTCCAGCGAGGGTCCTGCACCCCGAGAGCCACTCCGGATTCTCATGGTGGAAGACGTCGCCGCCGACGCGGAGCTGATGCTCCGCGAGCTGCGCCGCGCCGGGGTCCGCTGCGCGACGCGGCGGGTGGAGAGCGGGACCGACTTGCGGCGCGCCTTGCACGAGTTCGCCCCGGACATCGTCCTAGCGGATCACGCCCTGCCGCAGTTCTCCGCGCTCGCCGCGCTGCATCTTGTGCGGCACGAGCGCCCGCTCACGCCCGTCATCCTCGTCACCGGATCGCTCGACGAGGAGACGGCGGTGGACCTTATTAAGGAAGGCGCGGCCGACTGCGTCGTGAAGCACCGCCTGTTCCGGCTGGGCCCCGCCGTGCAGCGCGCCCTGGCGCTGCGCCGGGCACTCGAGGACGCCGCCGCCGCCGAGTCCGCCCGCACCCGCGCCGAGGGGGCGCTGCGACGCCAAACGGAGTTCCTGTCCCACGCGCAGGCGGCGGCCGGGGTCGGCAGCTGGGAATGGGACATCGCCACGGACGCCATCACCTGGTCCGACGAGACCTATCGGATCTTCGGGGTCGACCCCACCGAGGGGCCGATCACCTACGAGCGCTACCTCGAGCTCATCCATCCCGACGATCGCGCCGGCGTGGCGGCCGAAGTGAGCTGGTCGCTCCAGACGCGCGAGCCATTCGCGTTGGACCATCGCATCGTCCGCCCGGACGGCACGCTGCACTTCCTGCACGGTCGCGGCGGGGTCGTGACGGACGCGGCCGGTCGACCGGTCCGGATGCTCGGCGCGGTGCTCGACATCACGGGTCGCAAGAAGGCCGAGGAAGCCTTACGACGGGCCAACGACCGCCTCAACGCGGTGATCCAGTCGTCCCCGCTCGCGATCTCGACCCTCGATGCGGACGGCGTCGTCCGGACGTGGAACCCGGCGGCCGAGCAGCTCTTCGGATGGACCGCCGACGAAGTGATCGGCCGGCCGTTACCTACGGTGCACGGCGAAGCAGCGGAATTCGAGGAGACGCGGCGGCGGGTGATGCGGGGCGAGCCGGTGTCGAACATCGAAGTGATCCGCAAGAAGAAGGACGGCACAGCGGTGACCGTGAACCTGGTCGCCGCGCCGCTGCACGAGGCCGACGGGCGCATCACCGGCATCCTCGGCCTGGTCGAAGACCGCACCGGCGTCAAGCGCCTCGAGCAGCAGTTCTTTCACGCGCAAAAAATGGAAGCCGTGGGCCGGCTCGCCGGCGGCATCGCCCACGACTTCAACAACCTGCTCACGGTGATCACGAGCTACAGCGACCTGCTGCTCGAGGACTTCGGCTCCGACGATCCAAAGCGCGAGGACGTCGCCCAGATCCGCAAGGCGTCGGAGAGCGCCGCCGCGTTGACGCGGCAGCTGCTGGCGTTCAGCCGGCAGCAGGTGCTCCAGCCGCAAATCCTCGACCTGAACGACACCGTCGCCGGGACGGAAAAGCTCCTCAAGCGCCTGATCGAGGAAGACGTCCAGCTCGCCACCGTCCTCGCGCCCGATCTGGGCATGGCGATCATCGACCCCGGCCAGCTCGAGCAGATCATCATGAACCTGGCGGTCAACGCGCGCGACGCGATGCCGGGAGGTGGCCGGCTGACCATCGAAACGGCCAACGTGGACGTGGACGAGGCTTACCTGCAGGCCCACCCTCCCGCCCAGGCCGGCCGCTACGTCATGCTCGCCGTGTCGGACACGGGGACCGGAATGGACGCCCGCACGCAGGCGCACCTCTTCGAGCCGTTCTTCACCACGAAAGCGTCCGGCAAAGGGACGGGGTTGGGTCTGGCGACGGTGTACGGAATCGTCAAGCAATCGGGCGGGTTCATCTGCGTGTACTCCGAGCCCGGCCACGGGACCACCTTCAAGATCTATTTTCCCTGGGCGGGCGAGCGGGCACAGCGCAGCGCGGCGGCCCCGGTTGCGAGGCCGCGGCAGGGAACGGAGACCGTGCTGGTGGTCGAAGATGCGGCGGCGGTGCGCACCGTGATGCGACAGGGACTCGAGCGCTACGGCTACACCGTCCTCGAAGCGCCGGACGGGGATACGGCGCTGCAACTCGCCGCCAAGCACCACGGCCCGATCCACCTGCTGCTGACGGATGTGGTGATGCCTGGTGTGAGCGGGCCGCAGCTGGCGGACCAGCTCGTGCGTCTGCGACCGGGGATCAAGGTGCTGTATGCGTCGGGGTATAGCGACGACGCCATCATCCACCACGGCATTCTCGAGCCGGGGATCGCCTATCTCCAGAAGCCGTTCACTCGAGACGCGCTGGCGCTCAAAGTGCGGGAGGTCCTCGACGGGTCGTAAAGGCTGGAGAACGCGCTTTTGACTTCCCTCGTACCACCGACTAGCGTTCTTCTAACGCTCGTACGGCGGGACTTGGCCCATGCGCCAGTCCCGCTTTCTTTTTCGGAGGGCCACCCTCGATGGCGAAGGAAGAAGCGATCGAAATCGACGGCATCGTCGAGAACGTGCTGCCCAACAGCACCTTCCGCGTCCACCTGCCCAACGGCCACTTTGTGCTGGCCACCATCGCGGGCAAGATGCGGCGCTTCCGCATCCGCGTACTCGCCGGCGACCGGGTGACGCTCGCCGTCTCCCCCTACGACCTCACCCGCGGGCGCATCACCTATCGGCACAAGTGAGCCGCTCGCGGAAATTGCGGGCCGAGATGGTGACGGACGGCGGCGCGCCACGCTGTCCGGTCTGCCGGCTGGCGCTGAAGTTCGGCACCGACCGCAATGGCCGGACGACGGAATCCTGCGGTTGCGGCTACGGCGGGTACCTGCAGACGCGGGGTGGGCGCGTGAGTCCACCCGGCCTCAGAGACGCGCCGTGAGGATTGAGGCGTTCCGCGCGCTGATGGAGCTCCAGGGCGCGATCCTGACGGAGGAGGAGCTGTCGTACGTCGGGAAGCAGTACCCACGGTGCCCGGGCCGGGAGTCCTGGGACGTCCGCGAGTACGCCCGCAACACCGCGGACGGGGCTCGGGAATACCGCGTGATCCGCGGCAGCAGCGGCCAGGATGTGTACCGCAGCGTCGGGCGGGACCGTGCGACGGCGGTGCGGACGGCGTTGAACGAGATGGAATCCCAGGAAAAGGTGGCGCCGCTCAGCGGTGCCGGATGAACGTCCCGTCCCGCAGCTCCGCGTAGGCCCGCCGCAGCTCTTCGTCGGTGTTCATCACGATCGGTCCCCGCCACGCCACCGGCTCCTCGAGCGGCCGCCCCGAAACGAGCAGGAAGCGCAGCCCCGCCTCACCCGCCTGAACGGTGATCGCGTCGCCGGAATCGAACAGCACCAGCGAGCGATTGCCGGCCTCGTCCCGCACCGTCGCCCCCGACCCCCCTTCCCCAACCTGCTCGGTGAGGACGCCGCGCGGCGCCGACGCGTCCCGGAACGTGCCGCTGCCCTCGAAGATGTACGCGAAGGCGTGGCGCGACGACTCGACGGGGAAGGTCTTCCGCACCCGCGGCGGCACCCAGACGTCGAGGTAGCGCGGGTCGGCGGCGACGCCCTCGACGGGACCGGTCTTCCCCCAAAACTCTCCGCAGATCACGCGCACCCGCGTGCCGTCGTCGTCGACGACTTCGGGAATGTCCTTGGCGAGGATGTCCTGGTAGCGCGGATCGGTCATCTTGAGCGAGCGCGGGAGATTGGCCCACAGCTGGAAGCCGTGCATGCGGCCCGCCTCGTCGCCTTTGGGCATCTCCTGATGGAGGATGCCGCTGCCCGCGGTCATCCACTGCACGTCGCCGGGACCCATCGCGCCGCGGTTGCCGAGGCTGTCGCCGTGCTGCACGGTGCCGTGCAGGACGTAGGTGATGGTCTCGATGCCGCGATGCGGGTGCCACGGGAACCCCGCGAGATAGTCCTGGGGATGCTCGTTGCGGAAATCGTCTAAGAGAAGGAAGGGATCGAAGTCGCCGGTGTCCCCGAACCCGAAGGCGCGGCGCAGCTTGACGCCGGCGCCTTCGATGGTGGGCTGCGACTGGATGATGGATTTTACGGGACGGATGGACATACGGTCTCCTCGCGGTCACCCACGACCTGTTGCATAAATAACCGCGCCGCGATCACGAGAGTTCCCGACGGGGGGGCCGTGCCCTCACTCGCGCAGCAGCTCCTCCGCGTCCTGGTCGTGCGGCTCCATCTGCCGCTGCACCATCTCGTAGTACGCGCCGCGGGCGCTCATCAGCTCGTCGTGCGTGCCCCGCTCGACGACGCGGCCGTCCTCCATCAATAGAATCAGGTTCGCGCGCCGCACGGTCGAGAGGCGGTGGGCGATCACGAACGTGGTGCGCCCGGCGAGCAGGGCGGCCATCGACGCCTGAATCAGCTGCTCGCTTTCGGTGTCGAGGTTGCTGGTGGCCTCGTCGAGGATGAGGATCTGGGGCGAAGCGAGGATCGCCCGGGCGATGGCCAGCCGCTGTTGCTGGCCCCCCGACAGCTTGACGCCGCGCTCGCCGATGAACGTCTCGTACTGCTCCGGCAGCTTGACGATGAACTCGTGGGCGTTGGCCCGCCGGGCCGCCTCCTCGATCTCGGCGTCGGTCGCCTCGCGGCGGCCGTACGCGATGTTGTCGCGCACCGAGCCGTCGAACAGGAACACGTCCTGCTGCACGATCGCCAGGAGATCCCGGTAGGTCCGCAGGCGCAGGTCGCGCAGGTCGGCGCCGTTCAAGAGAATCCGCCCCCGCGAGGGGTCGTGGAACCGGGCCACCAGGTCGGTCACCGTCGTCTTGCCAGCGCCGCTGCGCCCCACCAAGGCGACCACCGAGCCCCCGGGCACGGCAACCGTGAAGTCCCGCACCACCGGCTGCCCCTCGCGATAGGCGAACTCGACGTCCTCGAACCGCAGCTCGCGCACCACGGGCGGCGCGGGGCGGGCGCCGGACCGGTCGGGCATGTCGTCGTCCATCGCCAGGACGTCGAACACGCGCTCCATCGCCGCGAGCGAGCGCTGCAGCTCGGAGAACGTGTTCACGATCTGCCACACCGGCCCGAGCAGCAAGAACGAGTACCACTGGAACGCCATGATGTCGCCGATCGACGCGCCGCCGGCGATGTTCAGGTACCCGCCGTACCAGACGATGACGACGTTCACGCCCGCCTGCAGCAGGCCCCAGGACGTCCACAGCACCAGCTCGCGCCGGTGCGCGAACAGCTCTTTGCGCAGCACCATGTGCCGGCCGGTCATGTAGGCGAGCAGCTCCTGCAGCTCCCGCCGGAACGCGCGCACGACGCGGATCCCCGAGAACGCTTCACCTACGCGGCCGTCGATCTGCTCCACGTCCTTGCGGAGCGAGCGATAGATCGGCCGCACGCGCCGCGCGGCAACGAAGCTGATGAGCATCGCCGCGGGGACGATCGCCATCGCCGTCAACGCCAGGCGCCAATTCAGCGCCACGAGCACCACCACGGCGACGATCAGCCGGATGATCGACACGGCGGGGGACACGATCGCCATCTGCAGCAGGCCGGTCGTCGTTTCGACGTCGCCCGTGAGCCGCGACAGGATGCCGCCGGTCTTCATCTCCCACAGCCGGGGCAGCGGCAGGAACAGCAGGCGCCGGAACAACGACCGGCGCAACGACAGCATGACGCGCGAGTTGAGCAGGCGCTGCCGGTAATCCCGCCACGCGTCGGTCAGATTGGAGAGAATGACGACGCCGACGAACGCCGCGCCCGCCATGTTGAGGAGGGAGAGTCGCGACGCCGCCCCCAGCCCCGTGTTGAGCAGCACCTTGTCGATGATGAACCGCATGAACAGCGGCTCGATCATCTGCAGGCCGGTCGCCACCAGGGCGAGCCCGAGGAGGGCGCCCGCGGCATACCGATAGGGCCACAGCCAGCGCAGGTAGTCGCGGAGATAACGGCGCCGTGTCCCGCGCTCGAGGCGCGGCGACTCGCCGTCGGTCGACGCGTCGAGGCGGTGCGCGTGGTAGTCCTTGACGAACTCGCGGTAGCGCTGACGCGATGAGCGCGGTGTCCCCACCCTCAGCGCCCCGGGTGGTATTCGCGCTCGGTGTGACCTACCAGCTGCGAGCGATAGAAGTACACCGTCCGCAGATCACCGGCGGCGTACCGCCCCGCCTCGTCGTTGAAGTGTGGGTTGCCGGCATGGCCGCTCTCCCCGCCGGCGGTGACCGCCCGGGCGCGCACGCTGTCCCCGAACTCGACGACGGCCACGAAGCTGTTGCCGCTGGTCCCGTACCAGCGCTTCGTCCCCGGATAGGCCCGGGCGCCGAAGGCCGCCAGCGAACCCCACCGCGAGGCGGTGAAGGGTACGGGGGTGCTCGGCCCCGAATCGCTGAACGGCTGGACGATATCGCCGGTCAAGCGCTGGAAGCGGTTGATGTCACCCCAGGGGGTCTTCCAGGTCCCGAAATCGGCGTTGAGCTTCTCGACCGCTTCGGACAGCGCCTGGAGGAGTTGATCGGGGGTCGCGCGTTCCACCCCGCCCCCGATGGTCTCGCCCCAGAACACGGCGAGCGACGTCGGGATCGACGTCGCGGACCAACGCAGGTCCCACGCGCGCAGCAGCGCGATCGGCTCAGCGAGCTTCGCCTTGAGCGGATGGTCCGCCGCGGCCTGATCCCACGCCGCGACCAGCGCGGGGAGCGGCTTCTCGAACCAGGTGAGATAGGGGTCGAACGCGGCGCCGAGCAGGGCGTCGAGCGTGAAGTCCTTGCGGTCCTGCAGCACCCGGATCGCGTGGCGCCCACGCGCCGACTCGCCGCCGGTCTCGACGTAGCGCGGGTAGTCCTCGCGCTTCGGGCTCGCGGGCCCCGCCGCCGACCACGGCCAGTTGTTGGAGTTGTAGAGCCAGCCGCTGGCGGGATTCAGGAGGTGCGGCGTCTCGTCGATCGAGGTAGGCGATGTCGCCGGCGCCGTCGGCGAAGATCGTGTTGTTCGACGAGTTGGTATGCAGCTCCATGGTGCGGCGGAACGCCTGGTAGTCCCGCGCCTTGGTGCGCGTGTAGGACTGGATCAGGGCCGGCAGCGGCTCCTGCATCAAGCGGACGCTCACCCACTTGTCGCCCACTTTGCGGACGATCGGCCCGTGGTGCGTGCGGTACACCGTGAACGTCTTCCGGGCCATCCCGGTGGCGGTCTTGTACGGCACCGTGATGGTGGAGGCCATCATCCGCCGCTCACCGGCGCCGTAGCGGTAGGCGTAGCGGCCGCCATGCTGCACGACCGTCTCCAGATATTCGTCGATCGCGTCCACGCCGCTGGACGTGTGCATCCAGCCGGTGCGGTCGTTGAAGCCTTGATAAACGAAGAACTGCCCCCACGTCACCGCGCCGTAGGCGTCGAGGCCCTCATCGCTCACCACCTGCACCTCGGCGCGGAAGAAGAACGACGTGTGCGGGTTGATGAGCAACAGGGCGTGGTGATTGACCGTGTTCGCGGGCGCGATGGCGATGCCGTTCGAGCCGGTGGGCTCGGTCTCCAGGTCCCCTTCCCCACCGGTGCCCACCGGCGCCGACGGAGCGGCGCCGTAGCACGCCTCGAGGTCGCGCAGGCTCACGCGCTCGATATCGCCGCCGATGCTGCCCTCGCTGAAGGTGAGCGCCATCCACGGCTCGAAGCGCCGGATCACGCGGGGCTTCACCTCGGGATGTTTGTACAGGTAGAAGTTCAACCCGTCGGCCCAGGCGTTCATCAGTGCCTTGAGCCACGCCGGGCTGGCGGCGTACAACGCCCGCATCGAATCGGGGTCGATGAACAACTTCATCCGCAGATCCTGGTAGATCCGCGACTCCCCCTCGGCCTCTGCCAGTCGCCCCATCGCATTCAGGTAGTTCGTCTCGATCCGATTGAAGTCGTCCTCGGCCTGGGCGTAGATCAGGCCGAAGACGGCGTCGGCGTCGGTCTTGCCGTACACGTGCGCGATGCCCCAATCGTCCCGGATGATGGTGACGTTCTGCGCCTGCCGCTCCCAGCGCGCGACGTCGTTGGGCGTCTGGGGGGGGGACACGGATGCCGCGATGGCGGCCAGGAGGGCGAAAGTGAGCATGGCTGAAACGTTACCGGAAAAGCCTCAGCGCGAAAGGCGAGCCTCCCAACTCTTGCGCTCCGCCCGACGCTGGGGGGATATAGGGGGCCACCGGAGGATCCCATGGCCGTCTCGTTCGCTCGTCGCCCGTTGCTCGCCGTCTCGCTCCTCGTCGCCGTCTCCACCGTCGCCCACGCGCAAGCCGCTCCGACCGGTCTCACGGGCGCGACCGCCGCGTGGACGCTCAAGATCCCAGGCGGCGGGGACATCCGCTGGCAGCAGGTCACGCCGGCAGGGGTGCTGCTCGTCTCGACTGACGCCGCGCTCGCCGGGGTCGATATCGAGCACGGCGCGGTCGCGTGGCAGCGGCCGGAGCTGGGCGGGTTGCCGGCCGACAGCGTCCGCATGGTCGAGGGGTCGTTACTCATGGAGGCGGCGCGCCCGGGCCTGCTGGTGGTGTTCGACCCGGTGACCGGCGCGACGGTCTTCGACTCCCGAAAACTCTCCCTGACGCAGGTCGTCACGCGCCGCGTGCTGCCACAGAGCGGCACGCTGCTGGTGCACGGGCGGCGCGCCTCCGGGCCGCCGGTCGTCGCGCTCTACGACCTCGTGACGGGCGACCAGCGGTGGGCGAGCGAATCCCTGTTCCAGCAAAGCGGGCCCCCTAAGCGCGGACTCGGCGGTCTGATGCAGGGCCTGGTCCGCGCGGTGTCGGGAGCCACCGAGCTGCAGGTGCTGCAGGCAGGGCCAGACGTCATCGTCGTCAACACGCTGATGGGGCTTCGGGCTCTGGACGCGAAGACCGGCACGGTGCGCTGGTCCGCGACACTGCCGACGGCCCGCGCGGGGAATCCCGCGCGCCGCGTGCAGCTGTACCCGTCGATCGACAAGCCCGATCGCATTTACGTGAGCTTCGACGACCGCCTCATGGCGTACCGCCTCGCCGACGGTCAGGCGTTGTGGGCAAAGCCGGCGACGATCGACGGCTGGGTGCACGACATCGTGCAGCACCCGGCGGGTATCATCATCCTCCCGGAGTCGCCGCCCGCGAACGAGGCGACCGGCAACGTGCGCATCGTCAACGGCGTGGTGCAGACGGGGCTCAACGTCGCGCGCTATGACGACGGCACGACGATCGCGGCGAAGCCGCTGCGCATGCGCGGCACCGTCACGCAGGCGCTGATCGCCGGCGGCTCCGCGGTGCTCGCGGTGGACGCCGAGTCGCGCACGTTCGTGAACGTGCTGGACGTGGCCACGGCGACGGTACGCCTGAACAAGGACGTGAAGATCAAGGGCCGGCTCGCCTACGCCGAGCTCACGCCCGCAGGCCTGCTCTACATCTCGCGGCCCGACCCGGCGACGAACGCCGAGGTAAACATCATCGACCTCACCAGCGGACAGCCGAAGTTCAAGGACGCGATCGAGAGCGGCCGGCCGTGGGGGGGGAACGATCAGGACTACGATGCGGCGCGCTATTACCTGCACCACGTGGTGGAGGGGCGAACGCTGTTCGTGTTCGCGAACCGCGACCACAGGCTCTACGCCGTCGATCGCGATGCCGGCACCTTCCGCCCGCTCGGCGGCGAGATCAAGCTGCAGGGCGGCGAGGATCCCACGGCTATGGAAATCCGGGCCGGCGGTATCGTGCTCATCTCGCCACAGAACCTCGTGCTCGTGGCGCGGGACGGGCAGGTCAAGCAGCAGGTGTACAACCCCGCGCCGCGGCTGCCCGGGTTGTTGCGCGCGCTATACCGCATCAACGCGGTGCGCGCCGGC
>WNGE01013210.1_pt1 | contig 10541 bp, 4 predicted proteins | sample 5400651 | NCBI WGS metagenome assembly WNGE01 (sample SAMN13153370, study PRJNA577476) | soil metagenome | isolation source: 60 cm soil or saprolite under grassland replicate 2 | place: USA:California | collected 2016-06-15
GCCCGCTCGAGCTGCCGGAGTGATTCGCCTGGCTCGATCCCGAGCTCGTCTACCAACGTCCGCCGCGCTCGTTGATAAACGGCTAGTGCGTCGGTCTGTCGTCCTGAGCGATAGAGCGCGAGCATCAGCTGTGCGCGTAGCCGCTCCCGGAACGGCTGCTCCGCCACGAGGCGTTCGAGCTCAGTGACGAGCTGGCCATGCCGGCCGAGCGCGAGGTCGGCCTCGATTCGATCCTCGAGTGCCGCGAGCCGAAGCTCCTCGAGCCGAACGATCTCCGCCTGTGCGAACGGCTCCCACGGGAGATCGGCGAGCGGTGCACCGCGCCAGAGCGCGAGTGCGGCCCGCAACGCGTCCGCTGCGCCTGCCGCGTCGGCGGCCCCCAAGGCTGTTCGTCCCTTCTCGCTGAGTCGCATGAACTCGAAGAGGTCGACGCTGTCAGCCTCGATGACGAGGCGATAACCAGGCGGCGCCGTCTCGAGCGCGCCGTCAGGGAGGAGCTTTCTCAGTTGTGAGATGTAGACCTGGATGGTGTTGCGTGCCGTCTCGGGCGGGTCCTCGCCCCAGAGCGCATCGATGAGGCGATCGCTCGAAACGACCTGATTCGCCTCCAGGAGCAGAACGGCGAGGAGGGCGCGCCGTTTCTGTCCCCCGAGCGCGATCGGTTCGCCATCGCTGCTTACAGAGAGGGGACCGAGCAGGCTGAACTGCGTACCGGCCGCTGTCACCGGTGGGTCTTAGCACGATTTCAGGGCTCTTTCAGCGTTTCTTCAGCGGCCGGACCCAGGATCGTCGCTGTGAATGCATCGCAGGCCAACAGTCCGGAGAGAACTGCGGCGATTTCGGGCGGGACGGTCGATGCCGTCGCGGCCGTCCCGTTGCCGGAAGGGAGGAATCATGAGGCGCAGCAGCAGTTGGAGCTAGTGGCGCCGTCGGACGGGAGAGGCGGCGCTGCGGTGCCGCCTTCCGTTCCGCGGATCAGATGGCTGCCCTGAGGAAAGCCGCATCGAGGTTGATGCCGGAGCGCCTCGAGAGGCCGCTCCGGTCTCCCTCGTTCCGTCGGCTCGCCCTCGGTAAGAGCATCTCCTACCTCGGCGATTGGCTGATGGTGGCGGTGCTCGTCGGCTGGGTGTACCAATCGACGTCGTCGGTCGCGCAGGTCGCCTTGCTGATGGCAATCAGGCTCGTGCCGCCCATCGTCGGGGGCGGCCTTGCGGCGTCACTCGTCGATCGGCTGCCGCGGCGACGCGTCCTCATCTGGAGCGAGGCCGCCTCTGCAGCGACGATCGTCGGCGCGCTCGTGGGGGTGATGGCCGGCTCCCGGCCGACCGTTTTCGCGTTCGTCGGCCTCTGCGGCCTGGTCTCGATGGTCTCTACCGTCGCGGGGAACGCACTGATCCCGATGGTCGTCGAACAGGACCAACTCGCGGCGGCGAACGGGATCCATGCAGTGGGCCAGGAGGCCGCAATGGCCCTGGGCGCTGTCGCGGGCGGTCTTACCCTCGCCGTGGGTGGCGCGGCGGCCGGGCTGACCGCGAATCTGGCGAGCTACGGGATCGCCTTGTTCTTCTTTACGCGGATTCGGGTCGCAGACGAGCAAGGCGAGCGACAGGCGGCTGCCAAGGGCGGCGGGTTGATCGACGGGCTCCGCTACGTACTCGCCCGACGGGCGCTGACGGTCGTCGTTGGGTCGTTCGCACTCGGAACGCTCGCCACGGGGCTCGTCAACGCGACGCTGCCGAAGTTCACGACGAACCTGGGTCTCGGCGCGAGCGGCTACGGGTGGGCGCTCGCGGCGCTCGCCGCCGGCATGATCTGCGGCGAGGCTCTCACCGGAGCGATCGCCGAAAGGGTCGAGCCGGGGTGGTTGGCAGCCGGACTCGCTGCGATGGGCTGCCTCTTTTTCGCCTTCGCCTGGTCAGGCAGTGCCGTCATTGCGCTCCTCCTCCTGATGGCATTCGGCGTCGCGAACGGCTTTACGGAGGTCGTGATGATGACGGCGATCCACCAGGAGGCTGACGCGACTCACCAGGGAAGGGTCTTCGGTGTCGGTTCGACTATCTGGCGCACGACGATGCTTGGCGCGGTCGCGCTGGCGCCGGTCATCGATGCCGTGGCGTCACCGGCCCAGGCGATCACGGTCGCCGCTGGCTTTCTCTTCGTCGGCGCGATCTTCGTTCAGGTCACGCTTCGACAGTCGCCGCGAAGCGCGACCGCGACGGCCTAAGATGGACGGACTCCGAGATGTGCCGACAGTTGCGGCTCATCTCGCTGTGTTCATTTTGTTGGCACCGTAGACGATGTCGGCGGGGATCCGGCCGCGGGTGAGGCGGCCGTTGTGGGCGCGGTCGGTGTTGTAGTAGGAGAGATAGCGCTCGAGTTCCCGTTTGAGGCTGCTGTAGCGGGGGTGGAGGTAGCGGGCGAAGGCGGGCCGCCAGCATTCTTCGAGGATCGTCTTGTGCAGCGCTTCGACGTGGCCGTTGGTCTGCGGGTGGCCTGCATGGATGTGTGTCACCTTGGCGCCGAGCCGCTCGATTGTTTGGTGGAAACGCTGACCGCGAAACTCGTTGCCGTTGTCGGCGAGGATGCGCTCGAGGTGCCAGCCGGCCGCCTTGAGCTCGCGGGCGAGGCGGCGGGCGAGCGTCGAGGTCTGTGCCGCGGTCGGGTTGCCCTGTTTGCAGATGACGAGCTCGGCCCAGGCGTAGGAGGAGCAGACGTCGATCGCGGTTAGCTGCCAGATCGCGCCCTCGGTCTTGCGGAGGCGGCCGACGTAGAAGCAGTCGATCCCGACCAGCTCGCCCGGCCGGTCGACCTCGATGTGCGGCTCTGGCTCGGGCTGCCGCGGCGGTTCGTAGGGTGCCCGGTAGCCGGCGATCAGCGAGAGTCGCTTAGCGCGCGTGTTCAGTCCGTGCCGGCGCAGGCAGCGCCAGACGCCGTTCGCCGAGACGACGATTCCGCCCCAAAGCGGCCGTGCAAGCTCGCTCGCGATCCGCTTCGGACCAAGACCGGGGTGGCCGAGCGCGAAGGCGACGATCCGCTCCTCGACGAGCACCGACAGCTGGTTGGGCATCTTCGGCCGCCGCCGCTCCCGGGGGCGCAGCACCTCCAGCCCCTGCCGGTCGACCTGGGCCTTCCAGGTGTAGTAGGTCGAGCGATGAACCCCGAAGGTGCGGCAGGCGTGGCTGACGGAGGTGCGACCGGCCAGATCGAACAGCTGCAACCGGTAGCCGAAGAGCACGTCATCATGCGACACGCGACTCAACTCCTTTCACTTGGCGGTGAAGGAGCGAGAGTGAGCCGCAAGTCGGACAGCGCCCCGGCCACGGCCGGGGCGCTGTCACGATCAAAGCCCTACCGGTCTCCCAACTGTCGGGAGCACTCGGAGACAGTCCAGCCTAAGAGTCACGCCACGCGGACCGGCTTGAAAGCCTCCGCGGTGAAGTCGCCGGGCTCCTTGCGCCACAGTTCCTCGAGTGCAGCAACGACGTTGGGGCAGAACTGAGTGCCGGTATGCGCCCGGATCTCCGCGAGTGCGCCGAGCATGGGCCGCGCGGCGCGATACGGCCGCGTGCTCGTCAGAGCGTCGAGGGCGTCGGCGACGAGCACGATTCGAGCGGGCAGCGGAATCGCCTCGCCGCTGAGACCGTCCGGATAGCCGTTGCCGTCGATACGTTCGTGACTGGAGCGCGCGCACTGGCGGACGAACGGATGCAGCGCGAGCTCCGAGAGGATGTAGTCCGAGATCACGGGGTGCGTCTTGATGAGCTCCCACTCGTCCTCGGTGAGCTTCCCCGGCTTGCGCAGGACGTCCTCGGGGATGCCGATCTTGCCGATGTCGTGCAGGAGCGCACCAATCTCGATCGCCTCGAGTTCCTCGTCGCGAAATCCGAGCCGGCGTGCGATTCCCACAGCAACGGCAGCCACGCGCTCGGTGTGGCTGCCGGTGTAGAGATCCTTCGCCTCCATGCTCCGCGACAGCGCGGCGATCGTGTCTTTGTGCGCGCGGCGAAGACTCAGGTTTGCCTCCCGGATCTCCTCGACCGCCGCGCCCGTGCGCTCTAAGTACTGGCGCACGGAGAGGATCATCAGCGCAGGTGGCAGAGTGAACGCGACAAGCCCTGCCGTCCCGATCTGCTCGTACGCGATCGTCGCGGCGAGGGCGAGGGGCCCGAACAACGCGAAGTGGAAGCGCGCCCAGTGGAAGCGTTCGAACCAGATGGCCGGCCAGGGAGTGTGCTCGGCCAGGCTCATGACGAGGCACAGCAGCCCGTTGTTGACGACTGCGTAGACCGCTCCCGCCAGCACCGCTGCCGGAAGTCGCCAGCCGTCCAAGGCATGAAAGATGAGCGAAGCCGCTGCACCGGCGAGCGCGAAGTTTGCAGCGTCGAAGACGGCCTTGTACACCTGGCTGCGACTACGAATCGACTGAGCGATCGCCGCAAGCGCGGCGATCGCCATCGTTGTCCCGGTATCGAACAGGAAGGCGCTCGCAAGGATGCCGATGGCCGAGACGCTGACGCTTCCGCGACCGTAGACCCGGACCGAGAACATCTGCAGAGCCAGCGTGAGCAGAAGGAGCGTCGCGAAGCGCACCGGCTCCGCCGATGCGGTCGCGACGAGTCCGTGAGACGCGGCGATGAGTCCTCCGCAGGCGAGGATCGCCAAACCGATGATGAGAATCACGACGCGCTCGTCCAACCCGGACGATGCCGCCCCCGGGGTCGGTTGCCGGGTCAGCACGGAACGCGGCCGCACCAGCGTGGGCGGGCTTTCCGTGATCAGATCACTCTTGATGATCATGACTCCCTCACGCCTGTCCGTGGACGTACGAGAGCCGCTCCGCTTCGTGAATCGGAGCCGCGATCACGACATGTCTGTGAAAGGCGCGCCGCATGGCCGTGCCGAGCCTCCGAGCTTCCTATGGCCGGTCAACTCGGTATGGGCGACACTGCGCTCTTCATCGTCCCCCATTGGAGGGATCGGACTGTCCCGCGTGGGTCGTAGCACGATTTCAGCCCGCCTTCAGCGATCCTTCAGCGGTCCGAGCCAGGATCGCTGGCGTGATCTCACCGTCGGCTAGTAGCCCGAAGAGCACTGCGGTAGGTGCGCCGGTAAGCCGCCATGCCGGCAGCGCCGGGGTCACGGGCTGGGACGGCCCACGCCGTCGGGCCGTCCCAACGCCCTAAGGGGAGGAGCCATGCGTTTGCCGAGGGCGGCGCGCCGCAGCGCCCCCTCGGTGGCTTAGCCGACCCGCCCCGACGCAAGGGCTGCGCGGACGCGTTCGGCCCCGAGGACATTGCCCTTTTCCTCGTAGAGCTCGAGCGCTTGTTCGAGCGCGGCTGCGCCGCCCCCGTCCTCGTCTCCGTCGGCTCGCAGGATGTCCGCGAGGTCGACGAGCGCATTCGCGTGCGCGTTGATCTGGTCGGTCGCCGCCACGATGTCGACCGCTTCGCGCGCCAGCCGCGCAGCTTCCATCGTCTCGCCCCGAACCGCGAGTAGCTGCGCGCGCGCAGCTCGACAGACCCGCCGAAAGGTGATGTTCTCCGGCGCGCCCTCTGCCTCCGCCTGGTCGAGGAGTTCCTGCGCCTCGGCCTCCCGACCTTGCAGGTGAACGGCACGAGCAAGCAGCGCGCGCACGGTCGCCGAGTACCATCTCGCACCAGACTGCACGTGAATGTCGAGGGCCTGGCGCAACTCACGCTCGGCCGCCACCGCGTCGCCAGCGAGCAGCTCGAGCTGAGCCCCGGCCCAGCACGCTTCGGCCACGTTGTACATAGCGCCGAGCTCCTCGAAGGTCGCCTTCGAACGTGCGCAAAGCTCGCGCCCCTCCTCGAACCGCCCGAGCATGGGATACAGGTACGGCCCGGCCAAGTCTGCGTCGGCCTCGAGGAAGGGAAAGCCTTTCTCCCGGGCCCACTGCCTCTCCTCGTCGAGGAAGACGAGGACCTCCTCGACGGGCGTCCGCGAGAAGAGCATTGCACCGCCTAGCTCGTTCCAGATCTCAACCTGTCGGCGATCGTCCCCCGCTGCCACCGCGTGCTCGCGGGCGCGAAGATGGGCGGCGATTGCTGCTGCGCCATTCCCCCGCATGCTCTCGACGACCCCGAGCAGCATCAGGGCACCGGCGAGTTCCCCGTCGTGCCCGCCGCGCTCGAAGACCGCGATAGCCCGCTCCGCCGCCGCGCGCGCCTGCGACGGCCATCCCTTTGCCCCGCGGCCGAGGAGCACCCATGCACGCTCGACCTCTGCGCGGAGCTGCGCACGCTCGTCGCCATCCTTCCTCGCCAGCTCGATGGCGTCGTCGAGCGTGCGCAGCGCGGCGTCGAGATCCACGCTGCCTTTGAGCGCGACGCCGTAGTCGGTGAGCACGTCCGCGGGCGCAGGTCGATCCCCGCGGAGGAGGTCGACCGCGCGTTTCAGCAATCGCGTCGCCGCCCGCGCGTCGCCGCGGGCAGTCGCTCGCCTGCCGGCGCGTGCCAGAAGCTGTCCTGCCCGCGCCGCGACCATCCTCGGGTGGTCGTCCGTCTGCCCGAGTGCCGTGCGCAAACGGTACGACTGTTCGAGGTGATGGCCGAGGAACTCCTCGTACTCGGCGACGTTCCCGTCGGCGCGACGCTCGAGCCAGTCGGCGTATCGCTCGTGCAGCTCCGCGCGCAGCTGCTTCGGCATCGAGTCGTAGGCGGCGTCGCGAATGAGAATGTGGTTGAAGCGAAAGCCGTCGTCGCCGGGGAAGCGCGACTGGTCAGGTCGCAGGAACTCCTTCCGAACGAGATTCAGCAATCGCGCGCCGATCCCCGCGCGGGCTGGACCGGGCAGCAGCTCTGTCACCGCGCCGGGGTGGAACAGACGGCCCTCGACTGACGCGCGCACGAGTACAGCCCGCTCGTCCGGTTCGAGCCGGTCGATGCGGGCGGCGAGCAGCGCTTGGATCGTCGGCGGGACGACCACTTCCTGGTCCGCGTCCTCTGCCTGCAGCGCGAGGATCTGTTCGACGAACAGCGGGTTCCCCTCGGCTGCGTCGGTGATGCGCGCCCGGGCGTCGTCACCGAGGGCGCGGTCGTGCAGGAGCTCTTGGATGAGTCGCTGCGTTTGGTCGTCGGCCAGCGGCGTGAGGGAGAAAACGGTCGCGTTGGCGCGGGGGGCGGCCCAGCTCGCGTGGCTGTCGAAGAGATCGGGCCGGGCGGTGCAGAGAACGAGGATTGGCGCGCCCGTCGAGAAGCTCGCGACGTACTCGACCAGATCGAGCAGGGTCGGTTCGGCCCAGTGGATGTCGTCGATGACGACCAGGAGCGGACGCCGGGTCGCGAGGACCTCGAACAGCTTCCTGAACGCCCAGGCGATCTCCTCGGACGAGCCGGCGTTCTCCGCCGCGCCGACGGCGCCCCCGATCCGCGCCGAGATCGCGGCGGCGTGATCGTCCTCGGCGACGAGCTCTTCAACGGTGCCGATTTGGCGCACGATGTCTGCCAGCGGCGCGTAGGTGATGCCGTCGCCGTATGGCAGGCAGCGCCCGACGACGACGTGTACGTCGGCGCCGAGCGCCTGGATGAGCTCGCGCGCGAGGCGCGACTTGCCGATTCCCGGCGGGCCGACGATCGTCGCCAGCGCGCACGTACGTTGCGCTACGGCTTGCCGGAATGCCTCTTGTAGCTGCTCCAGCTCGTGCGTGCGCCCCACGAACGGCGCCGCGATCGGGCGCGTGAAAGCGGGCACCTCGGGTAGAAGCTCGATCGCCTTCCATGCGGGCAGCGGCTCGCTCTTGCCTTTGAGCGTGAGCGGGTCGACGGCCTCGAGCCGAATCGCGTGACGGACGAGTCGTTCCGTCTCCTCGCCGATGAGGATCTCGCCCGGCTCGGCTGCTTGCTCGAGGCGTGCGGCAACGTTGACCGCATCTCCGGTCGCGAGCTTCTGCTGGGCCGGGGAGTCTCCCGCGACGACCTGCCCGGTGTTGAGGCCCGTACGGGTGGAGAGCCGGACGCCGTGCTCGGGCTCGAGCTCGTCGTTGAGTTGGCCGAGCGTGTTACGCATGTCGATCGCGGCACGTACGGCTCGTAACGCGTCGTCCTCGTGCAGCGTCGGGATTCCGAAGACGGCCATGATCGCGTCGCCGATGAACTTCTCAACCGTGCCGCCGTGGCGTTCGAGCGTGGCCTGCATCGCGTCGAAGTAGCGCGCCATGACGTGCCGGAGCGTCTCCGGGTCGAGTCGCTCACCGAGCGGCGTCGAATCGACGAGGTCCGTGAACAGGACCGTGACGACCTTGCGTGTCTCGCCGGCCCGGTCGTCGCCTTCGAGCGCGTACGGCCGCGTCCCGGTAGATACCAGGGGCCGGTCGAACGGCGAGTACCGCTAGAACCTGACCCGGGAGCGCCGTACGCTTCGGCTGTGAGCATCTGTCCGAACTGCGGCCACGAGAACGAGCCGGAGGCGAAGTTCTGCTCTGAGTGCGGCATCCCGCTCACGGAGCCGATCCAGGCTGTCCGCGCGGAAAGGAAGATCCTCACCGTCCTCTTCGCCGATCTCGTCGGCTTCACGTCGCGCGCGGAGCAACTCGATCCCGAGGACGTGCAGGCCGTGCTGGCGCCGTATCACGAGCGGCTGCGTTACGAGCTGGAGCGCTGGGGTGGAACGGTGGAGAAGTTCATCGGCGATGCGGTGATGGCGCTGTTCGGTGCGCCGGTGACACGCGAGGACGATCCTGAGCGCGCGGTCCGCGCCGCGCTGGCGATCCGCGACTGGATCGCGGAGGAGGGCAAGCTGCAGGTGCGGATCGCCGTGAACACGGGCGAAGCGCTCGTCAATCTCGCGGCGCGCCCCGAGGCGGGCGAGGGCATGGCGGCGGGCGACGTCGTCAACACGGCGGCGCGCCTCCAGTCCGCGGCGCCTGTGAACGGGATCCTCGTGGGCGAGACGACGTATCGCGCGACGCCTGAGACGATCGATTACAGCGAGCTCCCTGCAGTCGAGGCGAAGGGGAAGGAAGCGCCGATCCCCGTCTGGGAGGTCGTGCAGGCGCGGGCGCGGTTCGGCGTCGACCTAACTCCCGAAGCACGGACGCCGCTTGTCGGTCGCGTGGGCGAGGTCGAGCAGCTCGTCGGCGCGCTCGAACGCGCCCGCCGGCAACGTTCGACGGAACTGGTCACGGTCGCCGGCGTGCCGGGGATCGGCAAGAGCAGGCTGGTCGGCGAGCTGTTTCAGTCGATCGAGCGCGGCGGACAACTGACGTATTGGCGTCAGGGACGATCTCTGCCGTACGGACAGGGCGTCAGCTATTGGGCCCTTGCCGAGATGGTGAAGGCCCAGGCCGCGATTCTCGAGACCGACGGCGACGACGAGGTCGAGGCGAAGCTGACGCGCACGGTCGAGCTGCTGATCGACGACGACGCGGAGTGGGTGCTGTCGCATCTGCGTCCGCTCGTAGGGCAGGCGAGCGACGGTGCGTCAGGCTCGCAAGAGGAAGCGTTCGCCGCGTGGCGGCGCTTCTTCGAGGCGCTCGCCGAGCAGCGTCCGCTCGTGCTCGTCTTCGAGGACATCCAGTGGGCGGACGACGGTCTGCTCGACTTCATCGAGCATCTGGTCGACTGGGCCCGGGACGTGCCGATGCTGATCCTGTGCACGGCGCGGCTGGAGCTGCTCGAGCGGCGGCCGGCGTGGGGCGGGGGCAAGCTGAACGCGGCAATCATCGCCCTGGCGCCGCTGTCCAACGAAGAGACGGCGAAGCTGATCGCGGGCCTGAGTGAACGGGCGCTTCTGGAGGCCGAGACGCAGTCGGTGCTCCTCGAACGCGCCGGCGGCAATCCGCTGTACGCGGAGCAATTCGTGCGCATGCTCGCCGAGCGCGGATCGGCAGAGGAGCTGACGTTACCGGAGACCGTCCAGGGGATCATCGCGGCGCGGCTCGATTCACTTGCAGCGGACGAGAAGGCGCTGCTCCAGGACGCGGCGGTGATCGGAAAGGTGTTTTGGCTCAGCGCGCTCGAGGCGACGGAGCAACAACTACATCCGCTCCGGCAGAAGGAGTTCGTGCAGCGCGCGCGTCGCAGTTCGGTCGAAGGCGAGACGGAGTTCGCGTTCAAGCATGCGCTCGTCCGAGACGTTGCATACGGGCAGATTCCGCGGGCGGAGCGATCACGGAAACATCTGCGAGCCGCAGAATGGATCGAGTCGCTCGGCCGGCCCGAGGATCATGCCGAGATGGTTGCGCACCATTACGTCAACGCACTCGAGCTCGCGCGTGCGGCGGGACGAGACGACGAGGCTCTTGTCGATCGAGCTCGGGCGGCGCTTCGTGACGCCGGCGACCGGGCGATGACGCTGAACGCGTTGCCGCAGGCGGAGGCGTACTTCCGCACGGCACTGCGCCTGAGCTCCGCTGACGATCCGGAACGGCCTGCATTGCTACTGCGGTGCGGCCGGGCTCTGTATCGGCAAGCCGACGAGGGCGCCGCCGAGTTGAGCGAAGCGCGCACGGGGCTGCTGGCGGCGGGCGAGCGCGAGGCGGCCGCGGAGGCCTCGCTGATGCTCGCGGACATCGCCTGGAAGCA
>WNGE01009033.1_pt1 | contig 10540 bp, 10 predicted proteins | sample 5400651 | NCBI WGS metagenome assembly WNGE01 (sample SAMN13153370, study PRJNA577476) | soil metagenome | isolation source: 60 cm soil or saprolite under grassland replicate 2 | place: USA:California | collected 2016-06-15
CGGCGGTGGATGGTAGGCGGACTCCGGCAGGCCGTCGGGCCCGAACACCCGCTCGCCCGAGGCTGCGACGCGGATGACGACGACGTCGATCCGGGGACGAGCGGCGAAGCTCTCGCGCACGAGACCCACGTCGTACCCCTCGCTCTCGCCGTCGGTGACCACGACGAGGAGCCGCCGGGCGAGGCCGGCCGGGAAATAGCCCGCGGACGGGATCGGAGCCAGCGCGTCGAAGGCCGTGACCGTCAGTGCGCTGCTGCGTGGAGGCGGTCGCTCGATCCCGATCGCCCGGTCGACGGTTGCCGCGAACGCGTCCCGGTTCGCGGTCGGAAACAGCAGCGGCAGCGGCCGGTCGGTGAAGGTGGCGACGCCGACGGGCAGGTCGGAAAGTGCGGACCGGAGCCGCTTGGCGGCCACCTTCGCGCGGTCGAGCCTCGTGGGCGCGGTCGACGACGCGGCCGCCAGCATCGAGCGCGAGACGTCGATCGCGACGAAGACCTGGGCGTCGCGGCGCGCGAGCCGCGACCGCTCCGTTCTGAGCACCGGTTGCGCTGCGGCCAATCCCAGCAAGACGGCGAGACCGCAAAGCGCTGCGGGCAGCTGAAGGCGGTCGAACCGGCCAGGGCCGGCCAGCCCGAGCACCGAGCGAACACGGCGTCCCCGCCGCTCCGTCAGCGCGAGGAGCGCGAGCGGCAGCAGCCCGGCGAGGGCGATCAGGCCCGCGTTCGGCGTCAGGAAGCTGAGATCCACTAATACCCGTGCCCGGGGGAGGTCGCGCTGGCTCCGGAATGAGATCTGCCTCGTCGGCGGGCCTCGCCGCGCAGGCTGTTCGGGGGCGCCTTCAACTGGTAGACGAGCTCGAGGTTCGCCTTCGCCTGCTCGTTGCTCGATTCGAGGTGGATGGCGTCCTCGAACTCGAAGATGCTCCGCTCGATCGGCGTTCCGCTCTGGCCGGGTGACGTCGCGTCCGCGACCGCGAGCACGCCGAGCAGATTCGCCGCGACCGACGCACGGCTCCGGTCGCCGTCGCTGCGGATCGCGTGCGCGAGTGCGGCCTCGGCCTGCACGCGCAGCGCCGTTCCCGCGAGTCCGCCGTTGAAGCTCGGGATCGCCGTATGCGCCCGCCGGAACAGTGCCACCGCCCGCCGGAACGCGAGATCGTCGTCGACCGCGAGCAGCCGGCGGGCCGCGCCGAACGGAACGGTCTCCCGCGCGTCCCAGGACGGTCGTGCGCCGAGGCCTGCGTCCGCAGCCTCCACGTCGCCGGTGCGGAACGCCGTCTGCCACCTGGACGCGTCGCGCGCGAGCAGCGCCGCGAGGACGGCGATCCCGACGCAGGCGCCGGCGGCCACGAGCAGCAGGATGCGCCGCCGGGTCATGCCTCGCGCCCCCTCGCCCAGCGGAGCGAGCCGAGGGCGTGCTCGTTGACGCCGAGGAGCAGGGCAAGCGCGGCGACGGCCACGACGAGGGCGAGCGGGAAGGCGGGGCTCGCGCGCGAGACGCGCGTCTCGTTCGACGGCGGCTGCACCGTCGTCACCGAGCCGCCGCCATGCGCCAGCGCGCCGCGGAAGAGCTGGGCGTCCTCCGGCGTGGGATCGAGGGCGACGATCTTGACCGGGACCGCGTCGCGTGCGTCGGAGACGAGCGTCTGCGCCAGCTGGGCCCGGTCGTTGGGCGCGTCTGCGAGATCGCTGATCAGGACGACCGAGCCGTTGCCGATCCGGTCTCGCTTCAACATCCGGCGAGCGAGGTCGAGCGCGGTCCAGATCCTCGTCCCGCCGGCAAACGCGTCGGCCCAGGGGTTCGGCGTCCCGCGCTTCTCGAAGAAGCGCAGGTAGGGCCTCAGCTCCGCAGCGGGTGTGCCCGGCGGCAGTGCCTCGTACGCGACGTCCGAGAAGAGGATGAGGCCGATGCGTCTGCCCGAGCCCGCGAGGTCGCGCAGCGCTCGCTCGATCTCCCGGTACTGGCCGTACGAGACGCTCCACGACATATCGATCGCTACGACGGAGCTCCTGCCGCTCGGCAGCAGGTTGCCGCCCTTCTTCGTCTCGTGTGAGCCGACATACACGGCGACCAGCGCCGCGAGGAGACCTGCCGTGAGGAGGGCGCGCACGATCAACGTACGGCGTGCCGGCCGGGCGAGCGCGCCCAGGTCCGAGAGCGGGATGACCAGCCGCCTCACGTCTCCTCCTCCAGGGCCGCCTCCACCTGCGAGGCGAAGGAGCCTGCCGCGTCGGGAGAGGGGGTCTCGGCCGACCACGCCAGCCGGACGGCGGTACGCGCGAGGTCGCCCCGGCCCGAGTCTCGAAGCTCTCGTGCCAGCAGCCCGAGCGCCTTGCGCCGCTCCTCGGGAAAGCCGTTCGCGGTGCTGGCGCGAACGAGTAGGAGCGCCCGTTCCAGCGGCGCGAGCTCCGGCAGGGTCTCCGCGACCGCATGCGGGCGCCGACGGAAGGCCAGAGCCGCGAGTCGGGCGGCGAGCACAACGAGAGCCGCGCTCAGTGCGGTGAGCAGAGCCTGAAGCGTGCCGGGATCGACCCGGTACGTGACTGCCGGCAGCGACGCGTCCGTCCGCAGCCGCTCGGTGGGGGCGAGGCGGTCGGCATCGTTGAGGCGGGAAGCGGTCTCGTAGCTCGGCCACTCGACCGGCTGCGTCACGAGCCGGCCCGCCCGCGAACGGTACGAGACGAGCGCCGGCAGGAAGCGCAGCTCCGCCTGGGTGCGGCCGGGCACGCACGCCGGGGAGAGGCATTCGAGCGAGTAGCGGTACGAGAAGAGAGTCGCCCCTGCGCTGCGCGTCCGCAGGGTGGCGGTCGTGATGCGGAAGGGGGAGAAGCGCGGTTTGACCCGGAGGGTGGCCGGGTCTGCCCCGTGCGAGTTGACGAGTAGGTCGAGGCGGGCGGTCATGGGGTCGCCGAAGCGGACCGAGCGGGTCGAGAGCGAGGCGGTCGCGACCAGGGGCCGAGAGGGCGGTGCAACGTGCTCGGCACCGCGCCACCAGCCGCGCGCGACGCCGATCACGACGACGACCGCGCCCGCCAAGACAACAGCGCCGAGCGCGAACGCCGCTCTCCTCATCGCCATACGCCCCGTTGCTGTGCCAGCCTCGCCTCGGCCCAGCCCGCGAAGGCGGTGACGACGGCGGCCGGCGAGGCGTCGCCGATCACCACCGGGTCGAGGCTGAGGCTGCGGAAGTCGGCCAGCAGCCCGGCCAGCCGCGACTCGTTCGCCTCGCGCCGAGCCCGCGCCTCGGCATCTGTGAGCCGAACCTTCGCCGGGCGGCCGGCCGCGTCGGCAAACGGGACGACGAGCCGACCGACGGGCGGGAAGCTCTGCTCCCAGACGGGGTCCTGGACGACGACGGGGACGAGATCCCAGCGGTAGCCGAGCGCCCGCAGCCATGTCTCTGGCCGCAGCGGGCGGACGAAGTCCGAGCAGACGAACACGAAGGTGCCGGGCGGCAGTGAGCGGCGGGTCTGGGCAAGCTGGTCGAAGGCCTGCTCGAGGCTTTCCTCGCGCGCGTCGAACGATGCCGAGGCCTGCCGCTCTTCGATCTCGTCGAGGCCAGCGGCCCCCTGAGGCGGAAACCAGCCGCCGCCGTCGGCCGTGTCGAGGTAGCCCGCGAGCCCGAGCTCGCGGCCCGCGGCCGTGGCTACCGCCCGCAAGACCGTTCGTAGAGCCTGCGGCTTGCTCAGCCAGGGCAGCTCGTCCGGGTAGAGCGCCATCGACGGACGCCGGTCGGCGACGACGACGGCGCGCGGCGCCTCGTCGGCGAAGTCCTCGCGCACGACGAACTCCGTGTCGCCCCGGAGCGACGAGAGCCGCGCCGAGAGCTTCCAGTCGATCACGCTCGGATCGTCGCCGGGACGATACGGGCGCGTGCCGGCCACGCTCGAGCCGATTCCGCGACGGGCTGCCCGGAGGCGCCCGAAGGCCGACCCCACCGGCCGCCACCGCGGGACGAGCGGGAAGCTCAGTTCTGCGGCATCCACCTCGCACCAGGCCGCGCCGGGAGATCGGCCAGCTCGGGTGGGGGCGCGATCTCGGCACAGCGGCGGTAGACCTCGCGGAGGATCTCCTCCTTCGTCCGGCCACGTGCCTCGGCGATGAAGCTCGGCGAGAAGACCAGCCGGTGCCCGAGCACCGGCGCGAACATCGTCTCGACGTCCTCGGGCGTCGTGTAGCTGCGACCGCCGAGGAGCGCCCAGGCGCGCGAAGCGCGCTCGAGGGCGAGACTGCCGCGAACCGAGGCGCCGATCGCCACCTCCTCCAGCTGTCGAGTCGCCCGCACGAGCTGGATCGTCCAGCGCCGGACGAGGTCGTCCACGTACACGGCGGCCAGGGCCGCCTCGAGGCGGGCGAGGTCGGCGACGGTCACGACCGGCCGCACCCGTTCGAGCGGGTGGCCCTCCTGCTGGTCGAGGACGACGCCCAGCTCGTCCTCCTCACCCGGGTAGCCGAGGCGGGCCTTGAGGAAGAAGCGGTCGAGCTGCGCCTCCGGCAGCGGGAAGACACCCTCGAACTCGATTGGGTTCTCGGTTGCGAGCACGAGGAAGGGCTGCGGCAGGACGAAGGTCTGGCCGTCGATCGTCACCTGCCGCTCCGCCATTGCCTCGAGCAGCGCCGACTGCGTCTTCGGCATCGCCCGGTTGATCTCGTCGACCAGGACGACGTTCGCGAACAGCGGCCCCCGGCGGAACTCGAAGTCGCGGGTCTTCTGGTTGTAGATGTTGATCCCGGTGACGTCCGAGGGCTGGAGGTCGGGTGTGCACTGGACGCGCGCGAACACGGAGTCTTCGATGCTGCGGGCAATCGCGCGGGCGAGGACCGTCTTGCCGGTGCCGGGCACGTCCTCGAACAACACGTGGCCGTGACAGGCGAGGGCTGCGAGGACGAGCCGGATCTCGTCGCGCTTTCCGCGCAGCACGCGCTCGACGCTCTCGAGCAGCCGGCCCGCGATCTCGGCCGCCTCGGCGAGACGCTCCTCCTCGGGTCGGGTCTCTCCCTGAGGCCGCACGACTTGATTATCGCCACAGGGAACAGGGAACCCACAAATCGCGTTTACTTGAGCCGGCAAGAATCAAGCGTCGAGGAGGCGACCATGAAGGCGATCGTGATTCGCGAGGGTGGCGGGCCGGAGGTGCTGAAGCTCGAGGACGTGCCGGACCCGGTCCCGGCGGCCGGCGAGGTGCTCGTCAAGGTCGAGGCCGCAGCCGTCAACCACTACGACCTCGGCCAGCGGGCCGATCCTGGCGACGCCGTGCCGCTCACGCCGGGGGTGGACGCGGCCGGGACACGGGTCGACACCGGCGAGCGCGTGCTCGTGACCGGCAAGCAGGGCGCATACGCGGAGCTGCTCGCCGCGCCGGCCGAGCTGGTCAAGCCGATTCCCGACTCGCTCGGCTTCGGCGCCGCGGCCGCGCTCGGCGTCGCCTACAAGACGGCCTGGGCGGCGCTCGCCGACGGCGGACTGGAGCGTGGCGACACGCTGCTCGTGCAGGCGGGATCGAGCGGTACGGGGCAGGCGGCGATCGACATCGGCCGCCACCTCGGCGCCACCGTGTACGCGACCGCGAGCTCGTCCAAGCACGATCGGCTGCACGAGCTGGGCGTCGAGCCGTTCGACTACGAGGACGCGCGGCTCGACGGGCTCGGAGCGGACGTCGTCTTCGACCCGGTCGGCGGCCGGGCATTCCCACGGAGCCTGGCCGCGCTCGGCCGCGGCGGCCGGCTGGTCACGCCGGGAGCCCTGGAGAGCCCGGAAGTCGAGCTCAACCTCTGGGCGGTGATCGGCAAGGGAGCACGCATCATCGGGACGGGCGCCGCGTCGGCTCCGCCCGGCACGATCGACCGGTTGATCGAGCTTGCCGCCGCGGGTGAGCTGCACCCGGTCGTCGACCGCGAGCTGCCGCTCGCGGACGCCGCCGAGGCGCACAGGCTGATCGAAGCCCGACAGGTGTTCGGGAAAGTTGTCCTGCGTCCGTGAGCGGGGAGCCGGAGGCTCCCCGCCCGGAAAGGCTGGCGCCATGGCGCACGGGGGAACCCCGAAGGGGTCCCCCCGTGGGCGGAACAGCCCTAGCTGACCTTGACGCGCTGAACGACGAGCGCCCAGTCGTCGAGCCGGAAGGTCGTCGACGAGTTGCCCGCCTGGTACTCGACCTTGACCGTGTGCGACCCGGCCGTCAGGTTGCCGCTGACGCGGACGATCGACCGCGACTCCTGGTCGCTCTGAACCTTGGCCTGGAAGACGTCGGGATCGCCGGACTTGCCGAGGTCGTTGTTGTCGAAGTAGGCGTCATTGCCCGCCGTCGGCGAGAGCTCGTTGCCGTCGACGAGGATTCGTAGCGCGCATCGCTGCAGCGAGGTGCCCCCGTAGCATGCGCTCTCCGCTGAGAAGTAGACGACGAGGCTGTCCGTTCCCCGGTCGGCACGGTCACCGTCGCCGTTCCGTTGTCGAGCCCGGTATACGAGCCGGCGCTCGTCTCGCTCGAGCTGGTGCTTGTCGTCGAGACGACGCCCGCGACGTAGCCGGGAGAGGCAACACCGGCCGGGCCCGTGGCTCCCGCCGGTCCGGCAGATCCGGCCGGTCCGGGCGGCCCCTGCACGCCCCTCGGGCCCCTCGGGATCTGGCCTGACCTGAAGTCGCGGGCGAACAGCGACCCGTTCTTGACCTTGGCCGAGACGACCGCGTTGTTCTTGAGCTGGAGCGTGCCGATGCTGTTGCGCGGCACCGCGACCGCCACGGCGGCGATGCTCGTCCCGCCGAGCGCGACCAGCAGCGCGATCGAGGCTACGACCATCGACGGCGACGGTGTGATCTGACGAAGTCGTGTCATGGAATAGAGACCTCCTGGTGGGTTCTCGGTGCGTGTCTGACGACTGCCCTTTTCGCAGGTGCGACCTAACCTGCCCCTCGAACGAGGGTCGAGCGACTTCGGGATCGTAACGACGGCGTGTGAGGAGGCTGTAGGGACGGCACTGCCCTCGCTACGAGCGGGGGACCGCGCTTCCCACTTGCTATCGAGACCCCATCGGGCGGATACTTGCGCGGCATCGCTAGCTAGGTGATCCGAAAGAGGAGGTTTGGTGTGACGAAGCGTCTTCTCGTGGCGCTCCTTGCCGCATTGGCAGGGACCCTCGTGCTCGCGACCGTCGGCTCCGGCGGGACGAGCAAGAAGCAGGCGCAGCCGCTCCCCGCCTCGTCGTGCTCCCCGATCGTCTACAAGGGCTCCGGTACCCCGAAGTACCTGATCGCATCCGACCTCCCGCTTCAGGGCTCGGGGCGGACGCAGACGATCGAGATGACGAGGTCGATCCAGTTCATCCTGAATGGAGCGGGCTGGAAGGCCGGCGCCTACACCCTCGGCTACCAGTCGTGTGACGACGCCACGGCTCAGGCCGGGAAGTGGGACTCGGCGAAGTGCTCGGCGAACGGCAACGCGTACGCCCGTGACAAGGACGTCATCGGCGTTATCGGCACGTTCAACTCAGGCTGCGCCGAGATCATCGTCCCGATCCTCAACCGTGCCGCCGGCGGCCCGGTGGGGATAATCAGCCCGGCGAACACGTACGTCGGCTTGACCTCCAGCGGCCCCGGGACCGCGGCCGGCGAGCCGGGCAAGTACTATCCGACGGGCAAGCGGAATTACGCCCGCGTGGTCCCCCACGACGCATACCAGGGCGCGGCTGACGCGATCCTCGCCCAGCGCGTGGGTGCGAAGAACGTCTACATCCTGAACGACAAGGAGGCCTACGGCCTCGGCGTCGCGACGAACTTCCGGAACGCCGCCCGGAAGCTCGGCATCAAGATCGCCGGCTTCGAGGCGTACGACCCGAAGGCGTCGAGCTACGAGGCGCTCGGCTCGAAGATCAAGGACAAGGGCGTGACCGGCGTCTTCGTCGGCTCCCTGATCTGTGAGAACGGCGGCAAGCTGATCAAGGACCTCAGGTCCGTGCTCGGCAGCAGCGTCAAGCTGCTCCTGCCGGACGGCTTCACCCCGATCTCGGCTGTGGTCGAGGGCGCGGGTGCGGCGGCGGAGGGCGCATTCGTCAGCGTCGCCGGTCTTCCGAACTCGAGGCTGAAGGGTCAGGGCAAGGCGTTCCTGACCGCGTTCGCGAAGGCGAACAAGGGCAAGGCGCCGGACCCGTACTCCGTCTACGCAGCTCAGGCAACCGTCGCGCTGTTGTCGGCGATCGCGAAGTCGAACGGCACGCGCGCCGGCGTGACGTCGCAGATCTTCAAGGTCAAACTGAAGAACAGCATCCTCGGCAACATGTCGTTCGACGCACATGGCGACGTTGGTTATCGTCCGGTTGCGATCTACCGGATCAAGGGCGGCAAGAGCACCGACTACGCGGTGATCGCGCCTCCCACGTCGCTCGTCAAGGCTGCGTAGCGGTCCCGACCAGATAGCTGGAAGAGGGGGAGGGGACAGCCCTCCCCCTCGCCTTTTCATGCTCCCAGTCGACTAGTACGGAGGGCCTTCGTCGACGTAGGTCGTGCGCCGGCGGGTGAAGTAGCCGGGGCCCGCCCACGATGACCAGAAGATCATCGACAGCACTCCGCCGATGATCCCGACGACCAGGAGGATGACGCCGACGGCCTGCACGTTGACCCCGGACACGGTGACGTCGACCGCCCAGGCCAGGATCGCTCCCGCGGCGATCAGGATCAAGCTCACTCCAAGTCCCATGCGTCCTCCTTTCTCAGTTCAAAACGCGAAAGCGGACCGTTCGGTTACGCCCGCGCCCGGAAGCGGAATTCACTAGGCTCGGATTTCCGTGCGCAGGGGTTCGCTCGTCCAGCTCGTCGCGCTGGGTGTCGTGATCGGCGCGGCGTCCACCGTCGTCGCGCTGCTGGTGCCTTGGCTACCGCCGAACGCCTCCGAGGAGCGGGACGGGATCGACCTCGTCTTCTGGTTCACGACTGCGATCTGCATCGGGATCTTTGCGCTCGTCGGCGCGGTCATCCTCTACTCGGTCGTCAAGTTCCGCGTCCGTCCGGACGACGACTCGGACGGGCCGCCGATCCACGGCCACACCGGCATCGAGATCGTCTGGACGGCGGTCCCGGCGATCCTCGTCACCGCGATCTCGGCGATCAGCGGCATCGTGCTCGTCCAGAACGACCGTGCGGACGCGGGACACCTGAACGTCAAGGTGACCGCGCGCCAGTTCGCGTGGTCGTTCTCGTACCCGCAGGCGGGCGACCTGACCTCCGCGCAGTTGCGCCTGCCGGTCGGCCGCTCGGTCGAGCTCCACCTCCAGGCGCTCGACGTCATCCACTCGTTCTGGGTGCCCGAGTTCGGGCAGAAGCAGGACGCCCTCCCGGGCCAGGACACGAAGCTCGTGATCACCCCGACGAAGATCGGCACCTACCCGGTGATCTGCACGGAGTTGTGCGGGCTCGGCCACGCGCTGATGCGCACCTCGGCGATCGTGATGAAGCCGGCCGCGTTCCAGGCGTGGCTGAAGAAGCAGCAGCAGGCGCTGAAGGCGCCGCCAGGCCAGGCGGGGAAGGCCGTGTTCGCGTCGAACGGGTGCGCTTCGTGCCACACGCTGAAGGCGGCCGCCGCGACCGGAAAGATCGGTCCCGACCTCGATAAGCTCCCGGCCTACGCGAAGCAGGCCGGCAAGCCGTTGGAGGACTTCGTCAAAGAATCGATCGTTGATCCGAACGCGTACGTCCAGCCCGGCTTCCCTAAGGGCGTGATGCCCGCCTTCGCCACGCTCCCGAAGGACCAGCTGGACTCGCTGGTCAAGTTCCTCATCGGCTCGAGCAAAGGAAGTAAGTGACGACCGCTACCGCCGAGCACCTCCCGCCGACTAGCGCTTCGCCGAAGGCGAAGCGCGGGATTCTCCTAGGCGCCGGCTGGATCCGTGCGCTGTGGATGATGTGCCTGTTCTGGGGCATCGGCCTCGGGATCGTGCTCGTCTTCCGCTGGTGGGGCGGTTGGGACCCGCTCTTCAAGTGGTCGGTGATCACCGTCGTCTCGACGCTGACGGCTGCGCCGATCGGCTTCCTCGCCGGCCTCGGGTCCTTCGACTACTGGGTTCGGTACGTGACCGGAGCCCCGACGGTGCCGGAGGACCACTCGACTCACGGCGGACGCACCTGGAAGGACTACTTCCGGCCGAACACCGACCACAAGGTGATCGGGATCCAGTACGTCGTGACGACGATCGCCTTCTTCGTGGCCGGCGGCCTGATGGCGATGATCTTCCGGGCCGAGCTTGCGCGGCCCGGCACGCAGTACGTCGATACCGAGACCTTCAACGGCCTGATCTCGGTGCACGCGGCCCTGATGATCTTCCTGTTCGTGATTCCGGCGTTCGCCGGGCTCGGCAACTACGTGATCCCGCTGATGATCGGCGCGCCGGACATGGCGTTCCCGCGCCTGAATGCCCTCTCCTTCTGGCTGCTGCCCATCGCCGGCACGATGATGCTGCTCAGCTTCGTCGTCCCCGGCGGCGCCTTCGCGACCGGCTGGACGAGTTACGCGCCGCTGGCGACAGACCAGCCGTTAGGCCAAGTGTTCTTCAACAT
>WNGE01009035.1_pt1 | contig 10540 bp, 9 predicted proteins | sample 5400651 | NCBI WGS metagenome assembly WNGE01 (sample SAMN13153370, study PRJNA577476) | soil metagenome | isolation source: 60 cm soil or saprolite under grassland replicate 2 | place: USA:California | collected 2016-06-15
CAGGAACGCCTTCGTCCGCGCTTCCCGTGGCGAGCCCAGAACCTCGGCCGGCGTACCTTCCTCGACCACCCGGCCCGCGTCGACGAAGACGACTCGGTCGGCCACGTCGCGGGCGAAGGGGAGCTCGTGCGTTACCAGGATCATCGTCATGCCGTCGTCGGCCAGCTCCCGCATGACCCGCAGTACCTCGCCCGTCGATTCCGGGTCGAGCGACGACGTGGGTTCGTCGAACAGCAGCACCGACGGCTTGAGCGCGAGCGCCCGGGCGATGGCGACCCGCTGCTGCTCGCCGCCGGACAGCTGCTCCGGATACGCGACACCGCGGTGAGCGAGACCGACCCGGCGGAGCAACCGGACGGCGCGGTCCAGTGCCTCCTCCTCGGAGACCCCGGCCCGCAGCTGGGCAAGCATGATGTTCTCCACGGCGGTCAGATGCGGGAACAGGTTGAACCGCTGGAACACCATGCCGACCGACTGACGAAGCTTCGCGAGGTCGCGGCACACCGCCTTGTCACCGGAGAAGATGACCTCGCCCGCGACCTCCATCGTCGCGCGGTCCGGTCGCTCGAGCAGGTTGACGCAGCGAAGCAACGTCGTCTTGCCGCCGCCGCTCTGGCCGATGATCGCGACGATCTCCTTGTGGTGGACCGTCAGCCCGACGTCATTCAGCACCAGCCGCCCGTCGAACGACTTGCTGAGCTGCTCGATCCGCACGACCGCAGCGGATGGTTCGGTGAGCGCCATCTTCTTGGTCTCCTGCGCCGCGTCCGTCATGCGAGCGCTCCCTTCTCCGCCAGCAGGGCTCTTGCCGCACGCAACCGTCGGCGGCGTTTCGGCGAGAGCGGTACGCCGGCCCGGATCTGTCGCTCCAGCCAGAGCAGGCCCTGTGAGAGCGGATAGCACAACGCGAAGTAGATGGCCGCGATGACCAGATACACCTCGAGCGCGCGGAAGGTGGCCGAGGTGATGAGCCGCCCCTCGGACATCAACTCGGCGGCCGAGATCGTGACCAGCAACGAGGTCGACTTCAGCAGGTCGACGAACATTGTGTTGGTGCCGGGCAGTGCCGAACGGAACGCCTGCGGGAGGATCACCTGGACGAACGTGCTGATCCATCCGAGCCCCAGCGCCTGGGCCGCCTCCTGCTGCCCACTGTGCACTCCTGCGATCGCCGCCCGGAAGATCTCCGACAGGTACGCCGCGTAGAAAACGATGAGGCTCACACAGCCCGCCTCGAACACGCCGAGCTTGAGTCCCACCGAGGCCAGCCCGAAGTACGTCACGAAGATGATCGCGAGCAACGGGATGTTCTTGAAGATCTCGGTGTACGCCGCCGCCGGCAGGCGCAGGATCCGACGCCCGCTCAACCGCAGCAGAGCCAGCACCAGACCGAGTACGACGGCACCGGCGAAGCTCGCGACCGTGTACGCAACCGTGCGTTCGAGTCCATCAAGCAGCGCGGGCGCGTAGTCCGACCAAGGGACCTGGAACATGAGATCTCCTGCTCTACAGGGACGGCGGTTGCCAGTCCGCGGGCCGGTCGACGCCGCGGCGGGTGGCGGCCATGTCCTTGCTTGGCTTGAGGAACTCGTCCGGCTGACCGCCGTACTTCTCGATCAGCTTGGTCAGTTCGCCGTTCGCGTACATCTTCCGGATCTCGTCCGAGATCGCCTTCTCCAGCTTCGGGGACTGCTTGGGGAGGTAGAAGCTGGTCATGTACGGGCGGAAGTACGCGTACGCCGGTTGCGCCTTGACCTGCGCGTCGGATGGCGGAGTCAGGTACTCGGTCTGGATCTTCAGCTCCGGCCGTTCCTTCTGTGCGGCGATGATCAGCAGCGGATCGAGGAAGCCGATCTTGATCCGGCCGGCGGCGAGATCGTCGAAGACACCGTTGCCGTCGGGGTAGGCGTGCAGCTTCGCGCCGGGCACAGCCTGGATCGACTTGACCCATACGTAGCCCTCGACCGTGCCGAGATCCAGACCGCGGAAGTCGTCGACCGTCTTGTAGGTCTCCCCGGAGCGGACGGCCATCGCGGGCGGCGAGTAGTACGGCGGATCGGTGAAGAGGCCCTGCTTCTGCCGCTCGGCGGTCCACGCGACGCCGCCGATCGTGATGTCGACCCGGCGGGACTGGACGCTGGCCAGCATGCCGGCGAAGTCGGTGACCTCGGGCTCGATCTTCAGGCCGAGCTTGTCCGCGACGGCCTTCAGGATGTCGCTGTCCAGGCCGGTCAGCTTGTCGCCGACCAGGGAGGTGTACGGCGCGTAGGGTTCGACGGCGACCTTCAGCACGCCGGGCTTGATCGTGTCGAGATCCGGCGCAGACCCGGACACCGCCGCGGTTTTGTCGCCGGAGCAGGCAGTCAGAGCCAGCAGGCCGGCCGCGAGAACGCCGGCGGTCCACCGGCGAATGAGACGAGAGTTCGGCATCGGATCTTCGTGCCTTCCGTGACGGAGACGGCCCCGTGTGATCCCTCAACGCTACGGATGCCGGTGCCGGCGGTCACCGGACGATTGATACGGAATCCGTCGTCTGACAGCGCGTTGCGTCGTACGCTTCGTACAGCCCATTGGAGAAGGAGCCGTCATGCTCTCCGGATCGCTTGCGCAGCAGATCGCCCGGGACACCTCGGACGTGATCGGGTACAACGTGCTGATCACCGACGACGCCGGCCTGGTGATCGGCAGCGGTGACACCAGCCGACTCGGCAGTTTCCACGAGGCATCGGTCGAGGTACTGCGCTCTCGGGAACCGGCCTGGCACACCGCCGCGCAGGCGCAGGAGTTGCGCGGCGTCAAGCCGGGCATGACGCTGCCGATCCTGATCGACGGCGAGGCGGTCGGCACCGTCGGCATCACCGGTTCGCCTCGTCAGGTACGACGGTTCGGTCTCGTGGTCCGGCGACAGACCGAGATCCTGCTGCAGGAGTCGCTCGAGTTGCGGTCGCGGCTGCTGCGCGAGCGGGCGCTGGAGGAACTGGTTCGCGACATCGGCGCGTTCGATGCCGACGTACTCGACCCGGACTTCCTGGTGGCACGTGCCGCCGAGTTGGGCTACGACCTCACGGTGCCGCGGACAGTCCTGATCGTCGACGTCGACGAACCGGAGCCCTCAGACGTCGCCACTCTTCGGCCGGAGTTGCTGCGCACGTTGCGGGATGCGCTGGGGCCGAAGGCGCTTGTGGCGACGATGACGTCCGGACGGCTCGCGGCTCTACCTGTCATAGCGGGCCGCTCTGCGTCGCAACTGGCCACCATGGCCGTCGATGCCGTTGCCCGACGCAACGAGTTGCGATGCCGCGTTGCGGTCGGCGGCACCGGCACCGGAGCCGCCGCATTGCACGACGCTTATGCCGATGCCCTCGACGCGTTTCGGCTCGGTCCTCGGATCAGCCCGGGGAGTACGACGTACCTGATCGACGAACTGCGCGGTCACCAGGTGATGGCATCAGTTGGCGTCCGCGCTCGGGCCCGGTTGATGAAGGTTGTGGCCGGCCCGCTGGTCGCTCAGCCGGACTGGTGCGACCTGCGGGCCACGTTGATCGCGTGGTGCGAAAGCGGCTTCAACCTCGTCCGCACCGCCGAGACCCTGCACATCCACCGCAATACGTTGATCTACCGCTTGCAGAAGATAGAGCGCCTGACTGCCACGCCTTGGCGCGACCACCGTGCCAGCCTGACGCTCTATCTGGCCTGCCTCGCCGACCAGCTCGATTAGAGCAGCCGGTGGTTGAGCTTCGCAGGCCGGAGGGAACGCGCCCGGCTGTTCGCGGGCTGCCGGCGGAAGAGGCGGCCGCCGTACCGCAGCCACTGAACCTGACCGTCGGCGCCGAACACGAAGTTCGCCCGGAAGTGCGTCTGCAGACCAGCCGGATCAAGCACGAGCACGTACCCAGGCCGATAGAACGCCAGGCGCAGCGCGATCTCGCCGTCCAGCAGCGCAACCAACTCCCCGTTGTCGGCAGCCAACTCCAGCGCGAACTCGCTCAGCTGGCCGTCGAAGTCGATCTCTCCCGAGGTGTAGGTCCCTGTGTACGCCGCCAATCGGTCCGGCGGCAGCTCGCGCGGTACGGCAGGCAAGTTGCTCACGCCGGCGAATTCCCGCAACGCCCAGTCGTCCGCGAACAGCTCGGCGAGCAAGTCCGGACCGCTCTCGGAGTTGGTCAGCAAGGTGATGGCGAAGTCGCGCTTCGGCACCATCAGGAAGCCGGAGTGCTGTCCGTACCAGTCGCCGCCGTGCTGCACGACGGTCGGCCCTTCCTTGGTTGGGCGCAGCATCCAGCTGACGCCGACGCCGTCCAGCTCCACGAACAGCGTGCCGCCCGGGCCGGGGTTGGACTGCATCGCAATGCGTGCGCGGTCGCTGAGCAGGTGTGGGATGTGGCCGAGGTGGAAGCGCGCGTACCGGAGCTGGTCGCGGGCGCTCGAGATCAGGCCGCCGGCCGCATGCAGGCTGCGCGGCATCGCGTCGAACGACGGTTCGACGACCGGCTTGCCGTCGACGATGTTGTGCGAGGCGGCAACGCTGAAGCCGTCGAGCTCGCTGCGGAAGTAGCGGCTGTGCTCCAGCCCGAGCGGATCGACGAGAAGTTCGCGGACGGCTGCTTCGTAGGTCTTCCCGGTGACGACCTCGATGATCCGTCCGGCGATGCCGAGCGCGGCGTTGTTGTACGAGAACACCTTCCCGAGCGGGGTGAGCTGGGGCACCTTGGGCATTCCGGCGACGTACCGGGCCAGCGCGTCGTCGCCCTGACCGGTGTCCTCGAAGTAGTCGCCCATCCAGCCGGCGCTGTGGTTCAGCAGTTGGCGGACCGTGACCCGCGCGGCGACCGACGGGTCAGCGGTCTGGAAGTCGGGCAGGTACGCGCGCACCGGCCGGTCGAGACTGATCCGGCCGCGCTCGACCAGGCGCATGATCGCGGTCGCGGTGAAGGTCTTCGTGGTCGAACCGATCCGGAACACGGTGTCGGCCGTCACCGGCGAGGGGATGTCCACGTTCGTGACACCGAAGCCGCGGACGTACTCCCGGCCGCCGTACCACAGGCCGAGACCGACACCCGGGATCGCGTACTTCGCCATCCCTGCTTCTATTTTCTCGACCAGTCGTCCGATCGACGCGGGTTCGGTAGCTCGTGCGGGGAGGGCGGGTACGGCGGTCAATGGTACGGCGGCGGCCGCGGCGCGGAGCACGGTGCGCCGGGAGATCGTTGTGGGGTGGACTGGACGGTTGGTGAGCTGCGAGTGGAGCGACACGGCAGTCTCCTCGGTCGAAGTCGATGCTTCCGTCCGGGCTATTATTGCCAAACTTGGGATCAATCGGAGGCCTGATCATGGCGGAGTCGCCGACGCCGGTGGCAGACCTGCTGCTACACCCGGTCCGCTGGCGGATCGTGCAGCGCGTCCTCGGCCGCGAACTGACGACCACGGAGCTGAAGCGCGACCTGCCGGATGTGCCGACCACGACGCTCTACCGGCATGTCGCCGTACTGATCGAAGCCGGCTATCTGACCGTGGTCCGCGAACGCCGCGTCCGCGGTACGACGGAACGCACACTGACGCTCGACCAGACGAAAGTCGGCCGCATCGACGAGGCCGAAGCCCGGGCGATGACCCCCGAGCAACACCGCCAGGTGTTCCTCCTGATGCTCACCCGCCTGGCCGCCGACTTCGACCGCCTCGTCGACCGCGGCGACCTCTACCCCCGCCTGAACCAACTCGTCTACTCCCAACTAGCCCTCTACGTAGACCCCACCGAACTGGACACCATCCTCCAAGCGATCAACGCCCTCCTAGAACGCCACCTCCAAGAGGCCCCCGGCAAGGACCGGGTGGCGCTGTCGCTGATCGCCCTCCCCGACGACTGAACCCGGGGTCACTCCCAGCGCAGCCTCGGGCCGACGCGACGGTAGGAGCTCGATGTCCTCCGAGCAGGCAACACAATTTCTGGTCGCCTCGCGTGTCCGTTCGGGCACCGGAAATCACCAGAGGCGGAAGCAAACTGCGAGGCCCGGGGATGTGTCTAACAGAGTGTCCAAAGGGGGACATCATGAGGACCATCCGCAGACCGATCCGAACCGCACTCGCCGTCCTGGCCGTCGCCGCCGTCCCGGCGGGTGCGGTCGCTGTGCCGACCTTCGCCGGCGCCGCTTCCCACGCGACGATCCGGACGGCGGCGACGACCACCGCCTGCGCGTCTGGTTGGGGCTCGTTGCCGGAAGCGGGTAGCCGGGCCGGCATGGGGGAGGGCTCCCTGACCAATGTCCGCGCCGGCCGGCATGCCTGCTACGACCGATTGGTGGTCGACATCAGCGGCCGCGGCATGAGCTACAGCGTTCGGTACGTACCGGCCGTCTCTATGGACGCTTCCGGTGCTCCGGTGCGGTTGCGAGGCGGGGCCAAGCTTCGGATCATCGTGTCCCCACCGGACTATGACGTGAATACCGGCCAATCGACCTACAGTCCGGCCAACCGACGCGAACTGGTCAACGTCAGCCGCTACCGTACACTCCGCCAGGTCGCCCACGCCGGCAGCTTTGAGGGCCAGACTACCTTCGGCGTCGGCGTCCGTGCCCGACTCCCGTTCCGCACCTTCACCCTGGCTGGCCCTGGTACGGGCAGCCGGCTCGTCATCGACATCGCCCATCGCTGGTAGGACTTTCGTTGCCTCCGTGGGCCTACGAGGCTCTGCGCGCGGCAGTTCGGCCCCCTTGACTGGCACGACCACCAGGTCAATCGTCAAGGACGAGGACTCTGATGAAGACGAGCGCTGATCCCACCCCAGACGACCGTGTGCTGCCGTACACACGGGTCCTGTCGCTGTGCATCGTGCCGTTCCTGGTCGCGGGGTTCGTGATTCTGTACCTGTTTCCTCAACACACCGTGCGGTTGTGGGCCTGGCCGCTGCGCCCGACCATGACCTCGATGGTCCTGGCGTCGGCCTACCTCGGCGGCGCCTACTTCTTCATTCGGGCAGCGTTCGAGCGACGATGGCACGTTCTCGCCCCCGGGTTGTTGTCGGTCACGGTGTTCGCGACGCTCCTTGGCGTGGCGACAGTGCTGCACTGGGACAAGTTCAGCCACGGCAACCCGGCCTTCTGGGTCTGGTCGGCCCTCTACTTCGCTGCCCCGCTCCTCGTCCTCGGTGCCTTGCTGGCGAATCGGAGGTACGCCGACCCTGGGAGCGGGGTGGACGACCGGCTCGCTCCGTCAGTGCGTGGGGTCGTCGCGGCCGTCGGCGTGCTGGCGCTGGCGCAGGGGGCCGCCATGTTCATCTCACCCTCGACCTTTCTCGACCTGTGGCCGTGGACACTCACCCCACTGGCGTGCCGGACGATGGCGGCCGTGTGGTGCCTGGGTGGCGCCGGAGTCGGGGTCTGGCGCGACGCCCGCTGGTCGACGCTGCGGCGGATGCTCGAGGTCGAGCTGGTCATGGTCGGCTTGATGCTGGTCGCCGCGCTCCGGGCCCACGACCAGCTCGACTCCGGGAAGGCGCTCGCGTGGCCGATGCTGGTCGGGTTCTCGCTGCTGTTCCTCGCCTCGATCGTCCTCTGGTCACGCCACGAGCTCCACTCATTGGGCGCGCTGGAGGTTCCCGGGCCGCCTGGGCGGCGATGAGCGCGGGTGCCGGTCTTGATCAGGGAGACCCGGATTGGAGGTCAATCCTTTGGACGTGCCAGTGTTGATCGGGGGACAGGGACACGCGCCCATTGACAACCGGCATGAAGTTGATGCTTGTCGTCGCCAGTACGCTGGTCTTCTTGGTGGGGATTCAGCTTTTTGTTCTGACCGAGCACACAGATCGCTATTTCGCCTGGACAGTTGATCCTCCGCTGACGGCAGCGGCCCTCGGCGGTGCTTACTGGGCCAGCTCGGTTATGGAAGTACTTGCTTCGCGTCAGCGCACGTGGACTCAAGCGCGCATTGCGGTGCCTGCCGTGCTGATGTTCACGACGTTGACTTTGGTGGCCACGTTCCTTCACCTCGATCGTTTCCACCTGGGTCATGGATTCGACGTAGCCACGCAGGTGGTTACGTGGGGGTGGATTTCGGTTTATGCGCTGGTGCCCGTCCTGATGAGTATTTTGCTGGTCTTTCAGCGTCGAGCAGTTGGCGTGGAGGTGCCGCGCCGGAATTCGTTGCCGCGTTGGCTGAGGGTCGTTCTTGTCCTGCACGCCGTCGTGATGTTGTCGTTAGGGTCAAGTCTCTTCTTGGCCCCAGGGTCGACGTTAGCGTGGTGGCCTTGGATGCTGACGCCGCTGACGGCTCGGGCTATCGGTGCCTGGTTGCTGGGATTGGGACTTGCTGCTGCTCATGCCGTAGCAGCGAACGACTGGGGTCGCGTGGCCGTGGCAACCCATTCGTACGGTCTTTTGGGAGTATTGGAGGTTGTGGCCCTGATGCGATATCCGAATACTGTGGACTGGGGCAGACCCGCCACTTGGATGTATCTTCTCTTTCTGGTGAGTTTCCTGCTGGTGGGCGTCTATGGGTGGATTACGGCCATGCGAACCGCTCATCGATCAACAGTCAGTCTCAACTGAAGCTGGATGCAATGTCGCACAGATCAGCCGTTGTCATCGGCGCCGGCTTCGCGGGCCTGTTGACCGCCGCGGCGGCTGCGCAGACCGGCGCCCGGGTCACCGTGTTCGAGCGCGACCGCCTGAGCGACGCTCCGGACCCTCGCCACGGCGTCCCTCAGGGAGAGCAGCCGCACGTCCTCCTGCACCGCGGGCTGCGAGCGTTGGAGTCGCTGCTTCCCGGCGTCGAACGCGACCTGCTGGACGTCGGCGGCGTGAAGATCAACACCGGACGGATGCCCTGGCTCAGCCCGTATGGCTGGTTCCCGGTGGACCCGCCCTCGTACGAGATCGTGTCGCTGACCCGACCGTTGCTGGAACTGGTGGTCCGGCGCCGCGTCCTGGCCGACGAGAGCATCGACCTCCGCCAGGGGGCACGGGTGTCGTCCCTGGCCCGCGCGGGGCAGCGATGGGAGATCCAGTGTGCGGACGGCTCGGCGGCTTTCGCCGACCTGGTCGTCGACGCGTCCGGGCGGAGCTCGCGACTGCGGCACTGGCTCGACGAACTCGGGGTGGCTGTACCCGAACCGGCCACCGTCGACGCCAAGCTTGGGTACGCCGCCCGCCGATACCGGGCTCCCGCTCCGGTGCCGCTCCGGTCGGGCGTTGTGATCGCCGCTTCGCCGTACACCGAAGCAGGAGCGCTGGTGCTGCCGGTGGAGAACCAGGACTGGCTGGTGGGCGCCGTCGGCTATGGCAGCAAGCGCCCCCGCGCGACCCGGCCGATACCTATCTCCGACAACTGCGCGATCCGGCCGTCGCAGAGCTGGCCGCAGTCCTCGAACCGGTCGGCGACGTGGCCCTTTACCGCCAGACGGGCAACCGACGGTATGCGTACGGCCACACCCGGAGCTGGCCGGTCGGTCTGCTGGTGGTCGGCGATGCGCTGTGCGCGTTCAACCCGGTCTACGGCCAAGGCATCACGGTCGCCGCCTGTCAGGCCGAGCTCCTCCGGGCTCAGCTAAGGGAGCGCCTGTCACCGGACACGCCACTGAGCGCGGCCGACACCCGGCGCATTCAGCGCAGGCTGCACGACGTCACTGATCTGCCGTGGGCCGTGGCCACCGGGGAGGACCTGCGGTACCGAAGCAGCGACGCCAAGCCCAGCCGCTGGCAGCGCCTGAGCGCCGTGTGGACCACGCGGATGACTCAGCTCGCCGTGGCAGGAGACCCGGCCTGTCGGGACGCAATTTCCCGGTTGTACCACCTGATGGCGACGACTCGCGCGCTGATCGGTCCCGGCGTCGTCCTGGCGATGGCCCGATCTCTGGTTCGTGGGTTGCCACCACCCGCGCCCCGGCCCGCGGTGCTGGACTGGTTGACAGCGGGGGAGGCGGACCGCGCAGCCGACCCTTAGGCTCTCAAGACATCGGCGACAGGTCGTGGACGCTCGGCATGTCGAAGGCTCGGTTGTTGGTCACTGCGGCGGTGGTGGAGAAGCGGTCGGTTGCCGAGGTGGTCGCCTCCTACCGGCCCCCAAAAAACACAAGCCCCGAACCTGATGAGGGTTCGGAGCTATGCCGATGTCCTGAGACATCACAGCGCGCCCCCGGCAGGATTCGAACCTGCGCACCCGCCTCCGGAGGGCGGTGCTCTATCCCCTGAGCTACGGGGGCTCAGGAACGGCAGAACAGTATCAGCTAATCCGCGTGAATCCCGAATCGGGTGGGCGACGGTGCGTCACGTCAGGTGGGGCACGGAGGTGGGTGCGGGGGAGACCCTGAACGGACCCTGGAAGGGCGGTACGGCGGGATCGACTCCGGGGGTGGCGGCGTCAATAGTGGTTGTAAGCCCAACGTGGAAAGGAAATCGGTCCCATGGCTACCACTCTGGTCCGCCCGTCCAACGGTCGCTGGATCGGCGGTGTCTGTGCCGGGCTGGCCCGCCGGTTCGGCATCTCGCCGAACACGATGCGGCTCATCTTCGTGATCAGCTGCCTGCTGCCCGGCCCTCAGTTCCTCATC
>WNGE01009037.1_pt1 | contig 10539 bp, 16 predicted proteins | sample 5400651 | NCBI WGS metagenome assembly WNGE01 (sample SAMN13153370, study PRJNA577476) | soil metagenome | isolation source: 60 cm soil or saprolite under grassland replicate 2 | place: USA:California | collected 2016-06-15
TGGCCAAGCTCGCCCCGATGTGTTGCAGCTTCGGTGCGTTCCGCTGCGCCCAGGCTTCCAGGTGAAAGCGGCGCGCCAGGTGGCCGATCCAGCCGTGCCCGTGCTCCGCGTCCTGCACGTAGGAGGGCAGCCGGTGCGCCAGATGGGTCAGCCCGTTCACCAGCGGGTAGCCGAACGCCAGCAGCAGGCCCACCAACACCAGGGCCGCCCACACGGTTACGATGGCCACGGCCCAGCCGCGCCGGGGGACCCGCCGCTGCGCGTACACCACCAGCGGGTTCAAGACCAAGGCGATGAACCCCGCGACCACGATCAGGAGAATGACATCCCGCAGCCGGTAGGCGAGTTTGGCCGCCAGGTAGGTGAGGGCTACCACGGCGACCGCAGCGATGATCGTGGCCAGCGGCACGCCGCGTGCGGCCGCCGCGGCCCGAAGACGCGCGCGCCGGGTGGGTGCGGTGGCCGTGGGGGCACCGGATACCTGGCCGGGCACGCCCGGCCCGGCGTTGTCCGCGCTGCCGTCGATCACAGCCAACAGTGCACCCTTAGCGGGCGTTGTTGGCTAATACCTGAAACCAATAGCTCGATTGATCAAAGCCACTAGCTGGCGGTGTATTGGTGCCTGCACTCGGTCCTGGCCGACACAGCCTGAACCGCCGAACAAGGCCCTGTCACCTCGCGGCAGCCGTTGAGGACCATGATCCCGCGGGATGGCGAGTGCCGGGTTTCCGGCGGATCGGCACACCCGCGGCAGCCGTTATGACAATGGATACAGAACGGCTGGCGCGCTGTGCACCCGTGGCCATCAGCATCTACTACGACCAGCGCGGTCACACCTATTTCACCGCTACCGATATCACGCAGGGCACCACCCAGACCGTCCGGGTGAACGTGGGAAACGTCGTCTACGACAAAGCCTTGCTGGTCGGGGGAAGTTGACCCCGCCGGAAACCCGCCACCGGCCGACACGCGGCTGTGGCAATTCACCAACAGCCACGTGACCACCTACAGCGGCGACCGGGGCACGATCTTGGGGGACGGCCCGGTGAACGTGCCGCCGGGTGACGAACGGGACCGCGGCCCCGGCGGGCTTGCCGTCCAGGTAGACGTCGATGCGGGACAGGTTCTCGGGGTCGTAGCGCAGCTCGACGCGGCGGCCGGTGAGCGCCGGGTCGACGACGTATGCGTTGCCTTCCAGCGGGACGGTGGCGGTGCGGGTGACCTTGCCGCGCTGCTCCCCCAGGCCCTCCCCGCCCGGCCATGACGCGCACTGGCTGGACTGGAGACGCCGCACCAAGCCCGCTCACTGTGGTACCACCAGCGCGCGAGGCTCACCTACCATGCTGCAATTGCCTGAGGCAGCTGGCGAACGGCTGCTGCCGTACGAATGGCTGCGCCGTACTAGGCCAAGGACTCAGAGCCGTTGAAGCTGGCCACATCGCCGGATCCGGCCAGATCTCCCTGCGCAAACCAGCATCCCCGGCTACCGCGCTGGCTGAACATCCCGGCCGCGGCTCATGCCGAGCGGCGGGTGCGGGTACGGTGCGCCGCCCGGGCGCCAGGGACCGGTGCTGTCTCTGGACGGTCACCGCCGAACGCTCCGGTGACCGTGGCGCGTGCCCACCGCATCCGCAGCACCGCGGTCTCTGGGTGCTCGCCGTAGGCCTGCGCTACCCGTGCCGCGCAGCCCCGGGTGCCGAATGCGCGGACGGCCGCGGTGATGGCCTGCCGGACTTGCGCCGCGCTGGGTTCATCGGATGGCTGCAATGCCGATGCGAACAGCGCGTCAGCCCGGGCGGCGCTGATGGTGAGGTGGTAAGCCGCGGATCGCATCGTGGGCCTCCTTGTCGGCGAGACTAAAGGAACCTGGATTCGATCTCTGCGAGGTACGCCTTGGCGAGGCGTTCGAATTGCGCGGCGGTGAGCTGGATCCGGTCGCCGATGTGGAGCTTGAGGACCGAGGTGCCGTGGTCGAACTTGACCACGTTGTTGGCCCGCAGGCCCCCATCGTTGTTCATCAGGGATTCGGTGAGCAGCTCCACCTCGTTCAGCGGGTTGCCGTCCTTGCCGGCGACTACGCGGAGCCGGTGCACGAAGTAGCGGTCCAGCACCAGGGTCATGTTGCTGAAGAACAGTGGCTCGAACGCTTCGACAGCCGAAGCGACCTCGGGATCTGATGTCGCGCCGCCGATAGCGTTGATGAGCTTGTGGTACGCCGCGAGCTGCGTGTCGACTGCCATCTTGGCGTGGTCGACCTCCTGGTGCGTGTAGTTCTTGCGCCCGAGCATGGCGAACAGTCCTTTCGTAGGTAAGCGGGCTGGATCGGTTCTTTGGCCGGTCAGGAGGTGGCGACCTTCCACAGGTGGCCATCGGGGTCGGCGAAGTATCCGGAGTACCCCCACTGTGCGCCCTGCGCTTCCTTCACGACGCTGGCGCCTGCGGCCACTGCCTTGCTCATGATCTCGTCCACGGCTTGCTTGGACGCGGCGATGCAGTGGAACGAGACGCCCCGGAATCCGGAGCCTTCGGGCGAGACGCCCGCGTCCTGTGCCGCCGCCTCCCATGGGTAGAGCGCGAGCGACGGCGAGCCGTCGCCGAGGTCGAACGATACGTAGTTCGGGTAGTCCTGGGTGATCGCGCAGCCCAGGCCTTCCCCGTAGAACGCCTTGGCACGGTCCAGATCCTGAACGCCGAGCATGATGGCGGTTACCTGCACAGTCATGTCTGTTCTCCTTCGTAAGTTGGGTGGGCTTCGATCGCTTCTGGCGTGGCGGCCTCCCGGGCGCCGGGCTGCCGGCAGGTGACCGCCGGCACTGGCTCGCGGTGCGGTGCGCGTCATCGCTCGTCGATGATTTCGCCATTCTGGGCGGTGGCATTCCTGGCCAGGGACATCGCGGCGGCCACCTCGGGGTGGGTGGGCACCGCCGCGAAGGCGGCCTGCATCTGCGCGGCGGAGTCCCACCGCCAGATATTGGTGAAGGTTCCGTCCTCAAGCCGGGTCAGCCGGGTTCCGACAGGCCGCGGTGCGCGGCCCAGATGGCGGCGATCACGGCGGCCCGCCGGGTGAGCAGCTCCCGGCAGACGGGTCGGCTCGACGGTGTAGCGGTGCATCCTGACAACAGCCATGACAACTTCTTTCCGTGTTCTCCTGGGGTGGGGTCAGCGCCGGGGCGTGCCAGTGAGATGGCCGGCCAGGCGCTGAGCGAGCGGGGCGGCCAGGATCGCGGTCGGGACTGCGACGACAACGCCGATGGCGAACGAGGTGAGCCAGGCCGGCACCAGAGCCGGTGCGAACCCGACCCGGGCGATCGTGTCCACCAACGACATCACAAACGACATGACGGTGGCCATGATCGCGGGAAGCATCAGCCTGGCGTGCTTCCGGTCGGCGTGGCGGACGTCTCCGCTGGCCTGGCCGGGATGAGTGGTATTCATGACGTCGCTTCCTGGGCTCGGATCTAGGTGAGATGCAGGTCTGTATGCCTACCGTAGGGATCAGCTGGACGATAAGTCCAAGACAAGCTTTGTCTGGACTTGATAAGCTTTATTTATGGAACTCCGGCAGCTGGCCTACTTCCTCGCGGTCGCCGAGGAACGCAACTTCACCCGGGCGGCACAGCGGATCCCGATTGCGCAGCCGGCCATCAGCCAGCAGATCGGCCGCCTGGAATCCGAGCTTTCGGAAAAGCTGTTTGTCCGCGACCGGCGTGGCATCAGGCTGACCCCCGCCGGGGAAGCGCTCCTGCCGCACGCGCGGGCGATGCTCGCCAGCGCCGAACGCGCCCGCGAGGCGGTGGCGGCGCTCAGCGGCCTGGTCGCCGGTCGCCTCGCGTTCGGTTTCGTCCAGCCTCTTCCCGACCGGCGCCTCCTTGGCCTGCTCGGCGCGTTCCACCGCCAGTACCCGGCGATCGAGCTGAGGCTGATCGAGGACGAGACCGACGCCTTGGTCGCGGCCCTGACCGCGGGCGAGCTCGACGCCGCGCTGATCGGGCTGGGCCGCTACGACCGCCCCCCGGCCGATGCGGAGTCCCTGCTCGCCGCCCGGGAGCCGGTCGTGGTCGCCGTCCACCCACAGCATCCGCTCGCCCGGCGCGGCTCGATCGCCCTGCACGCGCTGCGAGACGAGCCGATGGTGGCGTTCACCTCGGCGAGCAAACAGCGGACCAACCTTGAGGCAGCGTGCCGGGCCGCTGGCTTCGCGCCACGCATCGCTGCCGAAACCAGCGATCTTGGCGTCACCATCGAGCTCATTCAGCAGCAGATCGGCGTCGCGGTACTCCCCAAGTCCTTGCTGGAGGGCGCCGTCACGGTAACCCAGCTCAGCCTCACCCGGCCCCGGCTCGACCGCCGCATCCTGCTTGTCTGGCACCCCGCACACAGCACCCCGGCCGCCCGTGCCGTCATCGCCCTGGCCCGGCACCACCTGGCCGGTCCCGAGACGGCCACCTGCGGTAATCCACCACGCGCCGACCCGGCAGCAAGAACCTGAACCCGAATGTGATCACGGCCGTCGCGCGCTCACGCCGCTGCGTCCCAGGTCACAACCCGAATGGCGGCTGCCGTACAGGTCCACCTGGCTGGTCCCCCGGATATGGGTGCCAGTCAACGCTACTGGTAGGCCTTGCCGGGCCTCAACCTCGTTCGTCCTAGCCGCCTGGGAGAATAGTTCGGAATCAGAGGTCTAGACCAGTACAGCGCGAAAATGCAGCTATCCGTCCGTACAGACGGGGCTAGCGGGTACGCCCAGGGACACTGCCACGCTTGTGGCCAGACCAGGAGCTGGTGCAATGCACGGTTGTCCTGTTTCTGCGGAACAGATGGCGTTTGTTGCCGGATCTAGCCGTTCCTTAAAAATCCGCCGAGCTCATCCGACGACGCAACGGTGCTCGGCGCTGGCCGTCTTTCCTCGGCGCTCCATTGTCCAGCTCGCAGTCGGCGCGTCCGGCCAGTGGGGACGCGACCTGGTCGGGTGTGAGCGCGAGTTCACGTGCGACCCGCCATACCTGACCGTAGGCGGAGGAGCCGACAACGCCGCCGTTCGGTTGCCGAAATAGGCGCCCGTCTGGGGCGACGCCGAACGTCTCGATGTGCCAGCGGAGGATGGCAACCAGCTCGGGCGGGATGGGCACCGGGCGCACCTCGTCGTCGGGCCGGTGCTTAAGGCCCTTGCAATCGTGCAGCTCGCCACTGTCGGTGTAGCGCTTGCCGACCTCGGGCGTCGTCTTCGACAGGTGCAGCCAGCCCCAGCCTGTATCGGGCAGCTCGCAGTCGGCTTTGCGCAGATTCACCGCCTCGGCGGGGCGCAGGGCTGCGTAGTACATGCAGGCGAACATCGCCACCAGACGACGACCGCGGCCCCCCCCGGTCGCGCCCTCCGACGTAGCTCAGCGCGGTCAGCAGCTCGCGGGCCTGGCGCGGGTTGGCGACGACACGCCGGTCTACTCTCTCGGCGACGTCGGCTGGCTTCCACTTGATCGCGGCCAGCGGGTTTCTCGTCAGGATTCGCCGCTTCCCCGTGGCGGCCATATCGAGGACGTTGTAGAAGACGGCTCGCTTGCGGCGGGCGACCGTTGCGGCTGCCGCCTTTCCGTCGAGGCGAAGTGCAAGCGCAGAAAGCGCGCGCTCCACCAAATCTTCGTCCTCTAGCGCCGCGACGGGGACGGATGCGGACTCTAGCCAGCGCAGTATCTTCGCGGCTCCGGGTGGCCGTGCGTCGGTCCGGCTAGCTGGAGGTAATGCGTACCGGACCAGGACCCGGTAGAGGTCGGCAAAGTCGGGCTGGTGTGGCCTGTCGTACACGAGCGCCGCCGTTACCGTGCCGAGTGCTTCGAGCATGCTCTTCCGGGTGTTGGCCGCTGCGCCCGGCCAGCGCTTGTCGACGTAACCGAGGATGTAGGCGTACCAGGTTGTGCCGTCGGCGGCTTTCAGCATCGACTCGGGCAGTCCGGTCGCGATGTCGAATGACTCGCCTCGCTTGGTCGCCTGGCGAAGCTCAGACAGGAAGCTTTCGGCGAGGGCTTTCGTGCGGCGGGTCCGCGACCTCTCCCGGCCTGCAACGACCCATCGGACCTCGTACGACGGCTTGCTGCTGGACTTATTGCGGCGAACCTCCCACAGCTTGACGTCGGTGGTGGAGGTCATGCGACCTCCCGAAGCGTCTCCAGCCATGCCAGGAAGTCGCTGCGCCAGACGCGGATCTCGCCGTTCGGAAGTTTGATCCCGGTTGGTGCGTGGCCAAGCTCGCGCCAGCGGTAGAACGTGCGGCGGGACACCCCGCCGAGTGCGGCGCATACGTCGGCCACCGTCATTAGTTCGTCGGCCGGGTGGTCGGCTCTGGGACGCCGGGCCATCACGCGACGCTCCTGGTTGCCGAAAGACCGGGTGCCGCCCGCGCTGCCAAGCTTCTGGCTTGTGCGAGTGTGGCGCGTAGTCGTTTGCGTTCGGCCACGACGTTCAGGAGCCGTTGGGCGGGTGGCATGTAGTCGGGATCGCCGGGGTTACGGATTCCCACGCGTAGCGGGCTGGGTCGGTTGCCGAGAGACCGAGGGTGGCGGTGAGCCAGGCCTTGCGGTCGCCGCGGTGGTCCGCGAGGGTCTTGCCGGACCATTTGCGCGACACGAGGACTCGGCGGCCCGCATAGCCGAGGTACTCACGGCGATGGGCCTTACCTTTGCAGTAGCCAGGCCGCAGGCCTGCACGCGGGTTCTTGGGCTGTACGCCGTAACGCAGCCAGTTAGCGCACGTCGGCGAGCACGGTTCGCAGCGCAGCGCATCCGCGAGCCTGTCAGCGTGCGCGCGCTGCGCCTCGCTTTGCGCCTGGTGGCAGTCGGCGACGTGCTTTGTCAGGTATTTGGAGAGGTAGCCGATGCACCGGCCCGCGTCCTTTGATTCGGCCAGGACGCCTTTGGCGTCGAATCGGTCACCGAACCGCCCGACGTGGTGGGGCTGGGCTTCGTGGCCTATCGCGTCGAGCGCCTCATCCCAGGTCGGCAGGACCTCGCCTGTGGCGACATCGACGTAACTGCCGGTGTGTTCGTCCCACTCGGGCAGGTGGCCGCCGTCGTAGTGGACTTTCGTTAGTGGCCACCAAACGTGGTGGTAGGTGGTCGTGATGACTTGGCGCAACTCGGCGCGTGACACGGTGCCGCGGATGGCGATGTGGATGTGTGGGGCGAGGCGGCGTTGTGGCTCGATAGCCGCGAAGTACTGAACGTCGTAGCCAAGGAAGCGGCGCAGATTTTGGATGAACCGATCGAAGAGCGCGGCGAAGTGAAAGTGCGTCGCGGGCCGCCCGCTGGTAGTCGTAGCGGTCGGGGTCGACGGGGGTGCCGTCGTGGCGGACCCTGCCGTAGCTCGGGCAGGTGAGGGTGAGGAACATGGACGGCCGGAATGTCTTGCCATCGGGTGCGGCGTAGGTCTTGCCGACCGTCCACGCGGCGATCTTCCGTCGTGGCAGGTCCGGGGCGTCCTGGCGTCGTCTGGTCGATCGGTGGCGCCGGACGCTTCTCGTCGCCAGCACCTTGCCCCGCACGCCGCTGCGGGTGATTTCGTCGTCCAGTTCGCCGGCGAGCTGGTCCAGTTCGCCCGTGTGCTGTCCGTGGGCTTCGGCGCGGTCACGGCTTGCTTGTGTGGTGGCGCGCCATTCGACCCACATGCGTTGCAGCTTGTCCGGGTCGTCCGGCTCGAGGATGGGTTCGTGGTCGAGGTGCCAGCCCGCGCGGCATTGGGCCGCCCGCAGGGTCTTGGCGCGTTCGGCGCAGGCCGGGCATACGGTCGCGAGGGTGTGCCCGCAGGGGACGAGGATCTGTTCCTCGCGTCCGGTGCTCAGGTTGGTCTTGCGGAGCTGGATCGGGCGGATGCAGCCGCCGTTGTCGATGGCGAGCTGGCGCACCACGTCGCGGGCGAGTGGTGCGGCCAGGCGTTGTGCGCGGGTGCGGGGTTGGGTCATTCGGTCTCCTTGTCGCCGGGGTCGGTGGTGGTCCAGGTGGTGCGGTAGCCCCAGCCGGGGCATTCGAGTGTCAGGCGCTGTGGGCACGTGCTGGTTTCCAGCAGTGGGCCGCCGCAGTCGGGGCAGTCCTCGCCGGACAGCCACCGTGTGATCACGCGGCCTCCCCTTCCGTCCCGTCTCCGCTTTCGCACGCCAGTGCGTAGTTGGTGGCTATGACGGTGGTGTCCGCGTCGCTGACGTAGGCGGCCCGGACCCGTACCGGGTCGGGAGAAGTTTCCAGCCGGACATAGCCCGACCCCGGCGCCCACATCAGGTAGGGGTGAGATTTGGTCGGCCAGGGCGCCGCGGTCGCGGGCACCGTCGCCGAGCACCATGTCAACTTGCTCGGACTCGTCTAGCCGCAGTGCGATCCGGGTCGGGAACAGGTTGCGCAGGTTGATGACCTCCTTGCGCGGATCCTGTAGCGCGCCGAACACGCACACGCCGACGGACCGCCCCTGGCTCGTGAGGGTCGCGATTGCCGCCTCTGCGCGCTTGCGCAGGTCTCGTTCCGGCTGGTAGGCGGTCAGGAATGCCAGCTCGTCAATGATCACGATGAGGAACGGGTGTTCATGCGAAGGTGTGAATGTGCGGGTCTTCCCACCAAACTCCGCCGCGCGGCCTTGCATCTCAGCCACGGCATCTTCGAGGCCGAACTGCTGCGATATCTCGGCATCGGCCCTCCACCCGGCCCCGTCGTCCAGTAACGCGCAGCGGCCGCCCGGCTGTGTGCAGATCGCCTGGACTGCAACTCTGGGGCGATCGCAGCCGCCGTTGGACCCGGAGAGTCTTCTCACGCAGCAGGTTCAACGGCGGCCGGGCCGTCCTCGCAGCTGGCGTCCTCACGCACGAGAGCGACCAGGCGGCGGGCCAGTGCCGAGCCGATGTGTAGCTCGCTGCGCAATGTGTCGGCGGACACCGGCCGCCCGTGGCGTGCCCGGTGCTGGCGGTCGATCCTCCGCGCCCTGGTCAGCAGTTCGTCCTCGTTACGGCCCCGGGAGTGCTTCTGCGGGCCGCTGGAGTCCGGCTTCGATGTTGCGGAGCCGGTCCCGGCGGTCCGCCGTGTGCGCGGGTGAACGGGTCCGTGCCGGTTCAGCGAAGATGGACTGCTCGTCCGTCGCCGGACGGCCGGACCTGGCCGGATCCGGCAGGCGGACTGAGTGAATGTGGCGCAGCAGTCCGGGTCCGACCTCCGCCCACCCGATGAGCAGCAGCGGTCCGACCGCATCGAATGCGCGCGCCCCGGAGGACATCATCACCGCGCCCGGGAAGAACCGGAGGACATCATCACCGCGCCCGGGAAGAAAAGGAAGAAGAAAGCGCAGGACAAGAAAGCGAAGGGGAAGCGCCGGGAGCCGCAGGCGAAGGGGAAATGGCTGACCGCCTCGGTCACCGGCGACATCCCGCCGTCATCGCCGCCGCCTTTGACGAGGCAGACCGCCGCGACCCGGACCGCAAGCGGGAATGGACCGCCCTCGTGGACGGGAACAACCCGCAGATCGAGGCCGTCACCTCGGAGGCCGCCCGCCGCGGCGTCACCGTCACCATCGACCTCATCCACGTGCTGGAATACCTCTGGAAGGCCGCCTGGTCCTTCTTCGACAAGGGCGAGCCCGCCGCCGAGAAATGGGTCGCTGACCAGGCACGCAAGATCCTCAGGGGCAAGGCCTGCCAGGTCGAGGCCGGGATCCGCCGCCGCGCCACCGCCTACGGCTACTCCGGCACTGAGCGCGCCAGGCTGGCGTCACGGCCGGGAGCGCGGCCGGGCTCGTCTGGGCCTGGCATTCCTGGTCCCTGTGCTGCTGCACGGGTGGTCGGCGGTCGCGGTGACCAGTGGCCGTTACCTCGCCGGTCACTGATATCGTCATCGGCTGCATCCCGGTCACGCTGGCCCTGGCCGGCAATGCCGCCTCCCGTGCCTACGCCTGGCGCAAGCTGGCGCTTCCGGTCGGGCTGGTCACCGCAGGGCTGCTGTTCGCCAACATCCCAGCGGTCGCGGCCTCCCCCGGCAACGGCTCGGTCACCGGCAAGGTGGTGGGCCTCCTGGCCGCCTTCGGCGCCGTCGCCCTATGGACCTGGTACGGGCTGGCGAACGCCAGGTTCCTCAACCGCAACCCCGAGGTGCCGCACGCCAGCTGGTCGACGCTGGTGGGGCTATTCACCGGTGCCATAACCCTCATCGGCCTTCCCCTCGCCGTAGTCACCCACCAGGTAGGCCACCCCAGCGACCTTCGGAGCGTCACCTGGCTGGTCGGTGGCTCGCTCGTGCTCGGCGTGCTCGTCTCATGGAGCGGGACCTTCCTTTGGAACCTGGCCTCCGCCCGGCTGTCCACCGTGTCAGCTGGAATGCTGGTGAATGTGGAGACCGTCGCCGGTTACGCCTATGTGTATGCCGCGTGCCCAGTGGCCGTCACCCGGGCAGCTCCCCGGATTCGCGCTCATCGTCATCGGCGTGCTGATCGTCGTCCGGCTCCGCGCCGCGCGGGCCCACGGCGCCCAGGCGGGGCTCGATCTGGTCGAGGTGCAGGGCGCCCACGAACGGATCACCGACG
>WNGE01009040.1_pt1 | contig 10536 bp, 9 predicted proteins | sample 5400651 | NCBI WGS metagenome assembly WNGE01 (sample SAMN13153370, study PRJNA577476) | soil metagenome | isolation source: 60 cm soil or saprolite under grassland replicate 2 | place: USA:California | collected 2016-06-15
TCATGAGCCTCGGATTTTCGATTCTGTTTGTTTCCCAAGTCAGGGGCTTGAGCCTGCCCGACTTTGTCCGGCTCGACTTCCTCAGCAACGTGGCCGCGTTCGACACAGCCGTCGCAGTCTGGAACGAAAAATATCGCTATGACGCGGTGCGGCCTTTCAGCGCGATTCGATATTTGTATGGGAACCGGCCGGTAACCGCTTGGGGCGGGCCCGGTAGGGGCACTGTCAGCAACATCCCGGGCTCCGAATGGCAAAGCTACTTGGGCACCGCAGACCACCCGGAATATCCGTCCGGTTCCGCAAGTTTCTGCGCCGCCCATGCCCAAGCGAGCCGACGCTTTCTAGGTTCGGATGAGCTTGGCTTTTCAGTTCCGATTGCCAGGGGCGCTTCTACGGTCGAACCGGGTGTCACGCCGGCGACTGACATCGTACTGAGCTTCCCCACGTGGACTGACTTTGAAACGGACTGTGGGCTTAGCCGGTTTTGGGGGTGGCGTGCACTTCAGGGCATCAATTCAAGCGGGTCAGGGTATCGGCCGTCCTATCGGCGATCTGGCGTACCAATTTGTGCAGGATCACATCCTCGGCGTGGCTGCTGCTCAGTAAGCGCACGGCAGCGCGGCGCACGCATACGGTCAAGCCTTTCGTCTGCTCAGGGTAAGTGAAAGAGCAATTCTCTGTTCACAGCCCATAACACCACTGACCCGACATGAAGAGGCCGAGACGCATCAGGAAGTTCACGATCGAGACCGAGCGGACCTATCTCTTCAGGAGCCGCGGCAGCCGCGAAATCGTGTGGTGCGTCGGCTGCGACTCCGAAGTCGAGATGGCGAACATCGGCGAGGCGGCAACTATTGCGGGCGTCAGCGAGTTGACGGTCTACCGCCGCCTCGAAGCAGGCGTCCTGCACTTCGCGGAGGACGCGGATGGGCGAGTGCTCGTCTGCCTCAGTTCACTATTGAAATAGACACAAAGGGAGAAAGATCATGAAAACACGAAACACATTCATAAACACACTGGCGCTCCTGGCGCTTGCCGCCGGACTAGCTGTCATCGTTGCTGCGTGGCAGACGCGACAAGTGCAAGCCATCCAGGACTCGGAAGATTTTCCTTCTGACTTCGGGTTCATCGATCTAGGCGCCGGGCAGACCGCGCGTCTCAATGTCGTAAACATTCGCCACTCTCCGCCACCAGATCCTGAGAACCCGCCGCCCGAGCCTGACGCACAACGCGTCCGGCTCTCATTCGATATTTATGTCTCGCCGCCACCCGAGCCGGAGGCACCATCGTGTGTCACTCGTTACCGTTTTCTGCGCCGCGAGTCGTGCGACGTTCTGTTGATGCCCGGCGAGGCAGCCTCGTTTGACTTCATCGCGGCCGACAGTACGAAGGTCGCAGCTTCCATTAGTTCACTCGGTGGACCAGACACGCGTGAAGGCCACAGCCAACTTACGCCGGAGCCACACCTCGCTCCGATGCTTGAAGTGCGTGGGGCGGCGCGAACCATCTTTGTTGTGCCCGGTGTGGTCAAGGGTTTTAATCCGCAGCCCGATCCGCCCGGTGCGATCGTAAGGTGAGGAAACTGATAGGAGATTTGAATAGCAACACACCCGCTGGTCGCGCCATGGCGCTGGAGGAGGCAATCACTGCCTTCGGCGCAGGCGGTTCGGTGGGTCGGGTCGCCGCGCTCAGGAAAGTCGCTGACTCTGACTCGCTAAGGGCCGCAGAATTCCGACCGGCATTTGTGCTGATGCAGTACTTCGGCTACCTACGTCGGAATCCTACCGACGCGCCGGACATGGATGACAGCGGCTACCAGTTTTGGCTCGCGAAGCTGAACCAATTTGGCGGCGATTTTCAGGCCGCTGAGATGGTTAAGGCATTCATCGTCTCAACCGAGTACCGGTCGAGATTCGGCCAGCCGTGAGCGGACTTAATCAAATTTTCTTGACGTAGTACCGCTCACACTTTGGGCAACCTTAAACGTTTTTGGAATCGCAACAGATGCGTTGAAAAAAAAGAGATAACTGTTTTTACGCCCTGCTGCCTCTGACAGAAGCTGGGATTGAGGGCCACAGGACGGACGAACAGATATTTCAAAGGCGGCGCTGGCTGAATCCTCTGCACCTCTATATCAGAACCATCCCTAAAGCATTTTGACCAATTAAGAATCGTCGCCTCGCTTCTGATTCGCGGCGTTGGTTTGTGAGCCAGCTGTGGACCAAGTCAGCGTTGGAACGCCTCGCGAAGCAGAATAACGCCGCGTGAGATTCATATCTGTTGGGTGGGAATCCCCGTGGCACCCTATCTCAGCCGGCTGTGAGCGGGGCGCAGTGTGCGGTAAGTAGACGAATTGCTAACCTGCCAGGAGTTCGCGCGCCGGTGCAAAAGGCCCGCAACAGAGATGCGAAGATCTGGGCCACAAAGCTCGATCAGCATCGGGATACGAGTATTCTTATGGTTTATATTATCTCTTACTAATTCTGCGTCCGACCGTCCGCCGTAACATCGAATGCGACTGGAGAAACGAGAGATGAATAAACGGTTACTAAATATAAAAGCTCCAGTGAATGCGGCAACATGCACTTTCCTGGCAGCAGTAACATTTTTTGCACTTGTTTCTTCAGCATTCATTTGTGTTAGCGCTCAGCAAAAAAGAAAATCGGCTCAAGCTAAACAACAAACAGTACAACGAGGCGCTGCTGACCAGCAGACACGGCAGCGGGCAGATGCGCTGCTGGCTCAAATGACGCTTGATGAAAAGATCGGGCAGCTCAATCAACTTTTCTTTTTCAGTTCGCTTCAAAAGGAAGAGTGGATGAACGACGGAATTCGGAAAGGCGAGATCAGTTCACTACTCTTTGTCACCGATCCGGCGATGATAAATCGCTTTCAGAAAATCGCGGTCACCGCATCGCGCCTTAAAATTCCGCTTATCTTCGGCTTCGACGTCATTCACGGTTTTCACACGATCTTCCCGGTGCCAATTGCAATGGCTGCTTCGTGGGATCCGAAAATGGTCGAGGGGGCGCAAACGGTTGCCGCCCGTGAAGCTAGAGCCGTCGGCATCAATTGGACGTTTGCGCCGATGGTAGATATTGCGCGCGACCCGCGCTGGGGACGGATTGTTGAAGGTGCCGGTGAAGACCCCTATCTCGGTGCGGCGATGTCAAGAGCACAAGTGCGCGGATTTCAGGGTGATCGTATCGGTAGCCCTGAACATCTTTTAGCCTGCGTCAAGCATTTCGCCGGCTACGGCGCTGCCGAAGGCGGGCGCGACTACGATGCGGCGAATATCTCAGAGGCGCAACTGTGGAACGTTTATTTGCCGCCGTTTAAGTCGGCAGTTGACGCTGGTGTCGGAAGCGTGATGAGCGCTTATATGGATTTGAACGACGTTCCGGCGACGGGAAATCGCTGGCTGCTGCGGGACGTTCTGCGAAGAGATTGGAAATTCGGCGGGTTTGTGGTCAGCGACGCCAATGCCGTAAGCGATCTGAAACCTCACGGATTTGCGCGGGACCCGCAGGATGCCGCGGTTAAAGCGCTGACCGCCGGCGTCAACATGGAAATGTCTTTCAACGCCACCGTTTATCTTAAAAATCTTGCTAACGCGGTCAAGCAAAATCAAGTTTCCGTTAAAGAGATCGATGACATGGTGCGCCCGGTACTTGAAACTAAAATCAAACTTGGTTTATTTGAGAATCCCTATGTAGATGAAGCGAAAGTAAAATCAACTTTTGATAATCCTGCGCATCGTGAAGCTGCTAAGACTGCGGCGGAGCGCTCGGCAGTGCTTTTGAAAAATCAAAATAATCTGCTTCCTCTGAGCAAAACTGCCTACAAGAAAATCGCCGTCATCGGTCCGCTCGCCGACTCGAGACAGAATACGCTCGGCTCCTGGAGTTTTGCGATGGACATAAATGAGACGTCGACAATTCTTGCTGGTCTTCAAACCAAGCTCGGCACAGGAACGCACGTCGAATTTGCACCCGGCGTTCAGGTCAGTCGCAATTTGCCGTCGCCCTTCGACTTATTATTGAAAGAAAAGCCTGGTCCTGCCTGGACGGAAATGCAAGCCGCCGATGAATTCAAAAAGGCGGTTGATTTAGCGAAGAACTCTGATATTGCCGTGATGGTCTTAGGCGAAAATCAGGATATGAGTGGCGAATATGCATCGCGCTCGACGATCGATTTGCCGGGACGACAATTGGAGTTATTACAGGCGGTGACGGCGGCCGGCAAACCGGTCGTGCTTGTGCTTCTAAACGGTAGACCGCTCGATATTACCTGGGCGGCGCAAAACGTGCCCTCCATCCTTGAGGCCTGGTATCCGGGCAGCGAGGGTGGAAATGCTATTGCCGATTTATTATGTGGCGATGCCGTTCCGGGGGGCAAGCTACCATTCACCTGGATTAAAAACGCCGGGCAGATTCCGCTCTACTATTCGCACAATCTGACGCAGAATCCGGGCGAGCAGGAAAAAAGATACTGGAATGAGAAAGGCGTTCCGCTCTATCCGTTCGGTTATGGTTTAAGCTATACGACCTTTGCCTTTTCTAATCTCAAGGTGAATCAGTCTGAAATCAAAATCGGAGACTCGGCTCAAGTCACAGTTGAAGTAAAAAATTCGGGCAGTCGCGCAGGTGATGAAGTCGTCCAGCTTTATATCCACCAGCAGGCGGGCGACGCTTCGCGTCCGATCCGCGAGCTGAAAGGTTTTGAGCGGGTCGTGCTCGCTCCGGGGGAGACAAAAACTGTTCGCTTCAAACTCGGTCCGGATCAGTTGCGTTACTGGAACGCATCAGCAAGGGATTGGATGCAGGAAGCGGAAAATTTCGACGTTTGGGTTGGCAATGATTCATCTGCGTCCTTACACTCAACGTTTAGAGTTACTAAATAAATGACTCTCGATGGCGCGACTATGGCGTGATGGCGTGCTCAGTTGTAGCAAGATGTAACTAACTTGGACGGCTGCGGATTCGGTAAATACTGCTACGTCTGGTTTCGTCTCGCCTTGTTGATGCCCCTCAAACCGTCTCATAATCTGTTGGTTCGGGGTTCGAATCCCTGCGGGGGCACCAAGTAACTAGTGAGCATTGTTACCTTGAAGCGTTGTTAGCTTGTATTTTGGGCGCCTCAAGCCCACCAGCCGTCTTATGTCTCAGATTCCACAGTCACGTGTCCGCTCTGATCAGCGCGGCAAACTCCGCATCGGCAACGATTGGAATGCGATCACTATCATTGCACTCTCACAATCGAATCCACTCAAGGCGATCGCGGAGTTGGTGGAGAACTCGATCGATGCCCGCGCAACAAACATCACCATCATTCGCGGTCGCAGCGAAGGCCGTCACTTCCTGGAGGTCCGGGATAATGGCGTGGGGATTCCCCGAGATGCAGACGGGCGACCTGACTTTCGCTATGTGGCCACACATATTTGTGATTCCGTGAAACGACGAATCAAAGTTGAAGGTGCTGCGGGACTTCAAGGTGAGTTTGGCATTGGTCTGCTTTCTTTTTGGACGCTGGGAGAGGAATTGGCTTTGACTTCCACGGGCGCTGACAATCGCGCATGGCAAATGATCATGCGCAAAGGCGACCCGAGCTATGCAGTCAAAGCCAAACGAGCGCTCTTTTCTGAGCCCGGAACCCATTTACGAGTCGCGAATCTGCTCGACGGAATTCGTTCAATGTCGGGAGAGAAGATCCAGTGGTACCTCGCAGCTGAATTGCGCGACCGCATCCGCCACACGGGAGTGCGCATTACGGTGATCGACAAGATCGCCCGTAAGCAATATGCCGTAGAGCCACGGCAATACGAAGGGCGGTTGCTACATCAATTGCCCAATGTTCGCGCTACGCTGGGTGACGTTTATGTTGAGCTCTACATGACTGAACCGCTAGAAACAAATCGAGTTGCGCTGTTTCGACATGGCACGCGTGTGTTCGAAGACATTTCCGTGATTCACAAACTGTCGAAGGCGCCGTGGACAACGAGATACCTGCAGGGCCACATCGATGCGCCTTTCATCAATCTAACGCCGGGCACCCGCAGCGGCATCATTCACGACGAAGCTTATGCGGCGCTTTTGGATGCGCTGGTGCCGTTGGAAGAAAAGTTAATCGAGATGCTCGAGGCGCAACGTCGAGCAGAGGACGAGCAAGCCAGCCGTGAACTATTGCACACGATCCAACGTGCGTTTCGCGATGCACTCCTCGCACTGCCGGCCGAGGAGTACGACTGGTTCGATATTCACTCGCGTTCACAACGTGCTTCGGGAACAAATCGCCAGTTTGATTCTGGCGCAGGACTTACGGTTGGTGCCCCAGAACCTGAGATCAGCAACGTCAAGCAGAGGAAGTTTTTTGAGTACGCCGGTCCGCTCTTTAGTGTTGTCGTGTCACCTGCCTCGACGGTCGTTCGTGTGGGCGAGCAGCGCTCACTCCGCGCGTTGCCTTACGATCGAGCACGTCGCCGCGTCGAAACAGACCTCACATTCAACTGGGAAATAATAGAAGGAGGCGGCGTTTTGGATCGTCCTCACGATCAGGCGGTAAGTTTCCTTGCTCCGGCAGAACCTGGCCTCGTGCGCGTAAGGGTCAACGTTTGCCAAGGCGACATTGAGCGGTCAGCTGAGGCGTTGATCACAGTGACGCACGAATTACTTCCGCAGGTTGGAACGACAACCATCGACTCCCAAGGGTTGCCTGGTTACACGTTCGAACGGGCGCCGGGCGAATCATGGCGATCGAAATTCGACTCAGCGCGTAACATAATTGTCGTAAACAGCGGCCACCGCGATTTCGTCTACGCCGCCCGCAACAAATCGCTCAAGCTTCGTTACCTGGTGCGGCTGTATTGCAAGGAACTGGTGTTGAGGAACTTTGTTGGCTTACCAGCCGACCAGCTGTTGGAGCGGATGGTGGAGTTGTCGTTGCGGACGGAGGAGAATCTCTAACCCGAGAGTAATTAAATAATGAAAAGGGCGCGCAGTATCATCTTGATTGTCTAGCCGGAATCCCTGCCCCGTTTTAACGGGTCCAACGCTAACTCCTTCAAGCCGATGTCCAAAGAAAACGCGAAGCGAACGAGGAAGCCCAATTCTTTTTCAAGACGCAGGTTAACGCACGCTAGCTAAACCCAGCTCGTTCTTATTGTCGGAGGTTTCACCAGGGTTTGCATAACAACACAGTACTGCTCGGTTTTCTCTTTCAACGCAGCCAATTGCTCCGGCGTAGCCTGTGGCGCATTTATATTGAACCTGGCGTGAATGTTTTGAAAACCAACGGGCACGTCCTTTGAAATTCCCAGTGTGCCACGCAGATCCATCTCCCCTTCCACGTCGACTCCAATATGCACAATCGGTATTCCCATCGCGGCCGCGACTAGTTGGCAAGTGAGCTGAGCACAAGCCGCGAGCGCTCCAAGCAGAAGGTCTCCGGAACAAGCAGCCGTCCCCGATCCTCCCACGCCAATGTGAGCTTGCGCGTCAAATATCTTCTGACCAACTTCGACAGAGCAGGCGATCGGAGAATCAGATTGGGCACCCTGAGCTCTAAGAGTGATACGTGAGCTAGGCGGATCGCTGCGGTATTTTTCTTTCAGAGGTTTCTGGATTGATCGAAGATCCATCGCTTACTCACCCTCAGAGGTTGTCGGGTCGATGATGGTTTTGACCTGGCTGACATGGTTCGCTGGGAACCCACCGAGACGAGCATGCTCCTGTACGAGCTCCTCGTTCGCAGCGATGTAGATACAATAGATCTTATTGTCAGTGACATAGCTGTGAACCCACTGAATCTGAGGTCCGATCTGATTCAGCACATTGCAGGATCTCACGGAGAGAGTTTTTAAGTCCGAAGCCGACATTTTACTGGCCCCAGGTACGATCCGCTCAATAACGTATTTTGGCATTTACATTCTCCATTTAATAGCTTGTGTATTACGTGCTTGGCACTTTGTACTTTGTGCTTTGAACTTGGTGCTTGAAACTTTACACCAATAGTCGGATTAGAATTCAAAGCGCAAAGTACAAAGTACCAAGCTCCAAATATCAGGCCTCTACTGTAACTCCGCAATCAATTGCTGGAACTCCAAATCACTGCGCATCGAATCAAAAGCGGTGTCTGTTTTGGCCCAGTGAGCTACTGTCCTGAATCCACTCTCGAAAGCGCGCCGAAGTGAAATCAGCGCGGGGCGGTTTTCTCCGAGAAGAGCATAAGCACAGGAACAGTTGTAGACTGCCAAGCCGTCATTCGGCTCCAGCTCAAAGACTCGTTTGAGCGTTGCATGTGCCTCTTCCTTACTTCCGAACCTGGCATAAGCCTCGGCAAGTCTACTCATCACAGTGATGTCATCGAGACTGGCCTCGAGCTTTCGCGAAGTTACCTCTATAACCTTTAGCGCTGCTACTTCGGCGGCTTCGATGTTTGCCAGTTTTCGATGAACCCCAGCAAGAAACCTCCAGGAATCTTCGTCGTAAGGCTTTAACTCGGTAGCACGACGATAATACTTTAATGCGCTATCAAGGTTACCCGACAGCTCTGCAATCATTCCAAGTCGGAGGTAACCAGGGTGGAACTGAGAATCCTTTTTGAGAATGTCCTCGATCGTCCGCATCGATTCGGCAAACCTTCGGTGATGGAAATAAACCATCGCAATGCCAAACTGAGCTTCTAACAAGTCAGGATCGAGCGTCAGAGCTTTCTGGTTCGTCTCGATTACTTTGCCCAACCAAAGAGGATTGCCATCGTACCATTCGTACATTTGAGAATATGCTTCGGCTAGTCCGGCATACGAAGAGGCAAAATTGGGGTCGATAGTTACAGCATTCTCAAACTTTTGGATGGCATTCTCAGTATTCCTCTTTCCCTTTCGATACAAGAGCTCTCTGCCCTGCATGTATAAATCATAAGCTCTCAGATCATCTGTGGGTTTCTTTTCCAGCAATTGTCTCTCCGAATCCGTCAGGGAGATCTTCAGGGCATCAGCGATCTTATGAGAGACTTCATTTTGCAAATCGAATATGTCTTCCACAAAACTGTCGAACCGTTCAGCCCAAAGCTGATAACCGTCTCGAGTGCTGATTAGTTGTGCGGTAATCCGGATCCTTTTACCCGCCGTCCGAACACTGCCCTCGAGGATGTAATTTACGCGAAGCGTTTCACCAACCTGCCTTGTGTTTACCCCCTTGTTACGGAAAGGAAGGACGTCACTCCGCGGAACCACTTTTAAGTGATTAATCTTTGAGAGGTCCGTGATGATATCCTCAGTAATGCCGGCGCAGAAGTAGTCGCTGTCATTCTCCGAATTCATATTCTCAAAGTACAGAACCGCGATCGATCTTTCAGGAACAGGTGAAGAAAATGACTTTGGGGCTGTATCAGAAAGTGTCTTTGTAGAGGAACGCCTCTTCAATTGCCCCTCGAGCTCGCTCTTCAGGTCTTTGAGATCGATAAGCAAGTCCTTCGCAGTCTGGTAGCGTTGCTCGCGATCTTTGCGCAGCGCGCGGTAGACAATACGCTCAAACTCGCGCGATTTTTCCGACACGTGAGATACAAGTGAATCCGGTTCACGATTGAGGATTTCTGACAGCACGTCCATCGTGGTCGCGCCCCCAAACGGCTGACGGGCCGTAACCATCTCGTATAGCACACAGCCCAGACTCCAAATGTCCGTGCGTGCATCTACATCAAGTCCTCTGGCCTGTTCAGGTGACATGTATTGAGGAGTGCCAAGAATCGTCCCTGGCTCAGTCTTGAGGAAAGCTTGCGTTGGAGCTTCTGAGACCGCGTCAGTTGCCGGCAAGTCACGCGAAAGTTTGGCTAGACCAAAGTCAAGAACTTTAACAATGCCATCGCGGCGAAGCATGATGTTCTCGGGTTTGACGTCACGATGGACAATTCCGACGGCGTGAGTAGCACAAAGTGCACTGGCCACTTGTATTCCGATATCGATCGCCTCGCTAAAGTCGAGCGGCGCTAGTCTTATTCGCTTGTGCAGCGTCTGCCCTTCGATGAATTCGGTCACGATGAAATGCTCTGAATCTATTTCATCGATTTCGTAGATAGTAAGAATATTTGGGTGGTTCAGTGCTGAAGCGGCTTTTGCTTCTTGTATGAACCGGCTAACGCGATCATGGCTTCCAACATTGGCAGGCAAAATCTTCAGAGCGACCTTGCGATCAAGCTTTGTGTCATGCGCCAGATACACCTCACCCATTCCACCCGCGCCCAGTTGGGAGGAGATTTCGTACCGGCCAAGCCTTATGCGCGCTGCACTCGCCAAGGTGTCATTTGGGGAGTTCGTCTTTAGTTGTTCCGAAGAGAGCGGCCATTATTCTTCAGAGCGCGGCATTCTTCGAAGAGCGGTAATTGTAGGGTACTTTGCTCTCGCCGCGCCAGCCATGTCTGTGTCGAGTACTGATGCAGTTTGACTAGCAGCACGATTAGCGAACGCTGATCATCGTTCGTCGCAGTGACATGAGGCCAGTACCACCTCGCGGTAGCGGGTGGGTTCCGCCTGCCAGCAGG
>WNGE01014859.1_pt1 | contig 10535 bp, 8 predicted proteins | sample 5400651 | NCBI WGS metagenome assembly WNGE01 (sample SAMN13153370, study PRJNA577476) | soil metagenome | isolation source: 60 cm soil or saprolite under grassland replicate 2 | place: USA:California | collected 2016-06-15
GGAGCGCGCGTCGACCGCGGCCTTGATGCGATCGACCATCTCGTCCCGGCTGACCACTTCCTTGCCGGGCCGGTGCCCGCAGCGCTTGGCGCTGACCTGATCCTCCATGTGCACGGCACCGGCGCCCGCCTTGATCATCGAGCGAATCGTGCGCGCGATATTGAACGCGCTGCCCCAGCCGGTATCGATGTCGACCAGCAAAGGCAGCGTCGTGACCTCGGTGATTCGGCGCACGTCCACGAGCACGTCCTCGAGCGCGCTGATTCCCAGATCGGGCATGCCCAGCGAATTCGCAGCCACACCGCCGCCCGAAAGGTACAGTGCCTTGAAGCCGGTCCGCTCGGCCATGCGTGCGGTATACGCGTTGATCGCGCCGATCACCTGGAGCGGGTTCTCTGCCGCAAGTGCGGCACGGAACTTGGCGCCGGACGAAAGTGTGGTCATCGTCGCGCGACCTTCGCTCAATGCGCCGGCTCGGTCGGCGTAAAAAACGTGCTTGCTGCGGCAGGGATCGCCGCGCCGGCGGCATGGGCCTGCTGCAGTACGTCCCAGCAGTAGCGGTAAGACGCACGGTCGTAGAGCTTGCCGTCGTGACGGATCGGAGCCCAATCGGCCGCCTGGGCCGCGGCGAGCACCGCGGCGGAGGTTTCGACTTCGACCGCATCCGGGCGAAACGCGCGCACGATCGGCTCAATCTGCGCCGGGTGAATGCTCCACATCCGGAGGAAGCCGAATTCGTTCCGTGCACGCATGGCGTCGGCGTACACGATGTCCGGGTCTTCGAGCGCGAGCGTCACGCCATGGGCGGGAACGACCGCATGCGCGAGCGCTGCGGCAGCGACCTCGCATTTCGCGCGGCGGACGAGCGGATGGTCGAATTGGCCAGGGCTTTGCATCGCCGCTGCTGGAACCGCGCCATGGTGTGCGCTGACAAAGTCGAGCGTTCCGAAGTCGAGGCTGGCGACGCCCGGCAGTGCGGCGATCGCCCAGGCGTCGTGCACCGCGCCTGGCGTCTCCATCATGACCGAGACGGGAATCGTGCGGTGCACGCCGGCGCGCAGGGCTTCCTCGCGCACGGCGTGCAGGAAGCGCTCGACGTCGACGACCGACTCTGCCTTGGGCAGCGTCAGGAATGCGAGCCGGGCGCCCGCGCCGCGAACAAGGATGTCGAGCTCGCTGCGCCACGCGTGATGCGTCACGTCGTGGATGCGCGCGCCGACACGCCCGAAAGCGTTGTCGTTGCCCGCGATCAAGGCCGCCATCGCCCTGGCGTGCGCGCGCTCCTCGCCGACGGGCGCGCCGTCCTCGCAATCGCAGGCAATATCGAAGACCGGACGAACAGGTCCCGCGCGGTTGCGACGGAGGCTTTTCGGGATGGGATGCGCGAAGCGAGGCGACGCCAATGGCAGGTCCCATTGGCGAGCCTCGCGACAAAGCAGACCGCCCGAAAAGCCCCGTCCCTCCGGGTTGCGGCAAAATGCGGCGCCTGCTTCGTCGCGCTCCTCGGCATCGTAGCCCAAGCTACGACCTTCGTCGCGCGCCTCGCATTCATCCGCATTTTGCCCGCAACGCAATCCGCGTGGGACTTATTTAGAGGTTCCTTAGGTTCGTTGGCCCAGCAACGAAGACACGCCGGCACGCTCTTCCTCCAGTTCCTTGAGGGTGGCGTCCATCCTCTCGCGCGAGAACGCGTCGATCTCGAGCCCCTGCACAAGCTCGTATTCGCCGTTCGCGGTCGTAACCGGAACGCCGTACATCACGTCCTGCGGAATGCCGTAGCTGCCGTCGGACGCCACGCCCATCGTCACCCATTCGCGGTTGCTGCCGGCGAGCCAGTCACGAACATGGTCGATCGCCGCATTCGCGGCCGATGCGGCCGAAGACAGTCCGCGCGCTTCGATGATCGCGGCACCGCGCTTGCCTACCGTTGGAATGAACACAGTGCGGTTCCAGTTCTCGTCGTTGATCTTCGCCTTGAGCGATACGCCGCCGGTCGTGGCGAAACGGTAGTCCGGATACATCGTCGGCGAGTGGTTGCCCCACACGATCAGCTTTTCGATCGACCCGACCGGGACCTGAGCTTTCGCCGCCAGTTGTGACAGCGCCCGGTTGTAATCGAGTCTCAGCATGGCGGTGAAATTCTTCTTCGGTAACGACGGCGCCGACTTCATGGCGATATAGGCATTGGTATTGGCCGGGTTGCCGACGACGAGCACCTTGATGCCGCGACTGGCGACGGCATCGAGCGCCTTGCCCTGTGCGGTGAATATCTTCGCGTTTTCGAGCAGCAGGTCCTTCCGCTCCATGCCGGGACCGCGTGGCCTTGCGCCAACCAGGAGAGCGATTTCCGCGTCCTTGAAGGCGACCATGGGATCGGAGCCGCCGCTCATGCCGGCGAGCAGCGCAAACGCGCAGTCCTCCACTTCCATCATGACGCCCTTGAGTGCCGCCTGCGCCTTGTCGAGCGGCAGCTCGAGCAACTGCAGGATCACCGGCTGGTCCTTGCCGAGCATTTCACCGCTGGCAATCCGGAACAAAAGGCTGTAACCGATCTGGCCGGCAGCGCCGGTGACCGTTACGCGGACGGGCTTCTTCATCAAAGACTCCTGGCGAGCATCTGGCGGTCGGGGGCCGTTCCGGCGTTCCGCCTCGGGCCATGCGCCCGGTGGGCAGTGGGCGGGCACTCGCCGGCTCGTTGCGCAAAGATCGGTTGGCGAGCGTCAACTAGCGAATGTTACGGTGCCGGCAGCGGGGTGTCGAGTCCGGGAACGACGCGCACAAGGAACCTAATGCGCGCGCCGCGAACACGCGTCCGCGCTGGCGGGCGCGCGTCGATTGCCTGTATAATTTTGCCGTGCACCGAGCCTGCCCTCGAGCGACCCGTGACCAGGCCGCGCCCGGTTTACTTGAACCTGGTGCGCATCCGCCTGCCGCTGCCCGGCATCGTTTCGATCCTGCACCGGCTGAGCGGGGCCGCGCTATACCTCATCGGGCTGCCGTTGCTGCTCTTCGGCGTTCAGCGCAGTCTCGCGTCACCGGAGGCGTTCGACAGCTTCCGCGCCGCACTCTCGAACCCGCTGGCGAAGATCGTCCTGATCGGATTGGTCTGGGCGTATCTGCACCATTTTTTTGCGGGAATTCGCTTTCTGCTTCTCGACGTCCAACAGGGCATCGAGCTTAAGCCCACGCGCGTATCGAGTGTTGTCGTGCTGGTCGTAAGCCTTGCGTTGACGTTAGTCGTCGGGGTCCGCCTGTGGTGAAACGCGTCGTTGTCGGCGCCCATTACGGGCTCAAGGACTGGCTCGCCCAGCGCGTAACAGCGATCGTCCTGGTGGTGTATACGCTGCTGTGGCTCGCGATCGCGGTCTACCACGGCGGTATCGACTATCCACTGTGGCAGATGTTGTTCGCCAACGGTGCGTTCCGGGTGGCGACGCTGCTGTTCTGGCTGGCGCTGCTCTGGCACGCCTGGATTGGTGTGCGCGACATCTGGATGGACTACATCAAACCGACCGCCCTGCGGCTTACGTTGGAGGTTCTGACAGTGCTGTCTCTGGTCGGCTACGCCGGATGGGCGGTCGAGATCCTGTGGGGGGCGGCCAAGTGACGCTGCCCGTGCGCAAGTTCGATGCGATCGTTGTCGGGGCCGGCGGAGCGGGAATGCGCGCGTCGCTGCAGCTTGCGGAAGGCGGGCTTTCGGTCGCGGTACTGTCGAAAGTGTTTCCGACGCGCTCGCACACCGTTGCGGCGCAAGGCGGCATCGGCGCAGCGCTCGGCAACATGAGCGAGGACCGCTGGCTATGGCACATGTACGACACGATCAAGGGCTCCGACTGGCTCGGGGACCAGGACGCGATCGAATACATGTGTCGCATGGCCCCGGAGGTCGTCTACGAGCTCGAGCATTTCGGCATGCCGTTCGACCGCAACGCCGACGGCACGCTCTACCAGCGGCCGTTCGGCGGCCATTCGGCGAACTTCGGCGAGAAGTCGGTGCAGCGCGCCGTCGCCGCGGCCGACCGTACCGGGCACGCGATGCTGCATACGCTCTATCAGCGCAATGTCCGCGCCCGCACGCAGTTCTTCGTCGAATGGGTGGCGCTCGATCTCATCCGGGACGCGGAGGGCGACGTGCTCGGCGTCACCGCGCTGGAAATGGAAACCGGCGAAGCGATGATCCTGCAGGCGAAGGCGACGCTGTTCGCCACCGGCGGCGCGGGACGTATCTTCGCCGCGAGCACTAACGCGTTCATCAACACCGGCGACGGGTTGGGCATGGCGGCGCGCGCCGGCGTGCCGCTCGAAGACATGGAGTTCTGGCAATTCCATCCCACCGGCGTCTACGGCGCGGGAATACTCATCACCGAGGCCGTGCGGGGCGAGGGCGGCATCCTCCTCAACTGCAACGGCGAGCGGTTCATGGAGCGCTATGCGCCCAACCTCAAGGATCTGGCGTCGCGCGACGTCGTGTCGCGTTCGATGGACCAGGAGATCAAGGAAGGGCGCGGCTGCGGGCCGCACAAGGATTACGTAATGCTCAAGCTCGATCACCTGGGTCCGGAGGTGATCATGAAGCGGCTTCCGTCGATCCGCGAGATCGCGATCAAGTTCTCCAATGTCGATCCGATCAGGGAGCCTATTCCGGTGGTTCCGACGATTCACTACCAGATGGGCGGCATTCCGACCAACACCCATGGCCAGGTCGTGGCGCCGGCCGGCGCGGATCCGAATGCGGTCGTCCCGGGTTTCTATGCCATCGGAGAATGCGCCTGCGTGTCGGTGCACGGAGCAAACCGGCTGGGGACGAACTCGCTCCTCGATTTGCTCGTCTTCGGACGCGCGGCGGGCAACCACATCGTCGAGCAGGCTCTGCCGAGGCGCAGTCACAAAGCGCTGCCGAAAGAAGCTGCCGATGCCACACTGGTGCGCCTCGCGCGCATCGATGGTGCGACTTCGGGCGAGCAGGTTGCGGAAGTCGCCAAGACCTTGCGCCGAACGATGCAGGCGCACTGCGGGGTTTATCGCAACGAGCAGCTCCTGTCCGAAGGCGTGACCAGGGTCAAGGAGCTCGAGCAGCGCGTACAGCGTGTCGCGATCAAGGACAAGAGCAGGACGTTCAATACCGCGCGGGTCGAGGCGCTCGAGCTCGACAACTTGATCGAGGTCGCCAAGGCATCGATCGTATCGGCCCACGCCCGGCGCGAGTCGCGCGGCGCGCAGGCCCGCAGCGATTATCCCAGCCGCGACGACGCTAACTGGCTCAAGCACACGCTGTGGTACCGCGACGGCAACCGCCTTGCGTACAAGCCCGTAAACTTGAAACCGCTGTCAGTCGACGCCTTCCCGCCCAAAGCACGTACCTACTAGCCGACCAGTGACAAATGAAATTTCGCGTGTACCGTTATAACCCCGACCAGGACCAAACGCCGCGCATGCAGGATTACGACATTGCGCTCGATCCGCACGACCGCATGCTGCTCGACGCGCTGATCGAGTTGAAGGCGTACGATGACACGCTCGCGTTCCGGCGCTCGTGCCGCGAAGGCGTCTGCGGTTCCGACGCGATGAACATCAACGGCAAGAACGGGCTCGCTTGCATCACCAATCTGAAGGAGCTCAAGGAGCCGGTTGAGCTGCGACCGATTCCCGGCTTGCCGGTGATCCGCGACCTGATCGTGGACATGAGCCAGTTCTTCAAGCAATACCATTCGATCAAGCCGTATCTGGTCAACGACACGCCGCCGCCGGAAAAGGAGCGTCTGCAGTCGCCCGAAGAGCGGGAAGAGCTCGACGGGCTGTACGAATGCATCCTCTGCGCGTGCTGCTCGACGGCGTGTCCGTCGTTCTGGTGGAACCCGGACAAGTTCGTCGGTCCTGCGGGACTGCTTGCGGCGTACCGCTTTATCGCGGATTCGCGCGACCTGGCGACGAGCGAGCGGCTCGACGACCTCGAGGATCCGTATCGCCTGTTCCGTTGCCACACGATCATGAACTGCGTCGACGTCTGCCCGAAGAACCTGAATCCGACCAAGGCGATCGGCAAGATCAAGGAATTGATGGTCAAGCGGGCGGTGTGAATTCGCTTTGCTTCGCCCCAATATGCTGTCTGCAGGGCGCTTCCGCTCGCTGTACCGCAGGCCGTGGCCACGCTCGTCGAGCTAAACCGCCTGCGGTGGCGCTGCCGGCGGGGAATGCTGGAGAACGATCTGATCCTCGAGCGGTTCCTCGACGCGCGCGGCGAGGCGATTACCGATGGCGAGATCGCCGCGCTGGACCGTCTTCTGGAGTTGAGCGACAACGAATTGTGGGATTTGCTTTCGGGCCGGCAAGAGCACGAGGATGCCGCGGTGAAGCCACTGCTGGAAGCATTGAGAGCCGTCTGAAGCTGCCGCCGCCGGACACATCTGTATCCGTCTCCGCCTGGAGTGACACGACATGACCGACCACACCGCCACCTTGAGCTTCAGCGATGGCTCGCCTTCCGTCACGTTCCCGATCCTGCCCGGCACTATCGGTCCCGAGGTCGCGGACATCCGGACGCTGTACGGCAAGACCGGTAAGTTCACCTACGATCCCGGCTTCCTGTCGACCGCGGCCTGCGCCTCGACGATCACCTATATCGACGGCGACAAGGGCGAGCTTCTCTACCGCGGCTATCCGATCGAGCAACTCGCGATCCAGTGCGACTTTCTGGAGGTCTGCTATCTGTTGCTGCGCGGCGAATTGCCGACTGCGGCGCAGAAGGCGGAGTTCGTGCATATCGTCACCCAGCACACGATGGTGCACGAGCAGATGAACCAGTTCTTTCGCGGCTTCCGGCGCGACTCGCATCCGATGGCGATGCTCGTCGGCGTCGTCGGCTCGCTCTCGGCGTTCTATCACGACTCGCTCGACATCACCGATGCGCACCACCGCGAAGTATCGGCGATCAGGCTGATTGCCAAGCTGCCGACGCTGGTCGCGACCTGCTACAAATACACGCTGGGCCAGCCCTTCGTCTATCCGCGCAACGAGCTCTATTACACCGCGAACTTCATGCGCATGATGTTTTCGGTGCCCTGCGAGGAGTACAAGATCAATGACGTGCTGGTGCGCGCGCTGGATCGCATCTTCATCCTGCACGCCGATCACGAGCAGAACGCGTCGACGTCTACGGTCCGGCTGGCGGGCTCGTCGGGCGCCAACCCCTTCGCGTGCATCGCCGCCGGCATCGCCTGCCTGTGGGGTCCGGCGCATGGCGGCGCCAACGAGGCGGCGCTCAACATGCTCGAGGAAATCGGCGACGTGTCGAAGATCGGCGAGTTCATCAAGCGCGCCAAGGAGAAGAATTCCGGCGTCAAGCTGATGGGATTCGGCCACCGCGTCTACAAGAACTACGATCCGCGTGCCAAGCTCATGCGCGAAACCTGCTACGAAGTGCTCGAGGACCTGGGGCTGCACGACGACCGGCTGTTCAAACTGGCGATGGCGCTGGAGAAGATCGCGCTCGAGGACGATTACTTCGTGCAGCGCAAACTGTATCCGAACGTCGATTTCTACTCGGGCATCGTGCAACGCGCGCTCGGCATTCCGGTCAGCCTGTTCACGGCGATCTTCGCGCTGGCGCGAACCGTCGGCTGGATCGCGCAATGGAACGAAATGATCTCGGATCCCGAGCAGAAGATCGGGCGTCCGCGGCAGCTGTACACCGGCGCGAAGCGCCGCGACGTCGCGCCCATCGCGCAGCGCTGAGCAACCGGGGCAACCGAACGACGAGGCAACGCATCATGATCGAAGAACTCCGCGGTACATCCACGCTCTACGGGTCCAACGCCCCGTTCATCGAGCAGCAATACGAGATCTACCTCGCCAACCCGGGTGCGGTGAGCGCCGATTGGCGCGCGTACTTCGACGAGCTTCGCGACGGAGCGCAGGACGTGGCGCACGCGCCGGTCATCGATTCGTTCATCCAGTTGGCGAAGAACCGGCGCCTGGCCGCACCGATGGTCGACGCGCAGGCGATGCACAAGCAGGTCCTGGTGCTGCGGCTGATCAGCAAGTACCGCACGCTCGGCGTGTTCCATGCCGACCTCGATCCGCTGAAGCGCCAGGAGAAGCCGTACATCGCGGATCTCGATATCGGTACGTATGGCTTCACCGAGGCGGACATGGAGGCCGAGTTCGATATCGGCTCGTTCAAGGGCGCCCCGGGTGGGGCGAGCCGCCTGCGCCTGCGCGACCTGATCGCGGCGCTGCAGGAGACGTACTGCCGTACCTTCGGCACCGAATATATATACATGTCCGACACGCCGCAGAAGCGGTTTATCCAGGAGCGCATCGAGCCGCTGCGCTCACGGCCCAACTATCCGCCGGAGTTTCGCCGCCACATCCTTGAGCGGCTGACCGCGGCCGAAACGCTCGAGCGCTATCTGGGCACCAAGTACGTCGGCCAGAAGCGCTTTTCCGGCGAGGGTGGCGACACGATGATTCCCATGCTCGATCATCTGATCCAGAAGTCGGGCGCCGCCGGCGTGCAGGAAATGGTCATCGGCATGGCGCACCGGGGGCGGCTCAACGTTCTGGTCAATACACTGGGGAAAATGCCGGCCAACCTGTTCGCCGAGTTCGAAGGGAAGCTCGCGAGCGATCTTTCCGCCGGGGACGTCAAGTATCACCAGGGATTCTCGTCCGACATCACGACGCCCGGCGGGCCGATGCACGTGACGCTGGCGTTCAATCCCTCGCACCTGGAGATCGTCGACCCCGTCGTCGAAGGCTCGGTGCGCGCGCGCCAGCATCGGCGCAAGGACGCGACTTTCGATCAGGTGATGCCGGTGCTGATTCACGGCGACGCCGCGATCGCGGGGCAGGGCGTGGTGCAGGAGACGCTCAACCTTTCGCAGACGCGCGGCTACCGCACCGGCGGCACGATCCACATCGTGGTCAATAATCAGATCGGCTTTACGACTTCCGATCCGCGCGACACGCGCGGGACGCTCTATTGCACCGACGTCGCGAAGATGGTCGAGGCGCCTATTTTCCACGTCAACGGCGACGACCCCGAGGCGTGTCTGCTGGCCGTCGAGATAGCCATCGAGTTCAGGCAGAAGTTCGACAAGGATGTGTTCATCGATCTGGTCTGCTTCCGCCGCCAGGGGCACAACGAGGCCGACGAGCCGATGATCACCCAGCCGCTAATGTACAAGTCGATCCGCGAGCACCCCGGTACGCGCGCGCTGTATGCACAGCGTCTGGTCGCCGACGGAGTGCTCAAGGCCGACGAAGGCGAAGGCATGATCGCCGCTTATCGCACGGCGATGGACAAGGGGTTCCACACCAACACCACGGTGCTTTCGAATTACAAGCCGCCGTTCGCCGTCGATTGGACCCCTTTCCTCGGCAAGCATTGGACCGATGCGGCGGAGACCGCGGTTCCGATGAAGACGCTGAAGGCGCTCTCGCGCAAGGTCACCGACGTGCCGCCCAACTTCAAGCTCCATCCGCGCGTCGAAAAGGTGATCGCCGACCGGCGCGCGATGGGCGAAGGCGAGTTGCCGCTCGACTGGGGGATGGGCGAAACCCTCGCCTATGCGAGCCTGCTCGATCAGGGTTACGGCGTGCGGCTTTCCGGGCAGGATTCGGCGCGGGGGACGTTCTCGCACCGGCACGCCGTGCTGCACGATCAGAACCGCGAGAAGTGGGACGCGGGGTCGTGGACCCCATTGCAGCACGTCAGGGAAGATCAGCCCGAATTCGAGATCATCGATTCGGTATTGTCCGAGGAGGCGGTGCTCGGATTCGAGTACGGCTATGCGACGTCGGAGCCCAACCGGCTGGTGATCTGGGAGGCGCAGTTCGGCGATTTCGCCAACGGCGCGCAGGTCGTCATCGATCAGTTCATCGCCGCCGGCGAAGTCAAATGGGGCCGCGTCTGCGGACTCACCCTGCTCCTGCCGCACGGCTACGAAGGGCAGGGGCCCGAGCATTCGTCGGCGCGGCCGGAGCGCTATCTGCAGCTCTGCGCCGAGCACAACATGCAGGTCTGCGTGCCGACCACTCCGGCGCAGATCTTCCATCTGCTGCGCCGGCAAATGGTGCGCGACTTTCGCAAGCCGTTGATCGTCATGAGCCCGAAGAGCCTGCTGCGGCACAAGGCCGCCGTGTCGCCGCTCGCTGAGCTCTCCGAAGGCAAGTTCCAAACGGTGATCGCCGAAACCGACAAGCTCGTCGCCAAGAACGTGCGCCGCGTTATCGTGTGCAGCGGCAAGGTCTATTACGACCTCGTCGACTTCCGGCGCGCGAACAACGTCGCCGATATGGCGGTGATCCGGCTCGAGCAGCAGTATCCATTCCCGCATGCCGACTTCAAGGCGCAGATCGTCAAGTATCCGAATGCCATGGAAGTCGTCTGGTGCCAGGAAGAGCCACAGAACCAGGGCGCGTGGTACCGCCTGCGAGCGTACCTGCGTGGCGACACCGGCGAAAAGCAGGTATTGGCCTACGCAGGCCGCCCGATCTCCGCATCGCCGGCGGTCGGGTATGCGTCGAGGCATCTG
>WNGE01029216.1_pt1 | contig 10534 bp, 9 predicted proteins | sample 5400651 | NCBI WGS metagenome assembly WNGE01 (sample SAMN13153370, study PRJNA577476) | soil metagenome | isolation source: 60 cm soil or saprolite under grassland replicate 2 | place: USA:California | collected 2016-06-15
GCAAACTGCTCGATCTGCGCGCCGGACGGTCCGCCCGTTGCGAGAAGGTCCAACCCCTCCAACGAAATCTCCCTCCCCTCATAACTAAGCCGACCACCGCGAGTGGTCAGGCGCCCCCTGACCGTCTCTCCTTCCGGCAGTGGTTGCGCATTGAGCTCTAAATTTCCCAGGTCCCCCTCGATTTTTCGGGATCGATCATTGATGTGCGCCTTGCCACCACTAAGGGCAACAATGAGACTTGAAAAATCGAAGCCGAGGCGGCTGGGAGCCTGAGGAGGCGCCTGATGAAGTCCCCGCAGATTTGAGCGACCCTGCTCGTCGACGTCGATTCGCAAATTCAGATTCGTCAACTCCAGGCGCTTAAAGATGACCTCGCGACGCAACTGCAATGCGAACGGTTCGCGGATCTGGACTTTCATTTCGGCCCGGTCGACCGTCGCAATCAATTGCCCGGTTTGTTGATTGTAGATCTTGATATCGCCGATCTTCGCCGTCTGGAATCCCCAGGAGATGTTGAAATTCCCAATCTCGACGCGCAGCCCATAGGCGCCGAGCGCCTCGACTACCTGGCCGGAGATGTAACGATTGAGCCTGCCGGTGCGGACGTATATCAGGCCAGAGAGAGTTAGTAAGGCGAGTAACGATAAAACGCTGAATCCGATCCAGAGCAGGCGTTTGCGACGCGCATACCAAGGCTGTTCAATGAAAGGCGTCTCTCGGGTTCGATCCATCATAATCTCCCAACTAAATAGTCAGATAGTGGGGGATTATATCCGCTAGTAGGGGGATTCCATCCGAAGCGTAAATGGATGGAAATAGAGGGAGGGCAGAATGCTAGCATGGCCTTCCTGATGAGAAAAGTGGCCCAAGTCAGATTCTCTTCGTCCCGTAGGGACGGTTTGATTTTAGGCGGGCGTTTCAACGCCTGCATTCGACGTGAAGAATTTTCAGCGTCGCATAGCGACGGTTGAATCCATTATTACAGTGGATTCAACCGTCGCTACGCGACGCGGGGATCGTTTGCCATCGCATGCAGGCCATAAATGACCTGCCTAAAATCAAACCGTCCCTACGGGACGAAGAGGGCTGAGCGGTTACGAAAATTCAACCTGTGCAAGTGGTTTTACGAACGGCTGAGCATCGTGGTCAAACAAGAAGGTCAAAAAAGATAATAAGTCTTTTTTGCCCTTCTCGTCTTTTTTACTTCCCCTCTTGGTCCGCTTTCACAGGTCAAAAAAATTGATTCAGTCAGCGGTTGTAATGGCCGAAGTTTTTTCGCCTGCCCGCAATCGGCTATGCTTGCGGCTGTAACCGAAATAGATCACGAATCCGACGAGTAGCCACACAATCAGACGAATCCAGGTGTCGAGCGGCAGACTCGCCATCAGTGACAGCGAAATCAGTATGCCCATCAGCGGCGTGAACGGAACCCACGGGGTTTTGAAGGGCCTGTTCATATCAGGGCGTTTAGTACGCAATACCCAAACCCCCGCGCAAACGATAACGAACGCCAGCAGGGTGCCGATGTTGACCAGTTGACCGAGTACGCTGATCGGAAAGAGCCCTGAAAAGATCGCGACCAGCAATCCGACCACGATTGATGAAATCCACGGCGTGCGGAATCGCGGATGGATCGCGCCCGCCCATGGCGGTAACAGCCCGTCGCGCGACATCGCGTAAAAGATTCGCGATTGCCCCAGCAGCATCACCAGCATGACAGTGCTCAGCCCGGCCAGGCTTCCCAGGTTGACTATCAGGCTCCCCCACTTCACTCCAGTCGCGCCAATCGCCAGGGCGACGGGGGCGGCCACGTTCAATTGCGAATAGTGCATGACTCCGGTCAACACAGCCGAAACAACCAGAAAAAGAATTGTGCAGATGGCGAGCGAACCCAGAAGGCCGATAGGCATGTCGCGCTGTGGATTCTTGGCCTCCTGAGCGGCGGTCGTGACGGCGTCGAAGCCGATGTAGGCGAAGAAGATCACCGAGGCGCCGCGCGCTATGCCCGACCACCCGAACTGTCCGAAGCCGCCTTTATTTTCGGGTATGAACTCGCGCCAGTTGTTCGTGAACACGCCGGGGTTTTGCCAAAGATACACGCCGGCGATGGCGATGAAAATGACGATCGTGGCGACCTTGATGAAGACCGCGACGGTGTTGAATCGCGCCGACTCTTTGACTCCGATGACCAGAATGGTTGTGACGATCAGGATCGAAACGAAGGCTGGCACATTGAATAGAGCGGTCGCGCGTGGCAACCCTGAGAGACCGATTCCCGCCGCGTTGATCGCGGGCAAAACAGTAGCCAGCGGCGACCATCGGCCTTGAAAAAAGACAAACTCGCTTCCGGGCGTTCCGATTATTTGCGGCGGCAAGTTGACGCCGAAATCCTGCAGCAAACTGACGAGCGTGCCGCTCCATCCCGAAGCCACTGTGGCTGCGCCGAAGGCGTATTCCAGCACAAGGTCCCATCCTATGATCCAGGCGAAGATTTCGCCGAGCGTCGCATAACCGTAAGTGTACGCCGAACCAGAAATCGGAATCATCGCGGCGAATTCGGCGTAACAAAGGCCGGCGAACGCGCAGCCGATCCCAACAATCACGAACGAGAGCGTAATCGCCGGACCGGCGAATTGCGCAGCCGCCGTGCCCGTCAAGACGAAGATGCCCGCGCCGATGATCGCCCCGATTCCCAACGAAATCAGGTTATACGGTCCCAGCGCGCGGACCAGGCCGTGCGAGCCTTCCGAACGAGTTTCGGCGAGCAGTTGATCGAGCGGCTTGGTGGCGAGCAGCTTTGACATACTTTTTTCTCCCCTGTCGATGATGTGTGATAAGGCGCAGGCGATCTTAGGCGGGATGCGCGAGGCGGCGAAGAATTATGTGATGAGAGGTAAGGATCGAGTGATGAGTTGGTCGAATGGGGTGTCGCAGCGGCTTCGGCGAATGCGGGGCAGATTTATGGTCTTCGAGAAATAAATGCGATAACAGCGTAGGGGCGGGTATTCCCCGCCCGGGTCCGTGATCGAGGCGATCGGGCGCGGAATACGCGCCCCTACATTGTTTTTGCTGTTATTTTTCAAACACCATTAGCCTGTTCAACACTATCGCAATTGTCAACAACGCTGCGGCCGCAAAGGACGCGGCCGTCCGCACATGGTTCCAGGCCGTCCAACTGCCGAGGTAATTGGTCCACAAGCTGGCGCCTTCGGGGCTCGCGGGGGCGACGGCCGCCAACGCGTCGTTCCGCGGCACGTTGAACACCATCGTCACCAGGATGACGCCGAAGAGATAGAGCAGGCTGCCGGCGAGAAGGTATGCCGCGCCGGGTTCGCGGAACCTTAACACCGAAGTGAAAGCCAGAAGAACGCAAGCCGCGGCCGTTCCGAGAAACGCCGTCATAAACAATGGATTGATAACGACGACGTTGATGGATTGCATGGCGGCGATGCCCTGCGCCGCCGGGAGGCGGGCGAGGGCATTCATTACGAAGGACGAAAAAGCGAAGAAGACGCCGGCCACCAGCCCGCAGCCGAGCGCCGAGAAAAGCGTCAAAGCGAAGAGTAATCTGTCAAACATCTTGGGCCTCCGATCGTCACACAGTTTATCTGCGTTCGCCTATTGACCGGCGAACCGTGGGCGGAAAACCTCGTCGCTCCACTCTCGCAGCGCCGTCGGTGTGGTCGTCTCCGCCGGGGCTGGCCCCCATGCCGAGAAACGCTTGATAGGCTTGATCCGGCGTGATCTGAAAATACTTCACCGGTCTGCCGATCGAATCGCTCAAGATTTTCGTCGCCTCAGCGAAAGTCAGGTCGGCCGGCCCGTGCAAGCCGCGAACCTGACGCCCTCTCCAGTTCGTTTCGAGTAACAATCGCGCCGCGACGGCGCCGATGTCCTTGGTCGCAACGATTGGGTACGGTATGTCGCCCGGCAGAGGCTCGTAGATTGCGCCGTCGTTCTTGATCGGCTCGATCTGCTGGAGAAAATTTTCCATAAAGAAGCCGGGGCGCAGATGGACGATATTTTCCGCAACCGCGTTCATCTGGCGCTCGATGTCGGCGAGGCCGGAGATAGGGCCGGCGTTTTCCAGATGCGCGCCTGTGCTCGAAACATTGACGACATAAGGAATTTGGCTTTCCTTGATCGCCTTCGCGGCCACAGCGCCCAGTTCGCTGTGGTAAGCGGCGACATCCGGATGCGTGAGACTGGGCGGCGTTACCCAGAGCGCGGCCTTGGCTCCCTGGAATGCTTTCGTCACCAAATCCGAGTCCGTCAGCGATCCTTGATGGACTTTGACCCGGCCGCGTATGGAATCGGAGAGTTTTTCAGGTTGGCGAACGATGACGGAGACGTCAGCTCCGGCCTTCAGAAGTTGTCGTAAAGTGTGTTTACCGATGTTCCCTGTCGGCGTTGTAATCACAATTGACATATCTTTGCTCCTCCGAAGATCAACCACGAAGAAACGAAGAAGACGAAGAAAGAACAGAAAAAATCTTCGTACTCTTCGTTTCTTCGTGGTTGATCTTCATTGTTTCTCCCGCGTCGCTCACTGCGACATGAACGACTCCGTTACTATTTTGTTGACCAACGAAGGGGAGAATATAATCGCGTGGGCGGAGTTTCTATGTGAGATTCGCTCGATTTTATGTCAGATCGTCCAATTTGAATTTGCAATGGATGCTTTAACCGAAGTCTTGAACAGCGTTCGTGTCCGCAGCACGGTCTATTGCCCGGTCGAGATCGGCGCGCCGTGGGGGCTTTATATTGCGAAAGAGATCGGCGCGCCTTTTTTCATTCTGGTCAAAGGGTCGGCCTTTCTTGTAATTGAGGAGTTGAATATCCGCCGCCGCCTGAAGGCCGGCGATTTCATCATCATAACGAAACAATGCGCGTGTAAAGTCTCGGATTCGCCGCGGTCGGAAGTCATAGACCTTCAGGAATGGCTGCGGCGCAACCCTCCCGGACCGGACGGGAAATATAAGGTCGAGGGCAGCGGCGAAATCACGAATTTTATCGGCGGGACGTTTTTCTTCGAAAACCACGAGAGCCATCCGCTGCTGAAAGTTTTGCCGCCCTTCCTTCATTTTTCGGCGACGCCTGGAAAGACCGGAGGAGATAGCAAAGTAGTCGACTGGTTCGGAACGACTCTAGATCTCATCATCACCGAAGCGGCTTTGCGCAAACCCGGCGCCGAGCCGATCATTACCAGGCTCTCGGACATCCTATTTATTCAGGCGGTTCGGGCATATGCGAACGCGGCCTCCGGCGAGCGGCCGAACTGGTTCGCCGCGGCATCTGATCCGCAGATCAGCGAAGCGATCGCCAATATCCACCGGACGCCGCAGAGCCAGTGGACTGTCGAGCGATTGGCGACCCTTTCCGGGATGTCGCGCTCGGCGTTCGCTAACCGGTTTACCGAACTCGTCGGTGAACCGCCGCTTCGATATCTGTCGCGCTGGCGCATGCACAAAGCCATTGAGATGCTCCGAGAAGGCAGGCTGACGACCGCCGAGGTCGCCTCACTCGTCGGGTACGAAAGTGAGGCCGCCTTCAGTAAGGCGTTTAAAAAGTGGAACGGACAGGGGCCAGGAACTTATCGCCGGAGCAAAAATAATTCGGCATAGACAGGCTGAATACAGCGATAACTAAGTTATTTGATATTCTGTGTTTTAAAACCTTTGCTTTGAGCCTGCGGAGCAGGCGGCAGCATAAAGCCTGGAGCGTAAGCCCCAGGAGAGCGGCAGCAAAAAGATCAGAGCCCACGAAGTGGGCGACAGCCAATGGCTGCCGCCCGTTTCACGGGCTTGATGGCGCTCCGAACCTGACCTGGGGTTCCGCCTTCGGCTCCACCCCAGGCTTTACTCTGCCGCCCGCTCCGCGGGCTTGAATTTTCCCAGGAGTTGGTGTAGCCAGTCGCGGTAATTACGGCTCAGGCGCAGCTCGGCGCCGCTGCGGAGAATGATCCGCCAGTCGCGATGCGACCACGGCTGCAACTCCTGAATGCGATCGATGTTGACCATCCGCGAACGGTGGATGCGTGGGAATTTGCGAGGGTCGAGCTGCGCGGCGAGGCGGGTGAGAGTTTCGCGCATCAGCGACGACTGTTTTCCGAAGTGAATGCGGACGTAATTGCCCTCGGCCTCGATCCAGTCAATCTCGTCGGTCTTGAGCACGAAGACCCGGTCGTTGTTTTTGATTACCAGACGGTCGAGGTATTGCGGCCTGTCCTTGATTTCTGAGAGGAGGCCGAGGATCCGCCGGTTCACGTCGTCGCGGTCTTTTGCCCGAAGCCGCTCTTTCGCCCGCCGCAAAGCCCGCGCGAACCGCGCGCGGTCGAACGGCTTGAGCAGATAATCTACGGCCTGCGCGTCGAAGGCTTGTACGGCGTACTGCTCATAAGCCGTGACGAAGATGAATAGCGGACTTCCCCTCTCGTTCAGCGCTTCGGAAACGGCCAGGCCGTCCATTCCCGGCATCTGCACGTCCAGAAAGATCAGTTCCGGCGCGAGTTCGCGCGCGGCCGCCAGGGTTTCGGCGCCGTTCACGCATTCGCCGACGATGACGATTTCGGAATCGGCCTTGAGCAATTCGCGCAGGCGTTTGCGCGCCAACGGCTCGTCGTCGACGATCAGGACTCGAAGCGGTTTGGAATCGGTCATTGTGTTCCTCAGAAAATCATCCACAAAGCCACACATAGGATCACGAAGATGAAATCAATCCTTAGTGTCTCTTCGTGTGGCTTGGTGGATGAGATTTTCATTGTGAAAAGGAATTTCCAGTGTTACGACCAGTCCGCCTTCCGCCGCGTTCGTCATTCCGAAATTATGGTCGTCGCCGTAAAGCCGCTGCAAACGTGATCGCGTGTTGGCGAGTCCGACGCCGTCGGCCACGCCGTTTTTCGGCGCCAATCCGGGGCCGTTGTCGCGCACTTCGACGCGCAGGCGCTCGCCCGGCGCGCGGCGCGCGCTGATCGCAACCACGCCCTCGCTCGTTTGCCGGGCGACGCCGTGCCGGATGGCGTTTTCGACTATCGGTTGCAGAAACAGGTTCGGCACGCGGGCGTCCATCGCGTCCGGCTCGGCTTCTATCCGCGTCGTCAGGCGGTCTTGAAAACGCAGCCTCTCGATCTCCAGGTAGCATTCCAGGAACTTCAACTCCTGCTCCAAGGTCGTCTCCTGCTCGCCGGAATTTCGCAAGGTCATTCGGAGAAATTCTCCCAGGCGGGCGATCATCTGGTCGGCGGCCTCCACGTCCTCGCGCATCAACGCCGAGATCGAATGGAGCGTGTTGAAGAGAAAATGCGGGTGTAATTGCATCTTCAGCGCCGCGAGCTGCGATTGCGCCAACTCCGTTTCCAACTTCGAGGCCCTTAGCTGGCCCTCCTGGTAGCGGTGGTAATAATCGAAAGCGTAGCTCGCGAGGAGGATCGTCCAGTAGATCAGGCTCCACCATGCGAAGCTCGAGAGGAAGACGGGTTGAAATTCGGCGAGCAGCGCCGAGACCGAATCAGGCCACACGCCCCTGCTCAGCCGCGACGAAATGACCACGTAAAGGAGCAGGTGGGCGAATGAGAAGATGAATCCGGCGGGCATATGAAAGAGCAGTCCGTCCATCCATTCCCTGCGCGGGATCGGGAACGTGCGGGCCAGCCACAGAATCAACGGAGAAGAGACGACCCACAGGAGCCAGAAGACGACACCGCGCAGCAGCGCCTGAGTCAGAGTGATCGGGCGGGATTCGTAGGCATGTTGCAGGTAGACCTGAATGGCGAAATAGAGTCCGGGCAGCGTCCACGCGCCGAAAATGAACAGCCACTGTGTCGAACGTCTTTGCCACATAAGAGCCTGGCGGTATCTTGCCCCAATCCTCAAGCCGTCATCAAGTTTCGCATCGGCAAATCGATAGGGTAAAATCTGGGCCTCGTTGAAACCCAATTTACGGAGGAATAATGGCTGTGAGAAATTTTCTTGAGAACCGCCTGGGCAAAGAAGTCGAGGTTTGTTGCGAGGGGATTACGGTAAGCGGTAAAGCGACCAAGGTCGAAGGCAACGTCCTTCACCTGGAAAAAGACGGTGTGACGGCTTACGTCAACATTGAAAAGATCATCATCGTTTGGGATTCGCAGGAGAAGAAGGCTCATTCCCCGGGCTTCATTTCGCAATCTAAATAACGTTTTCGGCGCGGGCTTCGGGCGCGCCCGGTGTTTTCGCCGGACGCGCTGTGGCCGCCGACTCATTTTCTTCCCGGCGCCGCTCTTCTTCGGACTGGCGCGAAGATGCGCCTGTAGCCGATTATCCGGCTTCTCCAATATTTATCGGATTTATCGAAGTACGACAGCATAACGCCCCCTGAGGTCGAGGCGTGGTAAAACGAATCTGCGTCACGCATGATGCCGACGTGGTCCAATCCTTGGAAGAATACCAGCGTGCCGAAGCGCGTAGGCTCTTCCTGGCTGGCTTCAGGCAACTTCTGCCAGAGGTTGCGCGTGGAGGCTCGATCGAAATCGACTCCCGCTTCCCGAAAGACTCTCCATACAAAGCCCGAACAGTCGTAACCGTTATCGTCAGTCCCCGCCCAACGGTAAGGTAAGCCGAGACGGCTGCTGATCGCTTCATATAAGGTTGATTCGATCTCTTTAGTGTAGATTGGGCTGTATTCGATGAAACCGCCGGAAGTGATTGGCGTGGGGGGGGAGGCGCCAGCTTTGGCAATGTTCAAACCGGACGCGAACAAGTTGAACACCAAGAAACAGACTGCCATTCGCATATGTCTCTAGTCTCCTCGTTCTTGTACAGCGCCGCGCGCGATAATTGGACAGACTTCAGTCTGTCCGTCGCGTGAATTGTGGACGGACTGACTGAAGTCTGTCCCACTATCGCGCGCGGCGCTGTAACTAGATCTCTAGTTGAAAGAGGGGGACATCTAGAAGATGCAAGTTGGCTACCAAAGGGGGTTGGGGATAAGAGGGATTAAAAAGGGAAGCATGTATTATGCCGCTGGTTTCTAATTTGTAGCTCGAAAAATTAAAAGGCGCGACAAAAAAAGTCCATTCAAGCGGCTTCAATATCAAATACTGCGGGAAAGGCCTTGAAAATCAGCGAATTTGGGATGGGCAATTCCAGTTTGCGCAAGTATACTTTTGCGCCGCCCCACAGCGTCGCACGCGATTTTCGTTTCCTGACCACCGGAATAGATATACGAAACCGAATATCACTCTTATGAAAATAGCCATTTTGGGGACTCGAGGAATTCCGGCGAACTACGGCGGATTTGAAACATTCGCAGAGCAACTCGGGACAAGGCTGGCGGCCAGAGGACACGAGATAACGGTCTACGGGCGCAAACATTACTCGACCACCAGCGCTCCCACGTACAACGGCGTAAATCTGGTGATTCTTCCGACCATCCGCCATAAATATTTCGACACTGTCATTCATACCTTTCTTTCAGTTCTGCATGCGACGCCGCGCCGTTACGACGCCATTCTGATCTGCAACGCGGCGAACAGCGTCTTCGCTTTCATCCCGCGCCTGTTCGGAACGCCGACCCTGGTCAACGTCGACGGGTTGGAGCGCAAGCGCAAGAAGTGGAACTGGATCGGGCGACAGTACTACCTGATCTCCGAATGGCTTTCGACCTTCCTGCCGACGGCCATCGTGACCGACGCGCAGGTCATTCAGGAATACTACGCGACGCGCTACAAGAAAGAGTCGGAGATGATCGCTTACGGGGCCGAGGTTGCTCGCCGCGCCGACCCTGAAAGACTGCTCAAGTTCGGCTTGCAGCCCAACCGCTACACGCTTTACGTCAGCCGCCTGGAGCCTGAGAACAACGCGCACCTGGTGATTGAGGCGTACGGCCGGGTGAAGACCGACCAGCCTCTGGTGATTGTAGGCGACGCTCCTTACGCCGAGGACTACATCGCGCGGTTGAAGAGCGCGAAAGATCATCGAGTCAAATTCCTGGGGTTTGTCTTCGGCGAAGACTACCGAACGTTGCAGCAGAACGCTTACTGCTATGTGCATGCCACGGAGGTCGGAGGCGCGCACCCGGCGCTGATCGAAGCGATGGGCGCAGGCAATTGCGCGCTCACGCTCGCCACCCCTGAAAATATGGAAGTCGTCGGCGACGCCGGCGTCATCTATAAATCGGCTGAGGATCTGACCGTCTGTTTGCAGCGCGTCATCGACGACCCCACGATCATCGGCGAATACCGACATCGCGCGATGACGCGCGTGATCGAGCGCTACAACTGGGAACGGATCACGGATCGGTATGAAGAATTGCTCGCGCGGCTCGCCGGCGTCAAAATCCCTGCGGGCAGACCCGCTCCGGCCGATTCCAGATCTTACCCGCTCTATGCTGAGGAATCTCCCAAGGCGAAAAGCGCGACAGAAAACATTCCTTGATCGAGGATCGAGGATCGAGGATCGAGGATCGCCTTACGCTTAATGACGCGATCCTCGATCCTCGATCCTCGATCCTCGATCCTCGATCCTCGATCCTCGATCCTCGATCCTCGATCCTCGATCCT
>WNGE01046416.1_pt1 | contig 10533 bp, 2 predicted proteins | sample 5400651 | NCBI WGS metagenome assembly WNGE01 (sample SAMN13153370, study PRJNA577476) | soil metagenome | isolation source: 60 cm soil or saprolite under grassland replicate 2 | place: USA:California | collected 2016-06-15
TAGAAACAAATTATTAAGGATCTTTATTATTACTTGTATAAACTATGTCATTGAATTCGTTGTCTCTTATAGTAGTATAGTTATTTAGAGAAGTCTAAGAGATATTATAAAAGCTATTATATCTCTATACTTAGGTACTAGAACTAGCTAGTTATATCTAGAAAAGAAGTCAATTAATAAAGCTATAGTACATCTAGTAAACTCTTTAAAGAATTCATTAACTAAGAGAGGTAGGTTTGTATTATATAAGGTAACTAAATTAAGCTTTATTATAGTATTAATAAGTCAATATATACTAGTAAGTTTCTTAGTAACTAAGAACTATAGATTTTAATATAGCCTATTATAATATTCAAGTACTTCTCTTTAGAGCTAATCCTTAAGGATTTTAAGAACAATTAGTAAAAGTACTCTTAGAACTAGAAAGCTTAGTTCTTACTAGGCTTTATATTCAATTGTTTTAATAATGATTAGAGGGCTAACATCCTCATGAATTTAAGAGCTTTTAGTCTAGTTGAATACAATTACTACTTTATAATTAATTAATATTTTAATTAATATATCCCTTTCTCTTAACTAGAGCTAGTCTCTAATATCAAGCTTCTTAACTCATTTAGGGGTCAATTAAGACCTATATAGAATAGTAGTCCTCTAAAGTAGTAAGTGATCTTTGAATTGACTAATATGTTCTTAAGGAGTATCTCTTATAAATGATCGTTCATACTAGTTTAGCTTCTCTTTAAGAGTGTTTCTAGTACTATTGTTCTTATTAACTAGTCGTATCTTCTTGGCTTTAGGCTTATATACTATGTTAAGAGTAACTTATTCCTTTATTAGTTTTAGTTCTCTATTTATATCTCTTAACTCTTCTTCTATCTTTAGTATCTCTAACTAAGCTTTTGATTTCCCTTAGCTTATCTTTTATATCTAGTCTATTAGTAAATCTAGACGAAATCGTATTAATATGTTATTGATTTTCTTTAAAAACCTATATTCTAAGTACTAGTTCTTTAATACTCTATGTATCCTATTACTTAAGTCTTCTTTACTATGTATAACTTATACTTTATTATCAAATGTAAAATTAATAACTATATTAACAAGAACTATAAGTTCTAGACAAGGTAGACACTTGTCTAATACTCTTACGTGACCTTTAACTAAGTGCTCTAATTGGCCATGTAACCTCTCCTTATAGTTACTTATAGCCTTTTTCTCTACTAACTCCTTTCTTAAAACTCTAGAATTATGAAAACATTACTTGAACCTATATCTCTTAATTAATTCCTAGCTCTTCTAAATACTAGTATAATCTTAGAGAAGAGTACTAGTAGCTAGTTTTCCTCTCTTAAGCCCTTGTTCTTAATATAGGCCTATTGATAATATTTCACGTAAACTAATTTCTTAACTAGAGGAACGACTAATATAGTACAAGTCTAGTAGTTTCAAGGGTTATAAAAAATAGTATTTATAGCTCTATGATTACTATACTTAAAGGTCATTCATATAGCTTATATAAAGGGCTATCTAAGAAGAACTATTAGTAAAGTTTGTCCTTTAAGGTCATATAATATAACATTGGCCTTTACCTTAGTATTAAGCATTACTGATTCTAATGTCATATCTATAGGTCCTATAATGTTTACTAATAGCTTAAGAGTTACTATAATCTATCCTTGAGTTATAAACCTATCTAATCTAGTAGATTAGACATTAACTACTACTTCTTCTATAATAGGTTTTCCTTTAATAAGAGACTTTAGTACTATCTAAGTAGTATTAGTGACTTCAAACAATTCCTAGTACTAAACTAAATCTACTAAGAGCTTCTCTTGAATAGCTTTAATAAGATACTTACTTCCTAACTAAGTAATAAGATCTCTATACTCTTTTGACTTCTTTAAGTGTTTTATAGTAAGCTTAATCCTATATAACTTCTCTTTAACTATAGTATCTAGTAAGATATAGTCGAATTCTTTAAGAGATCTTATAATATTAGTATCTTAGGAAAGCTTAGGCCTTAGAACTACTTTAATTGTCTTATTAATAGTTATGTCGTCTAGTTCTATAACCTCTTTAAGTATATATATAGATAGTCTTCTTGATTTAGGTTAGACTAGTCTAGCCTCTACGTCTACTTTTCTCTAAAGCTTAGCCTTGTTCTTTTAGGCATTACTCTAATTAACTAGCTTAGTAACTCTAGTCTAGATAAGGTTAGTTGATGTCTTGGCTCTAGTCTTAGTATTCTAGGTAATATTAGTACTAACTATCTCTTTAAGGTTAGAATTAACCCTTATAGAACAAGTATATATTCTATTCTTAAGAAGGTCGTTAATTTCTCTCTTATTATTATTAATCATAGAGTAATATTAAACTAGAATTCCTAGAGTATCTAAACACTTTATAATAGTCTTTAGAATAGTATTAGTACCTAGAGTATTAATATTAGCTTAAGCCTAAGTAGTCTCTTAAGTTTGAACTTCTTCTATCTAAATGTTACTAGCCCTCTAAGAGATGTTAGGGTTATATTAGGTACCTTAGGCTCTTGAAATAATTTACTATACTTAAGGAGTATCTTAACAGAGTATAATCTCTTCTATATCTTCTCTCTAAGGGCCAAAGTAAAGTCTTTTATTATTATTCTTATAGTAAACCCTATTCTAAATTAATTCTTAAAGTTAAGAGTATTAGTCTAAATAGTTATATAAGTATTGTTCTAGATTTCTATTTTTATTAATATTATAATATATAAAGTAGTTAAACCCTAAGTTACTATTATAGCCTCCTTCTCTACTAAAGTTCCTATAAGTTATAGACGTATTAACTATACTATTAATAAGATCTTAGTTATTATAAGCACTTTAAGAGTATTAAGGCATATTATAAGGTCGTTAATTATACTTAGGTCTACATTTACGAAACTCTTTATATCTTTGACTACCTTAGTAGTATTCTCGATTATTATAGCTAGAACTACTCTAATTAAAGGTAACTTGAATCTCTTAGCTAATTTCTTATTATACTTTATAAATTACATTTGTTTGAGTAATCTAAAGCTCTTCTAATTGTTAGGCTAAATTATCTCATAGGTCCTAGTTCTACTTAAGAGGATCAAACTTTATTAGAAACATCTTATTAAAGACTAGAGTATAAACTAGTACTTTTAATACTATTAACTTAATAAGAGGAATAGGCTATACTTTTAGAAGTACTAAGGCATTGCTTTTACTAGCATTTAGAGCACTTATGATATCGTTTATAATAATAACCTTAGAACTTAATATTACTAGATTAGGGTTCTCTTTATATCTCTTGATTACCTTATCTAATTCATATACTCTAAGAGTAGTTTTATAGAATTCTAAGTATATAAGTGTACTCTTATTATCTTGATCTATATTGTACTTCTTGATAATCTTTGAACAAATGTAGTCTAGTAGTATATAAGGAATAAGTTAGCCTACTTGACCTTATTAAGTAGTTTCCTAGTCTTAAGGTTAACTAAGACCTAGTAGAAAAGCTTAATAAAGTCTTTTGGCTTAATCTATCTATACTAGGCTAATAAGATCAGTGTATCTAGAAAAGGACATGTATACTTAGTATAGTCGTTACTATAATCTTAGTACTTCTTTTTTAAGGTAGTAAAGAAGATATCCTTATTGAATAGTGTTTTAGTATATTCTAGAATTACTCTAATATTATTACAAAGTGTAATATTAACGTGTTAGAGAATACATTTGTACTAGTTTATCCTAGAATAGTCTTAGTCCTTAAAGAAGACTAGGATTTCATTAACCTAGCGTGTTATCTCTCTACTATTAAAAATAAGCCTAGTAGAGACAAGTGTTAGAATAACTACTTATAGTATATTAATATTACTAGTAGGGTTAGCTAAAGCATTAGGATCAGCTAGTAGTATTTCGATTAATAAGGTACTTGATATAGATAGACCTAATCGCTATACTTCTATTAAAATAGACTAGTTCTCTAGTTGAGGCTATTCCTATTCTTCTAAAGAACTACTTAGAGGAGTACTTGAAGTTATCAAAGAAGATCTTCTAAGTGTAGGTAGTACTAATATAGGTTTTAGTTAGTTATTAGTAGGCGTTCTTCTCCTTAATAACAAGGATCTGTTATATATTCCTTAGACTTGTAAACGAATAATAATAATGCCTATATATCACTATTATTGTTTTTAATAATGTTCTTTCTATTGTTCTTGTTCTTACTATTGTTCTTGTTACTCTTACTCTACTTATAGTACTTATTACTTATTGTTCTCTTTTTCCTATTACTTATTACTCTTCTCTCTTATTCCTTAAGTAAGGCCCTCTTCTTTTAACCTCCTCTATAGCTGTCTCTTATAAGGCCCTTAAATCCTTTGATCTTACTCTATTATATCTTAGTTCTATTCTACCTATCCTCTTAAGACAATAACTCTAGTAGTCTTAAACTCTACATAGTAATACTTTCTCTTAGAATAGTCTCTAAAGACCCTATAGCTTTGTCTTAGAGCACTCTAATAAGGCCTAAAGTTAGGTCCTAAGCACCTCTTTCCTAAGGCTAAAACTCTCCTAAGTATTAGTTCTATAATAATATAAAGAGTTAAGAGAACTATAATACAAAGTATTATTAAAGTATAACTTCTAAGCTCTTTAACTTCTTCTTATTTGTTATAATAACCCTTTTTACTCCTTTTTAAACCTGTCCTTATCTAATCCTTTCTTCTTATTATATAGGCTATGATCTATAGCTTACTAATTATAATAGAAGGTACCTTAATCTATACCTAAAATGTTATTATACGTTACTTGATCATAATAAACCTCTATTTAACTAAGACAAACTATGTCTCCTCTCTTTCAATTAATAATAATTCTGACCTAAAGTATAGTAATACTTAAAACGTGTAGTTTACTCTAAATATACTACCTAACTAGTAAAGTAAGAAAATCGTACTTAACCTTAGATATTAGGTATCTAATACAACTAATTCCCTTACTATACTATTACTAAAGAGAAGCCCTAGCGTTAAGTTAAGCTTATAACATAGTAATCTAAGAAGTCAAAAGGGTATAGAGATTTGATTACTTAACTAAAGAGTAGACACCTTATAGAAGTTGTCTAGGATAAGCTTCTAGTAGACCTAGTTTAGTATTAGGAGTTGTTTAAGGTCACTAATACTACTTGAGCTATATTAAAGTCTCTAGTTAAAGGAAAGTTAATTAAAGAGAAGGCTATTATTAATATTTAGTTAGTTAGCTTAGACGGTTTTATAACCTAAGAATAGATTATAGTAACTCCTAAGCTACTAGTTAATATTATAAGCCTTATAAATGTCGCTTCTAAGCTTATAATACTTAATATAAGAGTAGAGGCTAATGTTATATTATATGAACTTACTAAGAGCCTTAGGTACCTAATCCTAAGTATAGAAAACCTTAAGTTAAAGACAGTTTTAAGACAAGTACTTTAATTTACTAGGATAATAAAGGCTAATATTAAGATTAAGTATAGAGTTAGTTATACTATAGTTTTCTTCTTAGTCTAAGAGATAAAGAGATAGACCTTACTAATAGTTCTTCTTAGATAGCCTTTTATATGTACTATAAAGATAACCTTTGAGTATAAGGATTATAGTTTAATAGATATTGTTTTTTATAATCTATAGAACTATTTGACTTGTACTATTTTAGTTATTCCTTTAGTTAAAAGATTAAGTCGTTATAAACGCTACTAATAGGCCTATGTTAAGAATACTAGCTCTAAGAAGGAAAACTAGCTATTAGTGCTCTTCTTTAGGTTTATACTAGTAATAAGAAGAACTAGGAATTAGGTAAAGGAAAAGGATTTTATTATTAAGGTTCTAGTAGTTCTAAAGTTCTAGAAAAGGAGTTATATAAAGTTTATACTAGTCTTTATATACTTACTAACAAGATTATTAATTCTATATTAGATAAGAAAGATTAGGTCTCTCTTAATAAAAGAGTCTTATATAAAGGAATACATAGAGTATTAGAGGGCTAGTTCTTAGAATTCAGGGTTTTAAAGAAGACAAATAATAGTGTTTTAATATACTCTTGATTAGATCTACTAGTAGATTAGATATATAGAGTAAGTTAAGGAAAATCAAAGATATAAATAGAGATAGTAAAGATAAGAGAAGTATTAAAGGATATAAAGGGAGAATTAAAGCTAATAAAGGAGTAGATTCTAGATTAGGTTACTATTAGTACTATATATAAGCCAAAGGTAAAGAAGATCTGATTAGTTAATAAGAATAATAGAACTAGAAGTACCTCTAGAGAGAAGCTAGACTAGTATAAACGATTGTTTGCAAGAGATATTCTCTAGGAATACATTGGCCAATTTAAGGATCACCTATTACTACAAAGGGCTATAATTCTACGAGGATCCTAGTTGACCCTAGAACGAATCAAGAAGCTTGATATTAGAAACTAGCTCTAGTTAAGAGAGAGAGAAATGTTAATTAAGATACTAATTAACTATGAAGTAGTAATTGTGTTCGACTAGACTAAGAGCTCCTAGATTCACGAAGATATTAGCCCTCTAATTGTTATTAAGATGATAGAACATAAAGTATAGTAGGAACTAAGCTTTCTAGTTCTAAGAGCACTTCTATTGATTGTTCTTGAAATCCTTAGGGATTAGCTCCAAAGAGAAGTACTTGAATATTATAATAGACTATATTAGAACCTATAGTTTCTAGTTACTAAGAAAGCTCCTAGAATATATCGACTTATTAATACTATAATGAAACTCAATTTAGTAAGTCTATAGGATGTGAATCTTCCTCTTTTAGTCGATAAGTTCTTAGAGGAATTTACTAGATATACTATAGCCTTATTAATTGATTTCTTTTCTAGATATAATTAGCTAGTTCTAGCACCTAAGTATAGAGACATAATAGCTTTTATAACGTCTCTTAGACTTCTCTAAATGACTACACTATTACAAGAGGTAATGAATTCAATAACACAGTTTGTACAAGTAATAATAAGGATCCTTAATGATTTGTTCCTAACACTTACAATGTCTTTTCTAGATAACATTGAGGTCAAAGGCCCCTATACTATATATAACGATAAAGAGACTCTTCCTAGGATCTAATAGTATGTATATGAATACATTCTAAATCTTAACAAAACCATAGATCAGATTAAGTACGTAGGGGCATATATTAGAGCTAAATCTCAGTTCTATTACAATAGGATAAATATTATTAGTTTTATTTGTAAGTATAATAGTAGGACCCCTATTACTTTAAAAGTGATCAAGATACTAGAATAGTCAACTTATAGGAACATTACTAAAAGAAGGGCGTTTATTAGAGTTTATGTGTATTACTAGATCTAGATCAAAGGTTTTACTATAATTACTATATCTATCTATTAGCTCTTTAGAAAAAATGTCAAGTAGAACTAGAGAATAGACTAAGAAAAAGCTATAGATAGCCTTAAAACAGCTCTTACTACTATACTAGCCCTATACAAAATTCAGTATAGGCTAGGATAGGGTACTATTTATATTAGAGTAGATGTAAGTCTTGAAAGTTAAGGAGGAGTTATAGGACAGTTTACTAAGAATAGATAACGTAAGGTTACTTAATATAAATCTAGACTCTAGAATAAAGTAGAGTACAATTATAATATTATAAAAAGAGAATACTAAGGAGTTCTTAAGTGCCTTCAAAGACTTTAATACTAGCTATATAGAGTCTATTTTATCTTAGAAACTAATACAAAGGTGCGTGTTACTTAGCTTAATTATACTACTATAGATCTTCCTAGAACTCTTATTACTTAGTAGATTATATAGATTCAGATGTTCGATTTCGAGATTCAATACATAAAGGGGAACACATACACAGTAGCTAATAGACTCTCTTAATAGCCTTGAACAAAGTCTAATAACCTAGATAAACAACATAAGAGAGATATTAATAACTAGATTATAGTTAAACTAGATTATCTTAGGATTTTAGTAGTATCTGTGACAGCGGGATCGATGCACAGGTCCAAGCACTGAGTTCAAAGATCACGGTGTATTGTAAAATACTAAACTAAAGAACAAAGGAAAGGACTGAAGGAATATTAGTACTACTTATACTTAGAAGATCTCCTTTAATAACTTTAAGTACTCCTTTAAGTAGTTCTTTAGAAGAATAAGAATAGTCTTAACTAGAGAACTAGTCTATTTTAATAGAAGTATAGTAATTAGGTCTATCTATACTAAGTACTCTATTAGTTAAAATACTATTAACTAATCTTAATACTTTGACTAACTCTACTAATAATATTAATATACTATAAGTAGTTATTCTAATACTTACCTTTACTAGGCTTATTTTTAATAGTAAAGGAGTAACGTACTAGGTTAATAAAATCCTAGCCTTCTTTAAGGACTAGGGCTATTCTAAAATAAACTAGTATAAATATATTCTCTAATATATTAATATTATACTTCGTAATAATATTAAAGTAATTCTAGAATATATTAAAATGCTATTTAATAAGAATACCTTCTTTATTACCTTGAAAAAGAAGTACTAAGATTATAATAATAACTATACTAAGTATATATACTCTTTTCTAGACATACTAATCTTATTAGCCTAGTATAGACAAATTAAGCCAAAAGACTTTATTAAGCTTTTCTATTAGGTCTTAGTTAACCTTAAGGCTAGGAAACTACTTAATAAGGTCAAGTAAGCTAACTTATTCCTTTATATACTACTAGACTATATTTGTTCAAAGATTATCAAGAAGTATAATATAGATCAAGATAATAGAAGTATACTTATATACTTAGAATTCTATAAAACTACTCTTAGAGTATATAAATTAAATAAGATAATTAAGAGATATAAAGAGAACTCTAATCTAGTAATATTAAGTTCTAAGGTTATTACTATAAACAATATTATAAGTGCTCTAAACACTAGTAAAAGTAATACCTTAGTACTTCTAAAAGTATAGCCTATTCCTTTTATTAAGTTAATAGTATTAAAAGTACTAGTTTATATTTTAGTCTTTAATAAGATGTTTCTAATAAAGTTTGATTCTCTTAAGTAGAACTAAGACTTATAAGATAATTTAGCTTAATAATTAAAAGAGCTTTAGATTACTTAAATAAATACAATTTGTAAAGTATAATAGGAAATTAGCTAAGAGATTTAAGTTACCTTTAATTAGAGTAGTTCTAACTATAATAATCAAGGATACTACTAAGGTAGTTAAGGATATAAAGAGTTTTATAAACATAGACTTAGGTATAATTAATAACCTTATAATATACCTTAATACTTTTAAGGTACTTATAATAACTAAGATCCTACTAATAGTATAGTTAATACGTCTATAACTTATAAGAACTTTAATAAAGGAGGAGACTATAATAGTAACTTAGGGTTTAATTACTTTATATATTATAATATTAATAAAAATAGAAATCTAAAACAATACTTATATAACTATTTAGACTAATACTCTTAACTTTAAGAACTAATTTAGAATAGGGTTTATTATAAGAATAATAATAAGAGACTTTACTTTAATCTTTAGAGAGAAGATATAGAAGAGATTATACTCTATTAAGATATCTCTTAAGTATAGTAAATTATTTCAAGAGTCTAAGGTATTTAATATAATCTTAATATCTCTTAGAGGACTAGTAATATTTAAATAAAGAAAGTTTAAACTCAAGAGATTACTTAAGCTTAAGTTAATACTAATACTATAAGTACTAATACTATTCTAAAGACTATTATAAAGTATCTAGATACTCTAGGAATTCTAGTTTAATATTACTCTATAGTTAATAATAATAGAAGAGAAATCAATAACCTTCTTAAGAATAGAATATATACTTATTCTATAAGAGTTAATTCTGACCTTAAAGAGATAGTTAGTACTAATATTACTTAGAATACTAAGACTAGGGCTAAGACGTTAACTAACTCTATCTAGACTAAAGTTACTAAGCTAATTAATTAGAGTAAAGTCTAAAAGAATAAGACTAAGCTTTAGAGAAAAGTAGATATAGAGGCTAGGCTAACCTAACCTAAATTAAGAAGACTATTTATATATATACCTAAAGAGGTTATAGAACTAGACGATATAACTATTAATAAGACAATTAAAGTAGTTCTAAGACCTAAGCTTTCTTAAGATATTAATATTATAAGATCTCTTAAAGAATTCAACTATATTTTACTAAATACTATAGTTAAAGAGAAGTTATATAAGATCAAGCTTATTATAAAACACTTAAAGAAGTTAAAAGAGTATAAAGATCTTATTATCTAGTTAAGAAGTAAGTATTCTACTAAAGCTATTTAAGAGAAGCTCTTAGTAGATTTAGTTTAGTATTAAGAATTGTTTAAAGTTACTAATACTACTTAAGTAGTACTAAAGTCTCTTATTAAAGGAAAACCTATTATAGAAAAAGTACTAGTTAATATCTAATCTATTAGATTAGATAGGTTTATAACTTAAGAATAGATTATAGTAA
>WNGE01009046.1_pt1 | contig 10532 bp, 11 predicted proteins | sample 5400651 | NCBI WGS metagenome assembly WNGE01 (sample SAMN13153370, study PRJNA577476) | soil metagenome | isolation source: 60 cm soil or saprolite under grassland replicate 2 | place: USA:California | collected 2016-06-15
CCTCGAGCACGCGCTCCGGGATGTCGAAGTTGGCGTACACGTCCTGGACGTCGTCGTTCTCCTCGAGCTGGTCGATCAGGCGGAGCACCTTCTTCGCCTCGCCCTCGTCGACGACCTCGATGGTCGTCTTCGGCACCATCGTCAGCTCGGCGGAGTCGACCGAGAAACCGGCCGCCTCGATCGCCGCCCGCACCGAGGAGAGACTCTCGGGCCCGCACGTCACCTGGAACGTCGTCCCGTCGAGCGAGACGTCGTCCGCTCCCCCCTCGGCCGCCGCGAGGGTCAGCTCGTCCTCGTCGGCGCCGTCCGCATCGACGAGCACCAGGCCGCGGCGCTCGAAGAGCCACGAGACCGCTCCCGAGCCGCCGAGGTTGCCGTCGTTGCGCGCGAACGTGTGGCGCACGTCGCCCGCCGTGCGGTTGCGGTTGTCGGTCAGCGCCTCGACGATCACCGCGATGCCGCTCGGGCCGTATCCCTCGTAGACCACCGTCTCGAACTGGCTCGCGTCGGCGTCCGCGCCGGAGCCCCTCGCGATCGCGCGCTCGATGGTGTCCTTCGGCATCGAGTACGAGCGCGCCTTCTCGATCGCGTTCTGGAGCGCGAGGTTCGCGCCTGGATCCGGGCCGCCCTCCTTCGCCGCGACGATGATCGCCCGCGTCAGCTTCGTGAAGAGCTGGCCGCGCTTGGCGTCGGCGGCGCCCTTCTTGTGCTTGATCGTCGACCACTTGCTATGCCCGGACACTCGTCGCCTCCCTCACCTGGGTCAAGAACAGCTCGTGGATCCTCGTATCGTCGGTCAGCTCCGGGTGGAATGCGGCGACGAGGATCCGCCCCTGTCGCGCGAGCACCGGGTGGCCGTCGACCTCTGCCAGCACCTCGACGTCCGGGCCGGCGTCCTCGATCCACGGCGCCCGGATGAACACGCCGCGCACCGGCTCGTCGCCGTGGCCGATGTCGATGTCGGCCTCGAAGCTCCGCACCTGGCGGCCGAACGCGTTTCGGCGCGCGCGGATGTCGGTCAGGCCGAGGTGGTCGCGATCGAGCACGATCATCCCGGCGCACGTGCCGAAGATCGGCGGCTCGAAGTCTCGCAGCGCCTCGTCGAGCCCGTAGAGGCGCATCAGCCGCGTGATCGCCGTCGACTCGCCGCCCGGGACGATCAGCCCGTCGAGGCCCTGCAGCTGCTCGGGGAGACGCACCTCGACCGGCTCGGCGCCGAGGCGCCGGAGCATGGCCCCGTGCTCGCGGAAGTTGCCCTGCACCGCCAGGACGCCGATCCGGAGCGGTCTGTCCACGCCGTCGATTGTAGAGGGGGCTACGCAGGCGGCAGCGCGCGGCGCCGGCGCTCGACGATCAGCCCGAGCACGACGAGCAGGAAGCCGACGAACGCGAAGACGAGACCCGGCACCCAGCCGCGATACGCCGAGGCGGGCTCGTTCTCGCCGAAGAAGATGACGGGGGCCCGCGTCCACTCGACGGCGAAATGGCCGCCCGCGAGCAGGAGCCCGATCGCGCCGAGGACAGCCCAGCTCGAGCGCCCCACTCCGGCCGCTACCGCGACGAACACGATCGAGGCGACGGAGACGAGCGCCCAGTCGCCGTCGGTGCGGTGCCAGAAGAAGATCACGCTGCCGCCGATCGTGAGGCCGGCGGCGACGTGGAGCCAGAATCCGTACGGCCGGCGCCGGCCGCGGTCGAGCGCGGCACCGATCAGGAGGAAGACGAGCCCGACGAACGCCGTGACGAGCGCCGACCAGTTGCCGCCGCCCGAGATCGCGTCGGTGACGAGGTACCACGCGGTGACGGCGGCCGGCAGCGCGAGGAGCGGAAAGCGGAAGATCCGGAGGGCGACGAGCGAGGCGACCAAGACGAGCAGCGCGAGCAGCAGGACTCCTGCGTGGAAGCCGCCGAAGAGCGACGACTTGTGCTTCGGCAGCCAGCCCCACCACGACTCGAGCGCGCCGACGACGACGCCGAACGCCACCACCGAGAGCAGGGCGAAGACGCCCGCCGGAATCCAGCGGCCGGCGAGGCGGAAGCCCCGCGCGATGGCGCCGAGCACCGCGAGCACCAGCACCGACCAGCCGAGGAAGGCCGCGTCGCTGTAGTGGTCGTTGAGGTACGTGAGCGAGGCCGCCGCGGCGGACAACACGGTCAGCCCGCCCGCGTAGAGCAGGAACGACGCGCTCGTCCACCGTGGCTTGCGCACGTCCACGCCCCGGGATCGTCGTCCCGGGGTCGGACGGAGCGCTACCAGCCGCGGGTCTCGAGCAGCTCGCCCGGATCGAGCGTCGCGGTCGAGATGCCGACCATCGGCTCGCCCAGCCCCGCGGAGACGCGGGCGAGGATGTCCGCGTCGTTGTAGTGCGTCGTCGCCTCGACGATCGCCTTCGCGCGCCGCTCCGGGTCGCCGGACTTGAAGATGCCGGAGCCGACGAAGACGCCGTCCGCCCCGAGCTGCATGCAGAGCGACGCGTCCGCCGGAGTCGCGATGCCGCCCGCCGTGAAGGTGACGACCGGCAGGCGCCCGTGCTCGGCGACCCAGCGCACGAGCTCATACGGCGCCTGGAGCTTCTTCGCCTCGGCGTACAGCTCCTCCTCGGCCGCCGACGTCAGCCTGCGGATGTGGCCGAAGACCGCGCGCATGTGCGTGACCGCGTTGACGATGTCGCCCGTCCCCGCCTCGCCCTTCGTGCGGATCATCGCGGCCCCCTCGCCGATGCGCCGCAGCGCCTCGCCCAGGTTGGTGGCGCCGCAGACGAACGGAATGGTGAACGCCCACTTGTCGACGTGGTGCTCGAGGTCGGCCGGCGTCAGGACCTCCGACTCGTCCACGTAGTCCACCTCGAGGGCCTGGAGAATCTGCGCCTCGGCGAAGTGGCCGATGCGGCACTTCGCCATCACCGGAATCGTCACGGCCTCCTGGATCTCCCGGATCTTCTCCGGATCGGACATGCGCGCGACGCCGCCCTGCACGCGGATGTCGGCGGGAACGCGCTCCAGCGCCATCACGGCCACCGCGCCGGACGCCTCGGCGATCCGCGCCTGCTCGGCGTCGACGACGTCCATGATCACGCCGCCCTTGAGCATCTCGGCGAGCCCGCTCTTGACCCGCATCGTCCCGTACTCGGCCATGGCCGCAGTGTACCCAGGGCTAGTGGTGTGGCCGGTGACGTTGCCCGGTGCCTGGGTTGCGACAGGGACCATGGCCACGTTGCCGGTTACACCTATCAGGAGTGCAGGCAGCCCTCGGCGTCGACCTGCTCGTCGGCAGGCGGAACGACGGTCCAGACGAGGACGGCGTTGCGCTGCGAGCGCATGACGTCCTTCAGATGCGGGCGCAGCGCGGGCGGCGCGTGGCGGCGGAACGCGCGCTCGGTCGAGGCCGCGGAGGCGTCGTCGGCGGCAAACGCAATCGTCAGCACGTCCCCGCTGGGGCTCGTCGCCCGGATGCCCCCGTTCTCGGCGAAGCCCGCGATGAAGCCCACGCGGACAGGATCGGTCGTCACCTTCGTGAAGCCCTTCGTCCGGAGGCAGGGCGCCGTGCCCTCGGCCGTGTACGGCTTGCTACCCCCGCCGCAGCCGGCCGCCGCGAGCGCCGGAACGGCGAGAGCCACCGCGAGAAGCGCGCTGCGGGTCATCGGCGCGACTGTAGCCAGGGCGGCCGACGATTCGGTGAGAGAATCGCGGCATGGAGCCCTGGGCCCGCCGGCTCGCCGGCCGATTCGAGGAGCACGAGCTCGAGAGCGACGCCTTGCGCGGGAACCCGCTCGGCGATCCGCACCGGCGGCCGCTGTGGGTGTACGTGCCGCCCGCGTACGACGCGGAGCCCGAGCGACGCCTCCCGACGCTCTACCTGATCCAGGGGCATACGGGCCAGGTCGACATGTGGACGAACCGAGCCGCTTTCCGGCCGACGGTTCCCGAGCTCGTCGATCGGCTGTTCGCGGAGGAGGGCTGCCCGCCGGCACTCGTGGTGCTCGTCGACGCGTGGACCTCGTACGGCGGCTCGCAGTTCCTCGACTCACCGGGGGTCGGCAACTACCACACGTATCTCTGCGAGGAGGTCGTCCCGTTCGTGGACGGCGCGTATCGGACACTCGCCGCCGCGGCGCACCGCGGCATCACGGGCAAGTCGAGCGGCGGCTACGGCGCCATGGTGACGCCGATGCTGCGGCCGGACCTGTTCGGCGGCCTCGGCACGCACGCCGGCGACGCTCTCTTCGAGCACTGCTACCTGCCGGATTTCCGCGAGGCGGTCCGCGCGCTACGCGACTCCTACGAGGGCTCCTTCGACCACTTCTGGGAGGACTTCCGCTCACGGCCCGCGTTCTCGAAGACGACGGACTTCGCGCTGCTCAACACCTGGGCGATGGCTGCGTGCTACTCGGCGAACGCGGACGGATCGATCGACCTGCCGTTCGAGCCGCAGACGGGCGAGCTCCGTCAGGCGGTCTGGGAACGGTGGCTCGCCTGGGACCCCGTGCGGATGGTCGACCGGCACGCGGACGCCCTGCGCGGCCTGCGGGCGATCTACATCGACGCCGGAACGCGCGACCAGTACTTCCTCGATCTGGGCGCCGAGGCCTTCCGCCTCGAGCTCGAGCGGATCGGAATCACCGACGTCTTCTTCGAGCTCTTCGACGCAACGCACAGCGCGATCGAGTATCGCTATCCGCTCGCGCTGCGCTACCTCGCCGATCGGCTGCAATAGCGTCACTCGCAGGCCCCGAGGTAGATCGCGTTGCGCGGTCGCGGCACGTCGCCGCGTGCGAGCCCGCCTTCGACCTGGGCGAGCACCTGGCCGCGGTACTCACGCGTCGTCGACCACGCGTAGCTCTGCCGGTAGGGCGCCCAGCTGATCGCCTCGACCGTCAACTCGTCCGAGCGAAGCGCGCGGACCGCGGCGGGGGGCAGATCGAGGAGCAGCCGGCGGAGGAGCCGGAGTCCGCCGCCGAGGAGCCAGAGGACGCCGCCGAGCACCTGGGCTGCGTCGTCGCGGTGCTCGAGCGGCGCGTCCGGCTGCGGCCCGCGCTCGGGCAGCCTGAGCCGGAAGGCGTAGATCTCCCACTCGCGCCCGTCCGGGCTCGTCGCGCGCCGGGTCGGGCGGAAGACGCTCACGAATAGATTGTGTCTTGGTGCAGGGGCTCGCGGGCAAGCGCGTCGTCGTCACGGGCGGCACGAGCGGGATCGGCGAGGCGACGAGCCGGCGCTTCGTCGCCGAGGGTGCGCGCGTGGTCGCGCTCGCGATCGGCTCGGACGAGGTGGAGACCGCGGGCGAGCGGATCCCCGGCCTCGCCGCCGCCCTCCGCTGCGACGTCGCCGACGAGCGGCAGGTCGCGGACGCGTTCGGCCGCGCCGACGAGCTGCTCGGGGGCCTCGACGTCCTCGTCGCGAACGCGGGCATCTCGATCCGCGCGCCGTTCCTCGAGATCGAGGAGGCGGACTGGCGGCGCGTGCTCGACGTCAACCTGACCGGCGTCTTCCACTGCGCGCAGCAGGCGGGGCGGCGGATGCACGAGGCCGAGGGCGGCGTGATCCTGATGACGGCCTCGACGAACGGGCTCGCCGGCCATCGTGGCTACGCGGGCTACAACGCCGCCAAGGCGGGCGTGATCCTCCTGGCGCGCACGATTGCGCTGGAGCTCGCGCCGAAGGTGCGGGTGAACGCCGTGTGTCCCGGTTATGTGCTGACGCCGATGCAGCAGGCCGAGTACACGTCGCAGCAGCTCGCCGAGGTCGACGCCTCGATCCCGCTCGGGCGGCACGCCAGGCCGGAGGAGGTCGCCGCGCTCTTCGCCTTCCTCGCGAGCGCGGAGGGCGCGTACTTCACGGGCGCGACGATCTCGATCGACGGCGGCGAGACTGCCTAGCGCACGCGCTGCCAGACGAGCCGGGGGTTGCCGCCGGTCTCGGCGTGCACCGCGTCCGCGTCTACCCCGCCCGCTGCCGTGAGCTCCAGGAAGCGCGCGACGTCCTCCACGCTGAGTGGGCGAAGGCGCAGACGATGGTGGGCGGCGTGATCCGCGAAGACCGCGAGCTCGGGCCGGACGTCGGGACCCTCGACGTACGTGCCGACGATTGCGACGTGCATCTCTGCGACCTCGCCGGCGACGAACTCGAGCAGAAGCAGTGACGACTCGTCCGCATGGTGCAAGTCGTCGAGGACGACGAGGAGCGGCTGCCGGGCGGCCGCACGCCGCAGCGCAGCGGAGACACCCGCGAACAGCCGGAATCGTCGGGCCTCGTCGGACGCCGAGTCCAGCTCCGGAAGATCCTCGCCGAGTGATTGGAGCGCCTGGGTCCACGGCCAGAAAGGCGGTGCTCCCTCGCGCTTCGAGCAGCGCCCCCACAGCACGCGAACGTCGGCGTCCTTCGCGCGACTGGCAAGCTCGTCGGAGAGCCGCGTCTTGCCGACGCCCGTGTCCCCGCTGATCAGGAAGAGGCGCCCGCGGCCCGCGGCCGCGTCCTCCAGCGCGCCCGATAGTTCTTCGAGCTCGCGTTCGCGTCCGACGAAGATCCCGGCCGCCCGTCGTCCGGGGCGCGGGACGGCGGGCGCAGTCGTCTCGGCGGTCAGCTCGAGCGCGGAGTCCTGGCGGAGAATCGCCTGTTCGAGTTTCTGGAGCGGCTTGCCCGGCTCGATCCCCAGCTCGTCGACGAGAGCGCTCCTGGCATCGCGATATGCCAGGAGCGCCTCGGCCTGGCGTCCGCAGCGGTAGAGCGCGAGCATGAGGTGTCCGCGCAGACGTTCACGGAGCGGGTGCCGGGCGACCAGCGCCTCGAGCTCGCCCACGAGCGACGCGTGTGCGCCCAGCATCAGGTCGGCCTCGATTCGTTCCTCGGTCGCGACGAGGTGGAGCTCTTCGAGCCGGCTGATCTCGGGCCCGGCAAACGGCTCCGAGGCCAGGTCGGCCAGCGGCGCGCCCCGCCAGAGCTCGAGCGCGGCGCCGAGGGCGCTCCGCGCCCCCGCGAAGTCGCCCGCCGCGAGGAGCCGGCGGCCGGTGGACGCGTGCTCCTCGAAGCGAGACAGGTCGAAGCTTTCGGCCCCGACGCGGAGGAGGTAGCCGCCGCCGTGGGTTTGCAGCACGTCCTCGGGGCCGAGCGCGCGCCGCAGGCGCGAGACGTGCACCTGAAGGGCCTTGGCCGCGTCCGCCGGCGGCTCGTCGTCCCAGAGGAGCTCGATCAGCCGCCGGGCCGAGACGACTTCGTTGGCGTGCAGAAGCAGCAGCGCGAGCAGTGAACGCGGCTTCCTACCACCGAGCTGTATCTCGCCCGTCGCGCCCTCGACCTCGAGGGGACCCAGGATCCGGAACTCCACCGCCGGCCTCGCCTCCTCCGGCGAACGTACCTCCGCCTGTTGCCGTTCTGCAACCGCAACGACACCGGCCTGCAATCCCATCTCCGTCGGGTAGGCAGTCGACCGCAAGAGACGGTCGGGACGAAAGGAAGGCTCCGATGAAGCGCAAGGCCCTGTTTGGTTTGGTTCTCGGAACCGCGCTCGCCGTTGCGCCCGCAGCCTACGCGGCCGTGCCGATCGCTTCCGACACCGGCGGCCGCAGCCCGGCGATCGCTCAGCCCGCCGCGATGAGCCAGCCCGAGTATCAGGCGCTCCTGGCCCGCAGCGAGGCTCTGAACCAGCGCTACGGGAATGCGGTCACTCGTCTCTCGCCGCAGCAGTTCACGGCGCTGTACCAGGCCGGTGCAGATCGCCTCACGCCGGAGGAGCTCGCCGGCATCGTGGCCCGGAGCGAGGCGCTCAACGAGCAGTACGGCATCGTCGGCGGCCCCGCGACGCGGGCAACCCCGACCACGACTACCACCACCACGGGCGGCGACTCGTTCGCCTGGGGCACGGCGGCCGCCGGCGTGGGGACGCTGGCGGGGGTCGCGTTGCTAGCCCTGGCGTCTCTGGCAGTCGTACGCCGGAGACACCGCCTGAGCTTCTGACTCAGACGCTGCTCGCGACCACGAGACGAGCGGGCCGCCCGGCCCGCTCGTCGTTTTTGCGCCTATGCCTTGAGCCCGACGGGACAGGCCACGCCGGTGCCGCCGAGCCCGCAGTAGCCGTTCGGGTTCTTCGCGAGGTACTGCTGGTGATACGGCTCCGCGTAGTAGAACGGCCCCGCCTCGGCGAGCTCGGTCGTGATCTCGCCGTAGCCCGCCTCGCGCAGCATCCGCTCGTACGTCTCCCGAGACGCCTCCGCGGCGGCGCGCTGCGCGTCGCCGGTCCAGTAGAGGGCGGAGCGGTACTGCGTGCCGGCGTCGTTGCCCTGCCGCATCCCCTGCGTCGGGTCGTGGTTCTCCCAGAAGAGGCGCAGGATCTCGTCGTAGCTCGTCTGCTGCGGGTCGAAGACCACGAGCACGGCCTCCGTATGACCGGTGCGACCGGAGCAGACCTCTTCGTAGGTCGGGTTCGGCGTGAAGCCGCCCGCGTAGCCGACCGCGGTCGTGTAGATGCCGGGCTCGCGCCAGAAGACGCGCTCGGCGCCCCAGAAGCAGCCCATGCCGATCACGGCCTGCTCGAGCCCCGCCGGAAACGGCGGCTCGAGGGGCGTCCCGAGCACCTCGTGCCTGCTCGGCACCGGCATCGCCTCGTTGCGCCCGGGGAGCGTCTCGTCGGCGGTGACCATCTTGCTTGGCTTCGTAAAGAGGAACATGTCTGACAGTCCTCCGTCTCGGTCTTTCATTACAGCATGACGGTGGGGGCGCGGCCGCCGCGCCCGAAGGCCTCTCGGCGACGCCGTCGTGCTACCCGCGGCGGGCGCCTGCCGGAAGCCGCCTGTGCGAGGTGAGGCAGGAAGACGGCCGGGCACCCGGTATCTCACGCCAACGCCATGCGGCCCCCCGCCAGCGCACTCGCCTCGATCGCGACCGCTTTCTGCCTCTTCGGCGGGATTGCGCTCGCGGTTCTCCTCGCGCCCGCGACCACGTCGTCCGCCGTGGCCGACGCCCCGAGCAAGACCGGCTCCGATGCGCCGAAGCCGACGCGCCCCAAGCCTGCGGCGGGTTTCACGCTCGTCGCCGGCGGCGATGTCGCGCTCACCGGCGACCCCGACGAGGCGACCCTCGCCGCCGTTCGCCCCTTCTTCCGACGGGCCGATCTCGCGATCGCCAACCTCGAGGGCACCCTCGCGGAGACGGGCAGCGCGAGATGCCTCGCGAGCCCCGAAGCCGGCTGCTTCGTCTTCCGCGCATCCCCCGGCTGGGCGGCGACGCTCAGGAGAGCCGGTCTCACCGATCTCAACGTCGCCAACAACCACGCGCTCGACTACGGGCTGGAAGCGCAGCGCGAGACCCTGGCCGCGCTGCACGGCGAGCACCTCGCGTATGACGGCCTCCCTGGACAGATCACCTTTCTGCGCGCGGGCCCGGTCAGGGTCGCAGTGATCGGATGCGCGCCGTACAGCTGGGCGCAGAACCTGCTCGACATTCCGGGAAGCCGTGCCCTCGTCCGCGAGGCGGCGAGGCGCGCACAGGTCGTGATCGTGTACATGCACGCCGGCGCCGAGGGCACCGACGCCGCCCACGTCTCGGATAGCGAAGAGACCTACCTCGGCGAGCCACGCGGCAACCCAGTCGCGTTCGCGCACGCGATGGTCGACGCCGGCGCCGACCTGGTCTTCGCCTCGGGCCCGCACGTGCTCCGTGCGATGGAGTGGTACAGGAACCGGCTGGTCGCCTACAGCCTCGGCAACCTCGCCGGCAGCCACACCCTGTCGACGGACGGCCTGCTCTCCGACAGCGCGCTGCTTCGGGTGAAGCTCGATGCCCGCGGCCGCCTCCTCGCGGGCTCGCTGATCCCGCTCAGGCTCGATGCCTGGGGAACGCCGGCCCTGGACCGGCAAGGAGCGAGCCTCCGGCTGATCGGCTCGCTCTCTCGTCAGGACTTCCCTGCAAACGCCATGCGTGTCTCCGCCACCGGGCACCTCTCGCCGCCGACGTCGACGCCGAGCTCGAGAATCCGACCCCCACGCGATACGTGCTGGCCGTTCGTGCTCCGTCGCGCGAAAGTGGCAAACTCAGCGAGATGCGTATCCTCCTCGCGGCGCTGATCTGCCCGGCCGCCGCCTTCGCGTCGCAAGCGACGGCTGCAGCGCCGAGCCGGTTTCGCGGCATTTGCCGCACAAAGCTAACGCGCCGGAGGCTTAAGTCGAATGGGCCCGCCTGGATTCGAACCAGGGACCAACGGATTATGAGTCCGCTGCTCTAACCAGCTGAGCTACGGGCCCGGCCTCAAGGGAGCCTAGCGCCCGTGCAGATTCTGCTGAGGGAGCCGGTTCCCCGTTCCGCCGCACCGCCGGATACCGCACAATAGGCGGCCGTGAAGGTCTTCCAGCGAGAGACACGCCTGCGCACCGCCGGCGGCCTGACCGTGACCGACATCACCGACGACGTCCACGAGGCGGTCCGCGAGAGCGGCGTCCAGGACGGGATCGCCTGCGTCTACTCGCCGCACACGACCTGCTGCGTGCGCGTGAACGAATTCGAGACGGGCTTCCTCGAGGACTTCACCGAGCTGCTGCGCCGGCTCG
>WNGE01016763.1_pt1 | contig 10531 bp, 13 predicted proteins | sample 5400651 | NCBI WGS metagenome assembly WNGE01 (sample SAMN13153370, study PRJNA577476) | soil metagenome | isolation source: 60 cm soil or saprolite under grassland replicate 2 | place: USA:California | collected 2016-06-15
TCGACGACGATCCGATCCCCAACCTGAGCCCTCATCTGACCTCCTCGATTTCGGGCTGCTCCCTGGCGCCCGACAGGCTAGCGCGATCGTCGGGCGCCCGGCGTGGCTGCACGGCGGGTGCCCCGCAGAAGTTGCGGACTGCTGCCACGAAGCGCTCAGGCTCCTCCCAGAACAGCAGGTGGCCGGCGTCCTCGAAAACCAGCAGCTCGGCTCCCGGGATGCTGCTCGCGAGCAGCCTGCCGTTGCGCAGGTCCATCACCGAATCGGCGCCGCCGTGCAGCACGAGCGTGGATGCGGCGATCGAGCCGGCGCGACCGGCGAGCCCGAACCATGCGCCGGCGGCGGCCTGCGCGAGCCAGGCGCCGAGGCGCGGCGCCCGCCGGCGCCGGTACGCGAGGATCTCCTCGAGCAGCTCGGGGCGCTCGGCAAGCGTCCGCGGCGAGAGCGCGTTCGCCACGAGGCGTCGCAGGAGCTCGTCGCGCTCCAGCGCCGGCGCCTGCGCGAGCAGCAGCAGGCTCGGGTGCGGCGGCCCGTGCGACCCGATGCCGCCGCGGGTCGAGCCGACGAGCACGAGCCGCTCGACGCGTTCCGGATGCGAGACCGCGAGGGCCTGGGCGACGAGGCCGCCGAGGCTGACGCCGACGACGCTCGCCCGCTCGACGCCGGCCGCGTCGAGCACCGCCACGGCGTCGGAGGCGAGGAGGCCGACGCTGTACGGACCGCGCGGGGCGTCGCTGTCGCCGACGCCGCGGTTGTCGAAGCGAACGACGCGGAAGCGCTCGGCCAGCAGCGCCGCCGCCGGTCCCCAACCGTGCCGGCAGTAGGCGAGGCCGTGCACGAGCAGCAGAGGCGGGCCGTCGCCCTCCTCCTCGAAGGCGAGCCGCACCGTCCCGTTGAGCGCGTGGCGGACGGCCGCCCTAGCCACGCACGTACTCGCCCGGCGCCGGCGTCCCCTCCGGCAAGTGCGGAGGCGCGACGCGGGCGCCCGAGCGCGCGGCGGCCCAGGCAACCCAGTCCTCCCACCAGCTGCCGTCGACGCGTTTGGCACCTGCGAGCCACTGGTCCGGGTCCGGCGGCGGCACGTCGTTGACGAAGTGCCGCGCGTTCTTCTTGCCGGGAGGGTTCACCATGCCGGCGATGTGGCCGCCCGAGGTGAGGACGAAGCGCGAAGGGCCGCCGACGAGCTGCGTCGTGCGATAGACGCCGCGCCAGAGGGCGATGTGGTCGTTCTCGGCGCCGAGCACGTAGAGCGGGGTCTGGACCTGGGACAGGTCGACGGCGGTGCCGTCAATCTCGAACGCGCCCGGTTGCGTGAGGCGATTCTCGAGATAGCACGCGCGCAGGAACTGCGAGTGCATGAGGGCCGGCAGGCGCGTCGAGTCGGCGTTCCACGCGAGGATATCGAACGCGGGCGGCTTGCGACCCATGTACCAGTTCGAGACGACGTAGTTCCAGAACAGCTCGTTGCCGCGCATCAGCGTGAACGGGGCCGAGAGGTCGCCGGCGGAGAGGTAGCCCCGACGCGCGTTGCGGCGCTCGATCCGGGCGAGCGTCTGTTCGTCGGCGAACGCGCCGATGGCGCCCGGCTCGGAGTAGTCGACGAGCGTGACGGTCAGCGCCGCCCAGCCGACGCGCTCGGCCTCGCCCCGCGCGGCCAGCGTGCCGAGGCCCATCATCGCGAGCGTGCCCCCGATGCAGACCGCGACGATGTTGACGACGGGCGAGCCGGTGAGCGTCGCCGCCTGCTCGAGCCCCGCCAGCAGGCCGTCGCGGAGGTAGTCGTCGAGACGGAGGTCGGCCATGCTCGGGTCGGGATTGCGGTAGCTGATCGCGAAGACGGTGAAGCCCGCTCGCACCGCATGCTCGATGAACGAGCGGTCAGGCGCGAGGTCGAGCACGTAGTACTTGTTGATCCAGGCGGGGCTGTAGAGGATCGGCTGCTCGAACACCGTGTCGGTCTGCGGCTCGTAGGCGATCAGCTCCATCAGGTCGTTGCGATAGACGACGCGGCCCGGCGTCGCCGCGAGCGTCGAGCCGAGCTCGAAGGCGTCGGGCTCGAACTGCCTCGGCTGCGCGCGGTTGTTGACGAGGTCGTCGGCGAGGTTGCCGAGACCCCGCCACGCGCTCAGGCCGCCGGTGTCGACGAGCTCCTTGACCGCGCTGGGGTTGAGCCACGGCACGTTGCTCGGCGCGGCTGCGTCGAGCGCGACGTCCAGCGCGAACTTCGCCTTGCGCCGGACCTGTGCGGGCACGTCGGCCTTCTCGAGCATCTTCTGTGCCCAGCGCGAGGAGACGAGGTAGCTTCCGAGCGCGCCGCGCAGGAGCGGGTTCTCCTTCCAGGCGCGGTCGCCGAAACGGCGATCGGACGGGTCCGGCGCCGTTACGGGCGGGTCGGGCGACCCGAGCAGCAGGCGGGAGACGTCGAACGCGACGGAGGCTTCGGCCAGCGCGAGCTCGCCGAGCCCCCGGAGGAGCTGCGCCGGGCGTCGGGCGAGCTGCAGCGCGACCTTCGCAAGCGCGGCGCCGAGGGACGCCGGGTCGACGCCCGCCAGGCCGAGGCCGTAGGCGAGCTCTTCCGGGTCCACGTCGAACCGCCACGTGGGGCCGCTTGCTTGGCTCACCAAGCGAGTGTATAACGGATCGGGTGGGCGGTCGTCCAGGGCTCGGGCAATTCATTCGTTCGCAGCGGCGGCTCGCGGACCTCTCGCTCCGGCAGCTCGCCGATCTCGCCGACGTCTCGAACGCATACCTGAGCCAGGTCGAGCGCGGCCTCTACCAGCCGTCGGCGCAGGTGCTGAAGAACCTCGCGGGGGCGCTGCACCTGTCGGCCGAGTCGCTCTACACCCAGGCGGGCCTCCTGGACGAGTCGGCGGCACCGCCGCGCACGTCGGTCGAGGAGGCGGTGCAGCTCGACGAGCGGCTGACCGGGGAGCAGAAGCAGGCACTGCTCGGCGTCTACCGCGGCTTCGTCGGGATGCGTCGCGGCGCTCCTTGACATACCAAGCATCTGCTTGGTAAGCTGCGCAAGACCTCGACGAAAGGACTCACGATGTCGACCGCAGATGCAACCCTGACCGGCTCGATGGCCACGTTCCAGCAGCAGGGCCTCGCCGTGCTGAAGGAGACCCAGGACTACGCCGTCCGCCTGACCGAGATCGCAGCCGAGCACCCGCTCTTCGGCGCGCTGCGGGTCGCACCCCCGGCCACGGAGCTGATCGACAGCAGCTTCGGCTTCGCGCTCCAGGCGCTCGAGCTCCAGCGCGAGCTCGTCGGCCGGATCGCCGCCGTTGCCGCACCCGCCGCGGAGTAGCTCCGCGGCGGCGCGGCGTGGTAGGGTCGCCCCGGCGAGTGCGGCGCGCCACGTCCCGCGAACAGCGTCACGGAGGTGAGCGGTGGCCGCAGTCGATTACTTCCTGAAGCTCGACGGGATCCAGGGCGAGTCCCGCGACCTGAAGCACAAGGACGAGATCCAGCTCGAGTCGTTCAGCTGGGGCGCGGTGAACGAGAGCGCGCACAGCGCCGGCGGCGGTGGCGGAGCCGGCAAGGTCCAGATCGAAGGCCTGCACATCACGAAGCGGATTGACAAGGCCTCGCCGCTCCTCTTCCTCGCCTGCGCGGCCGGCCGGCACATCAAGTCGGCGATCCTGACCGCCCGCAAGGCCGTGAAGGGGCAGCAGGAGTTCCTCGTCGTCAAGCTCAACGATCTCCTGGTCTCCTCGTACCACACGACCGGCGGCCCCGACGGCGATCATGTCAGGTCCAGCGTCAGGAACCCGAGCTCGAGCAGGCGCCTGACCACTGGTAGCGCTGCCGGCACGTAGGCCTCACGCTCGGCCGGCTCGAGCTCGAAGGTCTCCGCCGCGAGCGCGAGCACGTCACGAAGCGTCCGGGCTCCGTCGAAGTGCGGCAGGAGCGAGGCCGTGTGCCGGTCGACGCCGACCGTGAACCGCAGGCCGTCGGTCAGCTCGAGCGTCTGGCTCTCGACGGCGAACCCTCCGGCGCGGCACGTCAGCTCTTGCCGGAGCCGGTGGCTCTCGGTCAGCGCGAGCCGCAGGTCGAGGAGGCGCTCGTCGGAGAGGCCTGTGAGCAGGTCCTGGGCGGCAAAGACGCGCAGGGTATGGGCGCCGGCGGGCTCCAGCCGGTCGAGCGGAAGCGGGTCGGCACGGACCCAGTTGCGGGCCGCCGAGCGCCGCCGCAGGACGACCGCGCCGTAGCCGATCGCCTCGATCCCGAGCCGGTCGAGGTGCTCGAGCCAGCGTCCGAGCGCGTCGACGTAGAGCTCGGGTGCGGTCTCGCCGAGCGGGCGCAGCCAGCCGGCGGCGTGCGAGAGCGGGTCGCTCGTCCGGTAGTGCAGGAGCCAGGCGTCGCAGCCGGAGCCGTCCACCCACTCTCGCAACCGCTCGGCCCAGTCGCCGTCCGCCGCGGTGACCCAGCTCACGAGCACGTGCGCGAAGCCGCCGTCGGACAGGTGCTCCGGCGCCGTCCGCACGATCCGGCGGCAGAGCTCGTCCGCGGGCAGCCCGCTGTCGCGGTACGAATGTGTCGCGTCGGGCGAGATCACGTACGGCGGGTTCGAGAGGATCAGGTCGAACCGCTCGCCCGCGAGCGGCGCGAAGCCGTCGCCGAGGCGAAACTCGACGTTCTCGACGCCGTTGAGCGCGGCGTTGAACGCGGCGAAGCCGAGCGCGCGGGGGTTCACGTCGGTCGCCACCACGCGCTCGGCGTGTGCGGCGGCGAGCAGCGCCTGGATGCCGCAGCCGGTGCCGACGTCCGCCGCCCGCGCGCACGGCCGGCGTACGGCGAGCTTCGCGAGCGTCACGGACGGCGCCTGGACGCCCGGGACGTGGTCGTACGGGACGTCCGCGCCGCTCTCGCGGCCCCCGTCGGAGGCGAGGTAGTAGTCGCCGTGCGGCACGAGGCGCACGGCCGCGCGTGCCCGCCCGCCTTCCATCGTGAGGAGGCCGACCCGCTCCAGCCACGCAACGGGAACGGGAGCCGTCACCTCTGCGAGGGGGTCGGCCTCGACGTCGGCGCCGAGCAGGAAGAGCCGGGCGAGAGTGGAGAACGCCTCGCCGCCGCGAAGCCGGCGCAGGTGTACCGCCGTGTCGGTCGTCCGCGACGAGAGCTCGTGCGTGCCGAGCGTCTCCTCGACACGTTCCGCCGTGTACTCGGCGCGCCGCAGCGCGTCGCGGAGCGCGCGCAGCGTCGCCGCGTCGGCGGCCTCGGGCGGAGCCGGCCGGGTGACGGCGCCCACCGCGCGATCGTAGAGGTTGACGCGCGCCGCGACCCTGCGTAGGTTCGCCCGGACGAGCGAGGAGGGAGGGTCTGCGATGGCGTACGAGTTCTACGTCACGATCGAAGGCACGAAGCAGGGCAAGTTCAAGGGGGAGTCCGCCGGGGTCCGGAAGGCCGGCGCCAGGGCCAAGGCCGGCAAGATCGCCGGCGTCCGCTTCCTCTTCGAGACGACCTCGCCGCGGGACGCGGCCACCGGGCACGCGAGCGGCAAGCGGCAGTACAAGCCGATCCAGATCACCAAGGAGTGGGACCCCACGTCGCCCCAGCTCTTCCAGGCGCTCGTGAACAACGAGGTCCTCAAGAGCGTCCTGTTCGAGTTCGTGAAGACCGACCCGAAGGGGCAGGAGTTCGTCTACCACACGATCGCGCTCACCAACGCGACGGTGTCGAACATCAAGTCCTACCTCGATCTCACCGACACGACGGGCGATCCGTACGACACGCACGAGCTCGAGGACGTGTCCTTCACGTTCGAGAAGATCGAGATCGAGAACAAGGAGGCGAAGACGGCCGCCGTCGACTCCTGGCACCTTTAGATGGTTGTGCCGAGGGCGTGGAGATGGGTTAGGCGAAGAGGAAAGAAGGAAATGGAATACCGGTGGTCTCACTCAGGACACGGTCGACGTGACCACCCAGGTAGGAGAGCTGCTCGATCGTGCCGATCGGCTGGCCGGTGACGGCGGTCCTGGGCTTGTCCAGCAGCGTCCGGTGCTGATCGGCGTGGCACTCGAGGAGGCTTTCCCCGTGCCCGGAGCCACCGCCGCCGTTCGCGGACATGCTTTCGAGAGCCTCCTAGCGAGAGCGCAGATACTCAGGAATCCCACAACCCATTCTTAGACGAGCGCGTCAGGCTGGCGGTATGACCATCGCCTCGAAGCTCATGCTCGCCGCCGGCGGGATTCTCGTGTTGACCGGCGCCGGCACCGCGATCGCGGCCGCGACGAGCCACGACGAAGCCGCAACGAGCGCGGCACGGAGCCCTGTCACGTTCGTCAGCTCGAGATTCGGCGGCGTGGCCGGCCTCGGCCGGCATGCCGGTATGGGCATGGACCGGCACGGGCCCGGCGACGATCTCGCCGCCGCGGCGTCGTACCTCGGCATCTCGACGTCCGATCTCATCACTCAGCTGCGGTCGGGGAAGACGCCGGCGCAGGTCGCGGACGCGACGAGCGGCAAGTCGGCCGCGGGCTTGATCGCGGCGCTCGTCGCGCACGAGAAGCAGGAGCTCGCGGACGCGGTCTCGGCCGGCAAGCTGACCCAGGCGCAGGCGGACGCGATCTCGGCGAACCTGCAGCAACGGATCACCGATCTCGTCAACGGCGTCCTGCACGTCCACCGCCCGCACGGCTTCCACGGCCCGCACGGCGACTGGACGGGCGGTCCGCGCATCTAGTGCCCCGCAGCGCAGCCGCCCTGGCGCTCGCCGCTGCCGCCGCGCTCCTCGCGGGCGGCGGCAGCGCGCGCACCTCGACCACGGCGACGATCAGTCATGCACCCTTCGTGTCCGCGGGCGTCGGCACCCAGACAAGCTCGAACTGGTCCGGCTACGTCGTGGCCGAGGCGGAGAGCGGCGTCACGCCGACGACCTTCTCGGCCGTCGCGGGCAGCTGGGTCCAGCCCGCCGCGACGTGCGCGGCGGGCGGTACGGCATATTCGGCCTTCTGGGTAGGTCTCGGCGGCTTCGCCGACGACTCGGAGGCGCTCGAGCAGACCGGCACGGAAGCCGACTGCACGGTCGGTGGGACGCCTCGCTACTCGGTCTGGTACGAGCTCGTCCCCGCGCCGCCCGTGACGGTGAAGCTGGTCGTCAGGCCGCGCGACGTCATCTCGGCGAGCGTGGCGGTCCGCGGCAGGACGGTGACCATGAAGGTGCGGAATCTCACACGGCATACCTCCTTCGCGAAGAAGCTGAAGCTGTCCGCCCCCGACCTCGGGTCGGCCGAGTGGATTGCCGAGGCGCCGTCGACCTGCGGCCTCACCGGCTGCCGCCTGCTGCCGCTCGCGAACTTCGGCACGGTCTCGTTCAGCGGCGGGACTGCGATCGGCGCCGCCCACCACGGCACCATCTCCGACCCGGCCTGGGCGGCGACCGCGGTGACGTTGGAGGGCTCCGCCGATGCCTTCCGCGGCCGGTTCGTCGGCACCTCTCCGGTCGCGGACGCGGTGCCGAGCGAGCTGGGAAGCGACGGCACCTCGTTCTCGGTGGCCTGGCAGGAACACCAGGACGCTCCCTAGCCGCGTCAGGCCCGTTCCGCGGCCCAGGCGCCGAGCAGGCCCCGGTAATGCGCGACCAAGGGCTCGTGCTCGTGCGCGGGGAAGGTGCCCCGAACCGACTCCACGAGCACGCGGTCGAACTCGTCGCTCGTGAAGAAGTCGTGCGCAGCCTCGTCGAGGTGCGCGAGCGGGCCGCGCCGGAACTCCTCGTACTCGCCGGTCTCGAAGTGGTCGTCGGCGAGGCGCCGGTACTCGGCGAGCTTCTGCTCGTAGCCGAGATCGTCGCGGTCGCCGATCGCGAACCGGGGCCGGTGTCGAGGTCGATGCGTATCCGCCGCCCCGAGGCGAGGCAGAATCGCCAGGCCCTCAGCAGCAGCGCGGCGAGGTGCGCCGCGAGGGCCCGCCGCCACGCCGGCCACTCGTGCCCGCCGCGCGCGGCGTGGAAGTCGACTGCTGCCCGACTGCAGGAAGAGACCGGCGAAGGCGCTCGGCTCGAGCCGGTGGGCGTGGAGCAGCGCGAGCGCGCCGAGGCTCGAGCCGAGACCGACCCGGCGGCCGCCCAGCTCCTCGAGGGCCGCCAGGAGCGTGCGCGCGTAGCGCGCCGAAGCCGAATACGTCTCCATCCGGTCGGCGGGTGCGAGGAGCGCGACCCGGTGGGCCGGCAGCTCGCGCGCCTCCACGAGGCGGTTCAGGAGGCGCAGCAGCGAGCCCCGGCGGACGTACTCGGGGCCGTCGTGAACGACGAGCAGCAGCGCCCGCCGCCCCGGCCGGCCGACCTCGCGCACGCGAAGAGCGAGCACCGGCGCATTCTTCCCGCTCCCGCCGAGGCGTATCGTCTCGGACATGGCGACGATCTCCGCTCGGACGGCGAACCAGCCGCCGCCCCTGGCCGGGCACGACCTCTTCACGAAGAACCGGCCGTTGGCCGAGGCGCTCGAGCGCGAGGGCGCGGGCTGGGCCGCCGGCCGCTGCTCCGAGCTCGGCGCGCTGCTGGGCGGCGAGCCGCTCGAATGGGCGCGGCTCGCCAACGAGAATCCACCGGCGCTGCGCTCGCACAACCGCTTCGGCGAGCGCGTCGATGAGGTCGAGTTCCATCCCGCCTGGCACGAGCTGATGCGGCTCTCGCTCGCTCACGGCGTCCACGCGCTCTCGTGGACGGAGGAGCGCGCCGGCGCCCACGTCGCCCGCGCGGTGCTGTTCTATCTGGCCTCTCAGGTGGAGGCGGGCCACGGCTGCCCCATCTCGATGACACATGCCGCGGTGCCGACGCTGCGTGCGTCCGCACCGCACCTCGCCGCCGAATGGGAGCCGCTGCTCACCTCGCGCGAGTACGACTTCGGCCTGCGTCCCGCCGCCGAGAAGCGGGGCGCGCTCTGCGGGATGGCGATGACCGAGCGGCAGGGCGGCTCCGACGTCCGGGCCAACACGACCGTCGCTCGTCCGCTCGGCGGCGACGAGTACGCGCTCGAGGGACAGAAATGGTTCTGCTCGGCGCCGATGTCGGACGCGTTCCTCGTGCTCGCGCAGGCGCCCGGCGGCCTCTCGTGCTTCCTGCTCCCGCGCGTCCTGCCCGACGGCGCCCGCAACGGCTTCCGGCTCGAGCGCCTGAAGGACAAGCTCGGCGACCGCTCCAACGCCTCCGGCGAGGTCGCGCTCGAGGGCGCATGGGCGAGGCTCGTGGGGGAGGAGGGCCGGGGTGTGCGGACGATTCTCGAGATGGTCGTCCACACTCGCCTCGACTGCGTGCTCGGGACGGCGGCGGGGATGCGCCAGGCCGTGGAGCAGGCGACGCATCACGCTGCGCACCGGCTCGCCTTCGGCAAGCTCCTGGCCGAGCAGCCCCTGATGCGGAACGTCCTCGCCGACCTCTGCGTCGAGTCGGAGGCCGCCACGGTCACCGCGCTGCGTCTCGCCCGCGCCTACGACGGGCGGGCGACCGACGAGCGCGAGGCGGCGTTCGCCCGGATCGCGACGGCCGTGGCGAAGTACTGGATCTGCAAGCGCGGGCCCGGTCACGCGGCCGAGGCGCTGGAGTGTCTCGGCGGAAACGGCTTCGTCGAGGAGTCCGGCCTGCCGCGCGTCTACCGGCAGCAGCCGCTCCAGTCGATCTGGGAGGGCTCGGGCAACGTGGTCTGCCTGGACGTGCTCCGGGCGCTGCGACGCGAGCCGGAGACGGCAGAGGTGCTGCTCGAGGAGATCCGGCTGGCGGAGGAGCCGCGCGTCTCGGCCTGCGCCGAGCAGGCGCTGAGCGATCCCGACGAGGCGCAGGCGCGGAGGCTGGTGGAGCGGCTCGCGCTCGCGCTCCAGGCGTCGTTGCTCGTCCGCCACGCCCCCGCGGCGGTTGCCGACGCCTTCCTCGCGTCGCGGCTCGGCGGCGAGGGCGGGCTCGCCTACGGCACGCTCCCGGCCGGCGCCGACCCGGTCACGATCGTCGAGCGCCACCTGCCGATCCCGGCGGACTCGCACTAACCGACGTTGCAGCGTGACGTCTACAGGTAAAAGAAGGACCATGTTGAACCTCGTCCCCCCGAACGACTGCCTCCGGGCGCGTGAGTCGGCGTCGGCACAGCTCGACGGCGAGCTGTCCGAGCTCGGCGCCGCGCGGCTCGCGGGCCACCTGCGCGCGTGCCCCGAGTGCCGTGCGTACGCGGCCGGGCTCGGGGTAGCGGCCGGGCTGCTGCGCGCCGCCCCGCTCCTGCTGCCGGACACCGAGATCGTGCTGCCGCAGCGCCGCCGCGCTCCCGGGCTTCAGATCGCCGCAGCAGCGGCCGCCGCCGTTGCGATCGCGGCCGGCTCCTCGTTCGCCCTCGGCCGCAGCCTCGGCAGCAACAGCGGCTCCTCGACCGCGACGGGGGCTGCCGCCGTCACCGGAGCCGATCTGCTCGGCCTGCGGGAGGACAGCACCGCGCAGCACATGCTCGCGATGTGGCGCCGCCTCGAGGCTCGCACCTCGCTGCGCATCGGCAACGCAATCGCGCTCTGAGAGCCTTTGCGGCGGACCGCGATCCGCTCCTAACTAAGC
>WNGE01009051.1_pt1 | contig 10529 bp, 16 predicted proteins | sample 5400651 | NCBI WGS metagenome assembly WNGE01 (sample SAMN13153370, study PRJNA577476) | soil metagenome | isolation source: 60 cm soil or saprolite under grassland replicate 2 | place: USA:California | collected 2016-06-15
GCCGGCCAGGTCGTCTCCCCGCGCAGCAGCAGCACCGCCGTCGTCGGGTCGACGAAGCGGTCGGGCTGGTCGGGGTCCAGCGCGTAGGTGCCGGCGGTCAGCCCGGCCGCGCCGATGCGGGCCGGCCCGGCGGCGTTGCTCGGTGTCGGGGCGGCGGTTACCACCTGAAGGTCCCGGCGAAAGGCCGGGTCGAGCCTGGCCAGGGAGCGGCGCAGCCGGCTGAACGGTTGGCGCAGCGCGGGCGTGTGGACAGGGGGCAGGACGATCACCTCAGCTTCGTGCAGGGACGGGCGCCGTGGCTTACGGGCCGATGGGCGCGTGGACGTGACCTGCGACCAGCTCGCGGTAGTCCCGGTGGGCCTGGGCAAGGAGCTGCTGGCATTAGCTGACGTGGTGGGGGTCGCTGCCGGTCTGGGCGTCGGTGAGGGCCTCCAGCGCGGCCAGGACCGTGCGGGCGGCCTGGAGCTCGGCGTGCAGCTCCACGCCGACCTCGGGGACGCTGCTGATGGGGCTTTGGGCCGGCTCGCCGGCCTGCCCGAGCGCCCGCAGCAGCTCGCGGTCGGCGTCGGACAGGTCCGGGTGGCGGCCCAGCACGGCGCTGGCGGCGTCCAGCAGCTTCCACAGGTGCGCGGCGGTCAGCGCGGCCAGGGTGTGCTGGGTGGTGAGCGTGGCGAGGCAGCCGCGGAGCTGGTAGTGCTCGGTGAACACGCCGGACGCCTTGAGCAGCGCGCCGTACACGTCGAGCGGGTCGTGGGTGTCGTCGAGGTCGTCGATGTCGAGCAGGACCTGGCGGGTGGGCTGGCCGCCGGGTGGGCGCTTGAACTGGTCGGGGAGTTGGGCGGCGAGCTGGCCGAGCAGGCGGGCGTCGCCGGGATACAGGTCCAGCGGGCCGCCGAGGCTGGCCGTTTCCGCCAGGGGCGTGGGCGGGTGGCTGGTGGGGTCGTGTGGCGTGCGGGCTGCTCCTTGTGAGAAGCGGGCGGGGTCAGGGGGCGGGGTCGGCTGGTGCCGGCCGGGGGTGGCGGCGGGGGACGTGGCCCAGCACCGCGCAGGTCGGGCAGGCATCCGGGCGGAAGAACCGCCGGTGGATGGGGCAGACCACGTCCGACTCGGGCGACAGCACCACCGTGCCGTCCACGCCGACCAGCACGCCGAGCACCAGCACCTGCTCACGGTCGAACACCATCGGCGGCCAGCGGCGGTCGGCCGTCGCCAGCCGCACCCGGCCGCCCGCCTGGTAGTAGTGCTTGAGGCCCACCACGCGCGTGCTGGGCGGCTGGCCGGGGTACAGGGCGGTGACGATCTGGCCGTCGTGGGCGTGGTCTTGGCGGCGCAGGATGATCGTGTCGCCGTCGAAGACGCCGGCGGGGCGCATGCAGTGCCCGCGGACGGTCGAGGTGTACTCGGTGCCGTCGGCGAGGGCGAGGATCTCCAGGAGGGTCACGGGTGCGGGCGCCGGATGGGACGGGTCCGGTGGCGGTGCGGGCGGCATGCTGGCGCTCCTTGTGCAGGGTCGGCGGCGAGGGGCAGGGGTGCGGTGCGGGCAGAGTTGGCCGGGCCGGGTGGCGGCGATCACGCCGCCCCCGGCGAACCGGCACCACGCGGACGAGCCCGCCCACCTGGCTCACCGCCCCGGCCGTCGTCGAGCGCACTGGCCAACGACTGGCACGTCCCGCACGCACCCCTCTGGTCGCAGGAACCGGCCGTGCCGCACGCAGCCGGCCGGCGAGCCTGGCGGCAGGGTGACGGTCCCTTCGACCTCGACGAGCACGCCGAGCACCTCGACCTGGCCTGGGTGGCGGTCGATGGGGGCCACGGTGGGGTCGGCGGCCACCAGGCGGACCCGGCTGCCGGCGACCTGGTAGTACTTGAGGCCCAGCCACGGCAGGCCACCGCGGTGGTGGTAGTGCGCGACGACGAGCTCGCCGTCGTCGGCGTGGTCTTGGCGGCGCATGACGCACGTGTCGCCGTGGAAGATGCCGGCCGGGACCATGCAGGTGCCGACGACGGTCATGGCGTACTCGTCGTCCTCGGGCCAGGCGCGGATGCGCTGGACCCGTTCGGGGACCGAGCGGGCGAACGCCAGCTCGTCCGCGCTGAGGCGCGGGATGACAGGCGGTGCCGCCGAGCGCGGGGTGGGCTGCGGGACCATCGCGGCGTGCTCCTTGTGGTTGGCGGATCTTGGGGACGGGCGGGTCAGGGGACGGGCCGGTCGGCGCCGACCAGGCCGGCCCAGCGGACCGGCACCACGCGGACGGGCGCGCCGGGGGCGGCGGCCTCGACCATGCGGCCGGCGCCGACCGCCAGGGCGACGTGGTGGATCGACGACGGGTCGTGCGGAGTAGCGGCGTAAACCAGCAGGTCCCCAGGCTGGAGCGCACCACCGGCGACGTCCTGGCCGCGGTCGTGGAGCCAGCGCCACTGCTCGGCGCCCGGCCCGGCCGCGCCCCACCGGTAGGACTTGCCGACCTGGCCGAGCGCGAACCTGACCGCCTGGACGGCCGCGGGCGGCGACGGGACCAGGGTGGGCGGGGTGGTCGCTGGTGGGCTGGCGCTGGCTGGGCCGGCGGGGTTGCGGGCGCTTCGAGCCGGGAGACCGGCCGGGCCGGCACGGTGGTGGCCGGCAGGTCCGGGGTGTGGGGCGGGTGCGGGCCGGTCAGCAGCCACGCCGAGCCGGCGGCGAGCGCCAGCAGCAGCCCGCCGCCGCGGGCGTGGTCGTCGGGCATCATGAGCACGGGCCTCTGCGTGCGTGATGGCTGCGGGGGTCTAGCCGGCGGGGGTGGGGCCCTGTGGTGTGGCAGCCGCTGCCCCACGCCCCGCCGGTGCGCCGCCTGCGGGGTGCGTTGCACGGTCGAGGGTGTCGGTCGAGGGTGACGAGGGTGACGAGCTGCCAGCCGCCGCGGTCGGCGAGCGCGGCGAGCTGGCTGGCGACCGCCGGGTCGACCGCCAGGCGGGTCATGTCGGCGGCCAGCAGCGCGCCGGCCTGGCCGGCGGCCAGCAGCGCCAGGGCCTGCTGGAGGCCAGGACGCCGAAGGGTGGTGCCGGACTGGTGCAGGTCCCCGACCCAGGCGGCCACCGTCCAGCCGCGGAAGACGACCTCGGCCTCCAGGCCGGCGCGCTGCCGGCCAAGCAGCCGCTGGCCGCTCTTGCCCGCGTTGGCGGTGCGGGTGTAGCAGACGACCGTGCGCACCGCGGCGGGGTCGGGCTGGGGGCGCGGGTGGGCGTGGAGTGTGGCGGGGTCGGTCATGCGGGTGCCTCCTTCGGGGCATGGCTGCCCGACGTCGTCAGGCGTGGTAGCGCCGGTCGACGTCGGCGAAGAAGCGGGGCGGCTGCTCGTCGGGGTCGATGGCCTGGACCTTCAGGCGGGCCAGGCAGCGGGCCTCGACCTTGATCAGCAGCAGCAGGGCGAGGATGGCGGCCACGCCGAGCAGCGCCGCCGCGGTCACGGCGAAGCCGGACAACAGGGTGTGCATCAGCTCCTCCAACGGGGTGTCGGCTGCCGAGCCCGTGGTGGTGCTGGGCCTGGTGGGTCCCGAGGGCAGGAGTCCCCCTTGCTCCTGGCCCTCGGGACGTCCCGGGAGCACACCGGCTGCCCTGGCCGCTTCCCCTTCCCCCAGGCACCCAAGGGTGGTGCTTCCAGCGCCTGGGCTACTCGCGTTCAGGGTCGCCGTGGTGCGTGCTCCCTCCAGGTCCAGCAGTAGCTCGAGGTTCGGCAGGTGGTGCCCGTCGTTCACGGCCGCTCTCCCCACGGGCGGGCGCCGGTAGCGGATCAGCTACGTCCTGGGGGAGGTCTCTTGCCCCGTGCAGGCCGGCGTTTCGGGGCCCTCGCAACCGTCACCAGGGGTGGTGAGGGCCGGGCGCGTGATGCACAAGCCGGGTAGCCTGGTTGATAAGGATTCACGCGCCCGACCCCTCGCAGCAGCACCCCTTCGGCATCACCTCCTCCCGTGCTGCCAGTCGATCGGTTCGGTGTGGGGCAGCACCGTCACCGGCGTCTGCCACACGTCCCACCACGCCGGCGCCGGCCGCGCACCAACCACCGGCCCGCAATCCGGCTCCAGCTCGGACCGCACGACCCGGGCGGGGAGCTTGACGCCGCCGCTGCGGCGGCCCTGCCCACGCCCTTTGGGCGGCACGACCACCGCCAGGCCGGCGCGGGCGAGCTCGTCGATCGCTTGGTCGATGGCGGCCATCGGGTCGGCGTTGCGCGCGAACAGCTCCCCGCGGGTCAGCACCGTGCCGGGCGGGCGCACCAGCAACAGCCACAGCACCCCCTTGGCGGCCAGCGACACCGCCGGGTCCGCCAGCACCGCCGACAGCTCCCGCCGGGTCACCTCGGGCTGGCGGCTCACCGCCCACCCCCCGACGCCGAAGGGTCGGGGTCGGTGTGCCACAACGGCTCCAGGTCGCCTGGGGCAACCCACGACTGCGCCAGCCGGCCCGCGAGCAGCACCAGCTCGTCGCCGAGCTGCCCCAGCAGCCGGGTCAGCTCCGCCACCCCGCAGACGAAGCCGAGCAGCACCAGCCGGGCCGGCGGCAGGCCGCGCAGGGCCAGTAGCGCGCGCAACTCCTCGGCGTACCGGTCGGCGTGCGCCTGCTCGCTTGGCGGCATCTGGGTCAGGCGAGCCTGGGCGTGGGCCAACAGCTCGGCGACCGTCACCAGCCGCCCGGGCCCCGGCTGGCCGGTCACGGCCGCCACGCCCAGGCGGCGCCGACCGCCAGCAGCGCGAACCCCGCCGCGCAGGCCAGCACGTGCCAGGCTGGGCCGACCGGCGGGCAGCGCGGGTCGGGCAGCCGCAGCCAGGCCAGCAGCACCCGCAGCTCGCTGGCGTAGTACACGCCGAGCGCGCAGCCAAGCAGCGACGTGGTGAGCAGGCCGTGCCAGACGCCGATCACGATCCCGGCCACGCAGCCGATGCTCATCAGCAGGTAGCAGGCGAAGGTGAGCACCGCGCAGCCGCGGCGCAGCCGCCACCGCAGCCGGCGTGGCTCAGGCGCCGACCGCATGCGCCACCTCCACGTCGACCTCGGCCGTGGTCATGCTGGTCGTGGGGGACGCCGGCCCGACTCCCAGCAGCCGGCCCGCCGGCGTCCCCGCCACCTCGCCGCCTGGCTGCTGGCCGCCACGCCGAACGCCGTCGGCTGCGGCGGTCTTCGGGCGGCTGACGCTTCTGGCGAGCCGGATCGCCTGGGCGAGCAGCTCGTCGACGGCCGCCGGGTCGACGCGGACCAGGGCCGCCAGCAGGCTGTGCGCGCCGACCAGGCAGCCGAGGATCTCGTGCTGCTCATCGACGGTCGCCCGACTGCCAAGCACCGCCAGCGCCGCGTCGTCCAGCCGCGCCAGCGCGACCTCCAGCAGCGTCCGCTCACCCGGCGTTCCGGACAGCCACGGTGGACTGGCGCTCATCGTGGCTTCGCTCCGGCCGTCATGTCGACCTCGCCGGCGGCCCGGCGTGTGCCGGCCGCCGTCTGCCAGGCGCGTCGGGCCTGCTGGAAGGTCGCGAGGCACTGGCGGACTGCCGTGCCGTCGCCGCGGTGCACTGCCGCATCCAGCCCCGAAGCAACGCGCAGGGCTACCCGCGCGGCGTGCAGCTCGCCAAGTAGCCGGGCGCCGAGGTCAGCCGGCTCCTCGTCCAGCGCCTGGCGCAGCTCGTACGCCAGCGCCACGGTCTCCCAGGTCCCGGCGCCGTTGTCGTGGGCGAGGCGGGCGTCGACGGCCTCGGCCGCCCGCTCCAGCAGCGACCACAGGTGCGCGGCCTCCAGCATCGCCTCCTCGCACTCCTGCTCGGCGACCACCCGCGCCACGTCGGCCTCATCGATCTGCTCGCACGCCCGCGCGGCCACCTCCAGGGCGTCGGTGAGCGTGGCCGGGTCGCCGTCGTCGCAGGGCAGGCGGTCAGGGCGGCCGATCAGCCGGCGCAACAGCTCGGCGGCCGTGGTGTACTGCTCGGCCGTCGCGGTCACCTGCGTCCCTCCCGCCGGAGGCGGCGCCGCCGGCAGCCGAGCCGGTCAGCACACCGCCAGGTCCGCGCCTTGGCCGGCGCCACCAGCGGGCTGGCGGGCGCAAGGCTGCCTTGCCCGAGCCGCCCGCAGGCGAGACAGCGCCGCACGCCGAACCGCAGCCGCAACCACGTGGCCAGCGGGTGGGCCGACAGCGGGACGGCCGGTACCCCCGCCCCTTCGAGCACCCCACAGGGCGCGCGCCACCACGCCCCCGGGATCCTCCCGGTACCGGCCAGCCCGGCTCTCGGCGCACCCTGCCTGTCGAGCTGCCCGGACCAGTCGTCCAGCAGCCGAACGACCGTCCCTGCCCACGCCGGCACCTCTGCCCCGGCCGTGGCGGCAGCCCGGATCGCCCGCTGCACTGCCAACGCCGCCGCCCCAGCCGCCAGCCCGGCGTCCACGCCAGCGCGACCAGCCGGGCCGTTCACGACCCCGCCCCCACGGCCGCCACAGCACCGACAGCGGCGGTACCGTGCATGCCGGGCGCCTGCCGACAGGCCCGGCATGCCTGCTCGAACGTCACCAGACCCTCGCGGACCTGCTCGCCGTCGCCCGCGTGCATCGCCCCGGCGAGTGCGCCGGCCGCGCGGGCGGCAACCCGGGCAGCGTGCAGCTCGTCAAACAGCGCCGCACCGAGGGTGTCCAGCTCGTCGTCCTCCAGCGACTGGCGGAACTCGTAGGCCAGCGTCAGCGTGTACCAGGCGCCGCTGTCGTCGCGGGCAACGCACGTGTCGACGGCCTCGGCCGCGCGGTCCAGCAGCGACCACAGGTGCACGGCGCACAGGGCCGCCTCATCGCGCTCCAGCTCAGCCTGGTCGACACGCTCGGACAGCGCTGCCGTTCCGCGGGCTCCTTGTTCCAGTGCTGACGAGCCCATCGGAGTCACTCCTCTTGCTGCCGCAATCACCGGGCCTGCGGTTGCACCCGGCTCCCGATGCCAGACCGACAGCCGGGCTCTACTGGCGTCCTCCCCGGAACCGGCTACAAAGGAAGGGTGCCGAGCACGGAGTATAGTTCAAATATGACAGACAGTCCAAGAATTTATTCAGATCCAGGTGCCTAACCTGTCATACGCAGCGACAGTCACTGGTCCTCGAGGCGCCGCCAGTCCGCGATCAGGCGAGTCAAGGACTCCCGGGCCGCGTCGCCGCTGTGCGCGGCAGCCTTCAACCGATCGAAGACCTGGACGAAGAGCGCGACCTGATCTGGCTCGCGGACCTCGACGCCGGTGGACACCGTCTCGACCTTCACCAGCTCGTCGTCGAAGATCCAGAAGCCGTGAAGCGGCATGAACGGCAGCTTCGCCCCGATGGGAAGGACATGGATCTCGACGGCCTCAAGATTGGAGAGCGCGCGGACCAGGTCGAGCTGGGCGCGCATGACCGCGGGCGGGCAGAACTGGTAGCGAAGGGCCGGCTCGGCGATGACGAACTCGAACCGCTTGCCGGGATCGTAGAGGAGCTGCTGGCGCCGGAGGTGTGTCTCGACGGCCTCGTCGACGTCACTGGGGATGCCATAGAGCGCAACGACATCGACGAACATCTGCCTCGCGTAGTCGTTGGTCTGCAACATCCCGGGGATGACCGACGGCTCGAACGCTCGCACCAGGCGCGCGCTGGCCTCCAGCTCCAGGATGTCTCGCTGGCCGGCCGCGGCACCGCTGCTGAGCTGCCGACGCCAGGCCGCGTAGACCGTGTGAACCGTGCGCGCACGCGCAAGCAGCTCGTCGGCGACTTCGGCCGGTGCGCCAACCACCTGCGCGAAGGCGAGAAGGTCCTCCTCGGCCGGGGTGCGCTGGCCGCGTTCGATGCGGGAGACCCTCGGCTGGGACCAGCCGAGCCGCTCGGCGAGCTGCTTACCGGTGAGGCCCGCCTGCTTGCGGAGCTCGCGGAATCTGGCGCCGAGCGCCTCGCGGGCCTGTTGATAGTCGCTTGGACCGGGATGCGACAAGGTCCTCCTTCTAGGATGGGGGCCTGAGCTGGTCGGCGTCCTCGGCGATGTAGCGGTCGTAGGGGACGGCGTGATGAAGCGCCACATCCCGCCAGTAGCAGCAGCGCGCCACCGTCTGCGGGTCCTCGGTCAACTCGACGCCGTAGAAGCGGCCATCGTCGTCGAAGCGCATGAGTGCCGCTCGGCGAGAGTCGAACAGCCAGTAGTCGCGGCCAGGCAGGTCGAAGCCCTGTGCCCGCGCGCGAGGAAGAACGCGGACGTCTTCGCCAGCGGCCGTGCTGTGCTGGTAGTAGGCGAACTCGTAGCGCAGGTAGTCGGTGAGCGGCTCGGAGACCAGATGGACGCGCTGGATGGTCTTCCCGGTGGCGGTCGCAGTCCGTACCAGCGTGAACCACGACGCGAAGCAGCTCGGGTCCGCCGCCTCGCCAGCGAGAAACCGGCGCAGCGCCTCGTCCTCCTCTGGCACGGCGTAGCGATCCAGGGTTTCGAGTCGGAAGGCGGTGTGCTGAAAGGTCTCAAAGAGCCCATTGAACTCCTCGCTGTCAGGCGCGAGCATCCGGGAGGCGCCGCTGGCGACGCGGACGGCCCCGAGCAGGGTCTCGCGGGGCGTCTCGACGGCGTCCTCGCCAGGCAGCATGTTCGCCAGGTCGGCACGCGCCTCCGGATCGGTCAGCCTGTTGCCTTGGATCACGAACGTCCCCCGGTCGGTCTCGTACACCGTCGGGCACGACTGAGGCACGCTCGCCGTGAACAGTAGGCGGAGCTTCATGCTGGCCCCCTTCCCGCGCGTATGCGCGACTTGCGACGTCAAGCTGCATAGTTGCCAGACATGACAGCGATGTCAAGAGCTATGCTACGATGCGAACACATGTTCTATTCATCGCAGTCATAGCGCGCCGAGCCGGCAGGGCCAAGGGCAGGGCATGGAAGACGACGAACTCCTCCGCGTCCGCGTCGAGGCGGAGCTGCATGACCAAGGGTTGTCGGTTGCCATCGACCCCACCGACATCGCCCGCATCGCCGCGCTGTTGGGCGCCGAGGATGGGCGTAAGCGGGAGAAGCGCCTGGCCGCGATCCAGCAACAGCTCGCAGAGCTGGAAGTCCGTTGGAAGCCTGGCGATCGGCAGGAACTTTAGGGTGATCCGCGTGGTTGGCTCGGCAGGTCGCATCCTGAGGAACTGGACTCCTGCCGTCCCAGCCCGACCGTAGGATCTGCCATGGATACCCGACCGAAATCGATGGCGAGCGGAGATCCTCTACGAGGCAGGAGGGGCAGATGGGCGTGTGTCCACGGGGCAACGAGCATGACTACCAGTACCAAGACAGCGGGCACCTGGCCGGCTACCTCGTTTGCACGAAGTGCGGCCGTGTGAGCAGGTGCCCCGAAGACGGCGAGCACGACTATCAGTTCCAAGATGATGGATGGCCGATATGCACTAAATGTGGTGATCAGGAGCAACGCCATATGGACCGCCGTACCAGAGACGCGCTCGTGAAAGAGCTGAGGGAGCAGGGACTCCCGTTTCACGTCGAGGACAAGGTGATCCTCGCCCGCGTCGCCGCGCTACTCGACGACGTCCTCAAGCAGCACCGACCGTAGCGAGATCGCAGTCAACGTCGCCACAGCGGTAAGGGCGTCCGCAGCAAGCCACCCGGAGTCAAGGTGCCGAGGAGTCCGATCACACGCTCGACCCAAACGCCCCCAGCTCGTACTGCGGAAGGCAACGATGCCGCTTCAGGCGAAGGACTGCTACCCGGCGCTCTCCTTCAGGACCTCGTGACCGGGGCGTGGCTCCACCGGGATCGTCCCGAGCCGCCCGGCCTGGTAATCCTCGAACGCCTCGATCAGCTCTGCCCTGGTGTTCATCACGAACGGGCCGTACGCGGCGACCGGCTCGCGGATCGGTAGACCACCCAGCATCAGCACGTCGAGCTGCGGGCTGCGGCTCTCCTGACCGGCAGCCGCGCTCACCGTCACCACGTCACCACGCCCGTACACGGCGAGCTGGCCCATGCGCACTGGCCGCCGCCCGCTCCCGACCGAGCCGGACCCGGCAAGGATGTAGACCAGGGCGTTGAAGTCGGCCCGCCACGGCAGGCGGAGCCGCGCGCCTGGGGCTAGGGTGGCGTGCAGCAGCGTGATCGGGGTGTAGGTGACGCCCGGACCGTTGTGGCCCGCGACCTCGCCAGCGATCACGCGCAGCAGCGCGCCACCGTCCGGCGAGCTGAGCAGCGCCACTGCGCGTCCACGGATGTCCTGGTAGCGGGGCGGGTTCCACTTCAGCTTGGCGGGCAGGTTGACCCAGAGCTGGAAGCCGTGGAACAGCCCGCCGCGCGCCACGACCTCCTCCGGCGGCGCCTCAATGTGAATCAGACCTGAACCCGCTGTCATCCACTGAGTGTCGCCGTCGGTGATGAGGCCGCCGCCGCCGTTGGAGTCCTGGTGCTGGATGATGCCGTCGATCATGTAGGTGACGGTCTCGAAGCCGCGGTGGGGGTGCCAGGGGGTGCCCTTGGGCTCGCCGGGGGCGTAGTCGACCTCGCCCATCTGGTCCATGTGCACGAACGGGTCGAGGGTG
>WNGE01009055.1_pt1 | contig 10525 bp, 6 predicted proteins | sample 5400651 | NCBI WGS metagenome assembly WNGE01 (sample SAMN13153370, study PRJNA577476) | soil metagenome | isolation source: 60 cm soil or saprolite under grassland replicate 2 | place: USA:California | collected 2016-06-15
TCGATTCCTTCCTGCATGTAGGCCATGCCCTGACGGCCGATGGAAATCGGTTCCGGGTTCCCAAGCCAGTATTGGATAATGCTGATATCATGGGGCGCGAAGTTCCAGAGGGCATCGATGTCGGCGCGGATACGGCCCAAGTTAAGGCGCTGACTGTAGATGTAGCGGATCTCCCCCAATTCGCCCACGTCGATCAGGTGCTTCACGTAGCGCACAGCAGAATTGTAAATAAAAGTGTGGCCCGTCATCACAACGAGATTTCGCTCGGCAGCGCGTCTCGAGAGCTCATCGACCTCGACAACCTTCGTCGCGAGCGGCTTCTCTACGAAAACGTGTTTGCCGGCGTCGAGGACTTGACTAGCGAGCGAGAAGTGACTTGCGGCCGGCGTCGCAATTATCACGCCATCAACGCTAGGATCGTCGAGAACAGTCTGATGCGTCTCGATCGCGCGGCTGCGAGGGAAATTTGACTCCACAAAGCCGCGGCGTTCCTCGCTCGAATCCACCACGTACTTAACCGTGCACCCCTGCAAGGCCGAAAAGTTACGCAGGAGATTCGGGCCCCAGTAGCCACATCCGAATTGGGCAAGGACTAAATTTGGTGGCATAGCAGAAATGAGATCGAAGGAGGAATGAGAAGGACTAGGACCCGTCAATGAACTTCAAGCGAAAATGATGTGGATGAGGAACAAGGCCGCCGCTGCAGCGGTAATGATACACTTGACTGACCTTGCATTGGTCTTGTGGTCGCCCGTGACAAGGCGGTTAAGGGCTAGCCTCGCTATAGAATTGTCTGCGCGCGTCGCTAAGGTCCCTTGTTTCTCCAACATGAAGCAATCTTGGTTGTACGGATTGCGACTCTCCTGGCAAGATCTCCATGGGCCGTACAGCTTTATTACCAAGAACGTCCGTTACACTAAAACGTCCTTCTTGTGCGCTTTCCAAACTGGCTTCAGGGGCTTCGACAAAGACCCAGCCTCTAACCGTATGACGAGGTTCGATGTCTTTGTTTGCGATCATATAATCAAATGTGTCTTGCTCGATATTAGATCGAAGCGCTTGCTTCATATCATTGGTACGACCGCGATTATAAACCTCGCCGCTGTGCGCGTCGATGGTAACAAGCCTCACCCACTCTTGTTTGCCATTCAGTACCTCGATCGAATAAGAGTCAATCATGATAGGTGCATCACCCAAATTGGTGAATCGAATGTATAACATGCCATTAATTGGCGACGCAATTAGTGCTCCCTTTTGGTCACCGTGTATCAGCCAAAAATTTTCATCCATAGATTTGGGATGTAGCCACCCAGCTTCCACAGCGACTGTAAAGTCGAGTTTAAGCGGTGCAGCCTCGGCGGTTGATGGGGTTGAGATTTCGGATGGATTAGGTGCGGGAGTGATTTGTCTAACGAGCACAAGCAATGCGATCCAGAAGAGAATGGTTATTCCCGCGCCGAACCCAAGCGACGTGCCTCTTAGGTCTTTCATGAAGTAATAGCCAATCGGCTGTCTGCAACGCGTCGGACCGCGCAATGCTTTTAACGCTTTAGGCAGCGATCAGAACCTGATCCGAGTTGTCGATTGTGAAGTCCTCGAACGCTGCGCTCCGCGAGTGACGGAGCTTGTGCTTTGAAGCGCCGCCGCCGTTATATACCCTCACTGTTAATGGCGGAAGATTGGCGGCGGTTAGATCGGCAGCTGGCTGCACCCGGATGCTTGTGCCGTCTTGTGTGAGCGTCGCGAACGATGCCGCGCGCCGTTTGCGAAACCACGAGACGGTTTGCGCCGCTGTAGCAAACCAGGGTTTCCTGGAGCGCAGGTCGCGGAGCAGAGTCACATAGGTATCGCCCCATAACCTTTCGGGCCCAAGACTGCGGTCGTGCCAGTTGATGGTAAGGACACCGCCCAACCTTGTTGCATTCTCGATCAGCGGCAGCAATGCGCCGCCAGCCTGCTCGTCGGACAAGTTCATGTACGACGGATAAAACAGGGCCGTGTCCATGATGTGCAATGGGAGTTCCACCAAATGATCGACGTTTAGGTGCTTGAAGACCTGAGCGGTCCCCGCGCGGTATCCGATCGTTTCGTTGTAGCCAACAGTTGAGTCGTAGGAGAAGCCGGCTCTCTCGAGCGTTAACGGCGCTTGTGAATTGAAGTAAAGCCAGTGCATCCGGACGCCGACCTCGACCGCTCCGGTGATTTCCTGAACACGCTCGCGCTCCTCACGACCCTTCGCGGCGTCGCGCCACGCATCGATGCCATGGACGCCGATTTCGCGATTTGCTGAGAGCAGCCTCTTTAAGTCATCCGCAATATCGGCCGAAGCGTAGGACGAGGCGCGCTTTGCGCTTCGCCGACCGTGAGAATCAACACCAGCGTCTCCCTTTGTCGAAATTACAAAGAAGGTGGACGCAAGATCACTTTCCAGTTCCAGATATCGATCGAGCTGGTTCCAGAAGTCTTTGGCGAGTCCAGCGAAGACCAGTGGCAGGGAAAGAGCTGCCTTCCAATTGGTGGCTACTTGCATCAGGGACCTTCTTCCTCGACAGAAGTTGACCACCGAGCCAACCGTCGCCCGGTAAAGGAAACCAAACATCGTGTGATCGAACTTATGATATCGCACGCACGGGTGATCGACGTCATGAGTAAGGCACACCATAAAACGATGGCCTGCTGGGACAGGAAGTATCTCTACAAGCACTATTCCCTGGCTAACGATCAGCTGGCGAAGAAGCGAAATGTGTAGGTCCAGAGTGGGTATGCTCGCTAACTCTGCTGGTTGTCCCTGCGTCACAAGGTGGCGAATTTCTTCGAATAGATCGAATCCGAGGCGAACGATCACTTGAGCGTCAGAAGCTACCGAGACAGCAGCAGCCGACTTTGTTCCTTCATGAACGAGAACTGCGTTGCATGGGCTGTCGAAAAGAAGGCAGCTTCGATAGATCGGCATTCGATCGCCGCGAAAAGAAACGAAATCGTCTCCGGGAGCGTGCCGTGTCTTCATGTTTCGACAATCGTCAAATGCTTGCCGTTGTGCACCGTAAAGCAAAAGCAGCCCGGCGCTGTTCTCTGGAACCAGGCTGCTTGAACAAATCAGGACGTTGTAATGCGCGCCGGGCCGATGGAATTCCCAAGGCGTTTTGAACAGCTCAAAGAACTCGGCAACGACGGGATGCTCTGCCTCATTAGCGACGACACCAATCATTCGAGCGGACACGTAGACCAGGAGCTAGAGAAGCTCACTGATGGAATTCAACAGACTGAGCCGCTCGCGGGTCCACGTGTGTGACAGGTAGACTTCCTGGCCACGCTTAACCGTTTCCGCCACTTCAGCCGGATGAGAAAAAGCGAACTCGATTTTTCGCGCGAGATCATCCGCATCCCCAAGCTCGAAAAAGATCAGGTCATTCTCGCCGAAGTAGTCCTGAATGCCCTTTGTCCTCGGGGCAATTACCGGTTTCGCGAGTGCCAGGTATTCGAAGATGCGCGTGGGCGTATTGATTTCAGTGAAGATGTTACGGTGGTTGGGGATAATCCCGAGGTCACAATCCTCGATTGCCTCGACGATCTCTTTGAGATTACGAACGCCGAGATAATCGACATTTCGGTCGAGTCCGCGTTCCCGGGCGGATTCCATCACTTTCTCGAAGAAGTTTGTCCGCTTACCGCACACTCTCAGCCGAACGGATGGAATCGTTTCCATCACCTTCTCCAGTGATTCTACCGCCAGGTCGAAACCGTTCCGGTGGACCAACGAGCCGTGATAGAGAATCACAAAAGGCTCGCCGTTTTTTCCATTCACATCGCGAACATCGTCGGACTGGAAGCGGAAGATCTCATCATCAGGCGAATTGATTACGACTTTGATCTTATGCGGCTGACAACTGCGCGAAGAGTAGATTTTCTTACATGCGAGATTCACGGTCAGCACAAGATCGGCAAAGCGGATGCTCCACTTCTCGAGTCGCTTCAATACCACCACGCTTAAGCTATGCTCGGGCAGTTTGAAGATCGTTTGCATGAGCTCGGGCATGGGATCGTGCAGGTCCAAAATGACTTTTGCGCCGAGAAGTTTCGGCACGATCGCGCTGAAAACGAGCACGTCCGGCATGTTATGCACATGGACGAGATCATACCTGCGTGTGAATGATCTAGAAGCCAGGTAGAAAAACGAGGCTAAAACAAACGCGCCATACTGGCCAACGTAGCCCAACTTGCCGCCACGCTGGCGCTTCAACCGGACACGTGTGACGTTGATATTGCCGTAAGTCTCATGTGCTGACTCATCATCGCCATCACGCAAACAGATCACATCAACGTTTACTCCCTGAGCTGCTAATGCCTCGGCCGCTCTTCTGGGCCGAGGATCGGCAGGGTAGTGCGAGAAGAGCAGGACTGCGGCGCGCCTGCCGCGCAGCCGCCGAGTCTTCAGCGAGGCAAGCTCGTCATAGTCGCGGAAGCTTGTCTTGGAGGAACGAATTTGGATGATGTGCCTGGCCACTTCCTTCGGGAGAGCATGCCAGTATTCGCCCGCATAGTTGGTTTTGATGTAAGTGAGGAATTCGCGGTACAACGCCGCGGGATACTCCGTTGTCGTCTGCCGCGAGCCATTGAACGACATGTAATCTGGGTGCGCATCGAGGAGCACCATCCCTCCGTGCTGTGCGACCCAATCAAGCTTGCGCATCCAGATCTCCGGAGTTGTTTCGCGCAAAACCAGGAACAGGGTTGAATCCTGCGGCAGCGTGTAGGGGAGTTCGACGTAACCTCCTGAAGAAGTGTTGATGGTTGATCGTTGACCGTTGACGGAGCCGTTGTTTGGGCGCGGCACCCAGAATGGGAAGATGGTGTGACCTCCGTCTGGCTGCGGTTCAAATGGGTCCGTGTCAAAGGTAGATGCATCGTACTGCACATCGAGGTCATGCAGCCAATCGAGATTACGCAACATGAACCCCGACCTGAATCCAGATGCGCTCCATTCACGCGCATAGCTGTTGATCTTTTCCGCGCGTCGTTTGAACCCGCGATGCGAGGCAAAGAGATGGCCATCATGTTTAAGATCGTGTATCCCGACCTCGAATCCTCGGGCGGTGAGTTCCTCTCTTAAATCGGTTGGAACCCGGTAACGTCCTTCGGGAACAAAATTAAACGAAGAACGAAATCCAAGTTCCTTTTCCAGCTGCATCAAGGACCGGCATTTGTCGAGGCCAGTCTTGCTCTCAACATCATGTGTCAGCACGAAGGCAAATTTTTTGCCCTCCGGCCAGCCTGGCCAGTTCTCCGGTGGCCGCTCCGATCCCGGCATGATAGGCCAGACGTCTCCAATGCGTTTGCGTAGCCGCTGGGCCAGCCTTCGGCGGATCGCGGCTCGAAGGGATTGGGGAACGAAGGGCTTTAGCCCGTAATAGATTCTATTGCGTAACACGAGGTATCACCAGCTCGGTGGTCGCGCTAATCGTCACTGCAAGCCCCCGAGCAATTGGGCCCGACTGCTTAACATGAATTGGAACCGCAGGAGAAGTTACGACAGCACGCGCTTAAGAGTCGCCATGGACCCACTTCGGACCGTAGGAACGCGCCTTGTTAACTACCACGGCAACGTTGTCTCGCTCTGCAACCAACTTCCCGTAGCCCCGCTTAACGAGCTCACGGTTGTCCTTTTCCGCCTCGACGACGAGCAAAAGCTTGTCCATGAAAGCGGACATGCCCCACGTGGGACTTGTCTGGCTTAACTGAGGCATGTCAAAAATGATGTAGTCGAAGTCGCTCGCTTTTAGATTTGGCATCATGTCGAAGAATTTTTTCAAGCCGAGCTGCGCGGGCCCAACACTAGGGGATCCCACGGTAGCTAGATAGAGATTGTCCGCAGCCGAGGCGATCTCACCCTTTGGCTTAAGAGCCGCGCTAAGCGAATGCGCAGGCTTACCCTTGAAGAACTGATGAACGTCCTCGGGACCCAGGTTTACATCGACAAGAAGGACCTTGCCGTCATTGGTTTCCGAAAGCGAAGCAGCGAGCCCGGCGGCGAGGGTAGAAGCTCCCGCTGCGCCCGAAAAGCCGGTAATACCAACGACCTTCGGCTTATGCGTCAAATGATTGAGCTCAAAATAAAGACCGAGGCGATCCCGAATTGCGTCACAATACGGCCGGATAGGATGGCCGGTCTCCCAAGGTGCCAGCCTAGCGCGGTGCGGGGTGGTTGCGAGTGCTCCCGGATTCGCCGGTGAACCATTTCGAGGCGAGGCCCGACGTCCATTCAGGGCGCGGGAATACGGTATCGATAGCATAAGCGGAATGTGCAACTGCGTCTCCAGTTCGAGTGGCCGCCCAACGGTCTGGTTTAACACCAACCCTCTTAGCAACGCGAATGCCATACCAAGGGCTATCCCACCGCCGGCCAGTCCCAGGGCGATCTTATCGCGCGTTTTGGTCTCCAGTATGGGAGGGGAGGGCCGCTGGACCGCGCTAATGTTGGGCATTTTGGACGGATCCAAAGCCTCGTCGATCCGCGCCTTTTCGAGCGATGCCGCGAAGTATTTGTAATTCGCTTCGTCCATCTCCCGCTTCCGCTCCAGTTCTTTGATTTGCGGACTCAACTCAGAAAGCTGCTTGATTCGCTGTTGAATATCGCGAAGGCGGGACTTAAGCGCCTCCACCTTTGCTTGCGTGCCGGCAACCTGACCTTTTTCAGATTCGACACTTTTTTCAGATCGCGAGCTTTTCGATCTCCACTGCTTTGGCTTCTTCTCCCCCATCTGCTTAACAAGCGCTTGGTGCTCGGCCAACTCCGCCTCGGCGTCATTAAGCTGTTCCTTGGTTTTCGCCGCCTCGGCATTAAGGGCGTCTGAGCCGTCCTTTAGCGAGACAATCCCCGTCTTGTCCCTCAGCGCCTTCAGGGTATCCTCTGTTTGGTTTAAGCGTGCTCGAACCTGATCGGTTTGTTGGGTTACAAAATCGAAGGCGCCAGCGGAGCGGTGCACTTCAAGATGCTTGATGAAATAACGACTCAGCAGCTCCGGCAAAACGAGCGTAGCGATCTGCGGGTCGCGATTTTTGTAGGATACGAAAATGATGTTGCTGCCCTTGCTAGAAATTGCACTCAATCCCGAACTAACGACGCCCGCGGCTGCAGTTTCTGTTGCCCCCTCCCCGGCACGCGGCAGCAATCGTTTGGGACCGATCGCTTGGGCGACTTGCACCGCCAGATCCCAACTGGTCAGAATCGCGATTTCAGCGCCGATCACTTTGTCCACGTCATTGCTGGATGTGCCCGAGGGCTTCGCACCCTCGATCGGATCGACGGCGCTCCTTTCCAAAACATAGCGAACCAATAACTTGGCCTGGGACTCGTAGACAGGCGGATAAAGAAAATAAACCGCTGCCGCGGCGATGAGGCCCATCAGCGCGAGAAGTATTATTGACCACTTGCGCTTGAACAGAGCAAATAGGATGGCACTCAGGTTCATCCCGGAGTGTTGTTGTGTTTCACGTCGTATTTCAGTCATAGTTTATCCTTTAGTCGAGGTGCGGGTAGATCATTGAGCCCGCCAGCCGGTTGAGAACCAGTGGCAACCTGCCAAAGATCCTCTTATGGAAGCCAGAGTCACGGGGGGTGGGAGCTAAGCACTCCCGACCCGATGAATCAACTCGGAAGTAATCAATTGTTTCCTCCTCCGTGTCCCAGGAAAGCTTAAATCGTCGCAGACCATCGTTTCCGCACTCGGTCCGCCCGAAATGCAATTTTTCCGCGCCGTTGCGCGCTAGAAACTGAATGCCTTGCCACATGACGAGATTATTCGCGCGGAATTCCTGAAATCTTTTGTCAGAAGCGCCGTATTTATAAAGAGCGTTCTTCCCGAAGCGGAAGAAAATCGCGGCGGCGATTGGGCGCGATCCGCCGTATGCCAGGACAATGAAACCGAGACCGGGTTTGATGATATGCTCGTAGATGTTCAGGAAAAAGAACGCCGGTTGCGGGGGGAGGCCGTGACGCCGGCGCGTTTGAACGTGAAGCCGATAAAAATCGCGAATGGCGGGGCGATTGCGGACGACGACCGCGCTCACATCGCTGCGTTCCGCTTTGCGAATGGCCCGGCGGACTGAACTGGTGAAGCGAGTGCTCAACTCTTCGGCGCCGCTGCGCAAATCGAGTGTATGCCCGTAAAACTTCGTGGCTGAACTCGCGGCGAGTTGAAAGAATTTCCCCCCGCGTATTTCAAGGTGTTTCCAGCGGCGTTCTTGTGCGAAACGAACGAGCCGATCTCTTACCAACCCTTCCGCTTGCGGATCAAAGACGAGCGGTTCGCATGCATCGCTAAATGGAAGGCAGACGCCGCGGCGGCCGGTGAATAGACTGCGCACTTCCATCAGCGGAATTAGCGCCGCCAATCTGCGTCCGGTGGAAAACTGAAGATAGAAAGGCTGATGGTGATAAGTTTGCTGAAGCACCTTTGCCCAGGCACTGGTGTGGAAACAATTCGCATCACGATGCAAAGCAACAACAGCGTCCCAACCCGGATTGTGTAGAGGATCGAGAATCCGCATTTGCAGCGATTTGCTGCTTGTCCCCGGCTCGCCGAAAGAATAATCCGCCGAGACGGGCGCCTCTTTTCTCGTTCCTGATTCGGCTGGTTGAAACGTCTTCAAATTCTCACTGGATGAGCGCCTCCGGGCCAACGGTTTTACTGGCGCAGCGAGCGACATATTCGATTTGGTCTTCCGTTAATTTCAGGACGCTGGACATTACGCCCAAGCGTCACGTTTAACGCGATGAACTGGTGCGGGCCTGTTGCACCACTCATCCGAATGCTTCGACATGCACAACTTGTTTCGCTTTGACGGCCCTGAAAGTCGGCGCTGCCTCGCTCGATGCGGGAAATGTCACCGGTGCGCCGTTCATCTTCAGGGAAGTGGAAGCTGCTTCGAGGATCCTGACCATCTCCAGTCCCTGCCGGCCACCCGTTATCGGTTGCGAATTCGTTTCGATGCAATCGATAAAATGCTGGCAAGCCAGCTTTAGCGGTTCCTCCTGATGAATGTGCGGGATGTAGCTATCCCCATAATGGTACGAGTATTGAAATTCAGCGAACGTGTCGTAGTGCGGCGGCCGCTCTACTCGCACATCGTAGATGCGGATTTTTTCGCGCGTCCGCAAATCGTCATACACGATCATGCGCCGCGTGCCGACGATGGTCATTTCGCGAATTTTCCTCGGTTCGAGCCAACTGCTCTGGATGGTCGCGAAACGCTTGTGCGGGAAGGAGAGTGACATATTAGTCACGTCCTCTATTTGCGGCGTAATATGAGCGTTTCCCTGGCAGTTAATCGCAGTCGGAAATTCGCCGAGAATGTGAAGAATGATCGAAATATCGTGCGGTGCCAGATCCCAGGCGACATTGATATCCTTTTGGAATAGTCCCAGGTTGAGACGCCGACAATTAATGTAGCGGATGTCGCCCAGATCCCCGGCCTGAACAATTTCGGCAATCTTTTGCACTGGCGCCGAATAGAGAAAAGTGTGGTCGATCATCAAAACGAGTCCTTTACGCTCGGCGATGTCGATCAATTCCTCACACTGCTCGGAAGAAGACGCCATCGGCTTTTCGATGAATGTATGCTTGCCTGCGAGCAAGCTCGCCTTGGCGAATGAATAATGATCCTTTACCGGGGTGGCAATGACGACGGCGTCCAGCCCGCGGCCGTTTACAAATTGTTCGGGGTCGGTCATGCCTTCGACATCCGGATACAGCGTGCTGAGATGTTTTAAGCGCGCCACATTGACGTCGCAGACCGCTTTGAGCCGGCAGTCCGGAAGACTTTTGAAGTTGCGGATCAGAAGCGGTCCCCAATAACCGCATCCGAGCACGCCGACTGCGACTTGTTGTTTCATATTTTTCGAGCGAATTCTGTCAAGCTTCTAAAATCGTCGTCGTCGGTGGACGACGGCTTCTACCTTGCTGACCACGTTGTGCCGCCAATCGGGATTCGAAGAGTTGCCCGGCCATAACGGCACCGGTCTTGAGCATAATTTTCAGATCGAGCAGGATCGACATGTTCTTGAGATAGAACAGATCCATCGCGATCATCTGGTTGAACGTCGTTTTGTTTTTGCCGTTTACCTGCCAGTATCCGGTCAGGCCCGGCAGACCGTTTACGCGTTCCCGTTGCCACGGCTCATAATGAGCAAATTCATTTGGCGTGCAGGGCCGCGGCCCGACCAGACTCATCTCACCGCGAAGTACGTTGAAAATTTGAGGCAACTCATCCAGACCGCTTGCACGCAGAATTCTCCCGAAAGGGGCCAGCCGCGGGTCGCCGCAAGCATCCAGCTTCGTCATCGGACAATCGACCCGCATCAATTCTTCAAAATGGCGCTCGTGAACTTGTGTCTCCGCACTCAGCTTCATTGTTCGGAACTTCCAGATGAAAAAATGGCGTCCGCCAAAGCCGATCCGCTCATGGCGGTAGAAGATCGGACCAGGCGAGGCGATTCGCGTCACCAGCATGAGCAAAATCATCAGCG
>WNGE01010058.1_pt1 | contig 10523 bp, 7 predicted proteins | sample 5400651 | NCBI WGS metagenome assembly WNGE01 (sample SAMN13153370, study PRJNA577476) | soil metagenome | isolation source: 60 cm soil or saprolite under grassland replicate 2 | place: USA:California | collected 2016-06-15
AGAGCCGCTGGACGCGCTGGCGAAGGCGCTCAAAAAATGCGAGTTGCACAGCGGCCATTACTACTACCGTGAACTGCGCGAGTGCCCGTGGTGCGGGATCGAATCTCAAGCCCGCGTCCGGCTCTTCAATATCCTGCTCCCCGGAGACGATTCGCGGCGCGGACATTTCCGGCTCGACGAAATCTGGAAAGGGATCGAGAGCGTCAAATCTCCGGGCGCTCCGATGATTCGGTCGGATAAAAGATTGACACCCCTGGCGCCGTCGGCGGAAGTCGCAGACTTTGCGCGAGACATGCGCACCCGCTTCATTCTTGCGCTCAAATTTTCAGTTTTCGCCGGGGTGGCGATACCTATACTCGTAGGTTTCCCGCTCGCCTTCTTCCTGCTTATTTTGGCGGGATTGGCCGCTTGCACTATTGCCAAGGTTGAGCGGACTGCGACCATGCAGTTGTTCTTTCAACAGCGACAGCCGTCTCTCGGCGACCATTTACTGAAGAAAATCAAATCCCGCAGGCATCAGGCGGAAGAAGCGGCGCGACGGCTTCAGGAACAGTACGACCGCGAAGCGGGGAGCGAGCGATGGGGCGCCAAGCGGGATGAACTGCGGAATCAGAAAGAGACCTACGAAAACTTGGCGCAAATCAGACAGTTCAGGCTTCAACAGTTGGAAGCCGAAGCGAGAAGGACTCAACTCGTCGAATTCCTCGATCAGTTCGAGATCAATGACGCCGAGATCAAGGGCGTAGTGGCGCCCATAAAAGCGGCTCTGCTCTCGCACGGCGTTGAGACCGCCGCCGATGTGATTGAAGAAGTGAGCCAGATTCCGTCCGTCGGGCGCTCCCAAACGGAAAGGCTGCTCGAATGGCGGCGCAGTCTGGAACGGGGATTCGTCTTCGACCCCGCCAGAGGCGTTCCGCCCGAAGCCCGCGTCAAGACCGAAAGAGAGGTCGACGCGCTCCGATTCAGTTTGGAGAGCGAGCTGAGCGGCGGGGCGCATTACCTCAGTCGCGTGAAGCAGGAGATTGAAACCAGCAGACTGAAGCTGCAGCCTGCCTTGACGAAGGCCCGCCAGGAGGTTGCCCAGGCTGAGAAAGACCTGGAGGTCGCGGGCAAGCGCAATTCACCCGCGATGATCTTGACCGCGCTGATCATCGCGTTCTTCATCAGTTGGGCGACTCATGCGTTTCGCCAAGTCCAATACGATTACGGTACCCAGAACCTTCCTGGCAAGCCTCCTCTCGCCTATAGGTCAGACCATGACGCCTTAGCCGAGCAAAACCAACATGAGAGGTCGCCAGAGGCCTTGAAGTTTTACCGCGAAGGGTTGTATCTCTCACGGGCGAAGAAATTCGCGGGGGCCGCCTATTATTTTCAGAAGGCTGTTGAAATTGATTCGGATTTCTATGAAGCATATGAAGAACTCGGTTACGCCCTCTATCGCCTGGGAAGATACGAAGCGTCAATCAACGCTTCACGGCAGGCGACAATATCCCAAAGCTATTTTACGCCCTATTACAATATGGGGCTTGCTTATCTCGCTCAGAAGGACTGGGCCGCCGCGAATTACGCTTTTGAGAGAGCCATTACCCGTTGCAATAAGGGTTCCTGGAACGAAAATTATTCCAATGCCTATTACTATCGGGGACTCTCTCTGGCCTCGCTGGGCGCGGCTGAAACCTTTATTGCAACGTTGGAGGAAAATTTGGAAGTCAGCCCCACGAGCATCGGGCGTTTTGAGCTTGCGACTTTGTACTTGGGAAGCGGCAAAAATAAAGACGCAAGGGCGCAGTATAAGATACTGAAAGATATTGATCCGACATTGGCGGAGGAATTGTTAAAGCTGATAAAAAAACATAGCAAGCCGGCGTAATTGTCGAAGTGTGGTTGACGACGACCAAAACTGACGACCGCTAATTGAAGTTTCCGGCATAACCAGTTAACCGAGAACTTTCAGGAGTACCTGCTCATAACGTGGCATTAAATCTCGTCTGAGTGAGAGTCGGCGCCTCATGCAGACAGTTAACTGTTACGCCCCTCGGTCCACCTACCCTCGCAATTAACTGACTGACAGGCGTTTGCAAAAAAGGTTAAATCCAAGGCGTATGTGTAACAGTTAAGCGTATTGACAGATCCCAGCCTAATGCGTATATGTCTACCGTGTGTAAGAGTGGCGCCTTGCTCATCGATGGAACCGTGATACTCTTCACACTTGCGCATACAGCAGTTCAAATTAGAAACGCAATGCTTCGAAGAACTGTATTGTCCTTCCCTAAACAACATTCTTGAGCTTACACAGTCTTCGAGCAGTTAGACACCGGTAACAAAACATGACCAGGAGAAATAACTTTGCGTTCGCCGTACTCTCGGCGGCGGCCGCGATCTTATTGATTGCGCCGCAGAATGAGATGGCGGCGAGGGGCCATAAAGCGCCTTCGAAGGTCGCCGGTAATTCCGGGGCGGACGGCGCAGCTTTATACGACAGCCGGTGCGCGTTGTGCCACGGCAAAGACGGCGCAGGTTTACCCAATTGGAAGTCGAAAGGACAGCCCGACTTTACCCAGCCCGAGTGGCAAAAGGCGCACACGGACGAACAAATCACCGAATCGATAAAGAACGGAAAAGGCAAGTTCATGCCTGCCTTTAAAGGCAAACTTTCTGAAGAAGAGACTGGAGCCGTAGTCCAGCGCATTCGCGTGTTCAGCAAGAAAAAATAATCGCCGTAATGTCCATCTCATTAAACCAACAACATCACGCCTACAGGAGGAACACCGTGAGAATGATCGCCAGGTTACTGATGGCTTCCCTTATGGGAATTGCTATATTGATCACCTCCGCCAGCAGCAGTTCGGCTGACGGAACTATTCTGCGCGCGCGCGCCACGCTCAGTGGCGCCGCGGGCTCAGGCATTTCGGGAGAGGTCTTATTCTTTCAGGTAAGGCAAGGAGTCCCGGCTGAGGTGCTGATCCTCGCGCGAGTGGAAGGCCTAGCGCCGAACAGCGTGCATGGATTTCACCTTCACGAGAACGGTACTTGCTCTCCCGACTTCGCCGCCGCCGGAGGACACTACGATCCAGGTCCTTTCGGCATGTCGAATCCAGACGCCAACCATCCCTTTCATATGGGCGACATGCCCACCCTCAGGGCCGACGTCAATGGCGTCGCTTTATTCGAGCACGTGACTAGCCGCGTCACGGTAGCGCCCGGCCCTCTCAGTCTGTTTGATGCGAACGGCAGTTCCGTGATCGTCCATCTTAACCAGGATCAGGGAACGACCGGCGTGCCCGGAGGATCAGGCGGCCCACGGATCGCCTGTGGCGTCATCGAGCCGGTCCAATGATCGACGCTTGAGACGCCGCTCGTCCGTCGATCGGATAGTGGAAGACTCCGGATATCGTCCCCCCTCTCCACCGAGTCATATTTTCCTGTCCCACGCCTGGGAGCGCAGGCATCCTTGCCGGCGTGTCTCCGGAAAAGGGCGACTGACCTAAGCAAGCAGGCAAGGATGCCTGCGCTCCCAGGCGCAGGGCGGGGAAATTCCTTCCATTAACTAATCACCTTCCTATCTATCGCCCCTCACGGGCGAAGTGTATCCAAAATCGCCTGCTGGCCGATAAACGGCCACAGATGGGAGGAGCTTTACAATGCTTAAGACGAATAGAAAGAGAATAAGAACGCTTACTACACTATCACTTTTGATCGTCGGGGCGGCCGTGTGTGGCGGGCGCCGGTCAGTGTTTGCAATGCCGATGTTTGCGCGGAGGCTGGGGGTCCCCTGCTCGACCTGCCACACGTCGCCGCCCAGACTCAATGAAACTGGCTATGAGTTCCGCGCTGCGGGCTATCGGATGCCGGCGGAGATCGGAAAGGGCGGTGAAAAGAAACCACTCAATTTCTTCGATTATACCGGCGTGCGGCTCCAGGCGCGCTACGACGCGACCCGCGCCAGGACCGGGCCGGACGCTCCGCACAGCAATAATTTCAATCTGTTCGCGGCGGAGTTTTATACCCTTACGGGTCCTTGGGGAAAATACCTGTCGTCGAACTTTAAGGTTACCATCTTCCCCGAAAAGTCCTATGACACCGAAGACCATTTGAAGGTCGAGGGAAACCTCAAGGCGACGGTAGGCAACGAGAAGCGGTTCTTCGAAGTCCGCGCCGGCGTCCCTCATCCGATGGAGGGTTTCGGCGCGTCGGACTCTACGATCTCCGGCACGCGCCCATACCTGCAGGAGCAAGCGGCGAACTTCAACCAGACGACCTTCTTCACACCGTGGAATTTTCATCAAACCGGAATGACGTTCGGCTACTATCAAGGGCGGACGGCAGTCCGGGCGCTCCTGCTTTCTGGCGTAAGGCTCCACAACGACAAAGATGCGCTCGAACCTTTTGGTAGAAGGGAACCCTTCACAGATTCCTTGCCACTTTCCAAACATAGCGGAGTAGACTATCAGTTATTCGTTAATCGTATCCTTAATTTCGATGGCGGGGCCGTCACCTTCTATTATTACCACGGCAACATGAATATTCCGATACTAAACCCGGACGGGACATTTCAACCTGACAGGGCGTTCCGAAACGATTTCGACCGTGTCGCGTTCTACGCCAGCTACCCGGTCGCGAAACGGCTGACGCTGCTCGGAGGCGTTCAGCGCGGGCGGGACGACATTGCGACTGGAGGCAGATTTACCAGCCTCGGCGCGTACACCGAAGCCGCCGTGAGGGTAATAAACGATATCACGCACGCCGGAGTCAGAGTCGATTGGTTCGACCCGGCGCGAAATAAGAGTAGAAACGAAGTGTACGGGGTGGCGCCTTATATAAATCTGTGGGTGCGCGACCAGTTCAGGTTTGTAGTGGAATATCAGCGAAAAGAACGGAGACTGGCGCCATCGCCTAATAAGAAGGATAACCTCTTCCAAGTGCGCCTCATTTTCATCAAGTGACGGCGGTCTTTCAGGCGCATCGCGCCGGAAGCGGGTACGGTACGGGGAGCGTAAACGATTTGGCGCCTGTGCAGAGCGCGTGACATGAGGGCCTCAGGTCGCTCACGGTTCCGGCGTCACATCATCAATCATTATCGTTATCTTCAAAGTCAGGTGTCAGATCATCGCCTTGATGATTGATGACGTAATCGCATGCTCGATCAGCCTGTCTCAGAGTCCAAAGATATCGCCTGCTGCCGTGTGCGGCCCAGGGGGATATATCGCTCTCCCACACGCCCGCTTTGCGCATACCACGTGTCGCATATGCTTTGAAATCGTTGAGTGCTTTTGGGGATTTACAGTGTGCCGAGACCACAACGTGAACGTGATTAGTGCGAACATTGATCGCTCGCAACAGCCAACCTCTGTGCTCGCAAACTTCGCGGATGGCTTTATCAACAGCTTCACGCTGCGCGGCGCTGAGTTCAACAGGAGCTTGTTTGAGCCGCCGCCGCTCCTCTTCCTCTATCTTTTCCTCGCTTGAGAGAAATGGGGTGTCATAAACATTGTGATACCGATCAACCGATCCCCGCTCATCGCCGTGAAGCCAAGTTCCATAACATCGAAACGTGATCAGGTAGGCTTGTGGGATATGATCCTCGTGGAATTCACGGTGGCCCATTGTATTCCTTCTGTTTTATATGACCATAGTACGGTACGGGGAGCGTTAGCGACCTGAGCCTCGATCAAAAGGTCTCTCTATCAATGCTCAGGTCGCTGACGCTCCCCGTACCGTACCGCTGCCGTCCCGTATACGCATTTACAAACCGCCATCTGTCTCCCGGGACCCGCCTGCTGTCCGGAGCTCAGGTCGCTTACGCTCTCCGTATTGCGCCGTGTTCTCAAAAATCGAACTCCAATCCTAACCGCATCGTCCGCGGTTTGACCGTTCGTCGAGGCGTGAGGAAATCGCCCAGGCCCGTTGCGCCGAAATTAATGAACTCCGAGCCGAAGCTGAAGACTGTCGCGTTGAACGGGTTGAACGCCTCGACCTGAAGCTGGGCCCTGCTCCTCTCGCCGAATGCGAACTCGCGCGCCAGCCTCAGGTTGAGCGTGTAGGCGCTTGGTCCCCGCCCGGCGTTGCGCGGCAGATTGCCAGATGAGCCGATGGTCGGGAGCGAGAATGCGGCGGCTAGGCCTGGGTCGAGCGGTTCGCCCGGGCGACGCCAGACGATTCGGTTAAGGTCGCCGGTGAAGTTCGGCCTGTCGTTGTTCACGTCGTCGAGGTTTCGGTCGGCGCCGCCGACGCTGATGTTGAATGGAGACGATGAGCTGTAATTGAGCGTGCCGGAAAGATTCAGACGGCCAAACCAGGCAGGGAAGAGGTAATTGCCACTTATCGCCACGCGATGTCGCGCGTCTTGCAGACTCAAGGCGCGTTCACGCCGGAAATCTCCCACCACGAGCGGCGACGAGGTATTCACGACGCCGTCGTCGATCAACTTGCTCAGCGTGTAAGAGGCGCGCAGGAAGGCGCGCTCGGTAAGCCGCCGATGCGCTTCGAAACTCACGCCGTGATAGTAACTGTTCCCGCGCGATTGCAACTCTTCGACTTGAGTGACTGACGGGTCAGGGCGAAGGTTGCGTAGCGCGGCCAACGCTCCCGTGTGACCGATCGAGAGATTTGAGGTCGAGGGATTATCCAGGCCGATTACGACAATTCTTCTGCCGCCTTGGGTGATTGTCCGGCTCGGCGTCTGGCTCAGGTCGAAGCGCGCTACGTCAGGGGCGTTTTTGGACCTAACGATTGGACGCTCTCCAGTAGCGGGGTTGATGGAGTTGTCGAAATCGCGCGAGAGCAGGTACTCAGTGAAATTGTTGAAGTCTGCGGGGAGTCGCGGGGCGTTGGCGTTGATCTCGCGCCAGAGATGAAGCCCGCGATTGAAGACGTAGTTGACCTCGACCTTGAAGCCCCTGGCGACTTCGCGTTCAATGCCTAGCGACGCCTGGTAGCTCTCGGGGATGCGGAAGTCGTCGCCGATCCGCCGCAGGAAGCCCGATTCGCGCACGCCGAGTTCAGCGACCCGCGGATCGTCCGCGGCCAACACAGCCGGGAATCGCAATTCCGTCAGTAGCCGTCCAGCCGCCGGGTTGTTGGTGTCGATCTGCAGCGCGTTCGAGGTCAGAATGAAATCATCGAGCGTTCTCAGCAACGTGCGGTTGTAGAAGATTCCATAGCCCGCTCGCACGACCGTCTTGCCGGTTTTGAACGGGTCCCAGGCCAGCGACAGACGCGGGCCGAAGTTGTTTCGGTCCTCGATGACCGTCTCGTTTTCCCAGCGCAGTCCGAATGAGAGCGTCAGGTTCTGTTTCGGCTTCCATTCGTCCTGGACGAAGACGCCGGCGTAAGTGTTGCGCAGTTCGGAATCGGTGTTGAAGCGATGCTGATAGCGCGATGGTTGGTCGGCTAGAAAATCAGCCGCGGTGGCAAAATTGAACGTCCCGGTCGTATCTTCCAGATCGACGAAGCGCGAGCGGATGGTTTGCGCGTCAACGCCGATTCGCGCCGTGTGCGCGCCGCGCGCGTAATTCAACGTGTCTTGAATCTGGTAGCGATCCTCGCGGCGATCGACGCCGAAGAGCGTGCTCGCCCCCGCCGTCAGGTTTCCGGAGCGTGTGAGTGGGTTGGCGTTCGGATCGCCGGTTATGTCGCGCGGGTCGGCGATATTAATGATGACGACCGGGTTGTCGGCCGGGGGTACGAAGACTGGCGTGAGCCGCGAGAATTGGAAGCGCGCCGTGTTGACCGTCCGCGACGAGAGTATGAGATTGTCGGAGAAGGCGTAAGACTGGCTGTTGCGCCCGGAGCTGAGAAGCGTGTCGAGCGTGCGCCGCCCGCCCGGAAAGCCTCGTTCATCGCGGTTGCGCGCCAGCGTGAAGAGCGCGAACGCCTCGCTCTTTTCGCCGAGCCTGAAATCGACGCGCGATTGAAGTGTGTGCGCGACGCGGGGCGTCGTGACCGTCTCATCAAATAGCCCGACCGGCGCTCCGCCGTTGACGATCGTAGTCTGGCCGTTTCTGTTGCGCCTGGCGCCGCCCAGATCGGCGCCGTTCGGCTTCGGCAATGGGAACGCCGGGTTGGCCTCAACGGGCGTGAGCGCGGCGATCTCCGCGCGGTCATAAACGTTGTCGTACTCGTAAGCTCCGAAGAGAAAAACCTTGTTCTTGATCAGCGGGCCGCCGACGCTCGCGCCCGGATTGTGATTCTGAAACGGGATGCGGAAGCCGCGAGTCGGGTCGGCGTTACGCCTGTAAGAATTGGCGTTGAGGCTTTCGTCGCGGAAGTAGTAGAAAGCTTGCCCATGAAACTCATTCGAGCCGCCGCGCAGACGCAGGTTGACGCGACCGCCGGAAGCCCTTCCGTATTCGGCCGCGAACTGATTGGTGATGACCTGGACCTCTTCGACGGCGTGTGCCGAAAGGTTGATCCTTTCGCGCGCGCCGCGGTCGTCGTTGTTGTCCAGGCCTTCGATGGTGATGTTGTTGGAAAACGGCGCGCCGCCGGTCAGCGAAAAAACTCCGGCCTCTTCGGGCGTCGAGCTGAAGTCGTCTTGCGCGTCGCCCTCGGCCAGATCGCGTACGCTCAGCGCTGGCTGCGCGACGCCGGGCAGCGTGAAGATCAAGTCGAGCGGGTTGCGCGACTCTGTCGGCAGTTTGTCGATCTGTTCTTTCGTCACCGTGCCGCCGACCACCGTTCGCGCGGTGTCGACGAGCATCGGGTTCGCCGCCGCGTCGATCGTTATTTGCGCCTCGACGGCGGCGGGGCTGAGTTTGATATCGCGGCGGATAGTCGCGCCGGCGACGGCGCTGATCTTTTCGTGGCGCGCGGTCTGAAACCCGGCGGCCTCGGCGCGCAGCTCGTAATCGCCAGGCGACAGAGTGGTGAATCGGTATCGACCTTCCCCGTTGGTCCTGGTCGAACGTTCGGCTCCGACGCCCGTCCGCCGGACGAAGACGCGGGCATCGGCGACCGCGTTGCCGTTCGGATCGACAACGACGCCTTCGAAATTGACGTGATCCAGATCGTCAACTGATTTGATCGGACCGGCTGAAACATACGACGAAGCGCACAGCGCGCACACGACAAGTGTGAGAGGAATCATAGTTCACCTCCTGAGGAAGAACTAGCTGTTAGTGGGAAGCTAGTTTTTGCTGTCGGTGTTTGCTGCGTGGTAGTAGCTGCGGCGCGAATGATAGGCGCAGGCTCAGGAGAAGGCAAGAGTTTTTTTTGCGAAGATGTGGTTTCAGGAAAAAAAGCAAGCGCGTCGGCTGATTTTCTCCTTTGCTGTGTAGGGAGGCCGGTACAGTATCGCGCGCGAGCGGCTGCGCGGCAGTCCCCTAGGTCAGCCGCTTTACGCGCGCGGTACTGTACCGGCCTCACAGGCAGGTACAACCATTAAAAGACAGAGGGGAAGGTCGCAATCAACCTGCCCCTCTGAGGTAAAAAGTGAGTACGAAAAGGAATGGGCAGGTTGCCGATCAATCCGCGGTAAGCCAAACTGTTGATTACGGCGGTTTGCAAATGCGTGTACCGTACCGGAGATCGCGCCACTTTCCCATGCACACAATCGCAAACCGATCTAACCAGTGAGATTGAATTCACTGGCAAATCGATAGTAAAAGCCGGGGAAGCAAAATGGACTCGAATGATCTACCTGGAAGAGATGATATTTTCTGGCCGCGAGCGACCGCCTGGCTGGCTGGCGAATTTGCGTCGTCGTCGTCCGGCGGCCTGGCGGTCATCGGCGCGCCGTTGCGATTGGGTTCGATCACGCCGGGCCGCTGCGACCTCACCCCGGCCGCCGTCCGCTCGATCCTGCGCAAGTTCAGTTGCTATGACATCGAAACGGACGTTGATCTGCGGCGGCTTGCCACGGCGCCGACGCGGTCGTCGTGATCGGCGGCGACAACGCCGTAACTCGCCCCGGCGTTCACGGCGTCGCGGATTCGCCACCCAATTCTCTTGAAAACTGCGGCCTGATCACGCTCGACGCCCATTTCGATCTGCGCGATCTGTCGAAGGGATTGACGAACGGGAATCCAGTGCGGGCGCTGCTGGCCGACGGGTTGCCCGGCCAACACATCTTCCAGATGGGCATTCAGCCCTTCGCCAACTCGCAAGCCTACGCCCAGGTGGCCAACGACGCCGGGATCACCGTCGTTACGATGAGCCAGATTCGAGCGCACGGCGTCGAGCGCTTGTTGACCGAATCGCTCGACGACCTGTCGGAGCGCGTCGAACACATCTACGTCGATCTGGACATCGACTCGCTCGACCGGGTCTTCGCGCCCGCGACCCCGGGGTCGCGCCCTGGCGGATTGACGCCCTACGAATTGCGCCGCGTGGCCTGGCTGTGCGGGGCGCACCCGCTGGTCCGCGCGATTGATCTGGTCGAAGTCGACCCGACGCAGGATGTGGCCGACGCGACAGTGATGGCGACGGCTTCGTGCTTGCTTTCTTTCGCTTCCGGGTTGTTGGCGAGGAGCTAATGGACAAATCATATGCCATCATCGGGGCTTCCCAGCTTGTCACTCTGGCCG
>WNGE01022578.1_pt1 | contig 10523 bp, 7 predicted proteins | sample 5400651 | NCBI WGS metagenome assembly WNGE01 (sample SAMN13153370, study PRJNA577476) | soil metagenome | isolation source: 60 cm soil or saprolite under grassland replicate 2 | place: USA:California | collected 2016-06-15
CAGTCGTCCTCATTGGCCGGCAGGGTGACCGGCACTGGGCCCGACTCCCAGCGGCGCACGATGGCATCCTCGCCGAGATCGTCCGGTCGCGGCGGGGTGCCGCTCCACTCGCCGACGGTCACCGTGTTGCCCTGGACGTGGCCGATGCTGCCCAGGAAGCCCGGCTCGCCCCGCAGCACCCGCGCGGAGTCGGTGACCTCCACCCAGCCCTTGTCGAACGACAGCCGGTCGTCGCGGCCGGTCGAGTCAAGGGTGAGGTCGTTATCCTCCAGCTTCAGCAGCCGGGCCGTCACCGAGCCGTTCTCCCGGGACCAGACGAACGTGGCGGTGCCGGCGGCGCCGGGCGCGCCGGGGCCGCCGGGGTCGCGGATCTCCACCCGGTACAGCTGGTTGTCCAGCCGCCGGAAGCCGGTGCCGGTGGGGGCGTCGCACGGGCTGGTCACCTCGCCGGAGGACTCGGCGCGGGCCCGCAGCTGCCCGGACCCGATCTCCGATGGCAGCGGCTTGCTCGCTTGCCGCAGTCGCACCTGCCAGACCGTGCGGGCCCGGGTTGCGGTGTCCGGCCCGCCGAGCGCCACCTCGCGCAGCGCCGGCCGCTCGGCCGCCGTGACGAGCTCATGCCAGACGTCCAGGAACGCGGTGTAGGTGCCGTCGGCGTCCGGCAGCCCAACGCCGGGCAGGTCGGGCTGGGCGCCGAGCGGGACGAGATCCTCGTTCTCGCAGAGGATCCCCTGCACGTAGTAGTGGCCCGGCGAGATCCGCAGGTCATCCCCCGCGACCGGGCCGGCGGGCGGCCGCCCGTCGGGCCCGACGATCGCCATGCCGGAGGCGTGCTCCGGCGCACCGCTGGCGCCGATGGTGTCCTCAGCGACGAGCCGGTCCAGGTGCGCCTGGAGCAGCACCTGCTCGTTCCAGTCCGCGTCGAGCTGGACCCGGCCCTGCTGCTGCAGCACACCCCGGTAGTGGTTGCGTGCGCGGAACGTCTGCCGGGTGAAGTCGCCCTTCATCGTGCACACCTCACGTCGCGAAGAAGACCCCGGCCTCGAGCCCGAAGCGCAGGTACGCCGCGAGCTGCGAGGCCAGGTTGGCCAGTCGCAGGGACTGCTGGAGGAAGTGGTAGGCGCCCATCTCGCCCTCGTCATCGGCGCCGGTGGTGATCTCGGGTGGGCAGCCGGTGGCGAGCTGCCCGAACCCCGGGTCGGCCGGGCGGTCCGACGTGAAGCGCGGGGCCACCGTGCCCGCGGCCGCCGGGTCTACCGGCTGGCAGCGGTACCGGCGCGGGGTGCGCGAACCTGGTGCCAGGTAGCTGAACCGCACGCACCCGTCCTGCACCTCCCGGACGTCGGCCGGGCCGCAGAACAGCGAGTTCCCGGCGGTCAGGATCCGCGCTACGGCGGGGCCGAGGAACGTGCAGCCCTGGACGTCCACGCGGGCGTCCGCGGCGGTCAGGCTGTCCGCCTTGTCATACAGCAGCGTGTCCGCCAGGCTCAGCGACGGCACGCCGGGCAGGCTGAGGCCGGCCAGGACGCTGCGGCGTACCCGGGCCACCAGGTGCGTGTTCTCCGCCACCGTGACCCGGCCCGCGGTCAGCGTGCTGTCGGCCAGCACCAGGCCGCCCAGGTCGCCGGGCAGGACGCACACCTCGCCCTCGACCGACAGCCCGTCCAGGACGAATGCGCTGCCGCCGCCTGTTCCGGTGACCCGGATCCCGCCGGCCAGGTGCGGCCTGAGCCCCCGGGCGGACAGCGGCAGCAGGTCGAGCCCCGGGCCCGGTGCCCCCGGGTCCGGCGCCGGCCAGTTCGCGGCGGTCAGGACCAGCCGGTCTCCGGCCGGGATCGCCACTTCCAGATCCTCGGTGTAGGTGGCGCTGTCCGTCACCATGATCACTCCGACCTGGCCGGGGGTCAGGTCTGGCCGGGTCTCCCATAGCCGGAGCGCGTCGCCCAGGGTGGAGACGGTGCGGCCCGGCACGAGCGGGCCGTCGCGGGCGACCCGGACCGCCCAGTCGATGACCGGTGCCGGGTCGGTGAGGTCCAGGGCCGCCGCCAGGGTGGCCCGGCGGTCGTGCGGGCCGGCGCCGACGTCGCCGGGGTAGCCGTAGGAGTAATCGACCTGGACACGGTGCGGCGCCAGTTTCGGCGACAGCGTGATCCGGCCCAGCACCGGGTCCACCGCCACGTTCCCCGGCGCGGTCCCGCTGCCGTCGTCCGGCGGGTCCCAGCCGCTCAGGTCGCGGCAGACCAGGCGGGTGGCCGGGACCTGTTCGCCGTCGAGCCGGATCCGCAGCGCCGGATCGGGTTCCGCGAGAAACACGAGCTGCTGCGGCGGGGTCAGCTCCCGGATCAGCGCCCGGCGGCGCAGCGGCGCCGGGACATCCACCTCCTCGGCCAGGTGGGTGACGTCGTCCGGCTCGGTCCGGGCCCGGTGAAACAGCGGCACGTCGCGGCCCGCCGGGTCGAACGTCCAGCCGGGGCCGGTGTGCCGGGCGTCCCCGGCCGCCACCGGGTACGCTGCCAGCCGCCACAGGTGGATCCCGACGTCCGGCAGGTTGTACCGGCCGCGGCCGATGTCGATGTGCCGCACCTCGCCGCTCCGGGCGGTCTCGTCGAACGGCGTGCCGACCAGGGCCAGCCCGTCGGCGTCGCGCAGGTCGGCAGTCCGGGAGGCGCCGGGCCGCACGTGGTCCAGGTGCTGGGTCATGCCGAGCAGCCGGTAGTACTCGACCACCCGGGCTGGCCACCCGGTGACGGCCCGGGCCACCTGCTCGATCACGCCGGGCGTGCCCTTGCGGCGCCGGTAGCGGATCGTGTTCGCCACCAGCGCGCGCAGCCCGGAGGCCCCGGGCACCGGGCGCAGGCCCTGCACGCCGAGCAGGTCGCCGAGATACGGCAGCACCCACTCCGCGCAGGTCTCGACGAACCAGTCGTCGTAGAGCCCGTCGACGTCGTCGCGGAGCTGCGCCAGCTCCGCCTCGGCCACCTCGAGCAGCGCCCGGAGCGGCAGGCCGCGCTCGGCGTCCCGGATCCGGTGGATGACCGGGAGCAGGTCGTACACCGGCCGCTCGCCGCCGGCGTCCGCGCTCACGGGGCCCACTCCCCGACGTCGGGCATGCCCAGGGCGAGCATCAGCAGGCCCGCCGGCTGGACCCGGTCCGGGTCGCCCGGTGCCGGATCCCGCTGCGCCTCGGGGGCCGTCAGCGGGTCCACGATCGCCGGGTCGCCCTGCTTCGGCGGCGGGTCCGCGAGCCGCAGCTCGGTCAGCCGGGCCGCCACCACGCCATCCACCGCCTGGGTGGCGGCGATGATCTCCGCGGCCGTCACCGGCTGCCCGAACGACCGGCGGTCGGCCGACCAGCCCGTCGCCAGCGCCTGCCGCACGGCCGCCTTCACGTCGGCGAACATCCGGGCCGGGTCGGCCAGGATCTGGATGCCGAGCCGGAACGGGACCGGCGTGAAGCTGTCAGCGCGGACCGCGGCCGCGCGGTCCCGGACCGTATCCAGCGAGCCGAGCAGGTCGTCGATGGTCGGCTTCCGCGGCACCGTGGTGCCGCCGGGGCCGGCCACGGTAATGAACACGGTGGGCACGGCGCCGCCCGGCAGCGGCACCGCCTGGGCCTTCGCGATCCCGCCGAACCCCCGCGCGTAGTCCTCGTAGTCGGACAGCGACACCACCCGGTCCAGGGTGAGCACGGTGAGCGGCGCGTTGGTCCGGGCGTCGGCCAGGCTCTCCGGTGCGGCAGCGCCTTTGGCCGATACCGGGTTGTCCACCGTGGCCACCCCCAGCGGGCGCTGCGGCAGCAGGGTCAGCGCGTGCGCGTCCACGAGGCCGTCCGGGCCGATCCCGCTGCGGTAGCGGGCATGCACGTTCTCCTGCCCGGTCGGAAGCCGGGCGCCGAGCACCCCGTCACCGAAGATCACCGTCGAGGTGGCGTCGTCGGCGATCCGGACCACGTACACCCGGTCGTGCGGGCTGGCCGGGTACAGCGACGGCATCTCTGTCCACAGCACGCCGTCCACCCGGATCTCGAGCGAGTCCACCACCCCGGATGGCCGCTTTGCCGCGAGGTGGGTCAGGTTCGGCTTGCGCAGCGTGAACCGCTGGTTAGCCGCGGTGCCATCGCCGCTGCCGAGAACCTCGTCCGCGATCGTCTCGCCGTGCGTGGCGAGCACGGCGTTCCCCGCGATCCGGACCGACTCGATATCCAGGGCGGGCGACAGCGGATCCACCAGCATGATCTGGGTATCCCTGACCGTGTCGACCCGGGCCGCCTGGACCTCGGGGCGGTCGGCCGCGGTGCCGGTGATCAGCACCGGCTGCCCGGGAGCCAGCGGCGCGGGCGCGGCCAGCGTCAGCTCCCGGCCGGAGACGGTGGCGCCGATCGGCTTCCCGGCTAGGTGCAGCTGCCGGGTGACGGCGTGCACGGCGACCTTCCGGCGGTCGAACCCGTTCAGGCCGTCCCGGCTGTTGAGCGTGACGTGGCTGGTCTTGGCGCTGATCGCGAACTCCGTGCGGGCCGACGGGACCGCGCCAAGCACCCGGTACAGCTTCCCCGCGGCACCGGGCTGGCGGAGCACGAGGAGCGAGTCTTTGACAACCTCGGGGTACACGTTGTCCAGATCGATCGCGCTCTCTCCGGCTGGCAGGTCCGGATCCGGCAGCGCGAAGCCCGGCCACTGCAGGCCGTTCGGGTCTGGGTTGCTGCCGGGGTGGGCCTTCTTGTAGGCTCTGGCGTACTGCCGCCGGAAGTCGGCCGGCATTGCTGGCCAGTCCGGCGCGTTGTAGCCGAAGATCGCCGCGCGCAGGCCGAACGCATAGACCTCGGGGTGTTTGAAGCTCTTGGCGAGCCCCTGGTCCAGGGTCACCAACGTTGCCGGTGGCGCATCCGGCGCACCGGCCGGCTGCGGCTCGGCCGAGAGCACTGTCCGGAAGTCCCATTCGCCCGGCACGCCGGGCGGCTCGGTGTGCTCCGCGATCAGGATCGGGTCGCCGGGATGCAGCCCGGTTGTCACGTCGGCCAGGTACAGCGTGGTCAGCCCCTTGTGGAGGTCCTGCTCGGTGCGGGTGCGCAGCGCGATCTCGTTCAGCGCGGCGGCGGCGGTGAACTCCTGCGCGGTCTCGAAGGGCTGCGGCAGCTTCCCCTGCGCGGGCACGCTGAGCACCCGGGTGCCTTGCGGCACCAGCGCACTGGTAGGCGCCGCTGGACCCGGCGCGGGGGCGGCCGCCGCGGGCACCTGGATCCGGAAATCCAGGTAGGTCGCGGCGGCGGCGCCCGGGCGCAGCTCGTAGCCGATCTCCCGGGCCAGCTCCAGTACCGAGCGGCGCTCGGTGGCGGTCCGCAGGAACCCCTCGTTGGCGATCCGATCCTGGTAGAAGGTGACGATGTCGGCCACCGTGGCCCACGCGTCGAGCAACGCCACCGCGGGGTCATCGCTCGCGGCCGGGTCCAGGTTCGGCAGCCGGCTGCCGATGGCGGCGAGCATCCGGCGGAGCACCGTGCCGTGAGTCCCGCTCCGGTAGGCGATCGCCGGCAGCCCCGGCGGGTTGCTGATGCCCGGCTCCGCCGGGGTGATCCCGCAGCAGCCGCAGGCGTCTGGGCCCTGCCACACCGTCACAGCCCTCCGCTCATGTCGAAGCCGATCCGGCCGGCCGCCGGGTCGGTTGCCTCGCTGTCGCACCGGGCGACCTCGAGCCGATCCATCGCGATCAGTCCCGCGGAGAGCTCGCCGGCGGCCCCCTGGCCAAGCCGCTGGAACTCGACGACGGCCACCGAGGCGACCCCGGCGACCGCCATGGCGGCCGCGACGACGGCGCTGAGGTACACCGGCGCGGCGAACGTGGCTTTCACCGTGCCGCGGAAGTACCCGGGGGCGACGGACACCGCCAGGCCGATGGCCAGGGGCACGTAGACCGGGGCCTGCACGGTGATGTCGCTGCCCGCCATCCGGTACCGCTCCAGCTCGGCGGCCAGCTCGGACCGGAAGCCGGCGTCCACGCCCGTGCCTCCGAGCCGGTCGACGGTGACGAACTCGGTGTACCAGGACCCGGTCCAGCGCCGGGTTCCCACCGCGCGCTGGACCCGCGGGTCGCGCAGCGTCATGGCGGCGTAGTCGTCGTCGGTTACCGCCCGTTCCTGCACCCGGAACGCCTGCGGCGCGAACTGCCGTACCTGTTCGACGGACTCGGGCTCCGCGCCGCCGGTGGCGGGCAACGGGTTCCGCACGGTCACGCCGGGCAGGGCCACGTCGGGCACGGTCAGCACGTCCCGGCCGGCGTTGCCCGCGACGCCGCCACCGATCCGGTACGAGGCCCTGAACTCCTGCCCGGCCGCGGGCCGGCGGCCCGAGACATCGTCGCCGAACCGCAGGTGCACGGTCCCGTCGTCGTCCGGCTCGGCGACGAAGTCCGGCGCGAACCGGTCGCTGGCCAGCAGGTCCCGCCGCAGGATCCAGTCGTCCCTCCCGTCAGTGAGGTGGACCACGTCCGCGAGCGCGTCCCGCGGGTCGACGGACACCGCCGCGGCCGCCGCCGCCCGGGCCGCGGCATCGGAGTAGGGAACCGCGTAGGCCAGGCCACGGTGGCCAAGGGCGGGTGCGTACCGGCCCTGCACCGGAACCACGGCGGGCACCACGGGCTCATCCTCGATCAGCCTGCCGTGCCCGGCGAGCACCACGTTGCCGCGGGCCACGGCCGCGCCGACGTCGCCCCGGCAACGGCCGAGCGGGAACCGCCAGGCACACAGCGCGAACGGCAGCCGGTCGCCGTCGTGCCAGGTCACCTCCACGACGTGAGTACCGGTGAGCGGGTCGCAGCCGTCCACCGGGTCCGCTGCCAGGCGCACCGGCCAGCGGTGCGTCACGTCGGGCGGCTCGTCCAGGCCGGCGCCGCGCACCTCCTCCAGGACGAGCACGTCGCCCTGCCCGAGTTGCAGCCCGGCGGCGGTGCCGACCAGCGTGGCGGAGGTCGCGCCGCGCGGCAGGCAGCACCGCTGCTGGCCCCAGGTGTAGATGTCGATCTCGTTCCGCGCGGCGAGCGGGGTGACCGGGTGCAGCGTGTGGAAGACGACGGCGCCGTCGGCGGAACTGACCTGCCAGCCGGCCGGGATCATGTCCGGTACCGGCTCCCCGGCCGGCGGGCAGGCCGCGCGGCGGGCGAACGCCGCGGAGACATCCTCGGTCACCTCCAGCACCAGCCAGGTCCGCGCGGCCGCACCCTGGTGCATCGGGTAGTCCAGCAGCCGGGCGTGCCGGGCCACCGACACCCGCCGCCGCGCCGTGCCCAGGTACGCCTCCGCGGACACCGCGTCCTGTGCGGCCGCAAGTAGGTCACCGAGGTAGGCGAAGATCTCCACCAGGGTGACGCCGGTGTCCGCGGCGTTCCGGTCGGTCCAGGCGGGGGCCACCGTGGACAGCCGGTCGAGGAGCAGCTGGCGCAGCCCGGCGTAGTCCCGGCTGAGATAGTCGATCACCGGTTCGGCGACCCGGACCGGCGGGCAGGCCGGGGCTGACGGGCAGTCCAGGTCGGTGTCGCAGCCCACGCCGAAGCTGAACCAGGCCTCGGCCAGGCACGGGTCGAACCCGGCGGCATCCGGGTCCACGATCACCAGCCGGTACCCGGACAGGTCGCCGAAGGTGGCCGTCCGGACCACGAGCAGCGAGGGGTCGGGGTCGTCGCCGGCGAACTGCCTGACGTCATCTGCGCTGGCCAGCCCGGCGTAGGCCAGCTCGGCGAGCTGCGGGGCGGGGGCCGCCCAGGTCACCTCGACGGGCCGGTTCGGCGGCTGTGCGGCGGGCAGCACCTGGACCCCGCCGCCGCGCAGGTCGCTGGGCAGTGCGCGCAGGCAGCGCACCAGCAGAGTGCGGTAGCCGGGGATGCCGGCGTGGCCTGTGTCCACCTCGACGTCGTCGATGCCGTTCAGCTGGCCGCTGGCCAGCACGTCCTGCCGGCGCCCATCGGCGTCGTCGCAGGCGTACGCGGCCAGCGGGCCCATGCCGTCACACCGGCCTGGCGAAGACGGCGGTGCGGGCGTCGGCGGAGGTCCGCGGCCGGTACCGGACCGCGACCACGAGCGTCGAGTCCCGGCTGTCCACCTGCACGGCCTGCACCTCGACCACATCGGCCAGCCACTGCTGCAGCGCCGACTGCACCAGGAACTGGGTGGCTGCGGCCACTTCGGCGCTGCTGGGCTCGAAGACCAGGCGCAGGATGCCGCTGCCGAACGTCGGCCGGTTCACCCGCTCGCCAGGTGCGGTGAAGAGCACCTGCTCGACCAGGTCGCGCACATGGTCGTCGTCGTCGGTGCCGGCGGACCGGCCGCCGCCGCCGACGTGGAACGGATAGTCGAGGTGCATCGCTCAGGTCCCCTGCACGCGCGGCTGAGTGGCCACCGGGTTCAGCGGCGTCCCGGTCGGCACGCAGGTCGCCGTGCTGTCGGTGAGCAGCGCGGGCGAGCCCTCGATCAGCACCCGGGTCGCCCCCACGATCCACTGCGCGGTGACGCAGGGGCCGCCGGCGTTCGTCGGCAGCGTGCAGCCGCTGACGGTGTAGGGGACCGGCAGCATCACGGCGGCCTGGCCGCCGAGCTGCACCCGGGTGCTGGGCGTGGTGGGACGGGCCTGGCCGGCGTGCGCGCAGATCACGGTGGCCTGGTCGTGCAGCAGCAGTCCGCTCATCAGGTCACCTTCAGCGCGCCGTCGTTGACCGACACGGACGCCGGGTCCAGCTTCACGCTGGAGCTGCCGGTGCTGATCTCGATCCCGTCCGAGGTGAGCGAGAGCTTCATCGGGACGCTGACCGCGGGGGACGACACCTCAAGGGTGACGCCGCCGGCACCGGACTGATCGTTGACGGTGAGGGTCAGCCCATCGGTCTTCAGCATCTTGGTGCTGGCCACGGCGGGCTGCGCCGGGACCTGCCCGGTGCTCCAGAAGCAGCCGGCCCATACCGGATAGTCCGGGTCGCCGCCCTCGAACTCGACCCAGACGTCCGCGCCCTCCGGCGGCACCGCGAACAGCCCGACTCCCGGCCCGGCGTACGGGGTGCACGGCAGCGCCCAGGCCATCTGGCCCTCGCCGAGGACGTCCGGGCAGGTCACCTGGATCCGGCCGAGCTCCTTCGGGTCGGAGTTGGTGGCGACCTTGCCCCGGTATTTGCCGTAGTGCTTACCCCGGTCGCCGCAGTGATGCTCGGTCACGGCCTGCCTCCGTCTGCGCTCACCGGCGCTGCGACCGCCCGGCGGCGCCGTCTGGCTCGCTCACCGCGCCCGCTCATGGCCGCACCGCCGGGATGGTGGAGCCGCTGCCGTCCCGGGTCAGGGTGAAGGTCTGGGTGTACTCGCCGCGCCGGATCCGGTGGCTCACCCGCTGCACGTACCAGAGCCCGTCGTGCTCGAAGCCGGCCCCGCGCAGCCCGACCAGGCCGCGGGCCGTGAGCAGGTCGCCGTAGCGCAGCGCGTCCAGCGTCCCGGTCGCGGTCACCGAGTCCGTCGACGCGTCGGCGGCGCCCTGGGCCCGCGCCAGCGCCTGGGTGGCGGTCAGGCCGCTGCCGCAGATCAGCGTAGTCCGGGTCGATGGCAGGGCGAGCCAGTCCGGCCGAGCGGAGAGCGGAATCCGCAGGCTGTCGGCACTCTGCACCGTAACGGCCTGGTTGCTGACCGGATCCTGGACGATGCCGCGCAGCTTGGTGGGAGCCAGCCCGTTGGAGCGGAACGAGATCTGCTCCACGTTCGTGTCGGCGCCCATGTCCACGGTGAGCGCCGGCTGCGGGGGACCGGTCCGCACCGGTGGCCCCCAGTAGACGGTGTTCGTCATCGGTGCCGGGCCGGGGATCACATAGCAGACGAAGCCGAACCGGCCCGCCATTGCGTTCAGGTAGCCCAGATCGGTGCCGCGCTGCACCGGGACCCTCTCGATCGGGGTCGGCGGGTCGATCAGCGGGGGCGGCGTCACCTGCGGGATCAGGCCGAATGTGGGGTAGGACGCGATCAGCAGGGTGGCGATCACGTCTTCGGACTGCGCCGGGTGCTCGGCATTCTTCTCCTCCAGGTTCATCATCACGCTGACGTCCTCACCGGTGACGGTGAGCGTGCCGGCGCCCGGGGTGTTGCCCGGTATCAGCTCCACGTGGGTGATCACGCCGTCCATCAGCACCTTCGGCGGGCCAGCGAAGGCGACCAGCAGCAGCACCCGGCTGAACGGCCGCAGCATCGGCTGGCTGAGCAGCGGATAGTCGATCAGATCCGCGGAGCCGGAGCGCCCGGCGGAGAAGGCGATCTGGAAGCCGGACCGGCCGCTGTCGGATGTGGTCACCTCCACGTGGTCCAGCGCGTCCAGCAGCACCGGCGGCGCCGGGACCGGCACGGTCGGGCCGATCAGCAAGGTGAGCCTCGTGCTCAGCAGCGCCACCACGTCAGCCTCACGCCTGCGGGAACGGGATCCGGATGGACTCCCCGATCCGGTCGTCCGAGAAGAGGTCCTCGGGATGGATCACCGGGTTGGCGTCGCAGATCCGCCAGAACTGGGTCGGGT
>WNGE01018141.1_pt1 | contig 10522 bp, 9 predicted proteins | sample 5400651 | NCBI WGS metagenome assembly WNGE01 (sample SAMN13153370, study PRJNA577476) | soil metagenome | isolation source: 60 cm soil or saprolite under grassland replicate 2 | place: USA:California | collected 2016-06-15
GCGGGCCCGTCGCGTCGCCGGTCATGCCGACGAGTCCGACCTGCGTGCCCGCCGCCACGCTGACCCCCGCGTTCACCCCGGGATCGAGGGACGAGAGATGGCAGTACGTCCAGCTCTGGCCGTCCGAGGTGCGGAGCGTGAGGCCGATTCCGCAGCGCGGGTCAGGGTAGTGCCAGGACCGCAGGACGACCGCGTCGGAGAGCGCGTAGACAGGTGAGCCCATGGGCGCGGCGATGTCCGCGGCCGGATAGTCGTGGTGGTGGTGCGAGACCGAGACGACCGACGGGCCGCCGCCGACCGGGAAGACGTAGTTGCCCGCGTAGGACGGAGCGCCGAGCATCGTGCCCGCGGCCGGAGAGAACGAGGACGCCAGCGAACGGTCGCGGGCGGAGTCGAGCCCCCGCTGCGCCGAGACGACCGCGGCGCGCGCCTTGGCTGCCTGTGCCTGTGCCTCGGAGCGGACGACTCCCGCCTGAGCCGCCAGCCGGTCGAACTCGAGCCGGTCGGAGAGCACCCGGGCCGCGCCGGCGCGCCGCTTCAGCGACCGCTCGTGCAGCCAAAGCTTTCGGACCTGGCGCTGCACGGCTACGAGCTTCCGGTTCGCGTGCACCACCGCAGTGCGCGCCGAGTCGAGCGAAACCTGGAGCCGGTCGAGAGTGAAGGTCGTCTGGACGCCGCCGGAGCCGAAGAGCCGTGCGAGCTGGAGCACCTCGTCGACGTACCACTGAGCGTGGTTGTAGGAGAAAATCGAGCGCGCGACGTCGCTCTGGCCGCCGGACGCAGCGAGATATCGCGCCGCGGCCGTGACCGCGTCCTCGGCGTTCCAGGGGTCGGCGATGCCGTCGCCGTTTGCGTCGGTGCCCCAGCGTTCCCAGGTCGACGGCATGAACTGCATCCAGCCCAGCGCGCCCGCGGAGCTCGGGCCCATGTTGCGGCCGAAGTTCGACTCCACCTTGTTGATCGCGGCGAGCACCTGCCAGCGGATCCCGTAGGCCGTGCCGGCGCGCTGCCAGAGCGAGAGCAGCTCCGGATAGCTCAGCCGCTGGACGACGCCGGGCGGGGAGAGCCAGTTGGCCGGCACCGAGATCGAGCCCGGCGCATTCGGAATCGACGCGCTCGGAAGCGCCACTGGGCCTCCGGCCGGCGCCGTGGGCACGACGCGGAAGACATCGGCTCCCGCCGAGCCCGCCAGCGCGAGCGCCAGCCCGAACGCCGCAGCAATTCTTCTCATGGTTCCTGCGATCCGACGATCCGCAGCCCGGGCAGCTCTTCCTCGGCGTCCGGCCCGGTTTCGGCGAGCGCCGCCTCCGAGAGCGGCCGGTCGTGCTCGATTCCTGCCTTCTGCCGCTTGAGCGCCTGCTCGAGCGCGACCAGGAAGTCGTGCCTGTTCGTCGCCGCGTTGGCAGCGATCTCGCGGTCGATCTCGCCCCCGAGGACGAGCTCGATCAACGCGTCGGTGAAGGTCTGCATGTCGAAGAACTCGCCCTCGGCGATCGCGTCCGGGACCTCCTCGACCTTCTGGTCGCGGATCAGGTCGGCGATGCGGGAATTCGTCACCATCACCTCGACCGCCGCGACGCGCCCGCCCTGGATGCGCGGCAGAAGCCGCTGGCTGACCACCCCGCGCAGGACCCCGGCGAGGATCGAGCGGATCTGCTCCTGCTTGACGGCCGGGAAGAACTCGATCAGCCGGTTGATCGTCTCGGCAGCGTCGATCGTGTGCATCGTCGACATGACGAGATGGCCCGACTCGGCCGCCTTGAGCGCAGTCTCGGCGGTCTCGGCGTCGCGCAGCTCGCCGACGAGGATCACGTCCGGGTCCTGCCGCAGCACGCGGCGCACCGCGGCGAGGAACGACTCGGTGTCGAGGCCGACCTCGCGCTGGTTGACGATGCAGCCCTGGTCGAGGTGCAGGATCTCGATCGGGTCCTCGATCGTGACGATGTGCAGGCGGCGCGTGCGGTTGATGTGGTCGAGCATCGCTGCGAGCGTCGTCGTCTTGCCGGAGCCGGTCGCGCCCGTGACGAGCACGAGCCCGCGGTGCTCTTCGGCGAGCCGGCCGACGCCCTTGGGCAGGCGCAGGTCCTCGAAGCTCGGGACGTGCTTCGGGATCACGCGGAAGGCAAACGAGATCGAGCCGCGCTGGCGGAAGCCGTTGACGCGGAACCGGGGCAGGTCGTTCGAGGCGTAGGCGATGTCGAGCTCACCGGTCTCGTGGAAGGCCTGCAGCTTGGCCGGCGTGAGGTCCGTGACGACGCCGAGCGCCGCCTCGAGATCGAGCTCGGTCAGCGGCGGATGGTCCGGAAGCACGCCGAGCTCGCCGTCCCGCCGCAACACCGGCGGCTGGGCGACCTTGAGGTGGATATCGCTCGCGCCAAGCTCAACAGCGCGGGCCAAGACCGCATTCAGGTCCACGATGGTGCTGATCGGCATGCGCAGGCCACCGCTTGAGCGGGCAGAATCGGTTTCTATGCGTCGTCCGGCCCTCTTTACCCTTGGAGTGCTGCTCGTCTTCGTCGCGCTGGGCCTGGCCGATCGCCACGTCGACCTGGCCGGGCAGCTCGGCCTCGGCTTTGCGACGTGGGCGGTGCTGCTGGCCGCGCTCTGGCCGCTCCCGCTCGAGCGGCGCCTCCAGACGCTGCTCGTCGTCGGCGTCGCGACCTGCATGGAGGTCGTCGGCTCGATCCTCTGGGGCGTCTACACCTACCGGCTCCACAACCTGCCGCTGTTCGTGCCGCCCGGGCACGGCCTCGTCTACCTCGCCGGGATCAGCCTCAGCGAGACCGCATTCGTCCGGGCGCGCCCGCGGACGTTCGTGCGGGCCGTCGCGGTCTGCGCCGCGGCGTGGGGCCTCCTCGGCCTGACAGCGCTGCCGCGTTTCGATCTCGGCGGGGCGATCGGCGTGTCCGTCTTCCTCTTCTTCCTCTGGAAGGGCCGCGCCCCCGCGATCTACGGCGGCGTCTTCTTCGTGGTGCTCTTCCTGGAGCTCTGGGGCACGGCGGTCGGTCTCTGGCAGTGGCACGCGGTGACGCCCGGGCTCGGGCTGCCGATGGGCAATCCGCCGAGCGGCGCGATGAGCGGCTACGTGCTGTTCGACATCGTCGCGATCGCGGTCACTGCGTGGCTGCTGCGTGTTCGGCGCGGCGGGCCGCGTGCGCGAGCGCGCGCAAGGCTTGCAGCGGAACCCGCATCGTCCCGCTGACCGAGCGCGGGTCGGGCAGTTCGTCGCGCAGCAGCCGCTCGGCAAGGCGCCAGGCCGGCGGTGTTCGCGCGATCGTGAAGGCCAGGCGCGGGAAGCGGTCGAAGGCCTGCTTCGCCGACCAGGACGCCGACATCATCGGCGCCAGCTCCAGCTCGAGCCGCTCGCCGTACGGCTCGAGATCCGCCCGGCGACCGCCAAGGAGGTCGAGAACAGCCTCGGCGGCGAGGCGTGAGCTGAAAAGCGCCTCGTAAATGCCGTCGCCGGAGAGCGGGTCGACGAGACCGGCAGCATCCCCGACGAGCAGCGCGCGTCCCCGCACGAGCGGGTCGCCCGTCCTCCGCATCGGCAGGCGGAAGCCGCGCACCGACTCGAGGCTGCCGTACGGGAGCCCATAGCCGGCGCACGCCCGCTTGAGGTGCTGCCGCAGGCGGGGGCCCTCCGACCTCCACCCGCCGACCCCGACGTTGACGTGGTCGCCCTTCGGGAAGACCCACGCGTAGCCGCCCGGAACGGTGCCGAGCTCGACCACTGCACGCCCTCGCCAGCGGTCCTCGCGCGCGTGAACATAGGAGATCGAGCGCGACTCCGTGCCGCCGCTCGCCGAAGCCGAGCACCTTCGCGGTGAGCCCGTTGACGCCGTCCGCGCCGATCACGACCTGCGCCTGGGCGGCGGTCACGTCGAAGCGAACGGTCGCCTCGCGCTCCCCGAGCTCCAGCGCCGTTGCGCGGAGCCCGTCCCGGAAGTCCGCTCCCGCGGCCGCGGCCGCTTCGGCGAGGTGCGCGTCGAGCCGCCGCCTCTGGGTCATCAGGACGAGCGGCCTCTCCCCTCCCCGCTCGAACCGCGTTCCGTAGCGGAACCCGAGCTCGAAGCGGTCGACGACCTCCTCGACGACGGGGTCGACCGGGACGGGAAGCTGCTTCACAGCGCGTTCGGTCAGGCCGCCGCCACATGGCTTGTCCCGCGGGAAACGCTCGCGGTCGAGCAGGAGCACCCGCGCGCCCGCGCGCGAGAGTCGCAAAGCCGCCGTCGAGCCGGCCGGCCCGGCCCCGACGACGATCGCGTCGAAGCGCTCCACCCAGCAAGCGTACGGAAGAACAAGCCCACCTCGCACGTCCTGAAAGCAACCCCGACCGGCTCTTGAAGCGTGAACAACGCCTGAGTAGAGTCGAACCCGGACCCCGAGAGGAGAGGGCAAATGACCGAGATGCTTGACGTCGGCAACGTCGACGCGTTCGCAGAAAGACTGCACGGAAGCGTTACCCGCCCGGGCGATCCCGACTACGACGAGGTTCGGGCTCTCTACAACGCCATGATCGACAAGCGCCCGGCGCTGATCGCTCGCTGCGCCGACCGGGACGACGTCGTCGCCGCGGTCAGCTTCGGCCGCGAGCAAGGGCTCGACATCGCGATCCGCTGCGGCGGCCACAACGGTCCGGGCCTGGGCAGCGTGGACGACGGGCTCGTGATCGACCTGTCCGGCCTCAAGACGATCACCGTCGACCCGGATGCGAGAACTGCCACGATCGGGGGTGGCTGCCTGCTCGGAGACGTCGATGCGGCGACGCACGAGCACGGCCTCGCAACTCCGGGAGGGATCATCTCGACGACCGGCGCGGGCGGGCTGATCCCCGGCGGCGGGATCGGCCACCTGACGCGGAAGTGCGGGCTCTCGATCGACAACATCCTCGGCGCGGAGGTCGTCCTCGCGGACGGCAGCGTCGTAACGGCCGACGAGAGCAACAACGAGGACCTCTACTGGGCGATCCGCGGCGGCGGCGGCAACTTCGGCGTCATCACGGAGCTGAAGATGCGACTGCACTCGATCTCCACGGTGGTCGCGGGCCCGATGTTCTGGGAGCTCAACAAGGCCGCCGACATCCTCAAGTGGTACCGGGAGTTCATCCTCAACGCGCCGGAGGATCTGAACGGGTTCTTCGCGTTCGCGAGCGTTCCGCCCGCGCCACCGTTCCCAGAGGAGCTGCACCTGCAGAAGGTCGCGGCCGTCGTCTGGTGCTGGACGGGCCCGGAAGAGGGCGCGGCCGACGCACTGGCCGAGGCACGGTCACAGCCCGGCCTGCTGATGGACGGCGTCCAGCCGATGCCGCTGCCGGCGCTGCAGAGCGCGTTCGACGAGCTCTATCCGGCCGGTGACCAGTGGTACTGGCGCGCGGACTTCGTCGAGTCGATCCCAGACGACGCGGTCGAGAAGCATGCCGAGTTCGCAGCCAAGATGCCGACCTGGAAGTGCACGATGCACATGTACCCCATCGACGGAGCGGCACACCGCGCGGGCCCGACCGACACGGCCTGGGCGTACCGCAACGCCAACTGGGGCTCGGTCTTCGCCGGGGTCGATAGCGATCCGGCGAACGTCGACGCGATCAGCGCGTGGTCGAAGGAGTACCACGAGGCGCTGCATCCGTTCTCTGCAGGCGGCGCGTACGTGAACATGATGATGGAGGAGGGCCAGGACCGGGTCGAGGCCGCATACGGCGAGAACTACGCACGGCTCGCCGAGGTCAAGGCCAAGTACGACCCCGGCAATCTCTTCCACGTGAACCAGAACATCAAGCCGGCCGCATGAAAGGAGCGTCGTGCCGAGGTATCTAGTCGTTCGCCGCTTCGATGTCGCCGAGGACGAGATGCCCGAGGTCGGCAAACGCTCTCGCAAGACGATCGAGGAGGGGTATCCCGAGATCATTTGGGAGCACAGCCACGTCGTCGTCAAGGGCGACGGCACGGTGATGACGTACTGCGTCTACGACGCGCCTAGCGAGGAGATCGTCCGGCGGCACTCGGACGACCTCGGTAGACACACGCTGGACGAGGTTCTGGAGATCGCCGGCGACGTCACGCCGGCGGACTTCCCTCCGTAAGCCTCAGGTCTCGCGCAGGAGCTGCCGCGCGTCCGGGATGTGGACCGCGGCAGCTCTTGCAAGCGCGAGCCGGCGGCGCAGGTCCGCGAGCTCCGCGCTTCTGTCTTCGGGAACCAGCTCGAGCGCTTCCTTGTAGAGAATCGCGGCCTGGTCCTTGGCCCAGCCGCGCTCGGCCTGCTCGCCGGCCCGGATGAAATAGCCGAGAGCGCGCTGCGGGTCACCCGCGTCCCGCCAGTGGCGGGCGAGCGCCGTGGCAATCTCACCGAGCTCCGATGTCCTGTCCTCGAAGAACTCGGCCACGCGGGCGTGGCGCGCGCGGCGGTCGGCCCGGGGCAGGAGCTCGTACGCGACGTCCCTGATCAGCACGTGCTTGAAGGCGAACTGCTGCTCGCCTTCGATCGCGGAGGTCGTGTCGCGGACGATCAGGTCCCGCCGCTCGAGCGCTCCCAGCAGCTCGGAGAGCCCGTCGCTGCCGTCGACCATCCGCTCGAGCGCTCCGCGCCAGAAAGTCTTGCCGACGACAGCCGCGTCGAGCAGGAGCGCACGTTCCTCGGCGGGAAGGGCGTCGAGCCTTGCCGCGAGGATTCCCCTGATGGTTGTGGGGAGCGCGCCGGCCGCTGACGACTCGGCCATCGTGGCGGCGAGCTGCTCGATGAAGAGCGGATTCCCGCCGGCGGTATCCGCCAGTCTCGTGGCCGCCTCGTGCAGCCGGCCTAGCCTTAGCTGCGCGAGCTCCTCCGCATCGGCCGTGCTCAGCGGCGAGAGCGGCAGCGCCGTATAGGCGGGGAGCCCGCCTCCCCAGGCCGGCCGCAAGTCGAGGAGCTCGGGCCGGGCGAGCGTGAGGATCAGAACCGGTAGATCGCGCAGCCGCGCCGCCAGCAACTCGACGAGATCGAGCAGGCTCCGGTCGGCCCAGTGGATGTCCTCGAGCACGAGGGTGGTCGGCTGCTCGCGCGCGACCGATTCGATGAAGACCCGCACGGAGAAGAAGAGCTCTTCGCGGTCGTCCACGGAGCCCTCCGGGTCGAGGCCGAGCAGGATCGCGAGGTGCCGCGTGACGCTCTCGTCCAGCACGCGCTCACCGAGCTTCCGCAGCCCGACCTCCGGCGGGTCGCTCTCGAAGATCCCGCAGAGCTGCTTGACCTGCGTCGCGAACGCGAAGTAGGCGCTGCTCTCGCGGTACGGCAGCGAGCGGCCGTGGACGGTCCGGCCGCCGAGCTCTTGGACAATCCCGTCGAACTCCTGAGCGAGGCGCGTCTTCCCGATCCCGGCCGGACCGAGCACGGTGACGAGGTACGGCACCGACTCGGCCGCGACACGCTCCCAGATCCCACGCAGCACCTCGAGCTCTCGACCGCGGCCGACGAGGTCGCCGGACTGCCGTCGTTCGCCCGCCGCGTGCAGCGGCCGAACGGCGAGCCAAGCCTCGACCGGCTCCGCCTTGCCCTTGGCTTCGACCGGCGCAGCCGACTCGTACTCGATCGCGTCGCGCGTCGTCCGATAGGTCTCTCGCCCGACGATGACGCCGTCGACCGGCGCCGCCGACTGCAGCCGCGAGGCCGTGTTGACGACATCGCCCGCGACCATCGCCTCGCCGAGCTCCGGTCGCGCGCCGAGCGAGACCAGGGCCTCGCCGGTGTTCACCGCGATCCGGACCTGCACGTCGAGCTCACCGAGCTCCCGCACGCCGTCTCGCACCGCGAGCGCCGCACGCACGGCGCGCTCGGCGTCGTCGCCGTAGGCCGTCGGCGCTCCGAAGACCGCGACGATCGCGTCGCCGATGAACTTCTCGACCACGCCGCCGAACGACTCGAACTCGCGCCTGACGAAGTCGTGGTAAGGCGTCAGGAAGGCGCGTACGTCCTCGGGGTCGAGCTGCTCCGAGCGCGAGGTGAAGCCGACCAGGTCTACGAAGACGACCGAGACGATCCGCCGCTCGTCCCTGCCGGCGGGCGCCGCGGCGGCGAGCTGCTGGCCGCACGCGAGGCAGAACTTCGCGCCTTCCGGGTTCTCCTGCCCGCAGTTCGAGCACTGCACCATCCGCTAAGCGTAGAAGCCAGGAACACCCGGCTACAATTGCCGTCCTTCCCGGGGGTGTGCCCGAGTGGCCAAAGGGAACGGGCTGTAAACCCGTCGGCTCAGCCTACGGAGGTTCGAATCCTCCCGCCCCCACTCACGGTGGGACACTTCCATCGTGGAAGTTCCCGAAATCGAGTACACGCGGAGCGGCGACGTCGCGATCGCGTACCAGACGTTCGGCGACGGGCAGCGCGATCTCGTCTTCGTCCCGATGTTCAGCAACCTCGTGTTCCCGTGGGCTAACTCCGACTGGCGCGGGATGTACGACCGTTTCGCCTCGTTTTCCCGCCTGATCATGTTCGACAAGCGGGGAACCGGCCTCTCGGACCGTCCGCGCGAGCTCGGTCCGCTCGAGACGAGGATGGACGACATCCGTGCCGTTCTCGACGCCGTGGGGGCCGATCGAGCGACGCTCGTCGGCATGGGCGAGGGCGGGCACACCTGCGCGCTCTTCGCCGCGACCTACCCGGAACGTACGGAGGCACTCGCCCTCTTCAATACGCCCGCCCGGGTGGTGAGCGCGGAGGATTACCCGTATGGGATCCCCGAGGACGAGTGGCGGGCGCAGCTGCGCACCATCCGGGAACGATGGGGAGCGCGCGATCTGTTCGAGGCTCAGGCGAGATCGATCGATCCCGATGCCGACGACGAGTTCGTCGACTGGTACGTGACCTGCCAGCGGTTCTGCGCGAGCCCGGCCGCAGCATTGACGTTCTATCGCGTGTACGGCGAGACCGACCTGCGCGAGATGCTGCCGACCATTCGCGTTCCGACGCTCGTCCTCTACCGCCACGCGGAGCGCGGCCAGATGCTCGATCTCGCACGGCGGATCAAGGACGCGCGTGCGCTCGAGATCGAGGGCGGGGGCTTCGCCGCGTTCGAAGCCCTAACGCGAGAGGTCGAGGCCTTCCTCTCGGGCCGGGAGACCGAGCCCGTGCCCGACACTGTCCTGGCAACGGTCATGTTCACCGACATCGTCGGGTCGACAGAGCGGGCTGCGGCGCTCGGCGACCGAGCGTGGCGAGACCTCTTGCAGGATCACCACATCGTCGTGCGGCGCGAGTTGGCGCGCTTTCGCGGCGAGGAGCTCGACACTGCGGGCGACGGCTTCTTCGCGGTCTTTGACGGTCCGGCACGCGCGATCTCCTGCGCCCGTGCAATCGTCGGCGCTGTCGGCGAGATCGGCCTCGATGTCCGCGCCGGCGTTCACACAGGCGAGTGCGAGCTCCAGGACGGAAAGGTCGCCGGGATCGCCGTCAACATCGGAGCTCGTGTCGCCGCCGCCGCCGACGCCGGGGAGGTGCTCGTGTCTGGGACGGTCAAAGACCTCGTCGCAGGATCCGGGATCGGGTTCGAAGAGCGGGGAGTGCACAAGCTCAAGGGCGTCCCCGGAGAGTGGAGGCTCTACACGGCCGGGCCTGCCGTTGTAGCCGCGCCGCTCGGGGCGTTATCGTCTGAGAGGCCGTGAAGAGCCGCCTCGGATTCCGCGAGCTGGTCGCCCGTGGAGCAGATGTCGTCAAGGGTGACGTCCACTGGTCCGACGAGCACCGCGTCTATCTCAAGGCGAAGCTGAAGTGCCAGAGCTGCGGGCACCAGGACCCGATCCGCGGCGCCGTCCAGTACCAGCTTCCCGACGGCACCGCGCTCTCGGCCGGCCAACACATGGGCCTGCTGCCGAAGGAGGCGATCGCCCAGTGCCGCTCCTGCAGCGCGCGCTGGCCGGTCTTCAAAGGCGGCAGCACCGCGGCGATCGGGGCCGGAAGCGGGGCGGTCGAGACCATCGAGACGGACCGCTCCCTCGTGCCGCATCGCACCGACCCTCTCGAGCTCGACAACCTCGACGGCACGTCGCCGCTGAAGCACACGGTCACGATCAGCCAGGAGTGGGCGCAGACCGTCCAGCTCGACGACGAGAAGTCGAAGGTCGAGGGCGGGACGACCAGCGCCGACCTGCCGGGAGTCGGAACCTTCGGCCGCAAGGCGGAGGCCGCGGTGAAGTCGACCTACTCGATCACCGAGGGCACGAAGAAGGCGCTCACGCGCGAGTTCAGCTTCGAAGTCCCGCCCGGCACGAAGCGCGTGGTCTCGTTCAACTACGCGCAGGTGTGGCAGCACGAAGTCGCGCGGCTGCGAGGCGCCGACGGCGCGGTCGCGGAGATCCCGTTCAAGGTCGCCGTCGACATGACGGTCAACGTCGCCCAGCACGACACGACCGCGTAAGCCCGGGCAGAGAGCGGCTACGATGACCGCCGCGCCCTCTTAGCTCAGTTGGTAGAGCACCTCCATGGTAAGGAGGGGGTCGACGGTTCGAGTCCGTCAGAGGGCTTCTTCTTTCCTCCTGCTTAGCTGGTCTTTCCGTTGTCC
>WNGE01012507.1_pt1 | contig 10521 bp, 14 predicted proteins | sample 5400651 | NCBI WGS metagenome assembly WNGE01 (sample SAMN13153370, study PRJNA577476) | soil metagenome | isolation source: 60 cm soil or saprolite under grassland replicate 2 | place: USA:California | collected 2016-06-15
GCGCCCGAGAGGTCGCCGCCGCCGCCGTCGCTGACGCCGCTCATGCCGCCGTCCCCGGAGCTCGGGGTCGTCATCGTTGTCGTCGCCGGCGTGGTGGTCGTCGTGCCCCGGTCCGGGCCCGAGCTGCTGCCGCCACCGTCGCTCGTCGTCGTCATCTCCGCGGTGGTCGTGGCGGCTGCCGGGACGGTCGTAGCGTCCCCGTCGGAGCCCGAGGTGCCGCCGCCGCCGCCGTCGGTGCTCCGCCGGTCGTCGAGCCCGGCACCGCCGTCGCGACCGGAGCGCATCTGCTCGCGCTCGTGTGCGACCGTCACGGTCGGGGCGGTGGCGGCGAGGGCCGGCATCCTGAGCGGCGCCGGCGTCAGGCGCGGCACATGGCGCACACGGTGCTTGACGGGCGGCGCCGCGGCGGTCGCGCGTTGCGTGCTCTCGACCGCGCTCGGCACGCCCACGGCGAGCGTTGCGGTGGCCACCACGGCCCCGAGCTTGGCCGCGGCGGGAGCCGCTCCACCGGCCAGGCCCGCTGCGAGGCCGCGGAGCCACTCGAACGACGAGACGGGCAGAAGCGCGAGCATCGCTCCACGCGTTCCCAATTCGCGCCGGCAGGCGGGACAAGAGCGGACATGCGCCTTCAAGGCACGCCGCTCCTGGCCGTCGAGCGGCCCCGCCGCTAACCGACGCACCGACGCGCAGCCGAGCCGCTCGCCGAACACCAGCTGCTCCGTGCTCGACCTGCCGCGCCGCGAGGCCCAGCTCAGCTGCCGTCTCGTCGATCCGCAGGCCGTGCAGCTCCCGCAGCACGAAGACCTGCCGCTGCCGTTCCGGCAGCAGGGCGACCGCCTCCAGCAGCGCGCCGACCGCGCCATCCTGCTCCGGCGCCGGCCGCTCCGGCAGCGTCGCGGTCGGCAGCTCGCGCCGCCGCTTGACGGAGTCGATCGCCGCGTTGTGGGCGATCCGATAGAGCCACGGCCGCACCTGGTCCGGAACCCGGCCTCGCGCAGCGCCTGGTACGCCCGCATGAGCGTCGCCTGCGCGACGTCGTCGCCGGCCACAGCGTCACCCAGCAGGTGCGCTCCGTACGCGGCGAGGCGATGGACGTAGCGGCGATAGAGCTCGTCGAATGCGGCCGAGCCGTTCGTCGGAGAGACGGCGAAGGAGGAGCGGGCTCACGTCCTGTCTACCGCGCCTGAGCTTCAGACGGATTCGGGTCAGTGGTCGCCGCCGCCGTCTCCGCCGCCGTCACCGCCATTGTCTCCGTTGCCGTCCTCGTCGGCCTGCTCCGCATTCTCGTCGCCGGAGAGCTTCGTCAGGAGCAGCGTTCCGTCGGACTGCTGGGCGAAGGTCGCCAGCACCTCGTCGCCGACCCTGAACCCGCTCAGGTCGAAGCCGGCCGGGACGTTGATCACGAGCACGAGATGCTCCGAGCCGACCGTGATCGTGCTCGTGCCGATCGCGAGCAGGTGACCTTCGAGCGTGCCGCCGGGTGCCATCGCCGAGACGACGGCGACGTCCTCGGCCTCGAGCTCGTCGTTGTCGTTCTCGACCGCCGCCTCGACCTCGACCTCCGCGCCGGGCTTGGCAGCAGTCTCGCTCCGAGCGGCGAGCTGCACGATGGCGCCGCCCGCTGAGACCTTCATCGACCTCGCGGACTTGGCGAGCAGAAGCGCGCGGAAGCGGACGGTGCGAGCGCGGCCGAGGACGCGGATCCTCGACGCGGCCAGCGTGCCGTTGCGAAGGGTCCTGGCATGCAGCGCCACGCGGTCGCCGACGTGCAAACGAGCGGCGGCCGCGCTGTGCGCAAGGACGACGTGGCTCGAGGTTCTCGCCACGGCGACCAGGTGCGCGCCGCGCTCGACCTTGATGACGACGCCGCCCGCGAGCGCGGCCGAGGGAGCGGCGAGCACGGCGGCGACGACGAAGAGGAACAGCAGGCGTTTCATGAGATCTCCTTGGGTCGCTTGCCCATGAGACGACTCGAGTGGCGCGACCTTGCATGGACTGTTATATTGATGATTGTCGATATGAGAACCTTGCCCGTCAGCGCCGAGCCGATCGCGTGCTGCGCGCCCCTCTCGGCCCCGGCACTGTCCGCTGACGAGGCCGACGCCACGGCAAAGCTGTTCAGCGCACTCGGGGTGGGCGTTCTTCTCCCTCAAGCGCGACGCCGTCGAGAAGCTCGCCGTCGTCGCCGACCTGAAAGGAGCGTGTTGTTGATGACGACCACGACGATCGGTGGCGCGGACGAGCTGCGCGAGGCCGTGCGGCAGCGGTACGCCGAGGCGGCAAAGGCAGCGGAGCGCCGCGGCTGCGGCGACGACGGATCCTGCTGCGGAGGCGACGAAGCGTCGTTCGGCGAGGCGCTGTACACAGCGGAGCAGCGGGGAGACCTGCCGGAGGCGGCCGTGCTGGCGTCGCTCGGCTGCGGCAACCCAACCGCGGTCGCGAAGCTGCGCGAGGGCGAGACCGTGCTCGACCTGGGCTCGGGCGGCGGGATCGACGTGATCCTGTCGGCGAAGCGCGTCGGGCCCGCGGGCCGCGCCTACGGGCTCGACATGACCGACGAGATGCTTGCCCTGGCCGAGCGCAACGCGCAGAAGGCCGGAGTCGCGAACGCGATCTTCCTCAAGGGCGTGATCGAGGACCTGCCGCTCCCGGCCGCGAGCGTCGATGTCGTGATCTCGAACTGCGTCATCAACCTCTCGACCGACAAGGCTGCGGTGCTCGGCGAGATCGGGCGCGTCGTCAAGCCCGGCGGGCGGATCGGGATCAGCGACGTCGTCGCCGAGGATCGCCTGGCACCCGCCGAGCGGGCCGCACGCGGCAGCTTCGTCGGCTGCGTCGCGGGCGCGCTCTCGAAGAGCGAGTACGAGGCGGGCCTCGAGGCGGCAGGATTCACGGGCGTGAGCGTCGAGTTCACCCACGAGGTCGCCGACGGCATGCACGGCGCGATCGTCAAGGCGGTGCGTGCTTGAAGGTCTTGTTCGTGTGTGTCGGGAACCAGGGCCGCTCGGTGCTGGCCGAGCGGCTCTTCCTGCAGGCTGCGGGCGACCGCCACGCGGCGCGCTCCGCCGGCAGCAGGCCCGGGACGCAGACCCATCCCGAAGTCCTCGAGGCGCTGCAAGAGCTCGGCATCGACGCCGCCGATCACGTCCCGCGCAAGCTGGACGACGAAGCGGTCGAATGGGCGGACGTGGTCGTCGCGACGTGCGACGACTCCTGCCCCGTCGTTCCCGGCAAGCGCTACATCAGTTGGCAGCTGCCGGACCCGATGGGCCGGCCGCTCGCCGAGGTGCGCGAGATCCGCGACGACATCCGCGACCGGGTCAGCGCACTGGCAGACGAGCTCTGACGCCCGAGCCGAGCGTCGCGAGCAGGACGCCGCCGGCCGCGGTGAGCACGATCGTGCCGCCGGGCGGCAGGTTGCCGTAGTACGAGATCGTCAAGCCGGCCAGCACCGACGCCAGGCCGAGCACCACGCCGATCCCCATCGTCGAGCGCAGGCTCCAGGCGACACGCTGAGCCGCGATCACGGGCAGCACCATCAGAGCCGCGATCAGGAGGATCCCGACGACGCGCATCGCGATCCCGACCGTGATCGCGCCGAGCATCGAGATCAGCCCGTTGATGGCTGCGACCGGGAGGCCGTTCACGCGCGCGCCCTCTTCGTCGAGCACGACCGCGATCAGCGTCCGCATCAGCACCGCGACGACGAGCAGCGCGCCCAAGCCGAGGATCGCGATCAGCAGCAGGTCGCGCCGGGTGACCGTGAGGATCGAGCCGAAGAGGTAGGCGAAGAGGTTCACGTTCAGTGCTCCGGCCGCGGAGATCAGCACGACTCCGCCGGCGATCCCGGTGTAGAAAACGACGGCGAGCGCCTGGTCGCCTGCCGCGCGACGCTGGGCGCGCAGCCACTCGATCGCGGCGGCGCCGACGACCGCGGCGGCGAGCGCGGTCCAGACGGGCGACGTGCCGAGCAGGTAGCCGAAGGCGACGCCGGCGAACGCGACGTGGCCGATGCCGTCGCCGATCAGGCTGAGCTCCCGCTGCACGAGGAAGAAGCCGACGACGGGCGCAAGCACCCCGACGATCGCGCCGGCCGCGAATGCGAGCCGCATGAACTCGAGATCAAGCATGGACGTGAGAGGGGTCGTGCCAGAGCCGCGGGAGTGCGGTCGGCGAGCCGTCGAAGACGATGCGCTCGCGCACGAGCAGCAGCCGCCCGACCGCGTGCTCGACGGCGCCGAACTCGTGCGAGACGTAGAGGATCGTCACCCCGAGCTGACGATGCAGCTCGTCGAGCAGGCCGGCCAGAGCCTCCTGGGCGTCGACATCGACCCCGGTCGTGGGCTCGTCGAGGACGAGCAGCTCGGGCCCGCAGGCGAGCGCCTTGGCGATGAACGCGCGCTGCTGCTGCCCGCCCGAGAGCAGCGTCAGCGGCCGGCGCTCGAGCTCGGTGAGCCCCACCCGCGCGATCGCCTCGTCAACCGCGGCATGGTCGGCCTGCCGCAACCGGCCGAACGGCCGGAGCGCGGCGCGCCCGGCCGTGACGACCTCGCGCACGGTCGCGGGCGCTTGCACGCCGAGCCGGCTCCGCTGCGCGAGATAGCCGATGAGCGTGCGGTTCGAGACGTGCGTGGCGGGCTGGCCGAAGAGCAGCGCACGACCGCGGCTCGGGCGCTCGAGCCCGAGGATCAGCCGGAGCAGTGTCGTCTTGCCGCCGCCGTTCGGCCCCGCGATCGCGACGAACTCGCCCTGCGCAATTTGCAGCGAGACGTCCGCGAGCACACGCTGTCCGGGCGCGTACGCGAAGTCGACGCCTGCGAGCTCGATCATCACCGGCAACCGAGCGTCTCCCGAAGCTGCGCGAGGTTCTGCCGCATGATCGTGAAGTAGTCGGCCCCCTGCTTCTGCTCCGCCGGCGTCACGCCCTCGATCGGATCGAGCAGTGCCGTGTGCGCACCCGCCTCGCGCGCGACCGTGTCGGCGAGCTTCGGCGAGACGAGCTTCTCGAAGAAGACGTCGCGGCTGTGCAGCCGGCGAACGAGAGCGGCGAGCCGCTTGAGGGTTTGCGGGCTCGGCTCGGACTCGGGGTCGATGCCGGTGATCGGCACCTGATGCAGGCCGTAGCGCGCGGCGAGGTAGCCGAACGCTGCGTGGCTCGAGACGAAGTCGCGGTGCGCGCAGTGCGCGAGCCCGCTGCGGTACTCGCCGTCGAGCGTGTGCAGGCGCCCGATCAGCGCCGAGGCGCGCTGCCGCTCGTCCAGGGCGGCGCCGATCCGGCTGACGACGTGCGCGAACAGGACCGGGTCGAGCCAGACGTGCGGGTCGGACTTGCCTGCCTCGTCGCCCACGCCGGTGCGTAGCCCAATCCCCGCCAGCACGTCGACGCGGGCTCCCTTGGCGCTGCCGACGGCCTGCTGTACCGCCGGCTGGAAGTCGTGCGAGAGATAGAGAACGAAGTCCGCGCGCTGGATCCGCGCGACGTCCTGCGGCGTCAGCTCGATGTCGTGCGGCTCTGCGCCCGGTGGCGTCAGGTTGTGGACGTCGACCGAGCCGTCGCCGAGGTCCTCGGCGACGAATGCAAGCGGATAGAACGCGGCAACGACGGAGCGCTTGCCATGCGACCTGGACGTTCCGGCACAGCCCGTCACGAGGGCCGCGAGCAGAGCGCAGCCGAGAATTGTTCTCATCGTGGTGTAGACGATAACGATTCTCGTTATCATCTGCTCGATGACGTGGTCGGACGCCGCCGCCTCGGAGCTCCGCCGTGCCGGTTACCGGATGGGCACAGCGCGCACTGCCCTGCTCGCGTACTTCGACGAGCAGACGTGCTGCGTCGCCGCGCACGAGGTGCACGAGAGCCTCAACGCACGCCGGCAGCGGGTCGGGCTCGCGAGCGTGTATCGCGTCATCGACACGCTCCTCGAGCATGGACTGCTGCAGCGGGTCGACGTGGGCGACGGTTTGGCGCGATTCGAGCCGGTTCGGTCACGCGGTCATCACCACCACCTCGTCTGTGCGGACTGCGGCAAGGTCGAGGCGTTCTCGGACCCGCGGCTCGAGACCGCGATCCGCCGCGTCGAAGAGACCAGCGGCTACGTCGTCGAGGGCCACGACGTCGTCCTGCGCGGCGCGTGCGCCGACTGCCGCACTTAGGAGGGTTTGGCCAAACCCTCCTAGACGACCTCCGAGCGATGTGACAACGTGGTCGGCGATGGGGCGCTACCTCCGAGTCCTGGTCGCGCTCCTCGCGCTCGGCGGCGCGGGAACGGCGATCGCCGCCACGCATGCGCGGTCGTCGGCGCCGGGTTCTTCGAGCCGAAGGTGATCCAGTCGCACAACGGCGTCTTCAAGGCGACGATGGACGCACGCGCGGGCACATTCCTGGTCAACGGCAAGCCGGTCAAGGGCCTGAAGACGTTCAACGGCACGTACCCGGGCCCCACGCTCGCGATGAAGCCGGGCGACCACGTCGAGATCACGTTCATCAACCACCTGACGAGCCGACGAACCTTCACTTCCACGGCTTCCGCGTCACGCCGGCGAACGTCGGCGACAACGTCCTGCGGATGATGGCGCCGGCGGTGACGACGAAGGAGCTGAAGGCGGGTCTCCATTACAAGATCGCCTTCACGATCCCGAAGGACCACCAGCACGGGCTGTACTGGTACCACCCGCACATGCACGGCTGGTGAACGAGCAGGTCTACGGCGGCATGACCGGCCTGATCACGATCGGCAGCCCGCTCGACGAGGTCCCCGACCCGGCGATTCGCAACGTGAGGCAGCACGTGCTCGCGCTGCAGGCGATTCAGGTGCTGCCGGGCGGCAAGGCGAACGTCAACCAGTTCACTCCGCGGGGCGAGATGAACCTCGTCAACGGCCGCCTGAAGCCGACGCTGACGATCCATCCCGGTGAGACACAGCTCTGGCGGGTCGGGAACATCTCGGTCGAGAACTGGTACAAGCTCGAGCTGCCCGGCTGGACGTTCCACGTCGTCGGCGAGGACGGCAACCCGAAGCCCGTCCTGCAAGACGAGAAGTACCTGCTGATCCCGCCGGGCAAGCGCCTCGAGTTCCTGGTGCAGTGCCCCAAGGCGGGCACCTACCCGCTACGCAGCCTCGCGTTCAACCAGGGCTTCGACAATTTCGGCGGCTTCAAGCTCGCCAACGTCGCGTGCTCGGGCAAGGCGCAGACGCCCCTGGCGCTCCCGCACGTGATCTCGCCGGAGCAGGCGCGCGAGCAGCGCGACACGCTCGCCGAGGACCTCGTCCGCCACCGGACGCTCGTCTTCTCGATCGACAACCCGTTCCCGAAGAACCTCTACGGCTTCCGGATCAACGGCAAGCTCTTCAACGAGCATCGCGTCGACCAGTCGGTACTCATCAACACGACCGAGGAGTGGCTGCTCAAGAACACCTCGCACGAGGACCACCCGTTCCACATCCACACGAACGACTTCCTCGTCGAGAAGGTGAACGGGAAGGCGGTGCCGATCAACGGCTTCGAGGACGTCGTGCGCATTCCGCGACGCGGCGGAAGCGTGCTGATCCGCATGCGCTACCGGACGTTCCCCGGCAACGCGGTCTTCCACTGCCACATCCTGTTCCACGAGGACCACGGGATGATGGGGATCGTGCAGTTCAGGCCGCCGAAGTCCTGAAGCGCACCGTGTCGCCCGGCCGCAGCTGGCCGGCACGGGGCAGGTCGCCCGAGTGGACGACCGCGATCACCGGGTAGCCGCCTGTCGTCGGATGGTCGTTGAGCAGGAGGATCGGCCGGCCGTTGGACGGCACCTGCAGGGCGCCCGTCACCAGCCCCTCGCTCTGCAGCTCCTCGTCGCGCGCCCACGTGAGCGCCGGCCCGTCGAGGCGCACGCCGACGCGGTTCGCCGACGGGCTCACGGTCCAGCTCGTCTCGCAGAGCAGCTCGAGCGCGCCGGGCGAGAACCAGTCGTCCCGCGGGCCTGCGAGCACGCGGAGCGCATCCGACGGCTCGCTCGTTGCGGCGCTTGCGTCCGCAGGGAGGTGCGCGCTCGCGCCGAGCTCGAGGACGTCTCCCTCGCGCACCGGCGCCGGTCCGAGACCCGTCAGCAGGTCGGTCGAGCGGCTGCCGAGCACGGCCTCAGCCTCGAAGCCGCCCCTGACACAGACGTAGGTGCGCGCACCGCGCTCGCAGCGGCCGACGTCGAGCGTCTCTCCCGCGGCGACGTTCAGCACCGCGTTCGAGCCGTGAGCGGTCGGCGCGCCGGTGAGCGCAACGAGCGTTGCCTCGCTGAAGCTCAGCTTCGGCCCGATGAGGGTCGTCTCGAGCGCGGCGGCGTGCGGCTCGTTGCCGACCAGGCGGTTGCCGAGCTCGAGGGCAGGTAGGTCGACCGCGCCGCTCGGCGGCACGCCAAGGTGGGCGAGCCCGGGCCTGCCGCGGTCCTGGAGCGTCGTCAGCAGACCCGCGGAGTGCACCTCGACGGTGCTCACGGCGCCTTGAACCTGATGTGGTCGCCCGCAGCCAGGAGCGCCGGCGGTGCGCGCAGCGGGTCGAAGAGCGTCGCATCGGTCCTCCCGAGCAGCCGCCAGCCACCCGGCGTCTCCCGTGGATACACGCCTGAGTACGGCCCGGCGATCGCGACGCTGCCGGCGGGGACGCGCTCGCGCGGTTTGGCCCTGCGCGGCACGACGAGCTGGGGGTCGAGGCCGACGAGGTAGCCGAATCCCGGCGCGAAGCCGAGGAAGGCCACCGTGTAGGTCGCGGCGGCGTGCCGGGCGACGACCTCCTCCGGGCTGAGGCCGGTGAGACCGGCGACCTCGTCGAGGTCGGGCCCGTCGTAGGCGACCGCGATCTCGATCGTCGCGGGTTCGCGTTGTTTGGCACGCCCGACCAGCGCCGCCTCCACGACGCGGCTCAGCTCACCGGGGCCGGCAGCGCCGATGACCAGCACGGTGCGGTGCCCTGGCACGACCTCGTCGAGCCCGAGGTCTGCGAGAGCGGCGGCGACGCGAGGCGCGCTGCCCTCGTCGGGCAGCTCGATCAACCAGCCGCGATCGCCGGCGCGGCGCAGCTCGACGCTCATGCGAACGGCCGCAGCTCTACGCCCTCGGCCTCGAGCGCCTCGCGAACACGCCGGGCAAGCGCGCTCGCCCCCGGCGTGTCGCCGTGGACGCACAGCGAGCGCACGACGCCCTCGCGCGCGAGCCGGACGGCCTGGGCGGCCGCGGCGTCCGCTTCGAGCACAGCGCCAGGCTCGCCACGCGGAACGAGTGAGCCCGCGCGATAGCCGCGGTCGGCGTAACCCTCGGGCACCCCGCGGTCGCCGGCCAGGGCGAGCAGCTCCGAACCGGGCATGGCGAGCATCGGCAACCCAGCGGCGGCGCGCACGAGCGCAGCCGCGCACTCGGCGTCGGCGGACGCCCGGTGGTAGAGCGCACCGTGCGGCTTCACATACGCAACCAGCCCGCCACTCCATTGCTGCAGCGCCGCGAGCTGCTCGGCCGCCTCCGCCGCGATCGTCGCGGCCGGCAACCCGAGCTCCCGGCGGCCGAACCCGTCCCGGTCGCGGTAGCCGACGTGCGCGCCGATCGCGACCCCGCGCTCCGCCGCGAGAGCGCAGACGGCCCGGGCGGTCTCCTCACCACCGGCGTGAAAGCCGCAGGCGACGTTCGCGCTGGTGACGACCTCGAGCAGGTCGCGGTCGACCACATCGAGCCCTTCCGCGACGTCCGCGTTGAGATCCACGGCGGGCACGGATCGAGGCTACTCGTGCAACGCGCCGCGCGACCGAATTACCCGTCGCGCCGCGAAGATACGTCCGTGGACCAGGGGCTCCTGCTTCTCGTCGTCGGCGCGATACTCGGGGCCAGCGTGGTCGCTGCGCACGGCGCCGCGCGCAGCGGCCTTCCCGTTCTGGTCGCGTTCCTCGGGCTCGGCATGCTGTTGGGTTCGGACGGCCCGGGCGGGATCGAATTCGACGACGTGGACCTCACTCGCCGGATCGGAATCGTCGGCCTCGGGCTGATCCTTTACGAGGGGGGTTTGCAAACCTCCTGGCGCCGGCTCCGCGAGGTCGCCGCGCCCGCAGCGCTGTTGAGCACCGTCGGCGTCATCGTCACGGCGGCAGTGGCCGGGGTCGGTGCTCATACGCTGTTCAGGCTCTCGTGGCTGGAAGCGCTCCTTCTCGGCGCCGTCGTGGCCTCGACAGACGCGGCAGCCGTGTTCGCCACCCTTCGGCTGACACAGATTCATGCGTGTTAGTCCTCCGGGGGCCGTCGTCGCTTGGTGACGGCGGCGGGCCCCGGAGGTGACTCGACAGATTCATGCCCGGAATGCCTTTCGGCCTTCCTTTGGTGGGTGTCCCTCCGGGGCTCACCTGGGTTGAGCGGCGTCGCTTGATCGGAGCTTGGGTGCTCTACGCGTGCTTGCGCACCGCTCGGCCTGGATCGTACTCCCGCTCCAGGAAGGAGATGGTTGTGGTCACGATCGGGATCGACGCGCATAAGAGCTCGCTGGCGGTGTCGGTGATTGACGAGCTCG
>WNGE01020171.1_pt1 | contig 10521 bp, 11 predicted proteins | sample 5400651 | NCBI WGS metagenome assembly WNGE01 (sample SAMN13153370, study PRJNA577476) | soil metagenome | isolation source: 60 cm soil or saprolite under grassland replicate 2 | place: USA:California | collected 2016-06-15
TGGGTCGATCTGGTGGAAGGCGCACCGATTTATCTTGCTGGTGCGATCGCGTCGTTTGCAGCTGCCATCGCGCTGATGGTTTACGGCGTCTGGTTCTACAGGAAAATGAAACGGCTGCGAATCATCACATGAAAAAGGTATTCTCGTTGCTGGTTTTGTCGGTGTTGATGGCAGTTCAACAAGCGAGTGCGTGTCCGTTTTGCTACGGTGCGAAGGACGGGAAATCGACGGAGCACATGGCAGTCGCGATCTGGTTTCTGTTTGGCGCAGTCCTGTCCGTGATGGGTGGGATCGGCGCGTTTAGTTTTCACCTCTGGCGGCACGGTCGCATGCCCACCGAACCCCACCAGGAGCTCGCCGAAGAAGATCTGAGCAAGTATGAATAGTCTGGCGCTGATCAATGAATTCCTGGGCCAGCCGCCGAATGCCTCGTCCCATGGGTATCAGATCGACCACATCCTCGAGTTTTGTCACTGGTTCATGGCCGCCCTTTTTTTTGGTTGGTCCGCTTTTTTTATTTTCGTTCTGATTCGGTTCCGGAAGCGTCGGCAGCCGGCTGCTGATCATGCGGGGGTGCGGAGCGGCATTTCAACGCACCTGGAATTTTCAGTTGTGTTAATCGAAGCGGTGTTGCTTCTCGGTTTTGCTATTCCGCTTTGGGCAAAGCGCGTGAATCAGTTTCCGCCAGGCAAAGAAGCGCTGGTCGTTCACGTCGTGGCGCAGCAGTTCAGTTTCAATTATCATTTGCCAGGACCGGATGGCCAGTTTGGTCGGCGCGATGTGAGCTTTGTAACCAATGCAAACCCGCTCGGTCTTGACCCAAACGATCCTGCAGGCAAAGACGACATCGTAACGACGGGCGAACTTCATGTCCCAGTGAACCGCCCAGTGATCGCTGAGCTTTCCTCAAAGGATGTGATCCACGATTATTTCGTGCCGAGCATGCGGATCGGCGGTGACGCGATTCCTGGTTCACTGATTCCCGTTTGGTTCACACCGGTCAAGACTGGAACTTACGAAGTAATTTGCGCCCAGCTCTGCGGCCTCGGCCATTATGGGATGAAAGGCACGCTCGTTGTGGATACGCCGCAGGATTATGAGGCGTGGCTTAAAGAGAGGGCGGAACTTTCCGGTGGCGCTCAACCGGCGGCCTCGCCGGGCGCACCACAGCAGCCCCAAAACAAACCGCCTGCGCCTGCCGCTTCAGCGAGTCCGAGCGGATAATCCGCTTTCTGTATCGGCGCCTTATGAGCGCCGGATGATCGATGCGGCAGCCGACACCAGAAAATTCGGCGGTCATTCCGACACGTCGGAACTATAACAAATGGCTGAACCGTTTCGCGTGGTTTACGTGTTTCGCGACGGTCTTGCTTATTTGCAGCGGCGGCATGGTTACCAGCAAAAACGTCGGGCTCACCGTGCCCGATTGGCCGACCACATTCGGCTACAACATGTTTTTATTTCCCGTCTCCAAATGGGTCGGCGGAATTTTGTTTGAGCACACGCACCGTTTAATGGGTTCGGTCGTGGGATTTCTCACCATCATTCTCGCGGTGTGCCTCTGGCTGCGCGAAGATCGACCGTGGGTGCGCAGCCTGGGCGTGATCGCGCTTGGCGGTGTGATCTTACAGGGAATTCTCGGTGGCCTTCGCGTCACGATGATGAAAGATGAAATCGGCATCTTTCACGCGTGTATCGCGCAGGCATTTCTCGGGCTGCTCGTCGTTATTGCGCTGGGCACGACAAATTTTTGGCAAACACTGGCGAATCTGCGAATCGATCCTCTAAAGCTCACGCAAATCAAAACGCTTGCGATTGGAATAACGCTCGCGATTTACCTGCAGCTTGCGCTCGGGGCAACGATGCGCCACCAACACCGGGACCTTGCGATTCTTGATTTTCCCACAGCAAACGGCGCGTGGATACCCGATACCAGCGCAGCTGCGCTTGCAAAAATTAATGCGTGGCGCGACGCGCGGGGATTGTCCGACGTGACTGCGTTCCAAATCTGGTTGCAAATGGCGCATCGGTTTCTCGCCCTTGTTATCGCTATCGCTGTAATCGCTTTTTCTCTCGGCGTCCGGAGAGATGCGTCTCGTTTTGTTGCGCTGAAGCGATTGTCGATCTGGTGGGTCGCGTTGGTCACTTGTCAGATCGCGCTGGGCGCTTGGACAATTTGGAGCAACAAGGCTGCCGACATCGCGACGGCGCATGTCGCTGTCGGCGCCATCATGTTATCTTTTGGTGTGAGCATTGCTGCGATCTGCTGGCGGATTTTACACCAACAAACTGGTAGGGCCGCGCCGCGCCGCCAACCGATTCCCGCATGAAAACGGCCGCGATGGAAAATGCGAATGCTGTGCCATTACGCAATCGAGTCGTTGCAGATCTCGCCGAGTTGGTCAAAGCCCGATTGACGCTCCTAGTGCTGCTTACGACTGCGGCTGGTTTTTATCTCGGATCGGAATCCCCGGTGGATTACGTGGCGCTTTTTCACGTTGTGTTTGGAACCGCGGCAGCAGCGGCGGGCGCAGCGGCGCTCAACCAATGGTGGGAACGCAGAGTCGATGCACTGATGCGCCGCACAAGAACGCGCCCAATTCCGGCCGGCCGAATGCCGCCATTGCAAGCGCTTGTGCTTGGGATCGCCCTATCCGTTTTCGGAGTCGCATATCTGGCGATTGTCTGCAATTTGCTGAGCGCGACACTCACGGCGATAACGATCGGGATTTACATTTTTGCCTATACTCCGCTGAAGCGCACCAGCACTGGGAATACGGCGGTCGGCGCAATCCCGGGTGCGATTCCGCCGATGATCGGCTGGGCGGCTGCGCGCGGAAATATCGGCGCCGGCGCATGGAGTCTTTTCGCGATTATTTTTCTGTGGCAATTGCCGCATTTCTTCGCCATTGCGTGGATGTATCGCGAAGATTACTCCCGCGCGGGCTTTCGCATGATCTCGAGCGACGACCGCAGCGGGGAAAAGAGTGCCAGCCAGAGCGTGTTCTTCTGCATCCTACTGCTGGTGATCGCAGGTCTGCCTGCGTTTCTGGGCATCGTCAATTTTGTTTATCTTGCAATCGAGCTTTTGCTCAGCGGCTTGTTCATTGCCATTGCGATGCGCTTTCTACGGATGCGCACCGCGAGCGCTGCGCGTGCATTGTTCCTTGCATCCATCGTGTATCTCCCACTGATTCTCGCCGCCTTGGTTCTGACGAAATCATGAATACAAGCTTTGTGACAACAGATCGGGCGCCGACGCGCAGTGGCATCGCCTGGAAGATAACGTTAATCCTGATCCCGCTAATCACGCTGGGACTCTTACTTTGGCTACGTCAGTTGGAAGTGAACGCGCTTCGGCAGCGCACTGTTTCTTCCTACGGCACGGTGCCGTCATTTCAGTTGGTTAATCAGAACGGACAACCGTTTGGTTCAGCACAGTTAGCCGGCAAAATCTGGATCGCCGATTTCATTTACACGACGTGTCCGGGGCCATGCCCGATGATCAGCAGCCGAATGAGCGAACTGCAAAAGCCGTTGGAAAAGACCGATGTGCATCTGGTCTCATTCAGTGTCGATCCCGATAAAGACACACCGCAGGTTCTGCGCAGCTACGCGGAGAAATGGCAGGCTGAACCGGGCCGCTGGGATTTTCTTACGGGACCAAAATCTGCGATCTACAAGCTTTCCCATGACGGCTTTAAGCTCGCGGTATCCGACGGCAGTGATGCACAGGGAATTCCGGTCCACAGCACGCGGATGGTGCTCGTGGATCGGCATGGTCAAATCCGCGGTTACTACGATGCGAGCGAAGCCGATGCAGTGACGAAATTGGTTGCCGACACGAATCATTTGCTGCGCGAGCAACCGAAATAGGTCTCGCCGCGAGACTAACTGCTGTAGCGTCCGCTGTCTCAGCGGACTCGACCGTGGGCGTGGCAACGGGCAAATGCTCTGCGCTGAGGACAGCGCACGCTACAGCAGTTAGTGCGTAAATATCATCCGACCGGCTCCGGACCGGCGCTCGGCCCTTCGTCGCAAACCATTCGCAGATACTCGCGATATTCGTTCTTCGGTAATCGGTCGATGAGCTTCGCGAGATCGGATTGGGTGATGAAGCCCATCCGGAGTGCGACCTCTTCCAGGCACGCGATTTTCAGTCCCTGTCGATGCTCGATGGTGGCGATGTAATTACTCGCCTCGAGCAACGTCTTCGTGGTGCCGGTGTCGAGCCAGGCCATGCCGCGGCTAAGCAACTTCACGTGCAGCTCGTCGCGCTCAAGATACAGCAAATTCAAATCGGTAATCTCGAGCTCGCCGCGCGCCGATGGCCGCAACGTGCGACAAAGTTCGATGACTTTATCGTCGTAAACATAAAGTCCGGGCACGGCGAAATGGCTCTTCGGTTGTTTTGGTTTTTCCTCGAGGCTAATGGCTTTGCCTTCGGCGTTGAACTCGACGACGCCATAGCGCTCGGGGTCGCGAACCTGATAGCCAAAAATGCATGCCCCACGCTCGATGGCGAGCGCATCACGGTAGAAGTCGAGTTTGCCGTAGAAAATGTTGTCGCCAAGAATGAGCGATGCGCCGGAGTCGCCGACAAATTTTGCGCCGATCAAAAAAGCTTGCGCGATACCTTCGGGCTTCGGTTGAGCTGCGTACTCGATGCGAATGCCGAGTTGCGAGCCATCGCCGAGGTAGTCCTCCAGCATTGGCAGATCCTTCGGCGTTGAGATGATGAGCACCTCGCGCAGCCCGCCAAGCATCAAGGTCGCCAACGGGTAGCAGATCATCGGCTTGTCGTAAATCGGCAACAGCTGTTTGCAGACGATTTTCGTCAGCGGATAAAGACGTGTTCCCGCGCCACCGGCGAGAAGAATGGCCTTTTTCATTTTCGATTTTCTATTCGACTTGCTTTGCTCGCTCAGCACAAGATTTCGATTCCTGGCCTCTGCAGCTCCAGCCCAAAAGCAATTCCGCCCATTGTCGCCAGAACTTTGTGTGACTGGTCAAATGGAACCGGCCGGTTTTATCCAGCACAAACGAGCCATGCTCTGCTTCGAGCAGTTTGCGATCATGAACACGGCCTCCAACGCACTGCGGCAAAGCCACCTCGATCCACGCCCGCGGTAATGGTGGACGCCGCTCGATTGTGGCGCTCACTGTGACGTTAAGAAGATCTTTTAACATGAGCGCACAAACGAGAGCACGGGAACTCGTGGCGTGTACGTGCGACACTTTTTTGTCTCGAAGCAATCTTCGCAAGACCAGGGCAAACCGCGCTTGCCGCAAGAAGATTGCGCTTGGCGCCCGGTCGCGCTGCTGGGCTCGGTCTTCTTCCAAACTTTGCGCGAGGCCTGAGTTGGCCCGCCATTCTGCTTCTATCACCATTGCGTCCGGCAAAAATTCGAGCGACGGGGCTATTTCCTCCATTGCATGAGTCAACCGGCGCCTGGGATCCAATTCGCACACAAACGGGATGATCGGCACATGATGTTGCTTCATCTGGTCGAGCTCACGTTCAAGCAGCGGCAGATCGTTGTCCGGCCAGCGATCGATCAGATATGCAATCGCCGTTGATTGGAACATAGAGTTGTGCTCTGTGTCCCCAGCGGAGATTTTCGCCGCTGTCCCCGATCCCGTGGGTTGCAAACCCGCCAGGCGCACAGACCGAACTATGTTCCGCGGCGTCGACGCGGCGTCCTGAAATAATTTCAGCAACGGCGCGACAGTGTGTTCGATTCGGAAATGCTGCTCGATGCGTGCCCGCCCTGCACAGCCGTACCGCACTCGCAATTCGCGATCACAGAGCAACTTTTGGAGAGCCTCGGTCAACGCAGCAGTATCGGCGGGGGAAACCAATAGACCGGTTTCGCCATCGATCACTAATTCTGGAATCCCGGCAAGCCGGGTGGAAACGACCGGGCGCGCCGAAGCCATGGCTTCAACAATTACGGTCGGAAAAACGTCGCTGGCGCCCTCGGCATCTGTCACTGATGCGAGTGCGAAAATGTCAGCGGTCTGGAGTTTTTCCAGCACTGCTCCTTGCGACAGAGAACCGAGCAGATTGATTCTCCAGGAGAGGTTCAACGAATTTACCTTCAACCTTAGCATATCGCGCAGCGGGCCATCTCCAATGATATCACAGTTAAAATCGAATCCGCGACGGGCGAGCTCGGCGCAGGCGTCGATGAGATGCTCAAATCCCTTAAATTCAACGAGTCGGCCAACACTGACAATGCGCGGCACGTGAGTCATCGTGGCCAGAGCTGGCGCTGGAAAACGTTCGACATCGATTCCGTTGTAGATCTCGCGAAGAAGATCGTCGCTGCCCAGGTCCTTCATGAAATCCTGACCATGTGCCGTGACGCTGAACGGAATGCCGGAAATTTCCTTCAGAAAAACTGCGGTATGCGCCGCGCGATTGGCAAAATGCACATGCACATGATCGACCCCGTTGCGCGCGAAGAAGTCGGCGAAATAGAGGGCGTTGCGCGCGCGCTGCTCTGCCTTTACAGCTGGCCCATATCTTTCATCGTGTCGTTCGACCAAATTCCGCGGCCACCTCCCGGCAATTTTTGCTTTCTTCTCTGAGACTCTGAGGATTTCTTGCGGCGGCGCATAGTGAATGGGCGCACGCAGGGAAGAGATATGTTCGTGACGCAAGCTGGTAAGCGGCGAATAGATCGACCCGATCGTCAGGTCGAGACCGAGTCGCTCCAGCGCGAGCATCTCCGCATCGCAAAACGTTTGCGAAATAACCGGATACCGAGAGTAAAGATAGCCGAGCCGCATCGAGACCGATGATTACGCGCGAGAGGGCTCAATGGCAATGGATTGTAAATGCGCTCGCAATTTCAACGTTCGAAAGCTCAACGCTCAACATCCAACGCTTAACGATTGAGTCGCGGTCCGTTTGAACGTTGGGCGTTCAGCGTTGGACGTTGGGCCTTTGCGCTATTTAGGAAAACCGCACGTCCTTCCCCGGGTCCATCTCGAAATCGAGCACCAGTGAATCCTCGGTGTTCGGCTTGATTACTTCTTCGGTGAACTTCACGAAGATCGAGTCTTCGCGAAAAATTGCGTATTTATCCATCGACTCAAAATCGATAGCGATGAAGAATGGCCACGGGTTTTCAGGATCGATGCGTTTCCCGCATTTGATGCTAAGAACCTCGGGAATTTTGAGGAGCTGCATTCGCGCGTTCATCATCATCTCTTCCACACGGGCGGGCGTGACCTCAGGGTTAAGTTTGTAGAGAACGATGTGATGAACCATGAGGGTAAAGCTAATAGGCGTTTCCAAGGTGCGTTGCAAGCATGAATCCACACCCGGAGCAAAGCATTATTTATTGAATCGCCCGTCAGAATTGAGCGCGAAAAGAAGTGCTTCCAATCTCGCCCGGCTGAAATAGCTGAACACCACGCCGATATCGTTACCCGAACTCCCACGACTCATAACGCGATCTGGAAAATACTTTCGCCTACGCATCACTTGAGGTTATGCGCTTGAGATTACGCGCGGAGGGGGAATATATTCATTCAATGGTAAACACCTGGCACATCGGAGGCGGCTCTTAACATTCGTCGAGCGTTGCAAACGAGAAGAACGCTAATCTTGAATACATGGACAGTGATTCTCCGACGGAGCCGTTCGTTTCAGTAGTCATTCCGCTCTACAATGAAGGTTCTCACGTCAGCGCATTGTTATCCGATTTGAAGACTGCTTTGGAGGAAACCGGTTGCCAGTTTGATGTAATCCTGGTCGATGACGGTTCGCGAGACGATACTTGGGAACGAATTAAAGCCGAAGCGCGAACGCTTTCCAATTTGCGAGCGGTGCGACTAAGCAGAAATTTTGGCAAAGAGTTGGCGCTCTGCGCGGGTCTGGAGCGCGCGCGAGGCGATGCCGTCATCGTGATGGATGGAGATGGACAACACCCGCCTTCGCTCTTGCCGGTGATGATCGAAAAGTGGCGGAGCTCTGGAATAGACATTGTGCAGGCTGTGAAAGCCAAACGGGGGCGAGAATCTTTAGCCAGCAAGCTTGGTGCGTTGTTCTTCTATGTTATTTTAAACAAACTTTCCGGCTTTGAACTAAAGGGCGCCTCGGATTTTAAACTGATGAACCGCAAGGCAGCCGACACGTGGCTGGCCATGCGCGAACGTAACGTGTTCTTTCGCGGTATGACTGCATGGATGGGTTTCAACACGTTGCAGATTCCATTTGAGGTCGCGGCCCGAAGAGGAGGAAAATCGGGTTGGTCATATTTCAAGCGATGGAAACTTGCTTTAATAGGAATAACAACCTTCTCATCTCTTCCCTTGCATCTTGTGACGTTTGTGGGTGTGATCTTTTTTATCTTTGCGGTTGGCTTGGGAATCCAGACACTGTATTTGAAACTGGCGGGCCGGGCCTTCACGGGTTTCGCCACCGTAATTCTTCTGGAGCTCATCATTGGTAGCCTTTTGATGATCAGCCTCGGTATCATAGGCGAATATCTGGCACGCATTTACGAAGAGGTTAAGGGACGTCCACGTTACATAGTGGCTGAATCGACCGATTTAGCTGACGGAAAAACGCGCCTTCTGCCCTCCGGGAATCGTGGTGCCCGGCCCGCGAACCATGACTGAGATGAACGCAGGCTCGCGGGCGAACAATGCAGCCGAGTCTTTGAGAAACTGGCTCCCGCCAGCACTGGTCTTCGCCGTCGTGCTCTTAGTTATGTTCTGGAGGCTTGGGAGCTATCCGCCCTACTTCAACGACGCGGTTGACCACGGGATTCACATGGAAGTGAACAAGGTCTTCGACCACGCGGACATATCTAACAAAGTGAATTGGTACTGGAAAGAAATGCACACGCTCGCCGCTTATGAGTCGCCGCTCTATGGCATGGTCATAGAGCTTGGGTTACGGCTCTTCGGGCTTACCTTGTTCGGCGTTCGTTTCTTTCCTGCTTTGATCGAATTTGGGGCTCTGATCCTTACATTTTTCGCTTTCAGGAAATACTTTCCACAGTACCTTCTGCTCAGTTTCATACTGCTGATGGCGCTGTCGCCATGGCATTTGCTGGTCGCGCGGTCCGGTGGGATTCAGGGGTTCAGCCTTAGCCAGTATCTAATCGCGTTGTCCATGTTTGTCCTGCTTATTGACAGAAAACGCTCGGTGGGACTTGCAATATTGGCGGGAATAAGCACAGCCACTATCCCATATGGTTACGCAGGGATCCGATTGCTTCTGCCTTTATTGGTACTGTTGGCAATCGTCTGTTTCAGAAGAATTGAAAAATACAACCTTTTTGCCTATCTGGGCACGATCCTCGCAATCTGTGCTATTCAGATCGGCGATTTTCCTCGCTCTCTCCAAATGTACTTTTTTGCCAGAGGAGAAAACCTTATTTCGGTTGGGAGGAGGCTTCCGAATGGCGGCTATGACTTTGCTTTCATCGCGCACAAACTGAACGAGAATTTCCACTTCCTGTTCAAGATGATAATGGGACTAAACGAGAAAGCTTTCTGGAACGTCAACGTGGCAAGCACCCTGACGCCTATCGCCGGCGTGGTACTATATCCCAAGTTCCTTGTACCCTTGTTTATCGTCGGCCTGGTATATTCTCTGGCGCACGCCTATAAGCAGAAGCGGTTCATTCTTGCCATGCCAGTATTGTTGCTCCTCCCAGGTTCGGGCACCAATATGATGTCGGGAATGGGTATTCCCAACCTAACGAGGAGCATCATGCTGCTCGTACCGATATATTTCTTGATAACATATGGAGCTTACAGTCTATTCTGCTCAATCTATACCATAAGCAGTGACAGGCTTAGGGCTGCTTTCTCGGGACTATTTGTCGTGTTCGTTGGCCTTGTATCTGCGTATCAGGTCAATAACTATTTCCATTACGAAAGGGATACAATACAGGGAGGTAAGAATGACGCTTCCTCGGTGACATATAATGAGTTTCTGAAGCCTTACATCGACGGTCATCCAAACAGTCGAATACTTTATCATGAATTTGGTCCATTTAACGAGTGGAGCTACGTTGTGGTCCGTTGGCTTGGTGGCAAGCGCGTCCAGGCAATGAGAGACGAGGGAAAGCTGATGTTCTTGACAGATGACAACCGTGTCTCAATAGATAGACTGTTGAAGGAAGGATATTTCGACATCGTTGTATCGGATCATCCTGACCAGCTGGAAGCCATGCTCCCAGATACGGTGGCTATGGAAGCCAAGGTTTCCCCCCCATGGTACAAGGTTTACCACGTTAAGAAATGATGGATTTGCAATCGGTTTGGCGTCCAAGTGATTGGTGCTGAATCTTGGTCTGGAGTCGTACCGTAACCGGTTCGGCGAGGCGATTGTGAAGGCTGTTTTGTTATTTATACTCCGTTGTCGCCTGCATATGGACGTTAGACTCATGCTGGCCCTCGCGCGCGCCCCCGCAAGCGCCGCCCGCGCCGATTAACTATGCCCGCCCCCGTCATCGCAGTCGTTATCCCTGTGTTCAACGAGCACGCGGTGTT
>WNGE01023889.1_pt1 | contig 10521 bp, 5 predicted proteins | sample 5400651 | NCBI WGS metagenome assembly WNGE01 (sample SAMN13153370, study PRJNA577476) | soil metagenome | isolation source: 60 cm soil or saprolite under grassland replicate 2 | place: USA:California | collected 2016-06-15
CGGAGCGAATGGTGCGCTGCAGCCCCGGGATCGTTTCGGTTCGTGGCGGTCCCGGATCAGCGGTGCCCCGCTCCGCTCTGCTGCGCGCTGCACCGCATCCGGGACCCGGCTGCTGCTATACTTTCAGGCCCTCGCAAAGCCCGTTAAGCTTGCTTCATCCAAACGCGTCTCTCGTCGTCGAAGGGCCACACGCCATGACCATCTCCATGTACAAAGCCTCGGTTCCGATCTTCGTGCAATTCCTCACCAGCCTGTCCGCGGTCCTGGACAAGGCGGCGGCCTATGCCGAGGCGAGGAAGGTGGAGCCGTCGGTGCTTCTCAACACGCGGCTCGCGCCCGACATGTTTCCGCTCGTGCGGCAGGTGCGGGCGGCGACCGATCACGCCATCAACGCCTGCGGCCGCCTTGCCGGCGCGGACATGCCGAGTTTTTCCAACGCGGAGGCGACCATTCCCGAGCTCAAGGATCGCATCGCCAAGACGATCGACTTCCTCAAGGGCTTAAAGCCCGCGCAGATCGACGGCAGCGAGGACAAGGCGATCAAGATCACGTTCCCGAGCGGGGCGACGCGCGAGTTCACCGGCCAGTCGCTGCTGCTCACCAATTCGCTGCCGAACTTCTATTTCCACTGCACCACCGCCTACGACATCCTGCGCCATTGCGGGATCGAGCTCGGCAAGCGGGATTTCATGGGCACGCCGGTCTCGCTTTGAGGTGCGCCAACGTCCGTTCGTCCCCGCGAAAGCGGGGACCCAGTTCCTCCTGGATTCCCGCTTGCGCGGGAATGAACGGACGAGATGGCTAGGCTGCTGATCGGCCGCGGCGGTTCGGCTGTGCCCTCACTCCGCCGCAACCACGCGTAGCCGCTCGGGCTCGCGTTGCGCACGCGCCTTGTCGCCCCTGAGCCAGACCTGCACGCGGTCGAGATAAAGATAGACCACGGGCGTGGTGTAGAGCGTCAACAGCTGGCTCAGCGCGAGACCGCCGACCATGGCGTAGCCGAGCGGCTGGCGCAGCTCCGACCCCGTGCCATGACCGAACGCGAGCGGTAGGCCCGCGAGCATCGCCGCCGCCGTCGTCATCAGGATCGGGCGGAAGCGCAGCAGGCAGGCTTCGCGGATCGCCGCGATCGGCGGCATGTGATCGTCGCGTTCGGCCGCGATGGCGAAGTCGACCAGCATGATGCCGTTCTTCTTGACGATGCCGATCAAGAGGATGATGCCGATGATGCCGATCACCGAGAGGTCCATATGGCCGAGCTGCAGCGCCAGCAGCGCGCCGATGCCGGCCGACGGCAACGTCGACAGGATCGTCAGCGGATGGATGAAGCTCTCGTAGAGGATGCCGAGGATGATGTAGACGACGATGAGCGCCGCGGCGATCAGCGCCGGTTCGCTCGACAGCGAGGACTGGAACGCCTGCGCGTTGCCCTGGAAGGTTCCGATCACCGACGGCGGCATGCCGATCTCGCGCGCGGCCTGGTTCACCGCCTCGACCGCTTCCCCGAGCGCGACGCCGGGCTGCAGGTTGAAGCTCAGCGTGACCGCCGGGAATTGTCCCTGGTGTGAGACCGACAGCGGCCCAACTCCGTTGGAATCGACCTCGACCAGCGTCGACAGGGGCACCGCGGCGCCGGTGAGCGGCGATTTCACGTACAGGCGATCGAGCGAGGCGAGGTCGCGTTGCTGGTCGGGCGGAATCTCGAGGATGATCCAATAGGTCTTGAGCTGGGTGAAATACTGCGCGATCTGGCGCTGGCCGAAGGCGTCGTTGAGGGTGTCGTCGATCGTCTGCGCCGAGATGCCGAAGCGGGATGCCTGGTCGCGGTTGATGGTGACCTTGAGCTGCGGAGCGTTCGCCAGCAGATCGCTCGACACGTCGGCGAGCTGCGGCAGCGTGCGCATCTTCTCGAGCAGCTTATCCGACCACTCGTTGAGCTCGGCGACGTTGGAGTCCTGCAGCGTGTACTGGAAACTGGCGCGGGCAATGCGGCCGCCGACGGTGATGTCCTGGGTCGGCTGCAGGAACAGCGTCGCGCCTTGAACCTTGGCGAGCTGCGGCCGCAGCCGGTCGACGATCTGCGAGGAGGTGAGCTCGCGTTCGTCGCGCGGCTTGAGCACGATGAAGAAGCGCCCGGTATTGGCGGTGTTGGCGCCGCCGGTGCTGCCGGTGAACGAGCCGAAGCCGGCGACGTCCGGATCGCGCAGCAGCACCGCGCCGAACTCGCGCAAGATGCGCATCATCTGCTCGGGCGTTGCATCCTGGGCGGTTTCGGCAAAGCCCTGGATCACCCCGGTGTCCTGGATCGGGAAAAAGCCCTTCGGAATCTGAAAGGTCATGACCACGGTCAGCGCCATGGTGGCGAAGAAAACCCCGAGCGTGATCGCCTGGTGGCGGAGCACCACGTCGAGCGTGCGCTTGTAGAACGACAGCATCGCATTGAAGCCGGCCTCGATGACGCGGTAGACGCGGCCATGGTGTTCCGATTCGCGATGCATGAAGCGCGAGCACAGCATCGGCGCGAGCGTGAGCGAGACGAGCGCCGACACCGCGATCGAGGCGGTGACGGTGAGCGCGAATTCGCGGAACATGCGCCCGATGATGCCGCCCATGAGCAAGAGCGGAATGAACACCGCCACCAGCGACAGGCTGATCGACAGCACGGTGAAGCCGATCTCGCGCGAGCCCTTGAGCGCGGCCTCGAAAGGCGAAACGCCATCCTCGATGTGGCGGTAGATGTTCTCCACCACCACGATGGCGTCGTCGACGACGAAGCCGACGGCGATGGTGAGCGCCATCAGCGACAAATTGTCGAGGCTGAAGTTGAACATGTACATCGCCGCGCACGAGCCGAGGAGCGCCAGCGGCACGGTGATGCTCGGAATGACGGTAGCCCAGAAACTGCGCAGGAACAGCAGAACGACCAGCACCACGAGGGCGATGGTGAGCGCGAGGGTGAACTGGACGTCGTGCACGGAGGCGCGAATGGTCGTCGTGCGGTCGAGAATGGTTTCCACCTTGACCGCGGGGGGAATCCTGGCGGTGAGTTGGGGAAGTTGCGCCTTGATCTGGTCGACCGTGTCGATGACGTTGGCGCCGGGCTGCTTGAAGACGGCCAGTATGATGCCGCGGTTGTTGTTCTGATAGGCCGCAACGGTGCGGTCGACCGGCGCCTCGACCGCCCGGCCGACGTCGCGCACCCTGATCGGCGCGCCGTTGCGATAGGCGAGGATGACGTCGTTGAACTGGTCGGCCGTGGTGATCTGATCGTTGGCGGCGATGGTGAAGCCGATCTTGTCGGTGTTGATCGTGCCTTTGGCGGCGTTGGTGGTGGAGGCGACGAGCGTGCTGCGGATCTCTTCCAGCGTTATGCCGGTCGATGCGAGCTTGGCCGGATCGACCTGGATGCGGATCGACGGCGTCGTGTCACCGAAGATCGAGACCTGCGCGACGCCGGGCACTTGCGATATCTGCTGGGCGAGGAAGAGATCGCCGTAATCGTCGACCGCGGTCACCGGCATCGTCTCGGAGCGCAGCGACAGCATGATGATTGGCGAGTCGGCCGGGTTGACCTTCTTGTAGCTCGGCGGCGTGGTCATGTCCCGCGGCAAGGTTTTGCTCGCGGCCGTGATTGCCGCCTGCACGTCCTGCCCCGCCGAGTCGATGTTGCGGTTGAGATCGAACTGAATGACGATCGTGGTGGCGCCGAGCGCGCTCTGCGACGTGAGCTGGGTGACGCCCGGAATCTGCGCGAATTGCCGCTCGAGCGGCGCGGCGACCGAGGAGGCCATGGTCTCCGCGCTTGCGCCCTGGAACGTGGCGGTGACTTGAATGGTGGGAAAGTCCACCTGCGGCAGGGGCGCGACCGGCAAAAACGGATAGGCGACCACGCCCACGAATGCCAGCGCCGCCATCAGCAACGTGGTTGCGACCGGTCGGCGGATGAATGGTTCGGAGATGTTCATGAGTTGCCAGCCGATCCCGCCATCGGCGGCGAGGTATATGTGACCGTGGCGTTGCGCTGGAGCCGGTATTGCCCGTCGGTCACGACGCGTTCACCCCCGGAAAGACCGGAAGTGACGATCGTCACATTGTCGTAGGCCTGACCGGTCTCGATCGGGCGAGGCTCGGCGATGTCCTTGCCGCTGACGGTCCAGACGAAGAGACCATTGGGTCCGCGTTGGACCGCGGCCGAGGGGACGACAACGGCGTTGCTGCGAGTTTCGAGCAACACCCGCGCGTTGACGAACTCGCCGGGCCACAGCTTGTCGTCCTCGTTGGGAAACATCGCCTTGAGCCGGATGGTCGCGGTGGTTTGGTCCATGGTGTTGTCGACCAGCAGCAGCGTGCCGGTGGCGAGCGCGTGCCGGTTGTCCTGATCGAAGGCGCTCACCTCCACCGGACCGCGCGCCATGGCGCCGCGAATGTCGTCCAGCGACCGCGCCGGCAAGGTGAACAGCACCGCGGACGGTCGCGTGAGGACCAGCGTCGCGATCGAGCCCTGGTCGTTGGCATGGACGATGTTTCCGGGATCCACGAGGCGCACGCCCATGCGTCCATCGCTCGGCGCGGTGATGGTGGTGTAGTCGAGGTTGGTTTGCGCCGTTTGGATCATCGCCTCGTCGGCATCGATCATGGCGCGGAGCTGATCGACCTTGCCCTGCTGCTGGTCGACGATCTGCTGCGAGGTGATGTTCGATTTGACCAGCGTGTTGGAGCGCTCGAGGTCCTTGCTCGCCGAGATGAACTGCGCGACGTCCTGCGCCTTTTTGGCCTTGGCCTGGTCGAGCGCGGCCTGGAACAGGCGCGGGTCGATCTTGGCCAGCACGTCGCCTTTCTTGACCTGCTGGCCCTCGGTGAACAGCACCGCTTGCAGCTTGCCGTCGACCTGGGAGTGGATACCGACGGTAAACGACGCTTGCACCGTACCGAGTCCGGTCAGGTAAATCGGCACATCCTGTCGCTGGACGATCGCGACACTCACCGGCACGCCGGCGCGTGCGGGCTGACGGGCCGCGTGCGCTCCGGCGGATCCTTGCCCCCAATACCAGTAGCCGGCGCCGCCTGCCGCGAAGGCCGCAAGGCAGGTCGTGATCAAAACGATGCGGCGACCGCGCGACGTTGCACTGTTCCCCTTTGCCATCACGGTGATTACCCCGAGTCTCACCCGATCAATATTGCTTGCATGAAATATCGTCGCGAAGGGGGCGGCAGACAACTTACGGATTGGTAGGGAAGCGTTTATTGCTTGTTTATGCGGAGCTTTCGAACGCCGCCGCCAAGCGCATCGGCAAATGCCGATAGAGGCTGATAAAGGTTCTCATCGTGTGCGGATCGTGCTTGCGACGGACGAATATCGACGTCGTTAATGTTCCGGCGTGTCCGGACGCTCGCCGCCGCGCACTCCGGAAAACCATGGCGGGAAAACGGCGATCCGAGTCGAGTTGCTTGCCTCGGCGGCGGCCTGCCATGCTGCCGTTCCGATTTTGCACCGATGGCGAACGGTGCGTTTGTTCACCGGGCTATTATTTCCTTGCATCGACCCACCACCTTCAGGGCGGGCGCCGGCTGTGGCTGGGCGGTGAGCCCGGCACGACGTCCCCACATGGAGACCGCGGACTCGGGCCGGTATTTTCCGAGCTCGGAGCCGTCGTCGCGGCAAGCGTCGTCCTCGGACTTGCGTTTGTCATTCTGAGCTAGCCGCCGGTTTCAAATCATGTTCCAGCGATTTGCCCGAATTGCCGTGCCACAGCTCGTGGAACTCGTTAAACCGGGTCGTAACCCGATACCTCGACAAGTGGAACAGCGCGCTGCGCCCACCCGGCGGCGGAGGGGCTGAGGCGCCCGAGCCACCGCTATACGCGGCGGTGCCTCAGCCGAGATCTGTGTCCACGGGCTCGCGATGGAACTCGCAGCCGCCGCCTTACTATTGACCTCCTCTGCCATTCAGATGCCGTTCAGCGCAGCCGTGTCATAGCTTCTCGAACACGCGCGCTTCCGCTTTGGATGGGGGATGTCATGCCGCGGATTCGCCAGCTGATCGCGATGGCGTTTGCGTTGATCCCGCTCGTGCTTGTCTTCGCGCCGAGCGCCGCGCGGGCTGAAAAACGCATTGCGCTCGTGGTTGGCAACGCCGCCTATCAAGTTGGGGCGCTTGCGACGCCGGCCAACGATGCGGGCCTGGTCGCGCAAACTCTCCAGGCGGCCGGCTTCGACGTTGTCGGCGCGCGCGATCTCGATCAGGACTCGCTGCGCCGCGCCTTTCGCGATTTTCTGGAGAAAGCCACAGGCGCTGGGCCGGACACCGTCGCGTTCATCTATGTCAGCGGTTACGGCGTGCAGATCGAAGGCGAAAACTATTTCGTTCCGGTCGATGCGAAGATCGCGCGCGATTCCGACGTGGCGGCCGAAGCGATACGCATGTCCGATTACATCCGGCCGCTGGCGGCGCTCAAGCTCAAGGCCAGCATCATCGTTCTCGACGCGGCGCGGGCGAATCCGTTCGCCAAGTCGGGCCCACCGCTCGCCGGCGGTCTGGCGCTGGTCGAGCCGGACCCCGGCGTGCTGATCGCGTTCAACGCCGCGCCGGGCACGGTGGCGCCGGAGGGGCAGGGCCCGTATGGAGCTTACGCCCAGGCGCTGGCCGAGATGCTACGCGAAGGCGGGCTGCCGCTCGCCGGAGTCTTCGATCGCGCGCGGCTGCGCGTCAACGACCTGACCAAGGGCGCCGAGGTTGCGTGGCATGCGTCGAAAGTGGAGACGTCGCTCGTGTTCTTCGAGCGGGCGTCCGATGCGCCGCCTCCCGCCGTTTCGAACGAACAGACGGCAGCGATCCGCGCGCGGCCGATTCGCGATCTCGCCGCGCAGGAAGCCTACGCCGCGGCGTTGGAGCGCGACACGCTGGACGGCTATTCGGAATTCCTCACCGCCTATTCCGACGACCCCATGGCGGCACGCGTGCGCGCCATCGTTGCCGCCCGGCGCGAGGCGATCACGTGGCGGCGAACCCGCGTCGTCGACACGCCGGCCGCCTATTGGTCTTATCTGCGGCGTTATCCGCAGGGGCCGCACACGGCCGATGCGCACCGTCGCTTGGCCTATCTCGCCGCCGCATTCGAGCCGCCGCCGTCGTTCACGGCAATGGCCTATGACCTGCCCCCGCCCCCGCCGGAAGAAATCGTCTATATCCGGCGGCCGGTTCTCGTTTTTGACGATCCGGTCTTCGCGTTCGCGCCGCCGCCGCCACCGCCCATCATTTTCCTCGCGCCGCTGCCGCCGGAGTTTGTGGTGCTCGCCCCGCCGCCGCCGCCCGTGGGACTTTTCGTGCTGCCGATGCCAGTCTACCGGCCGGTTCCCGTCTGGGTCCGTCCGCCGGCTTACGTCGCGCCGCCGCCGAACAACGTGATCTACAACAACGTCCACAACACGGTCGTCGTCAACAACGTGACGAACACCGTGACGATTACGAATCCGAGCGGCCAGACCCAGACCGTGCCGCCTGCCGTCGCCATGGCGCCCGCGGCCCAGCCCGCTGCCGCGTCGCCGCAACAAGCGGCGCCCGCTCCTGCGGCACCGCAAGCGGCGCCGGCTGCCGCAGCGCCTGCCGCCGCGGCCGCGCTCGCGCCGTCGCTGCCGCCTTCGGTCGCGAAGAAGGCCGCCACGCTTGCGACCCAGGCCCCGCAGGTAAGCTCGCAGCCGGGCGCCGCCGACAACGCCTTCGGCCGCGATCGCACCGGGGACGTCGACCCCGGCGGCGGGGAGCGCCAAGCCCGCAACGGCGCCATCGCAAGGGCCCGCAGCAAAACCGGCGACACCATCATCGCCGTCAGCCGCGATAACGCCGGCGACTCCGTCGCCCGCGCCCGCGGGCGGTGCCAAGCCCGCAACGCCCCCTTCGCAGACGCCGGCTGCAACGCCGCCGACGCCCTCGGCCGCGATCGCGCCGGCGACGTCGACGTCAACGCCGCAGGCCGGCGCACGCGCCAACCGCAAAACGTCGCCATCGCAAACGCCGGCTGCTAAGCTGCCGCCATCGACGCCCTCGGCCGCGGTCACGCCGGCGGCGCCACCACCGGCGCCAGGAGCGAGCGCCAAGCCCGCAACGCTGCCACCGCAAACGCCGGCTGCAAAGCCCTCTGCACCGACAACGCCTTCAGCGGTGATCACGCCGAGCACGCAATCGCATGCAAGCAAGCCCGCAACGCCGCCGCCGCAAGTGCCTGCTGCAAAACCGTCGACACCATCATCGCTGCCGGCGCCGACCAAACCGATTATCGCGTCGCCCTTGCCGCCTCCGGCAGGCGCTGCCAAGCCCGTAACGCCGCCGCCGCAAATACCCGCTGCGCACCCGGCGACACCGCCGCCCGCAAAGCCCATTGCGCCGGCCGCGGCCGCTGCGAGCCCGGCACCAGCTGCGGCGCCCAAGGTTGCTCCGCCGCAACCAAAGGGCTGCCCGCCAGGGAAAGCCATGGCGGTCGTGAACGGTCAGCCCACCTGTAAGTAAATCAAGTCGTCGGCAGCACTTCTTTCGGAACGGTGGTTGCCGCGAGGCACGCCACTCTGAGGCGGGGCGCGAGCCTTGCGGAGATCTGCGCCTAAGCGCGATCGATGGCCTTGCTTGCGAGCGCGTCTGCGCTCGCGTCGCCAACCAACGCCGATGATTGTCGCTCGCAACGCTCGCGCCAAGTTCTTGTTGGATCGCGGACGTACGCGGTTGATCAGGACCACATCGTGTCCACGCGCGCTCGCGCCGTCGCCGGAAGCGTCGATTGCCCGCGCCGCTTGCGAGCGCCGTTGACCTCTTGCCGGCAAGGAAGGAAGAGTGCAGTTTAACTTTCGAGCGCCGTCTTGGCAGCGTTGGTCGATTCGACATTCTCGCCAGGCGCTTTGGAGCGACCGGAATGACGATCAATGTGACACGTCGCGCGGCACTCATTGGGCTTTCGACTTGCGTTGCGGTGCCGGCGCGCGCGCAGACGACAAGCAGGTCCAAAGACGCCGTGGATACTCTGACGCTCCAGCAGCCGGCAGTCTTTGACATCACCGCGAATACGGGAAGCCTGAAGGAAACCGTGCAGAAGGGACAGCAACTGGTCTGGCGCCGGAAAGAGGGTCCGAGCGATGGCGGCTTTCAAGTTAGCAATATTTCCATCGCGTTCCTGCGCAGTGAAAGCGGGGGGCAGGTGAAAATGACCTTCTCCGGCAACGTTTCGTCGCTCGGCTATCTCACGTCCGAAGAGGCAAAGTTGAACGTCATCGTTCGTGCCAAAGGCGGCGCATCGCTTCACTCCTGGAGCTTCGGCATTTCCGTCAAGTGCGCCGACAAGGACCAGCCACTCACCCCACTGACACATGACGTCCCAACCGACGTCTCCGCCAATGTCTTTACCAATGTCAGCGCCGTCGAAGTTGCGGAGCCGGCCGAGCCGAACTTTCCCGGGGTGAAAATTCAGAAGTGTAATTGACAATACGCCGTTGCGCTAAGCCGCGGCATGTCAGCTTCCAGCAATCGCCGGCATGCGCCTTTGCCGCTGCGCGGCTTGCGCCGCCGTGAGCGGATCACATCTTGGCCGGATGCGCGCGGATGATCGCCTCATTGACGGCCGTGCCCCAACCGGGGCCGCTGGGGAGGAGAAGCTCGCCGTTCTCGATCACGTAAGGCTTGGTCAGGAGCTTGGCTTTCCACGGCACCTCGTCGGCGTCGAACTCCATGATGCGGAAGTTGGGGATCGCCGCGCAGAAATGCGCGCTCATGATATTGGCGAGCGGGCCGTTGAAATTGTGCGAGGCGACGTTGACCTCGTAGGCGTCGGCCATGGCGGCCATCCTCGTCGCCTCTAGGAGCCCGTTCCATTGCGCGTCGATGATGGCCACGTCGACCGAGTAATTTTCGAGGTAAGGCTTGAGATTGCGACGGCCGAGGATCGTCTCCAGCGAGCCGATCGGCGTGGTCGTCGACTGCCGGATCAGGCTCAGCGCCTTGGGTTCGAACATGTCCATTTCGAGCCACATCAGATCGAACGGCTCGACCGCCTTGGCGATGCGCCGCAGCCCCTCGGGCTTGTAGTTGAAGTTGAGATCGAGCAGGAGCCGCACGCCTTCTCCTGCGCCTTCGCGCAAGGCGGTGAGCTGGGCGATGAGCGCATCGAGGACGTCGTTGTCGAGGTTGAGCTCGGGATGGCCGATGCCGACGCCGACCATGCCCGGCGCGAACTGCTGGCCGCCCTTGCCGTCGAACAGCAGCACGTTGGTTTTCAGCGCCTTGAAGCCGCGCTCGCGCGCCTCGCGCGCGGCTGCTTTGAGATCGTCGAGCGTGCGCACGGCCGGGCGATCGATCACCTTGCCGTCGAAGAGATCGGCGCAGCGGGCGCGCAGGACTCCGCAACGCGACCAATAGACCGGCATGCGCTCGCGCACCGCGCCGCCGAGAAGCTCGTAGACGGGAACACCGAGCGCCTTGCCGCGGATGTCGAGGCAGGCGTTCTCGATGGCGGCGATGGCGTGGGACATGAGTCCGCCCGC
>WNGE01014648.1_pt1 | contig 10517 bp, 8 predicted proteins | sample 5400651 | NCBI WGS metagenome assembly WNGE01 (sample SAMN13153370, study PRJNA577476) | soil metagenome | isolation source: 60 cm soil or saprolite under grassland replicate 2 | place: USA:California | collected 2016-06-15
TGGGAGTCTCGGTGAGCACCGTCAGGCGGCGGATCCACGTCGCGCTGCGGGACATGGAAGCCTTCCTGCGCAGGACCGGCGGGGCCCTCTCCGTCCTCGTGCTGGTGGCAGCCGCCCAGCTGGCCACCCGGTCGACGCGGATCACCCGCTCCATCTCGACTTCCACCCGGGGGATGCGCAGCGTAGCCGCGGTGGCGTCGGCGGGGGCCGCCATCGTGAGCACCGTCGCGATCGTCGCGCTGACGCCCCCGGCCGCGACCACCAGTTCGCCGGGTCCGGGGAGAACTCAGTCCGCGCCCTCCCCGGCAATCCGTCAAAGCGCGCCTCCGGCAGCGGCCGTCGACGCCGTCGACATCCTGTCGGACAGCTTGGGCCTGCCTGTACCTGCCGAAGCAGCGGTGAAACCAGCCGCCGATGAAGGGGGCACGCCCGGCGCTTCGGGCGCCGCCGATGCCCCGGCCGCAAGAATCGCGGATCCGAACCCGGGCTGTGACGGGAATCCCACCAGCGCTGCTCCGGCGGTGCCCGTGGGTCCGCGGAATAATCAGGCGTCGGGAGCTCCAGTCAGCCATCCGACCGCGGGCGGCTGTCGCCGCTGAGGCATCAACCTCTGTCCCTGCTCGCGCGGCTCGTTTCGTCAGAGGCGCCGGCCTGGGCCGATGTGGCGATCGTCGAGATCACCGACTCAGCGGTGTGGCGGCTGATGTGACGAAGCTGGCCCGCTGGGATGTCCAGGATGGCCGCCAGCTGGTCGCGCGCCGCACGAGCCGGGAAGTCCCTGCGCTCCACCCCCTCGTCTGTCTTCGCAGCGTCGGCCACCGCGTTCATGGTCAGCCCCCGTCATGCGGCCGAACATAGGGTGATTGTCATGGGTACCCAGCGCCCGCAGCCTGGTCCTCCGCCCTGAGCCTGGGCACGAGGTGAACCAAGCCCCTATTTGACATGGGGCTAAGCTTGGCTTTACCAAGCAGTTGAATCGCAGGATCCCTCTTAGGCTCAACGTTATTCAGCGATGAGACGGCCCTACTGGTTGGAATTTCGGAGGGCTTCTGGAGAGAGGGCACCGGCCACAGGGCTGTCTCATTGAACGACGCGGACCCCGGTACCCATGGGCGAGAGAGGGGATGGGAACCCAGAGGCGCCAAGGCCCAGCGTCGCTTGTCTTCGCTTAACGCTCAGGTGCGGCTAATCTCGCGCTTGGCTCACGTTCACGCAGAACGTGAGCCCTCCAGCAATTCCTCCAATTCGGTCACGCGACGCTGGAGCTCGCCGCGCTCGGTGTAGAGCTTCTTCAGCTCTCGATTGGCGGTGCGCAGCCGCTCGGCTAGTTCGAGCAGCTCCCATTCCTCCATGGCTGGCCCGATCAGAATCGCCAGCCCCCGGCGTTCGGGGGCGTCCACCAGTCCCAAGCCTCGGCGAAAACGGAAATCCGAAGGTGCTGCCACTGAACGGCCGCCCACGCCGAAGGCCACCGCGGCGCCAACTCAACCCCTCGCAGCCAGCGATATGCGATCGCCGGCAAGTCCCCTTCCTCCCTGCCGCAGGTTGCGGCGCGGTCATTATACCTACCGGGGCGCCCGCCGCGCCCCCGCTAACCCTCCGGCCGCACGGAGTCCCGCCCGCCCTTTACATCGCCACCCGGGTCAGGGACCGATCCGCGAGGTCGCCACGACGACATCATCGAAGACGACGTCATAAGTCCTGGCGGCCTGGTTCTCCCCAAGCTGGATCATGGCGACGGGGGTCGTACCGAGGTCCTGGGTCGTGGTCAGCGCGGGCACGGCGACCCCGTCCAACCAGACCTCGACGCTGCTGGTGGCGCCACTCACGACGAGGTGGAGCTCGACCCAGTGCCAGGCCCCGATGCTGACCGGACCGCCCGTCAGCGAAACCGCCGTCACGTCGTTGCGAACCAAGAGCCGGCCCGGGCCGTCGACGAGGACCTTGGCGATGGAACCGTTGGCGGCTGTTCGGAACCCGATCAGCTGCACCGACGAGGCCTGGGCGTTGATCCGGAAATAGACTCGGGAGTAGGCCGACTGGTAGGTGGCCGGGAGCAGCTTGCGCGCATAGGTGGTCCCGTTTGTCGTGTTCGCCTCGGCCGCGAAGCCACCGGCGTGCACGATCGTCGACTCGACCACGAGACCGGTCGAGCCCGCCGTCCAGGCCGCCAGCGAACCGGTTTCGAAGTCGTCCCTGAAGATCGCCGTCGAGACCGCGCTGAGCGCGAAGTCCTGGGTGATGGTGGTGGCCGAGGCCAGGGTCACCGAGGCGGTCTGGGAAACGTGGCCGCTGGCCGCGGCGGTGACCGCGTAGGAGCCTGGCGCCAGTCCGTTGAGCGAGTAGAGCCCGGCCGAATCGCTGGTCGCGCTGGTCCCCCCGCCGCTGACGGTGGCGCCGGCCAGCGCCTGCCCGGTGCCGGCGTCGGTGACGTGTCCGCTGATGGCTCCCGGCGGCGGCCGGCTCAAAGCGAGGTCGAGCTGCGCGACCGTCCCGCTGGACACCACCACGTTCGACGTCTGGGTTAGGAAACCGGCCGCCGCCGCGCTGACCGAATAGGTGCCGGGCACTACTCCAGAAAAGGAGTAGGCGCCGTTCTGGTCGGTGCTCGTCGAGCCTCCGCTGAAGGTCACACTGGCCCCCGGGATGCCGCTTCCGGCGGCCGCGTCGGTGACGTGGCCGGTGATGCCACCGGGACTCGACGCGACGTCAAGGCTGAAGTCCAGGGTCGTGGTCGCACCCGACGTCACGGCGACGGTCTTGGTCTGGGCGACGTAGCCGCCGGCCGTGGCTGTCACCGAGTAGGTGCCTCGAGGCACCCCGGATATCGAGTACGCGCCCGCCTGATCCGTGATGCCGCTGCCGCCGCCGGATGAGACCGAGACGCTGGCGCCGGCGATCGGCTGCTGGACTGCGTCCGTCACCCGGCCGGCGATGGTCCCGGGCTGGGCCGACAATGCGAAGTTGGTGGTCGCGGTGGCGCCCGGCTGGACGGTGGCCACCTGCGTCGCACCCACAAACCCGGTGGCGGCGGCGCTGACGGTGTAGGTCCCGGGCGCGACCGCAGTGAACGAGAACGTGCCGTCGAGGCCGGTGGCCTGGCTGCCACTGGAGAACGACACGGTGGCCCCGGATAGCGGCTGCCCGGTCCCCGCGTCCGTCACAGTGCCCGCCAGCGACCCCGGCCGCGGCTGCAGCGCGAAATTCAGCGACGTGGTGGCGCCGGCGGTCACCGACGCGTTCCGGGTCGATGGGTCGTAGCCGGTGGCGGCGGCGGTCACGCTGTAGCTGCCGGCCGCCAGACCCGGCAGCGAGTAGCCTCCGAGCTGGTCCGTGACCGCGCTGGCGCCCGTCACCGTGACGGGGGCGCCCGAGATGGCGCCGCCCGTGACAGCGTCGGTCACGGTGCCCGCGATGGTCCCCCCGCTCGGCGGCGGATCGATGGTCAGCAGCAGCTGCGGTGGCTGTGCCCCCTCTTTGGACGAGTAATGGGCCCCGTCAGCGCTGGTGGACGTGATCTCGAAGCTGTAGGTGCCGTCACCGGTCACGATCGAGCCCACGTCGAACTCGTACCAACCGCCGGTGGCGACGGCGCCCAGCGATCCCAAGAGCCCGGAGTCGGCCGCCGGGGCCGTGTTCCACGTCACCGAGGTCTCCGCCCAGCTGCTGTCCCGAACCAGGTGGAGATCCCCGCCCCGGTCCGAGGGATCCACGCAGTAGAGGCGCAGCCGGGCAGTCTTCACCGGACCGACGCCGGTGACCGAGAACTTCAGGAGCGAGGCCTTGACCGGACTGTTGTCGGCGATCAGCTGGACATCCGTGCCGAAATTGGAGCCCGCCGCACCGAGCTCGATCCGGGCGTCGGCGACGGGGTTGATCGTGAAGCTCGTGGTCGGGGCGGGGGTCGTGACCGTGGCCGTCGCCGAGGGCGGCGACGTGTTCCCGGCCGCGTCGCCGGCCGCGACCGAGTAGGTGTAGGAGGTCAGCGGCTGCACGGTGGTATCGGTGAAGCTGGGGACCGCGCTCTGGCCGATCGCGGCTCCGCCGCGGTACACCAGATATCGGCTGACGCCCACATCATCCGTGCTCGAGGTCCAGGTCAGGTTGACAGCCTTCGAGGTCGGCGCCGATGCGGCCAGGCCGGTCGGAGTCGAGGGCGCGGTGCTGTCGGCGGGGGTGGTGGCGGTGGCCGGCGACGACGGTGCCGAGGCGTTCCCCGAACCGTCGAATGCCGAAACGGTGTAGGTGTAGCTGGTGAGCGGCTGCAGCGAGCTATCGGTGTAGCTGGTTGTCGTCGAGGATCCGACGGCCACGCCGCCGCGATACACGCGGTAGCCGGCGACCGCCACGTTGTCGCTGCTGGCGTTCCAGTGCAGTCCGACCGAGCCGGCGCCCGTCGCCACGGCGGTCAGGCCGGTCGGAACGCTGGGAGCGATCGTATCGGTGCCCGGGCCATGGCAGTTGGCGGTTCCGGAATCGGTGAACGTCTCGCCGGCTTCAGCAACGAACTTCCAGTCGTAGCTGGTGGGATGGAGCGTGAGCTGAAGGATCCCGAAGGTGTCCGCGTTACGGACCTCGCTGTTGGCCGCCACCTTCGCGATCGTGGTGTGGTTGGCCCCGCCCGTTCCCGCCACGAACTCCCTGATCCCGCGGGACGCGTTGGCGTGGCCGGCGGCATCTTGAGGCGCAAATCGTTCGTAGATGTGGTCATGGCCGTTGAGGACGAGATCGGCATCGGCGTCGAAGAGCGCTTGGTAGAAGGTCGTGTAGGTGGTGTCCGCGCGCCCGCCCGAGCTGTAAACCGGTACGTGCCAGAACGCCAGCGTGCAGGCGTTGCTGTGGGCCGCGAGATCGCTTCGAAGCCACGTTCCCTGCGGGGTGGTGGCTCCGCAACCGCCGGCGGCGCCACAGTTGGAATTGAGCATGATCAGGTGCCACGCTCCGATGTCGAAGCTGTAATAGCCCTTGGTCGGGTCTCCGGCCGCGGCGCCGAAATACTTGAAGTGCCCGTTCGCCTTGGCCGAGGTGTCACAGTCGGTGCCCCCCGAGGTCAGGTATTCGTGGTTGCCGACCGCGGGATAGGTGATCGACTTCACACGGCCCCAGGTCGGGTCATACGCCTGGAGGAAGGCCTGGTAGCCCCCGCAGTAGTACTGGTTGTCGCCGAGGTCGAGCACCGCCGATAGCGGCTGCCCGACCAGGAGATCGGACGTGTATTTCTCGCGACAGGAGCCCGAACTGCCGTTGCCGGCATTGAAGTTGGAGTTGGTCGGATCACAGGAAATGTCGCCGGCGGCCGCGATCACGGGATCGCCGGCGGCTGCCACCGGCACCGGCTCCACCGCAAGGGATGGCGCGCGGGCCGCTGGAAAAGCCTGGATCATGATGGCCGACCCCAAGCACAGGGCCCCCAGGCAAGTGACCGTCAGCCGCCGGCCGAGACCGATCGGTCGGCGAGGAGCGGTCGTGGTCTTCTCGTAATGCATCATCGTGGGTGTCCCCGAAGCCATGGTGGGTGGACGCGGACATGATCTGGTCGCCCGCGGTCCACGTCCATGGGACGGATGACCCACTGCATGCGGGCCGATGTCCCACCCGGCTTGGAGAACCCCTTGGCACGCCATCGGTTGGCGGTCACGGCGCCATCAGTGCGCGGTCTCACGCTGGTCGCCGGGATTCAAACCGCCCCGCCGCGGGATCAGCCATGTAGGATCATCGGCCGTCTCCCCAGGAGAGAATAGCCATGTCCGATCCGCCCGTTGCTCAGAAGATCCAGGTCGCGATCGTTGACGATCACCCCGTATACCGGCTTGGGCTGGCGACCGTTCTCAACAGCCGTCCGGACACGGTGTCGTCGTGGACCACGGACAACGCGGCAGACGCCTATCGTTTGGCCCAGGAGAACCCCCCCGACGTCATCTTGATGGACGCCGACCTCGGCGATGGCGGTGACTCCCTGTCGGTCATTCGAGCCATCCGCACCGCCCGGCCGGAGGTGAAGGTGGTGGTGATCACGGCCCTCGCGTATCCCGAATACGAGGCCCTGGCCAAGCACGTCGGGGCGTCTCTGTTCCTGACCAAGGACCTGCCGATGGATGTCATGATCGCTCGCCTGTTCGAAGCTCTGGCCACCCATCCGGAGCCGCCCAGCCGGTCCCGGCACGCGCTGGAGGACCGGTCCGGGTTGACTCGAAGGGAAAGTGAGGTGCTGCTCGAAATCCGGTCGGGCCGCACCAACCGGGAGATCGCCCAGCGCCTTGGCGTATCGACAAGCACCGTGAACAAGCACGTGCACCAGGTCCTCCGCAAGCTCAACGTGCGCAACCGCGCCCAGGCCGCCACCTTGAAGCGGCCGCTGGCCCGGCCGCGGGAGCCGAGCCAGGGCGATTGACGGCCGAGCGTAGACGGGCCCGGGTTAACGGTTGTGCAAAAACTGGTTAAAACAGCCCATTGACTTGGGATTTCCCACACCCTTAACTGGCACCTGGGCTGAACAGGTCATCTGGGGGCCGAGACAATCGTCTCGGATTGGTCAGCCTCCTTGGGAATACCCAAGGATCACAGGGAGAGAGAGTTGGGGAGATTGGGGACACGCGGTCCAGCTACGACCATCGGAAGGCGCCGCTCGAGCCGACCGATTCAGCGACAGGAGCCGGACATTCGAAGATGGATGGCACGCGAGCTGCACGACGGGCCGGCACAGATGCTGACAGACATGGTGATCCAGATCGAGGAGCTCAAGATCGCCAAGCGAGGACAGACGACCACGTTGGACGAGCTTTCGGCGTTCCAGGACTCGACGCGCAAGGTGCTTCAGAGCCTGCGCGCGATCCTGAGCGCGATGGTCGATCAGCCGGTGTTCGAGACTTCATTCGTGCCCTCGCTCAGCGCGCTGCTCGATCGTGTCGAGCAGGAGACCGCGATCGACGCGGGCGTCGTCGTCGAGGACTGGCCTGATCACCTCAATGCAACCGCCGCCACCAACCTCTATCGGTTGGTCGAACACGCGGTGCGCAACGCGGTCCGACATTCCGGCGCCGGTCGAGTAATCGTCGCTTTGCGGGGAACCGGTGATTACGGAACGGTGACGATCACCGACAACGGGATCGGGATGGAGGTGGCCGACAGCGACGGTCCGACTGGCTATGGTCTGCGAGGCATGCGCGAGCGGGCCGTCCTGGTCGGAGGCGACATGGTCGTCGCGAGCGCCCCCGGAGTCGGCACCGTGGTGACGGTGACCGTTCCCCTGACGAGGTTGACATGATGACGGCCCCGCGAGGCGCGGCCGGCGCGAACGCAATGTTCGGCCATCGGCCGGCGCCGGGATCGGTCCCGGCACGAATCCGGGTCATGGTGGCCGATGACCACACTCTTTTCCGGGAGGGTTTGGCGAGACTGCTGATGGACGATGGCAGAATGGAGGTCGTCGCCACGGCCAGCAATGGCCAGGAGGCGGTCCGAGTCGCCCTCGAGGTGCTTCCGGACGTCATCTTCATGGACCTCAAGATGCCTCGGATGGAGGGTGTCGAGGCCACCCAGCAGATCCTCACCCGCCTTCCGGACCTGAGAGTCCTGATTCTCACCACGTTCGATGCCGACACCTATGTGCTGCAGGCGATGCGCGCAGGCGCGCGCGGGTACGTGCTCAAGGACGCGACACTGGACACGATCATCAGGAGCGCGCAGACCGTCATGGCCGGCGATCGCGTCATGGGCGGCCGAGCGGGCGAAGTCATGCTTGACCTCCTCACGCATCCCAAGCCGTTTTGACTCGCCGCGAGGTGGAGGTCCTGCGGCTGATCGCAAGCGGCTTCGCGAACAAGCAGGTTGCGGTCCGGCTTCAGATCAGCGACAAGACGGTGCGCAACCACGTCAGCAACATTTACGAGAAGCTCGACATCGGGGACCGGTCGCAGGCCGTTCTGTACGCCGTTCGCAAGGGGTTGGTCGACATCTAGTAGTCCGAGGGTCCCAACCGTGGGCCGAGAGTCCCATGGTCAGGACCCCGAGGCTTTCCTTACATTGCCGCTGGGGTAAATGTGATCGCTGCGGGAAGGTGCCGGCATGGCGCGCCTGAGTTGGCGCGAATACTGCTGCTCACTGAGCAGCGGCTGGTTGCCGCCGCGATCGCGCGCTTGCTGGCCGGCGCACCCCTCTCGGCCGCCGTCGATGTTCATTCCGGCCCCCCATCGCTGGAGGAGGTCGAAGGCTACGACCTGGTCCTCTGCCCGCTCCTGGAACGGGCAGAGCGCTTGCGCTTGATGGCCTCGATGTCGGGCATGGCGCCCCTGGCACCCATCGTCGTACTCGACGATGTCGGTCAGGAAGCGTCCCTCAGCGCGTTCTTGGAGCTGGGCGCGTCCGGCGTGCTCACGAACGACTGCTCCCTCTCGGAGCTGCTGGCCTGCATCAACGAGACGTTGAGCGGCAGCCGATGGATCGGCTCGGGGGTGTTCGACTGGCTTATCAGCTCGGCGTCCCCGGGCGGCGGCTCACGTGGTCATCGCCGACCGAGGCTCGTGGAGTCGGACATGGGGTCGCGTGAGGGCCTCACCAAGGCGGAGCGGGCCGTTCTCGCAGCCGTAGGGAGCGGGATGAGCCCGGCGCAGGTGGCCCAGGCACGGTCGATCAGCGTTCACACCGTGCGCAACCACCTGGCCGGCGCCTACCGGAAGCTGCGGGTGCACTCACGAGCCCAGGCGGTGCTGGCGTCGGCGAAACTCGACGACCGCCCGGACGGTGAGCTCGACCGAGGCGTGCGGCCGGGCGCCTGACCGACGAATGCCGGGACAACCGCCCATCCGGGCGCGGTTGTTCCCATTGTTGTAACCACTTCGCGCTGGTCGAATCGCAACTCACGGGACCGCATCCCGAATTCGCACGCGAAGGAGAATCCCAGGTTGCAGCGCAGGCTGAACGGTCGCGCAGAGCGCAATGGCTCGGCGTCACCGAGCCCGATTCGGCTCACGGTGGTGATCCCGACCAAGAACGAGGCGGGCAACATCACCGCTCTCAAACAGGCACTCGAAGAGGCCCTGCAGGGAATCACCTTCGAGGTCGTGGTCGTGGACGACAGCAACGACGAGGACACCCGTCCGCTCCTGCGCGACACGGCTGGTGCGGACCCGCGGTGGCGAGTGTTGGAGCGAGGGGCCGTCGACCAGACCGGCCTCGGGAGCGCGGTCGTGGCCGGCATCGCTCTGGCTCGCGGGTCGGCGGTATGCGTCATGGACGGCGACCTGCAGCATCCACCCGCGATCGTGCCCAGGCTGCTGGAGGCGGTCGAGGCCGGTGCCGGCGTGGCGGTTGCATCTCGGTACATGCCCGGTGGCAGCCGCTCCGGCCTTGGTGGGACGGCGCGTGTCTGGGCCAGCCGGGTGTGCACGTGGGCCGCCCAGTTCGCATTCCCGGAGGCGCGCCGCACGTCTGACCCGCTGAGCGGCTTCTTCTGTGCTCGGCGGTCTGCGGTCGCCGGCATCGAGCTGCGGCCGATGGGTTTCAAGATCCTGCTCGAGGTTCTTGTCCTGGCCCCGCGCCAGAAGGTCGCCGATGTCCCCTTCGCGTTCGGAAGGCGGCACTCGGGCGAGAGCAAGGCGAGCACCCGGCAGGCGGTCCTCTACCTCATGCACCTGGTCTCACTCTTCCGGTTCGTTCCCGGAAGTGCGCGACCCCTCAAGGTCGCCCTCGTCACGGGCGCGGGGTTGGCCGTCTTCTTCGGGGTCATGGCGGCGCTCCTCGCCCTGGGCGTCCGACCGGAGCTGGGTTGGGTGGGCGCTGCGCTGGCGAGCGCCGGTGCCACTCTCGCGCTCCACAGGGACATCACGTTCAGCTCACTTCCTACGCATGGTGTGAGGGGCGGGGCGCGCCGTCATTACGCGCTGGCCGCCGCCGGCCAAGCAGCAAGCGTCGTCGCGTTTCTGATGCTGCTCCGGGTCGGTTCGCAGTCGCCCCTGGCCATGGCGCTGGTCGCCCAGTGCGTCGGCGTGCAGATGATGATGACCGTTGAGCTGCGCTGGATCCGGCGGCGGCTGTGGCCGCGAGAGAGCACGCCGCCGGACCTGTTCGGGCTGGGCCGCCGGCTGCACGCGCAGGTGGCCTGCTGGGTCGAGCTGACCGACGGGAGGGTCGTCACCCCGAACGGCTGGTCATCGATCGTATCGGCCGAGCTCGTCGAGCGGGCCGCCGGCGACCGCCACCCTCTCCTTTTCATCCAGTCCCCATCGTCGCGGCCGCAGAGGCGAGTCAACCTCGAGCGCGCCAGCGCCCTGGTAATCCCGCGGATGGCCGCCGACGGCACGGCCGAGGCGGTGGCCCTGATCGCGCGCCGCGATCAGAGGCCGTTCGACGAGCGGCATCTCGAAGAGGCCCTGGCCTGGATGGAACGGCACGGTGGGGCGGCGTGAGGCGCGCTGTGCTCCAGCGTTTGGTCGCGGGCTGGCGCTTCCTGCTGGTGGGAGCGCTCGGAATCGGGGTCAACCAGGTGGTCCTGGGTGCGACGGTCGAGCTCGGCCACGTCC
>WNGE01020517.1_pt1 | contig 10516 bp, 7 predicted proteins | sample 5400651 | NCBI WGS metagenome assembly WNGE01 (sample SAMN13153370, study PRJNA577476) | soil metagenome | isolation source: 60 cm soil or saprolite under grassland replicate 2 | place: USA:California | collected 2016-06-15
GCGCGGCGGCCGGCCGCTGGTGATCTCTTTGGTCCACACAACCCAGGTGATCTACCGGAGGACGGCCGTCGTCACGCGTAGTGACACGCCGCGAATCGATCATGGGTGGACAGCCGAGGTTCTGAATAACGCTCCAGGTTCGGATCATCAAGCGATGCGCGCGTCACCGGGGCGTCATGCCGTAACCTCATCTGACAGGTGCTCTCTCGAACCAGGGAACAGAAGCCTCAGCAACTTCTATTCTCCCAGTTCAGAGGGCATCTCCACGCCCGAGACACACGCTTTCACCGAAGCCAATCGGTGGATCGAGGCTTAGTACTCCTGCACTTGGATCACGCCGGCATCACATGACGACGCTCAGCGATCAACGCCTTGCGCGGAATGGCTCATTTACGGACGAGGATCTGCGACTGAATTCAGGAAACCGTCGGCGTACATGATGGCCTCTGCTACGTGCTTGATGTTCTCCCGCCCGATCCGCTCGATGACGTCCCTAAGGGAAACCATGTAGAAAGTCGAGATACTGGCCGATATTCGTAGCACGTTTACCGATTCGACATCGCCGCGCAGACGTCCTTCGTCGAGCGCACTGGTAACCTCTGTCCAACGTATTCCCGCAGATTCCGGAGGGTCTCCAAATACCTCCACAAATCTTAGGAATTCGCGATTTCTGAGCCAGTAACCATGCCGGTTAAGCAGTCTAATCGACGCCTCGATGATGTTCAGGTCATCTGCTCCTCGCATGAGGAACTCCAAGAGCTTTGGATAGGGAAGATCGAATGCGTCCATTTCCATCCCCCAATTCGTCCACGCGTTGGCCAGCCTTGCACGGCAACGTCCACGCCTCTCGCCTCTCGCCTCTGAAACCGTACCATGCCACCAATGCAATCATTCCACGACGGGCTCTTCCCCCACAACGCCGAGATCTTCGATTCCAATACCCCATTGCGTTATTTCCGTCGGCACCGGACCCGTGTCCCCCGGGTAGCCATTTCCTGCACCCGGGACTCGATAGCCGTCTGAGCTACCCTTCATTTGCCACTTGATGTAGGGCCCGCGGTGGACCAGGTCCTTCGATATGGTATTGGGGTCGCCAACTTCCCAGAACACGTGCACGGAAGTATTGTCCGGATCGTATGCGTGCCACCCGCGCCCTCCGGTTGCAGAGGTGGGACGCATGGGATCAACCTTGAGACCGGACGCCTTCGCCAGCTCAACAAATTCTTCCTCGGTCGCCCCTTGCATCGATTTCGGACTATTCAACTTCCGAATCCCAGCGAAGCCGATTAATATCGCACGATTCCTCTCGAAAGGCTCGCTCAAGATTCCGCCTGCGACTTCTTCGGCTATGCCACCCGAACAACTACGAGGGTCCATCCAGCAAACGCTTTGCCAGATCAAGTCTTCGATACCCCAGTTCTGCAGCCAGTCACCGGCGGCCCGGCGATACGCGGCCACAAGCCCTGCATAACGCGGGTCGTTAGCATTGATGAGCACATGAGGACCGATCTTTACAATTGGACCCTTCCTCGGATCGCCTTTCCGCCTGGGCGGCCTAACAGTGTGCTTAGGGGAAAATGGCACCGGCGTGTAATCGAACGAGACGTTCCGATCGTTGTCATAGTCGAAGGCCAGAAGACCATTTGCGTCACTGGTTGTGATGGGATTGTTGCTTGCATAACAGAACCCGTTCGTCTGCTGCGGGTTGGCCACATCGATTACTCGATCCCGGCTGATGAACCGGCCGGTTGCGGGGTCGTATTCGCGGGCGCCGAGGTGGGTGAGGCCGGTGGGGTCGGTGGTGCCGCCGACGAAGCCTTTGCTGCTGGGCCACAGATTGGCATTGCGGGGGTTGCCGTAGGGGTCGGTGCGCAGTCGGGTCAGCGCGAGAGTTCCCGCGTCGACGGAAAGTTCGGTGGTGCCGTGGTTGTCGGGGGCTTGCCAGGTCAGGGTGTTGTTGTCGGTGCGGGTGGCGATGTGCCGTCCGGCGTACTGGTAGAAGCGGGTGGCGGCGACCGTACCGCCGGTGCGGCGGATCTCGGTGTGTCCGAGGTAGATGGTCTCGCCGGTCGGGTCTTTGGCGGCCAGGCGGTTGCCGGCGGCGTCGTACACGTAGCTGGTGGTCGCCCCGGACGCGGTGAGGGTGGCCAGGTGCCCCTCGGGGTCCCAGGTGAGGGTCTGGCCCGGCTTGGCCATGACGTTACGCGTGGTGGTGTTTCCGGCCGGGTCATAAACGTAGCTGCTGGTGCCGGTGGTGGCGCCGCTGGCGGTGACCGAGGTGACCGTGTGCGGCTGGGCTCCACCCGCCGGCGGGTAGGCGTAGGTGTAGGTGCTGTCCCCGCCGCTGGCGTGCACGACCTGGGTGCGGCGGTTGCTGACCACGTCGTAGGTGAAGGTGTGCCAGTACGGGTCGGGGCCGCCGATGAGGGCCTGGGTGGGGGTGGTGGCGCAGCTGCCGGTCTGCGGGATGGTCCAGGCGTCGGTGAGCTGGCGCAGCCCGTCGTAGCGGAAGCATTCGGCGTTGACGGTTGCGTCGGCTTCGGTGGCCGATTTCTGGGTGAGGTTGCCGGCCGGGTCGTAGGTGTAGGTGGTGTTGAGTTGGGTCTGCCAGCCGCTGGACGGGCCGGTGCCGTGTGCGGTCCAGATCCCGGTCAGGCGGCCGGTGGCCTCGTCGTAGAGGGTGGTGGCGTGCTGGGCGGCGCCGGTACCGAGGTCCAGTTGCTGGACCGGCCCCCACGGGTAGTACACGGTGCCGGTGACGTAGCTGGTGGCCCCGGTCATGGTCTTGGCGGCGCCGGTGGTGTCGTAGGTGTAGGTGACGGTTTCGGCGGCCAGGGTGCCGGCGGCCGGGTAGGTGGTGGTGGCCAGCGAGCCGTCGACGTTGTAGGTCTGGCTGGTGGTCCAGGAGGACGGGGTGAACCCGTCCCCGGCCGGGATGGCCACGCTGTTACCGAGGGGCCGGTAGGCGTCGTCGTATCCGGTGACGGAGGTGGTGTAGGTGCCGGCGGTGGTGTACCTGTTGGCGGCGGTGGGCTGGCCCTTGGCCAGGGTGTCGTAGGTGTAGTCGGCCAGCCTGGTGCCGGTGTTGACCGGGCCCTGCCACTGCTGGGTCTTACGGCCCAGGTTGTCATAGACGTAGGACAGGGTGACCGGGCGGGCGTCGGTGGTGGACAGCAGCTGCCCGGCGTCGTCGTAGGTCAGCGCGGCCGTACCGGTGTCCGGGTCGGTCTTGCTGGTGACCCGGCCGCGCAGGTCGAAGCCGGTGGTCCAGTGGTTGCCGGCCGGGTCGGTTATGCCGGTCTGCTGGCCGAGCCGGTCGTAGCCATACGTGGTGGCCTGGAACAGCCCGGACGGGGTGGAGCCGAGGTACTGGTCCAGCTCGGTGGTCTTGCCGCGGGCGTCGATGATGGTACGGGTGGCGGTGCCCCCGGCCGGCGGTGTGACGGTGGTCCGGTCGCCGTCGTAGGCGGTGGTGGTCTGCCACTTGAGCGCGCTGGTGGTGCCGTCGCCGGTCCACAGCGCGTCGGCGGTCTGCCGGGCCAGGTTGTCGAAGGTGTACCGGTGCTGGTTGGCGACGTCCTTGTCGTTGAACGCGGCGAGCGTGCCGGCCGGTGCGGTGCTGTTCCAGAAGGTGCTGGCCTTGACGGTCAGGCCGCGGCTGTCGTAGGCGGTGTCGGTGATGTTGCGGCCGCCGTTGGTGGCGTCGGCCGGGGTCTGGGCCTGGCGGGGGCGTAGCCGCCCGTCGTAGATCTGGTAGGAGGAGGCCTGCGTCCCGGCCGGGTTGAGTTTCTGGGTCTGCACGTAGTTGGCCGCGCCGCCGGACAGGGTGTAGGTGTACTGCGCGTCGGGCAACGCGGTGGTGGGGCGGTTGTTCAGCCAGGTCTTGGTCAGCCGCCCGAGCGGGTCGTACTGGGCGGTGGCGGTCTTGCCGTTGGCGTCCACGGTGCTGACCGGTTGGCCGTGGCTGGGGTCCAGCGTGGTGGTGCTGGTCCACAGCTTCGGGTTGGTGGTCGTGGTGGAGGTGACCTGGCCGCCGGAGGCGGGGGTGTAGGCGGTGCTGGTCAGGCGGTCCAGGGCATCGTAGGAGGCGGTGATACGGCCGTTGGTGTCGTAGCCGGCGCGGCTGGACTGCCGCCAGTTCGGCACCCCGCCGCTGAACGAGGCCAGGGCCTGGGTCTTGGTCAGCAGGCCCTGGGTGGGTGGCTGCCCGTTGGCCAGCCCGTCGTAGTTGTACAGGTTGCCCGACAGCCGGTCGGTGTCGGTCAGCGGGTTGGCGCAGGTGGTGGTGAGCACCACCGAGGGGTAGTCGATCAGGTATTTGGTGGTGTCCCGCACGTAGCCGGTGTGGGTACAGGTGTCGTCGCCGCTGGTCGAGGTGTCGGCCAGGTTGGTGACGTCGGTGACCAAGCCGTAGGAGTCGTAGCTGGTACGGGTTTCGGTCCACCGCCAGGCCGAGTTCAGCGCCAGCCAGGTCCGGGTCTGGTTGCTGGTTTCGGTGACCATCAGCGCGGTCAGGTCCTGCCCGCCGGGGGCCGGGGCCGACCGCAACGCGGTCTGGGTGACGGTCGGGGTGTGGATCGTCGAGGCCACGCAACGCGGTCTGGGTGACGGTCGGGGTGTGGATCGTCGAGGCCAGCACGGTGGAGCCGTCCAGGTTGTCGGCCTGGCGCAGGAAGCCCTGCGTCCCGTCCGCGTCGGGGTAGTTGGCGACCCAGCGTTGCCGCAGCGCTCCGGTGCAGTCCCAGATCTGCAGCTGGACGCCCAGCACCGGGGTGTCCCCGGGGTCCAGGCACCGCCCCGACGCCGGGTTCTTCAAGCTGCCGTCCGATTGCGGCTGCCAGATCTGGTTGGTCGCGCCGGTGCAGTCCCACAGCTGGACCTTGGCGCCGTTGGCGGTGCCGGGGGCCACGATGTCCAGGCAGCGGCCGGAGACCGGGTTCTTGTAGGTGCCGTCGGTTTGGGGTTGCCAGGTCTGGTTGGTCGCGCCGGTGCAGTTCCAGGTCTGGGCGTGGGTGCCGTTGCCGGTGCCGTAGTTGGCCAGGTCGATGCAGCGGGCGGCCTGCACGCTGGCCAGGGCGCCGGTGTTCTGCGGCTGCCACAGCTGGTTCCAGCCGCCGCCGCAGTCCCACAGCTGCACCGGGGTGGCCAGCCCCAGGCTGCCTGAGGCCAGGTCCAGGCACCGCCCGGAGCGCGGGTTGAACAGGCTGCCGTCGGTGCGGCGGGTGAACACCTGGTTGTCCCCGTTGGAGCAGGTCCACAGCTGGGCCAGGGTGCCGTTGCCGGTGCCCTGGTCCTTCAGGTCCAGGCACTTGCCCGAGACCGGGTTGGTCAGGATCGACCGGCCGTAGCCGTCGGTCTGCGGTACCCACACCTGGTTGACCCCGCCGGTGCAGTCCCAGGACTGCACCCGGGTCCCGTCGGCGGTGCCGTAGCCGGCCAGGTCCATGCACATGGTGCCGGTACCGGAGATGGCGGCGGTGGCGCTCGGGTTGCCCAACGGGGTGGTCAGCCCGGTCCACCGGTTGTTCCAGGCCACCGACTGCCCGTCGCTGCTGAGCTTGGCGTCCCCGAGCATCCCCCGGAAGTACAGCGAGCTCGTGACCGTCTGCGGGCCGCCGGCCGCGCCGTGGGTGACCGTCACCGTCGGGTAGCCCCGCCACAGCGACCAGCTCCGGTAGGCCAGCGTCGAGGTCTCCGCGTAGTCGTGGTGCCACAGCGCCGCATCCGACGAGCCGGCGACCGAGTAGCCGTAGGACCACACCTCGTCCGGGGACCCGCCGGTCAGGTCCTTGTCGGTCACCCCGGTGGCCACGTACTTGTGGAACCAGCCCCACCCGGGCGGGGCCTGGTAGGGCTTGAAGTACTCCGGGAAACAGCGGTACGGGTTGGCGTCCGGCACCGGCGGCTGGTTGCGGGTGCACTCCTGCGCCGAGTAGCCGACCAGGGTCTGCCCGCCGGTGCCGGTCACCACCGAGGTCAGCCGGTAATGCCTAAACGGCGGCACCCCCACGTCGTTGCCCCAGTCGACCCGGTTGTTCATCGCCGTCCCGCCAAACGACATGGCCGGCTCGGCCAGGAAGCTGCCATCCAGCGCGAACCCGGTGTGGGTCAGCGTGTTCAGCCACAGGTTCGGGGAGGTGTCATCCCCGGCCGGGGCGATGAAGTCCCCCACCGACGGGAACGTGTAGCCCAGGTCCCACTGGTCCACCTCCCGGTAGGAGGAGCTGGCCGCGTTCCACACCTGGGTGTACACCTGCCGCAGCTTGTACTGGGTCCAGAACGCCGGGCTGGTCACGTTCGGGCACGACGTGCTGGAGGTGCAGTACAGGTCCCACGGGGTGTCCGGATAGTCACTGGTGTTCTGCGCGCAGGCGCCCACACACCGCTCGTCCCGCACGAACCACAGCAGCCCCGGCGCCGGAGCCGAACCGTCCGACCCGGCCCGGGTGCCGTACTCGACCCGGTCCAGCGTGCCGTTGACGTCATAGGTCCGCACGTTGGTGTTGTTGTTCAACCCGACATGGCCGGTCTTCTTCACATAGAAGTACGTCATCGAGTTGCCGCGCGGATCCACCACATAGTCCAGGTTCCACCGGTACCCCTGCTGACACCACGCGTTGTTGAACGTCGCGTTGTAACACGGCTCCCCCGAGTTGTTGCCGAACACCGGCACCGTCTGCGTCGAGTTGGTCACCACCGGATCGGTCGCATACCGCTTGTTCAGCCCGAAGTAGTACTGCGTCCCGTCCAGCGTGGTGACCCGCCAGTACTCCCCGTCGTTGTCCCCGTTGCCCTTCGAGACATCGGCCAGCTTCTCCACCCGCAGACCGCTGTCATCCGAGGCGTGCCACACCCCGCTGGTGTTGTCCCGCACCAGCATCGTCGAGCGGCCCTGAAACACCAGCGTCGCGTTGTACGAGGAGAACCAGCACAGATCCCCCGTGCTACCGCCATCCTCGGCACACGACCGGTACGAGCGCTCCACGTAGCCGGTCTGCACATCCCAGCCCTCACCCGCCCAGGACGCCTGCCCGTTGTGCGCCAACGTCTGCGCATCCACCGAACCACTGCCGTAGGACAGGGCCACATCCGGGACCGGACCACCCAACCCCGGCGGCACCCGGAACGGATACCGGTAGGTGAAATCCCCCGACTGGCCACCAGCCGCCCACGAGTACACCGGCGACAACGACGTCTGCGTGAACGTCCCCCCAGCCGAGGACGGCAGCGACGCCACCCCGTACACCACCGGCGCGCCCCGGTCCCCGGCCACCAGCACATCCGCCGACAACCAACCCGACGCGTTGACCGACCCCGCATCCGTCTGCACCTGACACGCCGGCACCGACGGGGACTCCACCGCACACCCCGGCAACGCCACCAGCCGCAGCCGCAACCCGTAATCCGCCCCGAACGCCTCGGCGAACCCCGAATAGTCCAGCCGCAGATGCACCAGCCCGGTCGCCGCCACCCCATCGGTGCGCGACAGCGACAACACCACACCCCGCACACCCAACACATCCGCCGCCGCCCGACCCAACACCGCCACCCGCACACCCGAGGGCGCCGCCGCATCCGAGGACCCCGGCTCCGGCCGCTTCAACCCCGGCCTACCCGCCACCCGCACCGGCGACAACGACACCGGCACGCCACTGACCGGTACCACCACACCCGAGGTCGGCACCACCGCGGACCCGGTGCTCGGCAACGCACGCCGACCCGTCCCCCCAGCGGCCGCCGCATCCGTCTGCGACCGCACCGCGGACCGCGGCTTCACCGCACCCACCGGCACCGACCGCGCCGCCGGCAGCACCGGATTACCTACCGGACGCGCCGCCGCCGGCGGCACCACCAGAAGGTTCGCGGCCAACACGGCCACCAGAAACGCGCTCAAGGTGACACCAGAACGCCCGAACCGCACGACCGGCCCTCCCCGTCTGCCGCAGTCCGCCGATGAGCCGGAACGCTAGAGGGCGTCGGACACAACAGACAAGTGAAAACACGGTACGTGACGGTGTCTGGGGATCCACCCACGTCACTAGTCCTGTCGATCACGGACCGCGACGACTTTCGCGTCTAGTTGATAGACGCCTGCCTCCGCCTCGGCTGGACCGGCTCTCAAGGGCGCGCCGATAGCGTCGCTGGCGAACCGGACGGCCGCCCGAGCCCTGGCACACCCGGTCGCTGCCGCGTCCGGTCGAACCGACGATGAGGAGCTGCGCCGATGGAGATCGTCGGACGGGGTTTCATCGCGAAGAACCTTGAACCCATCGCGGATGCCCACCCCGACGTCGTCGTGCTGGCGGCCGGGGTGTCCCGGACGACGGCGACCTCCAGGGCGGACTTCCTGCGCGAGCGCCGGCTGGTCGAGGAGCACGTCCGCCGGTGCCAGCGCGACGGCCGGCGGCTGGTGTTCCTGTCCACCGCGTCGACCGGGGTGTACGGCTCGTCGACGTGTGACGGCCGGGAGGACACCCCGGTCCAGCCGCTGAGCCCGTACGCAGCGCACAAGATCTCGCTGGAGCACCTGCTGCAGAACTCGGCGGTGGACTACCTCGCGCTGCGGCTGAGCCATCTGGTGGGACCGCACCAGCGTCCGTGGCAGCTGCTGCCTTCACTGGTGGCGCAGGTGCAGGCCGGGCGGGTACAGGTGCGCCGGGGGGCGCAGCGTGACCTGTTGGAGGTCGGCGACATGCGGCGGATCACCGACGCGCTGCTGCGCGAGAAGGTGGTACGCGAGGTGGTGAACGTGGCCTCCGGTCAACCCGTCGCGGTGGAACGGGTGGTGCAGCACATCGAGTGGCGGCTGGGGTGCACGCCGGTACACGACCTGGTCGAGGTCGACGAGCCGTCCATCATCGACGTCACCAAGCTACGCAAGCTGGTACCGGAGGTGGAGTCGATGGGCTTCGGGCCGCGGTACTACTGCGACGTGCTGGACTCGTACCTGGGCGTGCCCACCGGTACCCACTAGTTGAGCGAGACGAGCAGCTCGCCCGGCAGCGGCTGGGCGAGCATCTCCGCGCGCAGCCGGCGCGCGGAGACATGCACCGAGGGGTCGGTCAGCGCGCGGGAAACCTTGTCCCGCACGGCTTCCCGGGTCACCTCGTCGCGGGTCAGGTGCCCGACCGCGCCGGTGCCGGCGAACGCCTCAGCGGAGAACCTCAGGTCCGGCAGGTAGGACAGCACCAGCTGCGGTACCCCGTGCAGCGCGGCGGTCAGCAGCGTGCCGTTGCCGCCGTGGTGTATCACCACGGCGCAGCCGGGCAGCAGTGTCGACAGTGGACACGAGCTGACCACCCGGACCTGTTCCGGCAGCGGGCCGAGCGCGTCCCGGTCCGCCGGGGCGACCGCCACGACCACCTCGACATCGAGGTCGGTCACCGCGCGCAGGACCGCCGAGTTGCCGAAGCCGCCGTCCGCGACGAACTCCTTCATGGTGATACCGGAGCCGAAGGTGAGGCAGACCCGGGGCCGGTCGCCGGTCCGGTACGCCCAGCCGGGCGGCTCGCCGTTCGGGCTGAACGGCAGGTACCGCACGGGTTTGCGGTACCCGGTGGTGACCGGCCACACGCTCGGCGGGCTCGGGTCGAAGGTCCACCAGTCCGGGTCGCCGGCCAGCGCCATGCCGTGCCGCTCGTACATCGCGGAGAACTCCGGCGGCAACCGCTCGATCAGCGTTTCGCCCCGGCCGAGCATGTCCAGCCCCCACAGGTAACGCACCGACCGGGCGCCGATCGCGCTCGCGGCCAGCGGTGCGGCCAGCGTCGCGGGATCCCACACGATCGCATCCGGGCGCCAGGACCGGGCCAGCGCCAGCAGGCTGCCGGCCATCGCGTCGGCCACCGCGCAGAACAACACCTTGGGGTCGTAGCGCCGGCCGTCCTGCGCCACCTGCCGGAGCAGATCCTTGTGCAGGGCCGGGAAGTCGATGGCCGGACCGACCGGTACGACCGGGAGTCCGGAGCGGGCCGCGGCCGCGGTCAGCTCGGGCGAGGTGGCCAGCCGCACCTCGTGCCCGGCAGCCAGCGCGGCCCAGCCGAACGGCACCATCGCGCAGTGGTGCGAGGCGAGTGCCGAGGTGGCGAGGAGGATCCGCATGGCTCAGTGCCCGGCCGCCCGGCGTACCGCGTCGACGAGCGCGGCCTGGCGCAGCGTCGCGGTACCACCGTCCTCGATCCCGTCCGGTACCCCGCCGCCGCTACCCGCCTGGACCGCGCGGGCGAACGCGGCGGTGACCGCGCGGAACTGGTCCTCCGCCGGCAGGGTGAGCTCCTCGACACCGTCCGGCCGTTCCACGCGTACCGTCGGCGTCCAGTCGCCCGGTGGGGTGAAGGCCCGGTCCAGCACGATCCGGCCGGCGCTGCCCCACAGCTCGTACGCGTTGCGGTAGTGATGCTGGAAACCGAAGGACAGTTGCGCCGTAACGCCTGCTTCGCTTGTCAGTAAAGCGCTTCCGGCCACCTCGACACCGGACCCGCTACCCAGCGCCGCGCCGGCGACCCGGAGGCCGGAG
>WNGE01024540.1_pt1 | contig 10516 bp, 8 predicted proteins | sample 5400651 | NCBI WGS metagenome assembly WNGE01 (sample SAMN13153370, study PRJNA577476) | soil metagenome | isolation source: 60 cm soil or saprolite under grassland replicate 2 | place: USA:California | collected 2016-06-15
GAGGGAGGGGCGCGCCCGCGCAGGAGCTCCAGGCGAACTGTGTGCTGCCCTCACAGACCCCCGTCTGGCTCGACTTCGCTGACGGGTCGGTGCCGTTCTGGCAGGTATTCGCCAAGCCCGGAATCGTCGCGCTCGCGTCCAACCTGCTCTATCCGCCGAAGCTCCGCGCGGCCGGGGCCCAAACAGCCTACTTCGATCTGTACCTGAACCGGCGGGTCGGCACGCCCAGTGCGCCCAAGGACGCTGCGACGATCGTCGCGACCGCGAACAAGTTCTACGACTACGCGGCGCAGTCGATGGACTGCTCGAACCCCGTGATCGCGGAGAACGAGCTCTTCGGCTCCTGGCTCGCCGTGCCCTGGTCGCCGACGAACGAGCTGTACCGCGCGAACGTGCTCCTCTTCCTGCAGACGCTGCGGGCTCGGGGGGCGCAACCGTGGCTGCTGGTCAATGCGAAGCCGTACACGGCGAGCACGGCCGGGGACTGGTGGCGGCAGGTCGCGGACGTTGCCGGCATCGTGCGTGAGGTCTACTTCCCTGCTCCGCTGATCTACAAGCAGGGGCCGATCCTTGGCAGCCGCACGCTGCGCACTTCGTTCCGCAACGGGATCCTGGACTTCACGAAGATCGGCATCCCGACCTCGAAGCTCGGGCTCTTCGTCGGCTTCCAGACTACGAAGGGAACCGGTGGTCGCGAGGGACTCGCGGCGAAACCGTGGTTTCGCACGGTGAAGTGGCAGGTGCTGGCCGCCCGCTACGTCGCGAACGAGATGAAGTTCAACTCGGTCTGGTCATGGGGATGGGCCGAGTGGACGACGACCCCCGGTGAGCACGACCCCGACAAGCCGAAAGCCGCCTGCGTCTACCTCTGGACGAGAAACCCGCACTTCTGTAACGGGCCCCGAGCGGCGGGGAAGGGCTTCGTCGCCTCCCGGACGGAAGGGCAGCCGATCCTCGCTTCCGGCCTGCGCTGCCGGCTGGGCAGGACGAGTGTGCGCTGGTCCGCGATCAACCCGATCCTGAAGTTGACCGGCGATCCGGAGCTTGCATTCTCCAATGCGTTCGCCCGTGCGGTCGAGCAGCAGTCCGCGCAGGTTTCCTACTCCGACATCCTCGCCGCGGAGCGGTCGATCGTGGCGGCACGGTTCGGGGGCTCTCGCGGCGCGTACAAGGCTGCGATCACGGACGCGCGAACGAACCTTTCGGTCGCGCGCAGCATCATCGGCGACGAGCTGCGGCGGGCGCGGATCCAGAGCAGATTCAGCGTCTCCGACCCGAGCGCGCGCGCCATCTCCGACTTCCACGACAACTTCGGCGAGCTCCAGGCACGCCTGGTCGAAACCAGGTCCGAGACCCAGTGGCTCGGCGGCCGCCGCTCGGGCTACGCGCTGGCATCGACCGCGCCGCCGCAGCTGATGAGCCTGTCGTCGGGTCGCTGGTCGGCGCTGTGGTCGCCGCTCGGGACCATCCGCGTGAGGCCCCTCGGGCCGCCGCTGCCGCTGGGCTCGGTGCCGCTCGGGAAGGCACGGCTTGCGATCCGGGCGGCTCTGGTCGCGCAAGCCCGTGAGGAGCACTTCCCGGTGTGGCTGACCGCTGCGCAAAAGGCAGCGTTCCCCGAGGCGATCTGCTGGCGCGACCAGTTCCCCGAGCTCGGGGAAGTCGACCTGACGAACTACCTGCCCTTCCTCGCGCTCACGCAGTAGCGCGGAGGAGGAACCCGCTCTTGCCGGGGCGGACCTCGACGTTGGTGAAGCCGGCGAAGAGCTGCATCAGCCCGTCTCGGGTGTAGTCGAAGATCGGGCAGTTGTTGATCACCTCGTAGCGCAGTTTGCGGATCGGCCCTTTTGTCCAGGTCCAGCGGGGGAAGGTCGCGACCACCGAACCGCCGGGCGCGATCAGCTCGAGCATCCGCCGTACGTGTGCGGGCGCGTCCTCGATGTAGTCGAAGTAGCCGAGCGCGAGGACGACATCGTACGACCCGGGGATCGCCGCGCTCAGGAAATCGCCCTGGAGGAGGTTCACCTTGTCCTCGTCGAAGCGGTCGAGGCGCTGCCGGGCGAGGTCGAGCATCGCGTCGGAGAGGTCGACGTCCACGTAGCGCGAGGCACCCTGCTCCAGGACGAGCTCGCCGATGCGTGCGGAGCCGCCGCCGACGTCCAGGACGCGGGGGGCCTCGTACTCCCGGGCTACCGCGAGCGCGAACTCGCGGCGGTTGAAGAGTCCCGGCCGCAGAGCCCGCTGAAGCGCGTGCTCCTCGTCGTAGAGGTGGTCAAACGAGAACGCCTTCTTCCGAAAGTGTTCTCGTACTCGTCTCGTAGAGTCGGTGGATGTCGGCATATGCCTGTTCGTAGCTCAGCAGCTCGTAGCGCTGGGCCATCTCGCGCAACCGGCGGGCGACGAGCGCGCGGCCCGTGTTTCGCCAGATCCCCCTTGTCGTCGCCGTAACACGCTGGCGGATGGTCGGTGAGGAAGGAAGCTCCGCTTCGAGCGGCTCTGGGTCGAATTCGTATGGATGAAAATACAGAACCGGGTAGGCCGTCCGCTTCTGCACGCCGGCGAGTGCGCGGTGGAGGAGTTGCGGCGGGAGCACTCGCCAGTACGCACCGCCGCCTACGGGGATCGAGCCCCAGACGGCGACCGGCAGCTCCCAGAGCTCCGCGCCGCCGGGCAGGGCGAGCCGGTATGGCTCGGAGGGGATCCCGCCCAGGCGATCAGGCACGCGGGGGGAGTCGTACTGGCTCGAGTCGTAGCCGAATCCGGCATCTGCGAGCAGCTCGAACGCCCAGAGGGTCGCGCGGTTGATGGAGAACGCCGGCGCCCGGTAGACGACGGGCCGCCTGCCGGTGGCTTCCTGGATGACCTCGACCGCCCGGGCCAGGTCCGCGCGGAACCCGTCCCGATCCTGGTCGTACACGCGCGCGTGGGCATAGCCGTGGCAGCCGGGCTCGTGCCCGCGGCGGACGATCTCGGCGACGAGCTCGCGCTGGTGCGCGACCGTCATCCCGAGCAGGAAGAAGGTCGCGCGTGCGTCGAGCTCATCGAGGAGATCGAGGAGGACCGTTGTCTCGCGCTCGAGCGCCGGGTACGCCTTGTCCCAGTCGGTCAGCCCGAGCCGCCGGTGCACGAGCTGGTGCCAGTCCTCGAAGTCGATGGAGAGCAGCAGCTTCGGTCGCCCACTCACGGCGGCGACTGTAGTGCCGACCGGACACGTCCGGTGCCAGGCACGTGACATGCCCCGCCGGGACCCGTCCGACGGTCTGAGCCCTGGACCCGGCTGGTAAGGCTACGCCGGGCCGATGCGCGGCGTCTTCGCCGCGACGACGCGGCCCTTGCCGGCTTCCTTCGCGCGGTACAGGGCGTCATCGGCACGCTGGAAGAACGCCACGGGGTCGTCCTCGGCACGCACCTCTGCGACGCCCGCCGAAAGGTAGAGCTTGCCGGCCTGGCCCAGGGGCCGGGCCGAGACGGCGTTGAGGATCCGGCGGTAGAGCTGGTCGGCGTCGCCGAGCGAAGACTCGGGGAGGATCACGGCGAACTCGTCGCCGCCGACGCGGCAGGGGATGTCCGCCGTCCGCACGACCTCGCGCACCCGCTCTGCCGCCTCGGCGAGCACGGCATCGCCGGCGAGGTGCCCGATGCGGTCGTTGATCTCCTTGAAGTCGTCCAGGTCGAAGACGATCAGGGACAGCTTGCGCTCGTAGCGATGAGCGCGGGCGCACTCACGCGCCAGCGTCTCGTGGAAATAGCGCCGGTTGTGGAGCCCCGTCAGCGCATCGAGGTCCGCGAGCTGCTTTGCCTCGCGGAAGCGGCGCGCATTCTCGATCGCCGGCCCGGCACGTAGAGCAAGCGTTTCGAGCTTCCGGACATCGTCGTCCGTGTACGCGTGTCCCTTCGTCCGCGTGAAGACGGTCAGATATCCAAGGGCCTGGGTCTCCCCCGGCAGCGGAACGGCGAGCCCGGCGTGGATGATCTCCCGGTCCTCGTTCTCGAAGGTCTGCCGCTCCAGCTCGGGATATGTGTACGCCATCGTGATCGAGCGTGCCAGGCGCCCGTCGGGCGGGCCGGTGATCGCGTGCCGCTCGGCCTCCTCGACCGACAACCCCAGCGTCGCGACCAGCGGCTTTCCGCCTTGTGAATCGGGGAGCATCACGAGCGTCGCATCAGCCCCTTCCAGAGCCCCTGCGGCCTCCAGCGCCCGCGAGAGAACCTCGTCGAGGTCGATCGAGCCCGCGAGCTCCCCGAAGATGCGGCTGCGCCGCCCTTCTTCCTCAGCCCGTTCCAGCGCCCCTGCGAGCTCGCGACCGAGCTCGTCCATCCGCTGGTTCAGGCTCGCGACTACCTCGGCCACCTGCTCGTCCGCGGAGGTGTCCGACCGCCACCTGACCACGAGCAGCGCGAGGAGGAGCACGACTAGGGCGCCCATGCCCACACTGATCCCAATCAGAACGGTCGTCATCGAGTTGGCCGCAGGAGGAAAAACCCGCCGACTCACTGTAGTGGCGCTCGATTCATCTCACTAGTGTTTGTAAACAGGAAAAGCGCACCGCCGCGGGCCCTTGAAAACAGGAGCGAAAGCCCTCTGGTTTCGCTTCTCATGCGGGTTTCCGCCGTTTGCGAGCCCCCCTCAGTTCGGGTACCATGCCTCGTCCGGTTGGCAGGGCCAGCGGCCCCGCCGACCGTTGTTGTGTGAAAAGGGACTATTCCCGGAGGTTCAGTGCCCACCGTCAACCAACTCGTTCGCAAGGGTCGCAAGCTCCAAAAGGGCAAGACGAAGACCCCTGCACTCGCCGGAGCTCCGCAGAAGCGGGGCGTCTGCACGCGCGTGTTCACCCATACCCCCAGGAAGCCGAACTCGGCCCTGCGGAAGGTGGCGCGCGTCCGGCTGACGAACCAGATGGAGGTCACGACCTATATCCCGGGCGAGGGCCACAACCTCCAGGAGCACTCGGTCGTGCTCGTCCGCAAGGGCCGTGTCACCGCCAAGGCAAAGGTGAAGACCCCTGCGCTCGCCGGCGCGCCGCAGAAGCGCGGCGTCTGCACGCGCGTGATGACGCAGACCCCCAGGAAGCCGAACTCGGCTCTCCAAGTACGGCGCCAAGAAGGGCTCGTAATGCCCCGACGTGCCGAAGTGCAGGCCCGGCCGGTGGAGCCGGATGCACTGTACAACTCGCCGCTGGTCACGCAGGTGATCAACAAGGTGATGAGCCGCGGCAAGAAGTCGACCGCCGAGCAGATCGTCTACGAAGCGCTCACCCGGATCGGCGAGAAGACCGGCAAGCCCCCGGTCGAGGTGCTCGAGCAGGCCGTGAAGACGGTCACGCCCGTCCTCGAGGTCAAGAGCCGCCGCGTCGGCGGCGCCAATTACCAGGTTCCCGTCGAGGTGCCGCAGCGCCGCGCCCGGACGCTCGCCGTCCGCTGGCTCGTCGACTTTGCCCGCGATCGCCGCGAGAAGGGAATGGTCGAGAAGCTCTCGGCCGAGATCCTCGACGCCCTCAACCAGCAGGGCGGCGCCTTCAAGCGCAAGGACGACGTCTACCGGATGGCGCAGGCCAACAAGGCCTTCGCCCACTACAGGTGGTGAGTGCGGTGACGACGACCGAAAGCCGAGTCGGCCTCGAGCGCGTTCGCAACATCGGGATCATGGCCCACATCGACGCGGGCAAGACCACGACGACCGAGCGGATCCTCTACTACACCGGCCGCACCCACAAGATGGGCGAGGTGCACGAGGGTGCCGCGACCATGGACTGGATGGCGCAGGAGCAGGAGCGCGGCATCACGATCACGTCCGCGGCCACAACGGCGTTCTGGCGGGACTACCGCATCAACATTATCGATACGCCCGGGCACGTGGACTTTACGGTGGAAGTGGAGCGCAGCCTCCGCGTCCTCGACGGCGCGATCGCCGTCTTCGACGCTGTAGCAGGCGTCCAGCCCCAGTCCGAGACGGTCTGGCGCCAGGCCGAGCGCTACGGCGTTCCCCGCATCGCCTTCATCAACAAGATGGACCGCACCGGCGCGGATTTCTTCGCCTCCGTGCAGTCGATGATCGACCGCCTCGGCGCGCATCCGGTTCCGGTGCAGCTGCCGATCGGTCAGGAGGAGCACCACCGTGGGGTCGTCGACCTCGTCGAGAACCGCGGCATCGTCTACCAGGACGACCTGGGCGAGAAGTTCGAGATCGTCGAGATCCCCGCCGAGCTCACCGAGCAGGCGCACGAGTACCACCACCAGCTGATCGACTCGGTCGCCGAGTTCGACGACGAGCTGACGGAGACGTACCTGATGGACGAGGAGTCCGTCACGCCGGAGATGATCCGGCGGGCGCTGCGCAAGGGCACGCTCGCGAACAAGATCACGCCCGTCCTGCTCGGCTCCGCCTTCAAGAACAAGGGCGTGCAGCCCCTGCTCGACGGGGTCGTCGACTACCTGCCGAGCCCGCTCGACGTGCCGCCGGTGCACGGGATCGACCCACGCACGGAGCACGAGCTCTCCAGGCGGCCCGCCACCGACGAGCCCTTCGCCGCGCTCGCCTTCAAGGTCATGTCGGATCCGTATGTCGGCAAGCTCACGTACTTCCGCGTCTACTCGGGGAAGATCAAGGCCGGCGACCGAGTCCTCAACACGACGACCGGCAAGACCGAGCGGATCGGACGCATCCTCCAGATGCATGCCAACCACCGCGAGGAGCGCGAAGAGATCGGCGCGGGCGAGATCGCCGCGGGGGTGGGGCTGAAGAACACGACGACCGGCGACACGCTGGCGACGGACACAGCCCCGATCAAGCTTGAAGCCATGACCTTCCCGGACCCGGTCATCTCGGTGGCCGTCGAGCCGAAGTCCAAGGCCGATCAGGACAAGCTCGGTGCCGGGCTGCAGCGCCTCTCCGATGAGGACCCGACCTTCCGGGTGCGCACCGACGACGAGACCGGCCAGACCCTCATCGCCGGCATGGGCGAGCTGCACCTCGAGATCATCGTCGACCGTCTCAAGCGCGAGTTCAACGTCGACGCGAACGTCGGCCGTCCGCAGGTCGCGTACCGCGAGACGATCGGCAAGGCCGTGGAGAAGGTGCAGGGCCGGTTCGTCCGTCAGACCGGCGGCCGCGGCCAGTACGGCCACGCGATCATCAACGCGCAGCCGATGGATCCTGGCGACGGTTACGAGTTCGTGGACAAGATCATCGGCGGGAAGATCCCGAAGGAGTACATCCCGGCGGTCGACCTGGGCATCCAGGAGGCCATGGAGTCCGGGGTGCTCGCGGGGTATCCCGTCGTTGACATCCGCATCGAGCTCGTGGACGGCTCGTATCACGACGTCGACTCGAGTGAGATCGCGTTCAAGGTCGCCGGCTCGATGGCATTCAAGGAGGCGATGAAGCGCGGGAAGCCCAAGCTCCTCGAGCCCGTGATGGCCGTCGAGGTGATCACGCCCGAGGACTACCTGGGCGACGTGATGGGGAACCTCAACTCTCGTCGCGGACGTGTCGAGAGTCTGGAGCCCCTCGGCAACGCCCAGGTCATCAAGGCCGTCGTCCCGCTCGCGGAGATGTTCGGCTACGCAACCGACCTGCGCTCCATGACGCAGGGTCGAGCCGAGTTCACGATGCAATTCGACCATTACGAGGAAGTTCCGCAGTCGATCGCGACCGAGCTGGTCTCGAGCGACGCGTAAGTCGAGGAAGGAGAAGCATGGCCAAGCAGAAGTTCGAGCGCACGAAGCCGCACCTCAACGTCGGCACGATCGGTCACATCGACCACGGCAAGACGACGCTGACCGCGGCGATCACCAAGGTGCTCGCGGAGAGTGTCGGCGGCACGACCGCCGTCAAGAGCTTCGAGGAGATCGACAACGCGCCGGAGGAGAAGGCGCGTGGCATCACGATCAACACCTCGCATGTCGAGTACGAGACCGAGAAGCGCCACTACGCACACGTCGACTGCCCCGGGCACGCCGACTACATCAAGAACATGATCACGGGCGCCGCTCAGATGGACGGCGCGATCCTCGTCGTGTCCGCGGCCGACGGTCCGATGCCGCAGACGCGCGAGCACATCTTGCTCGCCCGTCAGGTCGAGGTGCCGTCGATCGTCGTCGCGCTGAACAAGGCCGACATGGTCGACGACCCCGAGCTGCTCGAGCTCGTGGAGATGGAGGTACGTGAGCTCCTCTCGAAGTACGAGTTCCCCGGCGACGACATCCCGGTCATCCAGGTCTCGGCGCTGAAGGCGCTCGAGGGCGACGGCGAGTGGACGCCCAAGATCCTCGAACTGATGGAGGCGGTCGACTCGTACATCCCCGAGCCGGAGCGCGACGTGGACAAGCCGTTCCTGATGCCGATCGAGGACGTGTTCACGATCACCGGTCGCGGCACCGTCGTCACCGGTCGCATCGAGCAGGGCAAGATCGAATCGGGCAACGAAGTCGAGATCGTCGGCATCCATCCCGAGACGGCGAAGACGGTCGTCACCGGTCTCGAGATGTTCCAGAAGACCCTCGACTACGCGCAGGCCGGCGACAACGCGGGTGCACTTCTCCGCGGTATCAAGCGCGAGGAGATCGAGCGCGGCCAGGTCCTGGCCAAGCCGGGGTCGATCACGCCGCACACGCACTTCAAGGCCGAGGTGTACGTCCTCTCGAAGGACGAGGGCGGCCGCCACACGCCGTTCTTCAACAACTACCGCCCGCAGTTCTACTTCCGCACGACGGACGTGACGGGCGCGATCAAGCTCCCGGAGGGCCAGGAGATGGTCATGCCGGGCGACAACACGAACATGGAGGTCGAGCTGATCCAGCCGATCGCCATGGACCAGGGTCTGCGCTTTGCCGTCCGCGAGGGCGGCCGCACCGTCGGTGCGGGCGTGGTCACCGAGATCGTCAAGTAAGGGGCGCCGGTTCGTTGGCTCAAAAAATCCGTATCCGCCTGAAGGGCTACGACCACCAGCAGCTCGACAAGTCGGCTCAGTCGATCGTCGAGACCGCTCAGCGAACCGGCGCCACTATCACCGGACCCGTGCCGCTGCCCACCGAGAAGAACGTGTACTGCGTGATCCGTTCGCCGTTCAAGGACAAGGACTCGCGGGAGCACTTCGAGGTGCGCACGCACAAGCGCCTGATCGACATCCACTCGCCGACCCCGAAGACGGTCGACTCGCTGATGCGGCTCGACCTCCCGGCCGGCGTCGACATCGAGATCAAGCTCTAGCGCATGAAAGCGCTACGCGCCAAAGGTACGCGCCGCGGGCTCGAAGCCAGAGGAACAGCCTGGTGAAGGGAATTGTCGGCAAAAAGCTGGGTATGACGCGGGTGTTCGATCCGGAGACAGGCATCGTCACGCCGGTGACGGTGATCGAGGCCGCGCCATGTCCGGTCGTGCAGGTCAAAACCGCGGACGCGGACGGTTACGACGCGGTCCAGATCGCCTACGACGAGGTTGCCGACCGCAAGATGACGAAGGCGACGCTCGGGCACCTGAAGAAGAACAACGTCGACGGCGCGTACCGGCATCTCGTCGAGCTGCGCGGACAGAGTGAGCTCGTCGTCGGCGAGAACGTCACGGTCGAGGCGTTCGAGCCGGGCCAGAAGGTGAAGGTGAGTGGTGTCTCGCACGGGAAAGGCTTCGCCGGGACGATCAAGCGGCACAGGTTCCACCGGGGCCCGGCGTCGCACGGTTCCCACAACGTCCGCAAGCCGGGCTCGATCGGCGCCTCGGCCACGCCCTCGCGCGTGTTCAAAGGCATGAAGATGGCCGGTCGCCTCGGTGGCAAGCGCGTGACGCAGAGTGGCCTGGTCGTCCACGAGATCGACGCCGAGCGCAACCTGCTGCTCGTGAAGGGTGCCGTACCCGGGCCGAAGAACGCCTTCGTGGAAGTGCGAGAGGCGGGACGCTGATGGCAGCTCCGAAGGCTCCCCTGCTCGATTCAGCCGGCAAGAAGGCGAAGGACGTCACGCTCGAAGAGTCCGTCTTCGCAGCCGAGATGAAGGATCACGTCGTGCACGAGACCGTGCGGGCCGAGCTCAACGCGAAGCGATCCGGCACGCGCGGAGCAAAGAGCCGCGGCTTCGTCGCCGGCGGCCGCTCGAAGCCCTGGCGTCAGAAGGGCACGGGTCGTGCACGCGCAGGCACGTCGCGTGCGCCGCACTGGACGGGCGGCGGCGTTGCCTTCCCGCCTTCGCCGCGCGACTTCGAGGTCAAGGTCAACCGCAAGGCTCGCCGCTCTGCACTACGCGCCGTACTCTCGCAGCACGCGGCCAACGGCACTTTCGGCGTCCTCGACGGCACCGGCTTCTCCGAGCCTTCGACGAGTACTGCGGTGGGTCTGCTCGCACAGTGGGGCAACGAGCTTCCGCTCGTCGTCGTCACCGGAGACGAGCAGAACGTCTCCAAGTCGTTTCGGAACATCGACCGGGTCGTCGTCCTGAAGCCCGGCGAGCTCGAGGTGTCCGCGCTCGTGTGGGCGCGCTCCGTCCTCGTCACGCAGGACGCGCTCGACCTGGTCAAGGAGAAGGCCACTTC
>WNGE01009070.1_pt1 | contig 10515 bp, 13 predicted proteins | sample 5400651 | NCBI WGS metagenome assembly WNGE01 (sample SAMN13153370, study PRJNA577476) | soil metagenome | isolation source: 60 cm soil or saprolite under grassland replicate 2 | place: USA:California | collected 2016-06-15
TTTTAACTGCTGCCACGCAAAACATCAAAAGAATGGTGAGGCTCTTGGCCAGAGTGGGACCGAAAAGGAAAGCGGAAACCCAAGCCCCTATTGCCAGTGACAGTTCTGCCAATCCTTTTTTATGTTCTCATCCGGTCGATATTTTATCCGAATGACCAAGACCACCCAACGCTTCCCGCAACAACCTAGTTTTTCCACAGCCTGTTTACTCGCTACATTGCTCTGCCACTAAGGGACGTTGTGGGCCGAGAAGCGAGAGCGCAAAGGGGTGAGTCATTCTCCTTGGGGTGCACGGCCCAACGAAATCTTTCTTAACGCGCTCTCCGAGGTCATCTCCCGTTACTCCTGGATCGGCCACGCCTTCTGTTGATAGACAATCATTATCAGCGATCTCTTTGGCTGAGGAACTTGCCTAAGTGTGAAAAAGTAACTAGAGCGATTGCAATAAACAGTGTGACGAAAATCACGAGTAGGTACACATTTACGCGCATGTATGGCTCTTCCGGCCTCGGAACATCCGCCCAATTGGCCTGGAAGCTTCCCTTATCAAAATCGTACACATAAACGTTTTGCCACTCAAAGCAAGTGATGGCTTTTGCAAAGCCGATGTGGTCTCGGCGTGTTTGCCTGGGAACATCGCTCGCCTTATAGATGCAGGTTTTAAATTCCAGCGCGGCATTTTTTACGCCAATTCCGGTAACGAACGCTCCAGCGGGGTGATCGGTCATGTAAACAACGGGAATTTTCGGTTTTTCGGCCCCGTAGTATTTCTGGGTCCGGTGATCATAGGAGCCGGCTTTATTCCACCTTAGTAAATAAAATCTGCCGTATTCAGGATGGCTATTGTATGCCGGATCGGTGTCGTGTGAATCTATCACCCATTGCGGAAAGCAAAAAGGAATGTTTTCCCCGAAGCTCGGTACGACATAACTTAGATTCCTAGTTATCTTGCCTTCGCCATTTTTTGAACTGTCAAAAACGCAGCCTTTCATGAATTGAACAATGGCGTATTTCTCGAGCGCATCCACTGAATCGGTCTCGTATTCCATGATCACGCCGTTGCCGTAAGCGGGATAATTGGGGTCGTCACTGAACCAAACTTCGTAAACCGACGTTGTAAGCGTGAATCTTTTGAGATCGCACGTGTCGGTGGACCGGCAGTCCGGATTCCAAAAGACCTGTTTTGTCTTTGAGAGCGTGTGAACATGCCCTTTTCCGGTAAAGTCTCCATAAGAATTTCCCGCAAGAAAAGAAATGAGCAAGATGAATGAAAAGCAGAAGAATTTCTTCATTTAGTCAGGAACGCCAGCCTATCGAAGTCAAATCTTAGGTGTCAACGGGGTCAAGCTATCTCGACGCACTCGGTCTTGAAAATCAGCTCCCAAACCAGAAGGCAACGGGACCATCAGTAGGGTCACGGGGGGACCATCAGTAGGGTCGTTGTAGCAGATTCAGCCGCCAAGTAGCCCCCACCTTCCCTTCCCGACCCGTCGAGGTTCACGATCTCGACGTGAACTGCGCCCCTAAATTTTCAAATCGTCGTGCTTAGCGCGCAAGCACAAGATATCCTCATCTCCGCTTCTAACATCAAGAAGCAAGACCTGACCCTAGCCATGCTCGGACCCTAGCCATGCTCACTAATTGTCAAAAGTAAAGACCTGACCACTACAAGCCGTTACTCGGGGCTAGACGACATGAGGATTGCTCCGCCTGATGTGACCCTAATTGTCAAAAGTAAAGACCTGACCCTACCGCTGCGCAACTGCGCTCCGTTCAAGCCGTTGAGGAGGGAGAACCGCGGGAACTTCCACTTCTTTCGGACCGCGTGATCGGCGCCGTTATTTGCACTGGGTTTTCGAAGCAAAGAAGCGGTTCGGTCTATCGGTGCTCGATTATGCGGTCACGTCCAACCACATTCATCTTTTAGTCAAAGACACGGGCCCAAACGTAATTGCTCAGAGTATGCAGCTCATCGCAGGGCGCACCGCGCAGGAGTACAACCAGCGCAGGGCTATGCAGGGTGCGTTCTGGGAAGATCGTTATCACGCCACCGCCATCGAGCACGACGAGCACCTGCAACGCTGTGTGGTCTACATTGATCTAAACATGGTTCGCGCTATCGAATACTGCAGCCCGTTCCAGTTGTTCAAGACGTTCAACCGCGTTGCTCCGTTCAAGACGTTCAGATAACGGTCGTTCAAGGAGCACACCGCAAATGGATAGAGGAAGCGCTAGAGGGTGAGCCGGCCGTGCGCGACGATCGCTGGTCTGAAGCAATCGCGGTTGGCAGTTTAGCTTTTGTTGAAAGGATCAAGAACGACCTTGGAGTCAAAGCCGTACACCGAGAAGTGGTGCAACTAGATGGCACCTATGCACTGCGAGAACCGAGCGTAACTTACGGGGGCGAATTTGCCGGCGAAAATGACGGGCTAAGAGTGGAAAAACACGATTTCCTGGGAGAAAAATGCTGAAAGAGCCGAGACATAGCGCGGTCCGACCCCGTAACATCGACTAGTCACCCGTACTTCACGGCTACGTCCTTGAAGTGGCAAACCTGGCGGAGGTCCCGGTGCTCTTGAGAGTTCAGGAGATCGACCTTGCGGGGATTGGTTGCCATCTCGCTGTGTGCTGGTGTTATTGACAGGGTGTACAAGACGGCAGGAGAATAACGCAAAGGGTTGGTAAAATGCGCGTTACGCTACTGGGTCATGCCACCGTGTTGGTAGAAATGGGGCCCATGAAGATTCTCATGGACCCGGTTCTCCAGGACCCTTTCGAAGACGGCATGGTAGTCTCTTGTCCCAAGAGAGAAATCGATATCGAACAGCTCCCACCTATCGACGTTATTATTATTTCACACCGGCATCCGGACCACTTTGACTTGCCCTCGCTGGACCGCCTTTCGAGGAGTTGTCAGGTCTGCTGCCCAGCAGACCCCCTAATCTCACATGCACTTAAGCTGCTGGGTTTCCGGCACGTTAACTTCCTCGAGCCGGGAAAGCCGTTGAGATTAGAGAAAATGGAGCTCCTTCCCACCCGCTCCGAGAATCAGGCCGTTCGAGAATGTGGCATTCTATTTCGGGACGAAACGGGGTGCTTCTGGAACCAGGTCGATACCGAGATCTCACCAATCACTATCAACACCGTGCTCAAGCATTGCACCACCACGGTGGATTTATTGTTCGCCATGTATGCGAGTCAGAATTTTGAATTCTTTGAAAGTCTAGATAAATCGTTTCCGTATGAAACCCATCGCCAGAACCTGCAGAACGTCCTTACAGTCCGCCCCAGGTTGACAGTGCCCGGATCTGCCGGGTTTAGATTTTTTGGCGACCATGAATGGTTGAACCGCTTTCTCTTCCCGATTTCCCGCGAGCTTTTTCTTGATGACCTAAAGACCCTTGATGCGACACTTGAGGCGGCGATTATGAACCCTGGTGATGTGGCTGAACTCACTAATGGGGAAGTAAAGATCCGACGGGAGGCATCACCATTCTCAAGGACCCTGGAGGATGACACGCATAGGATTTCTTTTATTCCGACCAGCCCCGTACCACCCCTGACGGATCCGAACCCCGAGGGATACGAACTGAGCGAGATGGAGCAGGCCATCTCTCAAGTCGTTGAAGATGGGCTTTTCAGATACTGTGCGGAACATGCGCGCGACTGGCTTGAGGCGGCAGGAAAATATTTCGCCTCTCAAGTCATATATGGCATCGAAGTCGTATTCCCGCAGCACAAGATGAACTGGACCATCGATTTTCGCACAGACCCGATCCGTCTGCTCCGTGGAAGAGACTCACAAGCAAACGTCGTTCATCAGATCGCCGCATCAGCCCTCAATGGCTGGATTCTGCGCCGCAAAAGTTTCTTTTATATACGAGCGTACTCGCGCCGGTTCACAAACCATCACAGGATTTACGGAGATGCTGCGGGCGTCCACGTGATCCCGGTCCAATTGCCGGATTTGTTGATGCACTACCTCATCTATGTTGCAAAGGACTCATCTGATTCGGCGAGGCAACGAATTGAATATGAAATCCGGCAAATACTGCAAGGGCGGTCGATTGACAACCGGCTATGAAGGTCTGGTAATGGTAGCCATTATTATAAAGAGGAGGGTTTTATGGCAAAAAGTATACAGGGAACAAAAAGCGAGGAAAATCTAAAGAATGCCTTTGCTGGCGAATCGCAAGCCAACCGGCGCTATCTCTATTTCGCGCGCGTGGCGGATATCGAAGGCTACCCTGATATTGGGGGATTGTTCCGGGACACTTCGGAAGCTGAGACCGATCACGCATTTGGTCATCTTGACTTTTTGAAAGAGGTGGGCGATCCGGTCACTGGTGTGCCAATAGGCAACACTGAGAAAAACCTCAAGTCCGCCATTGAAGGGGAAACCTACGAGTACACGGAAATGTACCCTGGAATGGCGAAGACTGCCCGCCAGGAAGATTTTCAGGAACTGGCCGAGTGGTTCGAAAGCCTTGCTAAGGCAGAGAAATCACACGCGGGCCGATTCACCAAAGGCCGGGATAGGATTGCTGGCAAGGAGCCCGCTGACGCTGCCAGCTAATTTCTATCCCGGTAGGGCTGGGATCCCCAGCCCTACCGGATCCAGCTGTCCAATGGCTTTGAGTTCGAGAGCAAATCTTTCTGGGACGAGTCCCAGGTTGAGGGTGAACTAAAGCGGGTTTTTGACATCTGATAAGAGTGACTTTTCCGGTCGGACCAAGGCGACTTCTTGATTTAACAATGTAAGGTACCGTATAAAGCATCGTTTAAGCGCTTAGAAGGCCGATTTTCATGCTGAAAACTGCCGTCTAAGGAATACGATGCCGCGCGCCAACCGTCATTTTCTACCAGGATATATCTGGCACATCACTCACCGTGTTGCTAAAAAATTTGTTCAAAACGTTCCAGTCGTTCAACCGCTGCGCTCCGTTCAAGACGTTGTGCAATCGAACACCGACGAACCGGAGCGCAAGACTATCGACGTGGAAGCAATTGCCGTTGGCAGCTTAGCTTTTGTCGAGAGGGTTAAAAATGATCTGGGCGTCAAAGCGATGCATCGCGAAGTGCTAGAGACAGACGGCAATCGCCAACCACGATCAAAATCGTGTCGGACAAAAGCAATTTGGGCGAACTCAAGGGCTTGCTCTGCTGCCGCGTTCTCGTTGTGGGTACAATTTTCCGAACAGCTGCCAAACTTAGAAACAGAAGAAGGCAGCAAACCAGTTTTCGCATTGCTATACCAACCGAAAGTTTTTGCCTACGCAACGGGTGCATCGCCGCTCGTCTACTGTGCTCTTGGCGTTCTAACCAAGCGCCAAGTTCCTCAAACTGAGTCCAATCCTTTCGGTTGCGCTGAATCGGCCAAACATCCTGTAATAAACCACTGAAATTCGGCTACCCGTCTAGAGCCATTGAACACCGGTGATATAGTTTTTCTAGGAGGGGCGGCACTGGCACACCCCCAGTGATGAAAAAGTAATTCACCTGGAGGGCCAAAGGACCTGACGCAGTATCGCTATAGGTCAAATGAAAACCTTTAGGGAAAACATCGTCAGGGTGGGTGCGGTAGTGCTTGCCTTGCCGCTCGCATGTGCCGGATGCTCTGCTCGTCAAGAGCCTGTGCGACAGTTTGCGCCATCGTTTGTGCAAATGCAGACCAAGTTCGATTACTCCGAACATGAACCATACGCGAAATCAGGCGAAAACCGTATAAGCGGACAAGCCTTTCTCACGCGGCAGGGAGATAGCGTCGTCACATGTGCCGGGAACCGCGTTTTGTTGCTGCCGGCGACATCTTACTTTCGCGAAATGTTTTGGCACATGATCGTCGCTGGAAGCGAACCTAAACCCCCGGAGACACCCTATCCCAGTTTGAAAAGCATGATCAGGCGGACTGAGTGCGACGCCCTAGGAAATTTTTCGTTTTCGGAAATTCCGGACGGTACGTGGTTTGTATTGACGCAAGTGAATGCCAAGCACGGCGGTGTATTGATAACAGAAATGACCCTGCCGAATGGTGGGACGCCTCAAGTGCTGCTCACCGATAAACACATCGTGGGTCGCTGACCGTCCATTATATCGTTGTCCGTCTTCGGCTCCCGTGAATTTCCGAGCCGGCCATTGACCGATACTTTGATTATCTTGCCTATGCGGGGAAACTATGTGCGATCAAAGGGGTCTTTTGTTGACAGTTTGCTGCCAATGAAAAACGAGGACCCGCGCGTGCAAGACAACTCTTGTTGCACGTGTCATCAGGAGGTTTATTGACATAGGCAACTAGGACAACTATTATACTTGCTACAATCAGGGGGGGAGGTGACTGAACATGACAGAGAAAATTTCGACTTTGGAAGTTCGCCAGCGACTCGGCGACATTCTGAATCGGGTGGCGCTTCGGAACGATCAATTTATTATCGAGCGCAAGGGTAAACCCCTTGCTGCCGTCGTACCTGTAGAACGGCTCGAACAGATGCGCCGGGCGGCGCGAATGCACCTGCTGCAAGTTCTCGAACGCCAGCAAGGAAAAACGTCCGAGGCGGAAGCCGAACGGGTCGCGGACGAAGCGAAGCACCGCACGCGCAAAGCTCGGCGCAGGTAAACTGTGCTCCGAGCCGTCCTTGATGCCGATGTAATCATCAGCACACTGATCCAGCCCAAAGGCGCGTCCGGGCAGATTTTGACTAGTTTGCTCGATGCGAATTCGTTTGAGCTGATCGTCTCCCCTGCCATTTTGGCCGAACTACGACGCTCTCTCTCGTATCCAAAAGTTCGCAAGTACATCAAATCTTCGGACGAGGATCTAGATCTGTGGGTTGCGTCGATCGAACTCATCGCTCAACCGGTGGACGGCAATATACGCATTCATGCAGTAGCCGAAGATCCCGATGATGACAAGTACATCGAAGCCGCTGTCGAAGGTCTTGCACAGTTCGTGGTCACAGGAGACAAACATCTTCTGTCTCTTAAGTCCTATGAAAATATTCGTATTGTAACTCCGCGGGTGTTCCGGGATCTGCTTTAGGCAATTCCGGGGACAGTGTACAAGCAATTTACGAGGGCAACGGACAAGTCAGAAGCGAACCGTTCAAGAAGTTCAAATCGTTCAATCGTTTCACTCCGTTCAAGACGTTACAGGCTAACGCCGGTTCCAAACGTTCCAGTCGTTCCAATCGTTGGCCGATACAAGAAGAAACGGGAGCCTCCAGGTTTCGGGAATTCTCGAAGTATCGAAATGTTCTCTGAACGCTGTGGATGATTCATTCCCGAGGCACTGAGGACTGAAATAGATCGGTAGCGACAGAGCTTCATTAGTGATAGATTTGCAGTTGACGGAGAAAACTATGGCCTGGATTGTAGCAGATGCCGATCATCTTGGCGGCACACCTCGCGTGCGGGATACGCGCATCGGCGTGGCTATGCTTTTAGAGTGGCTCGCCGCAGGAATGTCGATCGATGAGATTGTGAAGGAGTATCCCAGTCTCACCGAAGAGGCGGTTCGTGGAACGTTGGAAGAATTAGCTCATTCCGACTTGTTGGCGCCAAGTGAAAATCCTTCTCGACGAGAACATGCCTGAATCTCTAGCCGGTGTTCTGAAAGACCTCGGCGCGAGTCGAATCTTTCATTCCTGCGTTTATTGATGCTTTCCAAAAATCCGATTGGTCGCGTTACTCAAACGGCGACGATTGGCTCTAGACGTTTACTACTGCGGCCCGTTCCAGTTGTTCCAAACGTTCCAGCGCTTCGCTCATAAACTACTGATGCCCGTTCCAGACGTTCCAGTCGTTCAATCGCTGCGCTCCGTTCATCACCCGTTCCAAGTCCCACCTTGACCTCTCGCACAGCAATCCTATAGAGGAAAACCTATGGCGAAAGTGTTTTTCCTGCGCGCGCCGAGCCTGACGGTTGCGATCCTATTACTGACGCTCGTGGCGCCGATCGACGCCAAAGACACCGCCAAGGCGAATGTGCGACTTGCCGCTCAGCTCCAATTAAGCCAATTGCCAGGTTTGGGTGGTGCCCCGGTGGACTGGCGGCAATGGGATGCGTTTTTGACCTTTGTCGTGAAACGCTTCGGCCAGGAAATTCCTCCGGATCTTAGAGAATCGTTGGCGGAGACGTTTCTCGACTTGCGTTACGAGTTGACGGATGTCGTGGCGCTTGCATCCGCCGGACAGAATCCGGTTCCGCAGCTGCTCCAGGACGGCTGGAGGCGATTGTCGCCGATCCTGAAGCAAGCGCTGCCTGGGCTGCCGAAGGAGAGCGCCGACCGGTACGCGAACTTCATCGACGTGCTGGATCAATGGGTGGCGCTGGCACAAGGATCTCAGCTGGGGTTCCTGCAATTGTCGCCCGACGCGCTGAGAGGACTGGCGCGGATTTTGGAGCCCGCCGCAACCGGCGATCCGATCGGGTACACCCTCGAGGTCGATAACGCGCTGCGCGATCTGCTCGGCCTCGGGGCACCGATGGCCGCTCCCTCTCCGGGTACGAAGCAGAGCTGGCAGCCGGGTTTTCGCTCCTTTGCCAGAATCCGAGAAGGCTCTGTACCTTCGCTCGGGTTCGGTGTCGCGTTGGCGACGGAGCCTGACCGAAAGAGGTTGAACGAACGCGTGCCCGAGGACGGTGACCTCGAGTCTTATCTTCTCGCGGTCAGAAATTTGCTGGCGGTGGTGAGTCAAAAACTCGCGGCGAAATACCAATTGGCCGAAGAGCATGAGTCTCTCGCTCGGCAAATCATACTTGCCGTGGGGTGGCAGGAGACTTGCTGGCGCCAGTTCATCAAAAAGGAGAAGCTCCTGCTGCCGGTCGCCTCAGCCAGCGGAGCTTTAGGTTTGATGCAGATAAGTCCCCATACGTGGCGAAACCTTTATGACCTGAAACAGTTAGGAGCCGACATCGAATACAACGGCAATGCCGGCGCGGAGATTTCACTTTATTACTTGACCCGTTTTGCGATGAAAAAAAACGAGGACAAACAACCGGGCGGCGACCTCGCACGGGCGACCTACTCGGCTTACAATGGCGGCCCCAGCCAGCTGAGCCGCTACCGGGCGGCCACACCGAAGCCTGAGTCTAAGAAGATCGATGAAGCGTTCCAGAAGAAATTTCAAGCCGTCAGCGCGGGCCGTGAGATGGAAGTCCAGAGCTGTTACGGCAAATAGTCTTTTTCCGTTTTCGTGGTACAAGTTTGCAATAGGTGTCGTTTACAGGCTTAGCCGCAGCTTTGTCGCGTTGAACACACGCTCTCACGCAAACGAAGCCCGTTCAAATCGTTCAAAACGTTCAACCGCTGCGCTCAGTTCAAGTCGTTAAAAATCGGCCCCGGTTCCACTCGTGCCGAAAGTCTGCCGTGAGTCCATCGAAGGGTTCAAAGTTCAACGTCGGATTCGGGAACTTCCACGTTTCCGGAATTCCGGAAACGTGGAAACGATGTCTCCTCCATCCAATGCTCCGCGGTTGGCGAGACGCCATCAGACATTGTATCCCGATTACATTATGTTACGGCTACCGAAGTAAATGTCACATTGAAGCGATTTATAGAATGACGTAGGATAATTGCCATGGCTAAACGTGCGCGTAAGGAAACGCCCAAAGACAAGTTGGCCGAACTCAAGGCCAAGCATTTCAGCACGAAGAGTCGGGAACTGCGAATTGCCAAGGCTTTGGAGATATTGAATCGGCCCGGTCCGACCTTCAAGCTGGACAGAGAGACTGTCAAGTGGATTGCTCAGGACGCTGAGATCGAACATCTCTAGTCATGCCGGCGGAGCGGATCGCAAACCTTCCGGCCGGCACTCATCTGTTCATTGACGCAAATATTTTCGTCTATGCCTTTCTTGGTCACTCTGACCAGTGTCGAGATCTGCTCGGTCGTTGCGCCACCGAGCAGGTTCTCGGGATTACGACCCTTGATGTGGTCAACGAAGTGACGCACAGAATGATGCTGGCCGAGGCTCTCGGCAGCGGCGTCATCAGGAGAGATAGCGTCAGAGATTTACGAGGTAAATGGCGAGAAATCGCTAAATTGACGGAATACTGGGCGCAAACAGCAGCCATTTTCGGTTTGAACATCCTTGTTCTGACGTCCGACGAAACTCGGCTGCACCGAGCTCAAACAATCCGAGCGCGACACGGGCTCCTTACCAACGATTCTCTGATCGTCGCTGCTATGGAAGAGTTTGGGATCGACAGTCTGGCGACACGCGACAACGATTTTGATCACATCTCTGGCAGAGAAAAGGGGATCGCGCCAAGGAAACTTGAGAAAGGAGGAAGAGATGTAGAAAAGCAGCTCGGAAACCTTTCAGTGAAACCTTGTCGGTAATCAAGCCGGCTCGGGAAGGCCTAACCCGCTCCCGGAAGCGAGTCTTGCGCTGCGGTGGGGTAACCCACGCGGCGAAGCGTAGACAGCGAGTGCCAAGGCCCGGCTATTAGCTTCGAAAGTTTCCAAGTGTGAGCCTTTGTCGTTCCCCTCACGGGGGCCATGCGGCGCGCACCGC
>WNGE01009073.1_pt1 | contig 10514 bp, 15 predicted proteins | sample 5400651 | NCBI WGS metagenome assembly WNGE01 (sample SAMN13153370, study PRJNA577476) | soil metagenome | isolation source: 60 cm soil or saprolite under grassland replicate 2 | place: USA:California | collected 2016-06-15
CAGACGACGGGATTGTCGTCGGCGCGCAACACCCGGACGCCGCACTCATCGCCCGCGTCGTCAGGACCTACGTCGACCACCATGCGACATGTTCGGCGGCGGCCGAATGGAAGGGCAGGCGCCGGTGAGGGCCCGCGTGGAGTTCGAACCCCGTGATCTGTGGGTCGGTGCCTACTGGAACCGCTCGCCCGCCTATGCCGGCCAGGACGCGACAGCCATGTACCTGCGCTGGGAGTACGACCTCTACGTCTGCCTGGTCCCCACGCTTCCCCTGCATGTGTGGTGGTCGCGGTGACCGCCCCCGTCCTGCACGTGGCCACCACCACGGCGCTGCACCGGGACGGCCTCCAGGTCCATGAGGTCTTCCACGGCCTGCTCCGCGAGGGGAGCGTGAAGGGTCGTGAGGTGTGGCGCTGCGACCACCCGCATCCCAAGCGCCCCGGCGCCAGGGCATGCGCAGGCGGCGAGCTCCGCCAGCGCGCCCTGCCCGAAATGAAAGGCAACTGGGACGGCTGGACCCGCTCGGTGCGCGACTGCCTGGCCCCCGGCGGCTACCGGCAGATGCCCGTGTGCCCGCTGTGCGCCAAGAGCCTGCTGCACACCAAGGCCGAACATGACCGGCTCGAACCATCCGTCACCCCCAAGGAGCTGCAACGCCGTGACCGCATCGACCGCTGACCCCATCATTCCCGAGCCGCTCGACACGTGGGCGAAATTGGATCTTTTTGGCCGGCAGACCGCCGCCGGCCGTGTGCGCGAGGTCAAGATCGCCGGCACCGACTTCCTGCGCCTGCACATCCCCGCCCAAGACGGCAAGCAGGCCCGCACGATCGACTACAACCCGGCTGCGGTCTACTCGATCGAGCATGTCGACGAGGAGACCGCCCGGGCGGCCGCCCGCCTGGACCAGCCGCCCCTGCCCGTGGAGGCGTGGAGCGTCCGCCGCATGCTCGGGGTGGGCACCAGCCAGCTCGCCCTCGCCACCCCCGACCCCGACGAGGACGAGGACGAGGCGCCGCTCTGATGAGCCTCAAGGTGACCATCGTCGACGAGCAGACCGGCGACACCGAGACCACGCATGTCCCAGACGGAGACTACCTGCTGCTCGTCACCGACCCGGCCGAAGCCTCGTTCCAGGTTTTCCCCACCACCGGAACGCACGTCATCACGGTCAAGGGCCGAGTGCAGCGATGACCGCCGAGCAGCCCACCTGGGGTGGCCCCACCCTCCCCACCGTCGCCGGCATCAACCTACCCGCCTGCCCGCTGTGCCGCCGACATCTGAAGCACACCTGGCCGGAGCATGTCGCCCAGATCCGAGCCACCAGCGACCCACTCGCCCAAGCCGCCGGCCTGCCCCAGGGTGATGCCGCATGAGCGACCGGCCAGGCCCCTACGAGCTGTGGCGCCAGGCCGGCGGCGGCACCCCCGCCTACAGCCGCCAGGAGTACCACCGGCTCATGGTCTCCCATGGCCACCTGGTGCTCCGGCCAGCCTGCATCTGTGCCCGTGTCGTGGACGATCCCGCCGAGCATGAGCCAGCCTGCCCCCGCTTGAAGGACAACGACCGGCGGCTGGCATGCGGCTGGCTGCCCGGCGGAGAGCAATCCCCACGGCTCACCGTGGCCGTCACCGGCGACCGCAACTGGCGGCACCCGCTGATGCTCAAGCTCACCCTCGGCGGCCTCGCTGTCGCCTTCCTCCCCGACTTCGAGCTACTCATCGGCGACTGCCCAGCCGGCGCCGACGCCCAAGCGCTCGACCTGGCCCGCGGCGCCGGTTGGGCACACCGCGTCTTCCACGCCCGCTGGGACGAAATGGAGGCCGAGGGCAAGCCCCGCAACGCAGCCGGCCCGCTGCGCAACCGGGAGATGCTCGACGCCCTCCAAGCCGCAGACGGCCAGCGCCTGGTCGTCGCCTTCCACGACCACCTCGACCACTCCAAGGGCACCAAGGACTGCGCCGACGAGGCCAAGCGGCGCGGCCTCCCCGTCTACCTGGTGAGCAAGCTATGAACGCCCCCGCCGCAGCGCTGGTGGCGTGGCGGCTGGTCCGCCTCAGCCCCGCCCACCCCCTCTGGCACCTCGAACGCGTCGGCGCGGAGCAGACCGAGTGCGGCCGGGACTGGCGGGAGCCGATCCGCCACACCCTCACCGAGCCACTCCCCACACCGCGGTGCACCACCTGCGGACCGAAGATGGTTGGTGAGCTCGCCCAGCAGCTCACGCTCGAGGCGGACCCGGAGCTCAGGCGTGAACGCTGAGCCGGCGCCGATCACCCGCCCCGCGCTTCGCTGGTTCGGCGGGAAGTGGCGCCTTGCGCCGTGGATCGTCACGCATCTGCCCCCACACGATGCCTACTGTGAGCCCTACGGCGGCGCCGCATCCGTACTGCTGCGCAAGCCCTCCGCCAAGCTGGAGACCTGGAACGACCTCCATGGCCGACTCGTCAACTTCTTCACCGTGCTCCGCAGCCGTCCCGACGAGCTGGTCCGGGCACTCGAGCTGACGCCCTACGCCCGCGCCGAGTACGAGCAGGCCCGAGAGGTCGACACCGACCCACTCGAGGACGCCCGCCGCTTCTACGTCCTCAGCAACCAGGGCCGCGCCGGCGCTGCGGGCGCCGCCGAGCGCGGACGCGTTCAGGGCTGGCGCTACGTCATCGACCAGGCAGCTCGACACGGCAGTCCGCCGTACTGCGAGGCCGCCGACCTCTCCCACCTCCACGCCATCGCCGCCCGGCTGCGCCTCGTCCAGGTCGAGCATGACGACGCGCTGGCCGTGCTGTGCCGCTACGACGCCCCCGGCGTCCTCCATTATGTCGACCCGCCTTATTGGGACCCGGGAGCGGACTTCCACAGCCGCTACGCCCACCCGATGATCACCGAAGCCGAGCACCGCACTCTCGCCGAAACGCTGCATGCCCGCCGAGGAATGATCGTGCTCTCAGGTCGGCCGAGCGACCTGTACGCCGACCTGTACGACGCCCGTGGCTGGCGTCGAGTCGAGCGGCAGTCCCTCACCGACGCGGGTCGACTCGGTACCGAGGTCCTATGGTTCAGCCCCGCCGCCGCGGCGGCCGCCGCGCGCGCCCGGCAGCTCACCTTCGCCGAGGTAACCGGATGAGCGCCCTCCTCCAGTGCCCTGGCTGCGGCTGGTGGACCCGCGGTCTCCAACCCGACGGGCGCTGCCTGGACTGCAATTTGGGCTGGACCACCTGTCCCCAACACGCCCGCCTCGAATGGGCCGGCAGCGAGCATCGCAAAGTCACCGCCCACGAGGTCCTCACCACCATGCGCGCCCACCCCGACAACGTCACGCACCTGCCTACCCCAACGACCGGTCCCCGAGGTGTCAGTGCCCCCCGATGACCACCAGCGCCCACCCCCGCATCACCTCGAAGCCGAAGAGGCGGTGCTCGGCGCCATGCTCCTCGACACCGGCGCACTCGAACACGCCCTGGTCACCCTCGACACCACCGACTTCTACCGGCCAGCCCACCGCACCATCTTCGACGCGATCGCCACCCTCGAAGCCGCCGGCCGCCCCGTCGACCCCATCACCCTGGCCGCCCACCTGCTGGCCGCCGGTGATCTCGCCAACGTCGGCGGCCACCCGTTCATCCACACCCTCGTCTCAAGCGTCCCCACCGTCGCCCAGCACGCCCACTACACCGAACTCGTCGCCACTGCGGCCGCCGCCCGTCGGCTCATCGACGCCGGCCACAGGATCACCCAGCTCGGCCACGAACAGGGCCTGGACCCCGACAAGGCCCACCAGATCGCCCTCGAACTCCTCGCCCAGCTCGGCACCGCCAGGCCCCATGCCACCCCCGGCGGCGACCGCGCCCAGGACGGCGGCCGCTTCATCCTCGACGTCCCGGACCAGGCCACCGCCATCTGGGGTGCCGAGCAGGAGGTCTGCTGGGCCGCCGGCGAAGCCCTCATGCTCGTCGGCCCCCAAGGCGTCGGCAAATCCACCCTCGCCCAGCGCCTGGTCCTCGCCAGGATCGGCATCGGCCCCGCCCAGCTGCTGGGCCTCCCCGTCACCCCCTGCACCAGCCGCATCCTGTACCTGGCGTGCGACCGGCCACAGCAGATCGCCCGCTCCTTCCGCCGCATGGTCGACGAGGCTGACCGTGCCCTCCTGGACGAGCGGCTGGTCGTCTGGCCCGGCCCACCCGAGCAGGACCTCGCCCAGCAGCCCAAAACCATCCTCCAATTGGCACGCCGCCATGGTGCCGACACCGTCATAATCGACAGCCTAAAAGATGGCGCGCTCGACCTCGTCAAAGACGAAATTGGCGTGCGCTATAACCAGGCCCGCCAGACCGCACTCGCCGCAGGAATACAACTCCTGGAACTGCACCATCAGCGCAAGGCCGGCGCCGACAACAAGCGGCCCCGCAGCATTGCCGACGTGTACGGGTCGGTGTGGCTCACCGCCGGCGCCGGCTCCGTCATCCTCCTTTGGGGCGACCCCGGCGACCCCATCGTCGAACTCGCCCACCTCAAGCAGCCCGCCGAAGAAGTCGGGCCCATGCGGCTGCTCCACGACGCGCCCACCGGGTCGATCAGCATCCAGCAGGGCGTCGACCTGCTCACCCTGCTACGCCTCCAGCCAGGCCTCACCGCCGCCGACGCCGCCCGCCTCCTCTTCGACGTCGAAGGCCGCTCACCCGAGCCCAAGGAGATCGAGAAGGCCCGCCGGCGCCTCGACAGCCTGGTCCGCCGAGGCCTCGCCAAGCTCCAACCAGGCGCCGCGAAACGGTCCGGCAGCGCAGGCGCGCCAGCGACCTACCACCCGATCGTCGACCTGGAGGCGCCATGACCAAACGGCGCGACTCTGACAATCCCTGTATCCCACGGTCGATCCCACGCATCCCACGATCGCCCTCTCAAACCGCCGGACGTGACACACGGCACCTCACGGCCAATCTAGTCTTCGCAGCTCAGAGCCTACGCGCCGATCCCACGGTCGATCCCACGCATCCCACGCCCGATCCCACGCCCCACCCCCCTATAAAGGGGGGGGTGGGGAGGCGTGGGGATTCGGGGCAACCGCCAAGCCATGAGAAACCCCCGCAGACACCCTCCAGGAGGCACCCGTGCCCACCAGGCGCCGCATCACCGCCGCCCACCAGCTCGCCCGCCGGCTGGCCGCCACGGTCATGCTCCACGTCTGGAACCAACTCATCGACCAGCAGATCGCCGACACCCCCGAGGGCCACATCACCCGCCTCCTGGACGCCATCGAAGCAACCGGGCTGCGCCTCCACATCCCACGGCAGCCCCACACCCACCCGCTCGCCGACCGGGTCGAACAGGCCCTCTGCGAACTCGACCTGCGCATCCTGGCCGCCGAACACGCCGCCGCCATCGGCTCCGGACAGGCAGACCTGCGCACCTACCAGCGCGGCGGCGACCCCGTCGCCGGCCGCATCGACTGGGACGCGGTGCCACCCCACATCGCCGACGTCGAAGTCCGGCGGCTCCGCAAGCTCCGCGAGACCATCGACAACCAGGTCCGCTACAACCTCGCCACGCTCCAACGCGCACTTTCTGAATCGGGACAAAAGCATGTTTCCGCAGGTCAGGAGGGGGCTATTGACAGGACCGGCTAGACTCCATGCTGGCAGGGTGAGTTGTGCCCACCAGGCCGATCCCACACAACGCGGTGACCCCATGGCACTCGCACGATGACTGCCGACCCCATTGCGCGGCAGTGCACCGCCACTGCGAAGTCGACAGCGCAACGGTGTACGCATCGGTCCATGCGCGGACAGCGGGTCTGTCGCCACCACGGTGGGTCCGCTCCGCAGGCCAAGGCCGCCGTCAAACGACGCGATGAGCAGGCCGAGGCGGAGCGGGCCGTCCAGACCTACGGGCTGCCTCGCGATATCGCCCCCGATGACGCGCTGCTGGAGGAGGTCCACCGCACCGCCGGCCACGTCGCCTACCTCGGTGCGCTGGTCAGCGACCTGGACCAGCATGGGCTGAAGCAGTACGCCACCGGCGAATCCGGCGCCACGTGGGAGCGGGCGAGCGTTTGGGTGCAGATGTACCGGGATGAGCGAGCCCACCTCGTGCAGGTGTGTCGCGCCGCCCTGGCGGCCGGCCTCGCCGAGCGGCAGGTCCAGCTCGCCGAGCGGCAAGGCGAGCTGGTCGGGCGGCTGCTGCGCGTGGCGATCGAGGCGATGGGGGCCAGCGGTGAGCAGCAGCAGCGTGCTTACGACGCCGTACGCCGACACCTCACCGCAGCCTGACCCGTTCACCGAGGCGCTGCTCCGCGCGCTGCCAGGCGGCGACCCGTGGGAGCAGATGGCCCGGCCAGCGCAGCGCGCCCCGCTGGGGGACTGGCTGATCTGGCTGATGCTGGCCGGCCGCGGGTTCGGGAAGACCCGCTCGGGGGCGGAGTGGGCCAAACAGCAGGCCCAGCAGATGCCGGGCTCGCGTGGCGCGCTGATCGCGGCGAAGTTCGCCGACGGTCGCGACACGATGGTCGAAGGCGAGTCGGGGCTGCTGGCGGTCCTGCCACCGTCCGCGCTCCGTGGCGGTGTCCGCGAGAAGGCGTGGAACCGGTCACTGGGGGAGCTCCACCTCGACAACGGCAGCCGGCTCAAGGTGTTCTCCAGCGAACGGCCCGGCAGCCTCCGCGGCCCGCAGCACCACTACGCGTGGGGTGACGAGCCGGCGGAGTGGCTGGACGCCAGCCAAGGTGCCGCAAAAGACACGACCTGGAGCAACCTGCTGTTCGGCCTACGCCTTGGCCATCACCCCAGGGTCATGCTTACCGGGACGCCGAAGCCGCTCCAGCTCATCAAGGACCTGCTGTTCATCCACGGCGACCGACGCCAGGGCCGACGCCCCGACGTGCACCTCACCACCGGGTCGACGTACGACAACCTCGATAACCTCGCCCCCACCTTCCGGGAGCAGATCCTCGCCCAGTACGAGGGCACCCGGATCGGCCGCCAGGAGCTCCAGGCGGAGCTGCTCGAGGACGTGGAGGGCGCGCTCTGGCAGCTCGGCAGGATCGAGGAGCTGCGGGCCGCCCGGGCGCCGGAACTGGTCCGCGTCGTTGTCGCGGTCGACCCGGCGGTCACCAGCGGTGAGGACTCCGACGAGACCGGCATCGTCGTCGCCGCACGCGGAATCGACGGGCACGGCTACGTGCTGGCCGACCGGTCCGGCCGGCTCACCCCCAAAGGGTGGGCGGAGCGCGCGGTGCTCGCCCTCGACGACCACAAGGCCGACCGGGTCGTCGCGGAGGCCAACAACGGCGGCGACATGGTCGAGGCGACCCTCCGCACCGTCCGGCCGACGGTGCCGTTCCTCAAGGTCACCGCCACCAGGGGAAAGCGCATCCGCGCCGAGCCGATCGCGGCGCTGTACGAGCAGGGCCGCGTCCACCATGTGGGCAGCTTCGACCAGCTCGAGGACCAGATGTGCTCGTGGCTCCCCGACTCGGGAGAGTCGCCGGACCGGATGGACGCGCTGGTGTGGGCGCTGTCGGAGCTGATGGAGCACTCGAGCGCGCGGGCGTACCTGGCCGCGTTGGCGCCGCCGTGCCCGACCTGTGGGACGCCGAACAGGAAGGACACCCCGGCCTGTGCCAAGTGTGGCCACAAGCTCACCGAGGAGAGCTGATGTCGAGTCCGATGTACACGCTTCACCGTGGCCCACGGCTCAAGCTGTACTACGCCAACCGGCGCTGGTTCACCCACCCGGGCGTGTACGTGTGGGCGTTCGGCAAGAACCGACGGCTCGTCGCATTGCCACGACGGAAGCGGAGGTAGCCATGCTCGCTGTCCTCGCCGCGTTCCTCATCGCGCTGCACGCCTTCGGTGTCCACCCGAGCGGCGTCAACCTGTTCGAGCTCGGCCTGGCACTGTGGGCACTGCACTTCGCGTTCGACTACATGCCGCCGCTGCCCCGCCGGCAGCAGTAGGAGCTGATCGTTGGACCGCCTTCTGCGCCAACTCCCCCTACGCCTGCGCCTGCGGCGGCTCCGCTGGCGCTGCGTGAACTGTGACGCCGACGGCACCTGGCGGCAGCTACGCCACCGCTGCCAAAACCCGCTCAGTCACTACTGGATCTCGGAGGTCGGACGGTAGTGCCCCGCTTCCAACTGCGCCGCCGCCAGCCCCCAGCCGCCCAGCTCGCCGAACAGGTCGCTGAGCTGCTCAAGGCGAGCGTGCCCGGCCTCGGCGCGCTCCCCGTCGGCACCGCCACCACCACGGCGACCACCCCGGCGATGCCGGGCGCGCGTGGCGACCAGCAGGCCGCGCTCCCTAGGACCGACCCGCTGGTCGCGTTCGGCCCCGGCCGGCCGATCTACCCCGCGCCGCTCGACCCGCGCCGCCCCGGCACGCAGCGCGCCGAGCCGCGCCGCTACGAGTACCCGGTCTCGTGGAATCTGCACACCTCCGCGCAGCACGGCCGGCTGCTCGAGTGGAAGATCCTCCGGGACTTCGCCGACCGGATCGACATGGTCCGCCGCTGCATCGAACTCCGAAAGTCGGAGCTCGTCAGCATCGACTGGGACATCACCATCGACCAGAAGGCGCTCAACCGGGTGATGGCCGCCACCGACGAGAAAAACGAGGCCCGCGCCGCCCGTACCCTCCGCGACAAATACGAGGACGATATCGAGCGGCTGGTCCGCTTCTGGCAGCAGCCCGACCCCGTCAACCTTGACGGGTGGGACGACTGGCTCTCCATGGCGCTGGAGGAACACTTCGTCCTCGACGCGCTCACCATCTACCCGCGGATGACGCTCGGTGGTGACCTGTTCGCCCTGGAGATCCTCGACGGCTCGACGATCAAGCCGCTGCTTGACTACCGCGGTGGCCGGCCGATGCCCCCCGCGCCCGCCTACCAGCAGATCCTCTACGGCTTCCCCCGCGGGGAGTTCACCGCCTCCGACTCGACCCTGGTGGAGGGGGAGTACGGCGCCGACCAGCTCGTCTACCGGCCGCGGGTGCGGCGCACGTTCACCCCCTACGGGATGAGCAACACCGAGCAGGCGCTCATGGCCGGCGCGCTCTATGCGAAGCGGCAGAAGTGGTTGGGCGACGAGTACGACGAGGGCACCACTCCGCGGACGTGGATGCGGACCGACTCGGACTACTCCCCGGATAATCTTCGCGCTTACGAGAGCGTCCTGAACGACGAGCTGGCCGGCGACAACGCGGAACGGATGCGCGCCAAGCTGCTCAACCGCGGCTTCGACCCGGTCGAGATGAAGCAGTTCGAGGAGATGTACAAGCCGGACTTCGACGAGCATCTGATCCGGCTGCTGTGTGTGCACTTCGACGTGATGCCGACCGAGATCGGCTTCCCCCCCCGCCACGGGCTGGGCGGGAAGGGCCATCAGGAGGGGGAGGAGAACACCACCTACCGCAAGGCGATCAAGCCGCTGCTCGGCTGGCTCGTGTCGATCCTCAACAACCTCTCCACCACCTACCTCCAGATGCCCGCCGACCTGACGTTCACGTTCCAGGGCCTGGAGGTGGAGGACGAGCTGAACCAGGCCAGGGCGCGGGACCTGGACATCCGCAACGGCACCGTCACCCTGAACGGCATCCAGGCGCAGCTCAGCCGGCCGCTGTACGACTTCCCCGAGGCGGACATGCCGTTCGTGGTGACCGGGTCGGGTGTTACCTTCCTGGAGGGCGCCTCGGAGCCGGAGCCGGCTCCGGTGGCGCCGATCGGGGAGCAGGGGCAGCCCCCGGGCCCGGTTGGCCCCCCCGCCGGGAACGGGAAGGCTCCGCCTGCGGCCGGGGATCGCGGCGGGTCCCCGGCCCAGGCGGAGGCCCGCAAGTTCGCCACCTTCGCGGAGAAGCGCATCAAGGCGGGGAAGGTGTGGCGGGACTTCGCGTTCACCACCCTCGACGCCGACACGGCTGGGCGGCTGAACCAGGCCGGCGCGGCCGGTGACCTTGACCTAGTCAAGGCTGCGGTGGCTGACGTGGGAAAAGCGGGAGCCCGCCAGGGGCGGGCACGCCCACGGGAGGTGCAGGACTGGCCGGGATGGCGGTTCGACCAGACGATCGCCAGCCACTACGCGCTGATCCTCCAGCGGCTGTTGACTGGGCTCGGCAACTGGCCTGAGCTGGCCGCCGAGTACCTCCGCGTCCACGGCGCCAGCAAGGCCACCGCGATCACCCCGGAGCGCGCGGCGGCCCGGTCGTTCGTCCACCAGCACCTCTCAAGCGCCGACCTCACCGCGCTGGTGGTGACGCTGCGGCTGCTCTACACCGACGGGTACCTGACCGGCAACCATGCCGCCACGGTCATGCTGGAACGGCTCGGCGTCCAGGCCACCGCCACCCTGGCCGGCCGGGTGTCGTGGTCGGACTGGCGCCCGGGTGACCCGGAGACCGCGCGGCTGCTGGAGGCCGCCGGCGACACCCCCGGACTGGCCGGGCTGCTCCACCAGGCCGAGGTCACCATCAAGTCGGTCCGGGACGGCTACCTGAACCGGCTCGGCGACACCCTCGCCGCCGGGGTCC
>WNGE01009074.1_pt1 | contig 10514 bp, 7 predicted proteins | sample 5400651 | NCBI WGS metagenome assembly WNGE01 (sample SAMN13153370, study PRJNA577476) | soil metagenome | isolation source: 60 cm soil or saprolite under grassland replicate 2 | place: USA:California | collected 2016-06-15
AAGAAGCTCGACCTGGTCGCCTGCCCGTCCTGCGGCCGCGCGGAGGTCGACGTGTTCAGCCTGGCCAACGCGGTCGAGGAGCGCATGGGCGAGATCGACGCGCCGCTGCGCGTCGCGGTGATGGGCTGCATCGTCAACGGCCCCGGCGAGGCGCGAGAGGCCGACATCGGCGTCGCCTCGGGCAAGGGCAAGGGCCAGATCTTCCGCGGCGGCCAGGTGATCCGCACCGTGCCCGAGTCCGAGATCGTCGATTCGCTGATGCACGAGGCCAAGCTGCTGGCCGAGGAGTACAAGGCCTCCGGTGCCGCCAGCGGCAAGCCGGAGGTGATCCGACGCTGAGAATGCGTCTGGCGCGACCGGGGGGCGGGGCACGCGGGTCGTCCGGCCTGGAAATCCGCCTGCTCGGTCGCGCCGACGAGCGGGCGGCCCTGGCCTTCCTGGACCGGCAGCCGGCCAGGGACGTCTTCATCGCCAGCCGGGTGCTGAACGACGGCGTGCTCAGGGCGCCCGGCTGGAGCCCGCTGTGGGGAGCCATCTCCGGGTCGGGTGAGCTGCTCGGCGTGCTGCACGTCGGCCCCAACGTGGTGCCGGCGGTCGATGACATCGCCATCTGCGATGCCCTGGCGCCGACCGCCGCCGGGTCGGCGGCGACCCGCATGTTGGTCGGCGAGCGCCTGGCGGTCATGCGGCTCTGGGAGCTGATCGGGCCGACCTACGGCGCCGCCAGGGAGGTCCGCGACCGCCAGTACGTATATTCGGTCGATCCCTCCAGCCTGGAGGGGCCTGCGGCGCGGCGCGGCGTCGCGCGGCTGGCGACCCCGACCGACGAGGAGCGGGTGCTCCAACTGTCCGCCGCCATGTACACCGAGGAGATGGGGGAGAACCCGCTGGCCCGCGACCCCTCGGGCTACCGGCGGCGGGTCCAGATCCTCACCGCCCGCGGCTGGACCTACGTCTACGAGGTCGGCGCCGAGCTGCTGTTCAAGATGGACATCGGTTGCGCCAGCAACCGCGGCGCGCAGATCCAGGGGGTCTACGTGCCGCCGGAGGCCCGCGGCCGGGGCATGGGCACGGCCGCCATGGCTGCCTGCTGCCGACTCGCGTTCGACCGTCATCCCTCGCTGTCGCTGTACGTGAACGACTTCAACGCTCCAGCGGTCGCGCTGTACGAGCGCCTCGGGTTCCATCGCGAGCCCTACGACTTCCAGACGGTCATCCTCCCGTAGCGGCCAGGGTGCGGCCCGGGCCCGGGCCGGCGCGGCGGTTATCCACAATCTTCGGCGCGGCTCCCTGGTGGCCGTGCGGGGCTGTAGGTTCGGACCTGCCGAGACGCACCAGTCCCCCGACCCTCTCGGCCCCGCCGCATGATCCCGAACGCCTCCCTGCTCGATGAGCCGACCGTTGACGCCGCGCCAGGCGGCTCGGCGCGGTTCCGGCTGCACCGGCGGCCGCGCCACCGCCCGGCGCCGGTGCCGGCTGGCGAGATCATCATCGCGCCGCCGCCTCGGACCGGGCGGGCGGGCACCCAGGGCTGGCCGCTGCTGCTGCCGCTGCTGAGCGGCGCCGGCTCGCTGCCGTTGCTGCTGGGCTCGCCCAGCTCCGGCCGCCGCTGGATCCTGCTGGGCACGATCGCCTCGCTGCTGCTCTCGACCGGTGCCGGGCTGGCCCTGCGCCTGCTGGCTCGGCGGGCCGCGGAGCGCGCCAGGCGCCGCGACCGAGGCCGCTACCTCGCTCACCTCCAGGACGTCGCCGACGGCGTCGCGCGGGTCGCGGCGCTCCAGCGGGCCGCCGCCGAGCACCTGCATCCCGACCTGGCGGCGCTGCTGCCGCTGGTCGACGCTCGTGATCGGGTGTGGGAGCGGTCGCCCCCTGACCAGGACTTCCTCCAGGTACGGCTCGGCCGCGGTCCGGTCGAGCTGGCCGCGCCCCTGCGCCTCGACCTGGGCCGTGATCCCCTGGCGGACCACGATCCCGAACTGCTCGCCCAGGCACGGGACGTCGCGCGCCGGTCCTCGCCCCTGCAGGGCCTGCCGGTGATCGTGCCCCTGCGCCGCCTCGGGGTCCTGACCGTCCGTGGCCAGCCGGAGGCCGCTCGCTCCCTGACCCGCTCCATCCTGCTGCGATCGGCCGCCTTCCACGCACCCGGCGACCTGCGGATCCTGGCCCTTTACCCGATGGACGCCGCCCCAGCGTGGGACTGGCTCAAATGGCTTCCCCATGTCCGCGAGGACCCGCTCGATGGATCGCCGGTGGATGCGCCTGGATGCCTGCTCGCGGCCACCACCCGGCGAGCCGCCGAGCTGCTCGATCTCCAGGTCGTCCCTCGCCTCACCGACGCGCTCGGCCATCCGCCGGGCCACGACGCCGTGCCACGTCCGGCGCCGGGGCCGCTCGCGTCCGCTGGTGGTCTGCCCGGCGACGGGGTGGCTGCGCCCAGCGGCGAGCGTCCGCACCTGCTCGTCGTCGTCGACGGGTACGTACCGAACGGGACCATCGGCCGCCTGCCGGTGCTCGATGCGCTGCTCCGAGCGGCGTCGGCGCTGGAGGCGACCGTCGTCTGCCTCGTCGAACGGTCCGCGGACGAGCCTTCCGCGACGCAGCTCAGGGTCGAGCTGGACGACCACGGCGGCCTCGCCATGACCGACGTCACCGTGGGCGGGCCCGGTATCGCGGGCGTCCGGGCAGACCGGGCCGACCTTGCGCTCTCCGAGGCGGTCGCCCGGCGCCTCGCGCCGCTGTGGCTGGACGACCCCGCGCACCGGCCCGCCGAGGACGCCGGCCCGCGGCCTGCACGCCTGCTCGACGTGCTCGGCCTGCCGAACGCCGAGGCCATCGACCCCACCAAATGCTGGCGCCAGCGGCCCGAATCCGATCTCCTGCGCGTCCCCATCGGCCGCCCCGTGGGCCACCCTGCGGGCTGCCCCGCGGGCCACGCCGTGGGCCACCCTGCGGGCCGCCCCGCGGGCCTCTCCGGTGACCGCTCCTCCGGCCTCCCGGCGGTCGAAGCCCAGCGACCTTCCTCCTGCGGTCCGCCGTTGGTCCTCGACCTGAAGGAGGCCGCGGACGGTGGCATGGGCCCGTACGGTCTGCTGGTCGGCGCCACCGGGTCCGGCAAGAGTGAGCTGCTGCGGACACTCGTCACGGGTCTGGCGCTCACCCATCCGCCGGAATTGCTCAACTTCGTGCTGGTGGACTTCAAGGGCGGCGCCGCGTTCGGCGGCCTGGCGGGCCTGCCGCACACGGCCGGGCTGATCACCAACCTCCAGTCCGAGCCGACCATGGTCGACCGCGCGCGGGCGGCGCTCCACGGCGAGCAGGTGCGCCGGCAGCGCCTGCTCCGCGACGCCGGCGATCTCGACGGCATCACCCGCTACCAGCGATTGCGATCCGGGGATCAGCGCCTGGAGCCGCTGCCCCGCCTGCTGGTGGTCGTCGACGAGTTCGGCGAGCTGCTGGCGGCCCACCCCGAGTTCCTCGACCTGTTCACCGCGATCGGCCGGACGGGCCGCAGCCTCGGGATCCATCTCCTGCTGGCCTCACAGCGTCTCGAAGAGGGCCGCCTCCGCGGGCTCGACAGCCATCTGCGCTATCGGATCTGTCTGCGGACCTTCAGCCCGGCGGAGTCCACCGCCGTCCTGGGGACACCGGACGCCTACCATCTGCCGGCATCCCCGGGCCACGGCCTGCTCAAGGTCGACAGCGGCCCCTGCCAGCCGTTCAAGGGCCTTCTGGTATCGAGCGCAGCGGCCGAAGCCCCTGCTGCCCGTGACCCTCGTGGGCCAGCCCCTGGCCTGGTGCAGCCCTTCGACCCGATCGCCTGGCCCGGGGGCCGCCTGCCGGCGGACGGACCGCCTGGCGGCACCGTTGCCGACCCGGACGCGTGGGATGCGACGCCGCCCTGCGACCTGGACGCGGTGGTCGCCGCCATGGCGCCGCTCGCCCGCGCGGAGCGTCGGGCCCATCGCGTGTGGCTGCCGCCGCTTGCGCGGAAGATCGCGCTCGGCGAGGTCCTCGGGACGGCAGGGTCCCCGCTCGCGCCTGGCGATCCGGCATGGCTGCGGGTCCCGGTCGGGATCGTCGACAGGCCGTTCGAGCAGTCCCAGGAGCCGTTGCTGCTGGACTTCACCGGTCGGCTCGGTCATCTGGCGATCGCTGGAGCACCCAGGAGCGGCAAGAGCACCCTGCTCGCCACGCTCGTCGCCGCGTTCGCGCTCACCCATCCGCCCGACATGGTGCAGTTCTACTGCATCGACCTCGGCGGTGGCCTGCTGCACGAGCTGGAATGCCTGCCACACGTCGGCGTGGTCCTCGGCGCCCACGCGCCCGCGGAGATTCGCCGGCTCGTGCGGGAGTTGCAGGCTCTCGTCACAACGCGCGAGCAGGCGTTCCGCGGTCACCGGATCGCCTCGATGGCGGTATGGCACGCGCGGCGCGATTCGGACCTAACGCTCGATCAGGACGGCTACGGCGAGGTTTTCCTTTTCGTCGACAACTGGGCGAGGCTGCGGCAGGAGCTGCCGGACGTCGAAGCGGAAATCGAATCGCTCGCCGGCACCGGGTTGCACTACGGCGTGCACCTGGTGGTCGCCGCCAACCGCTGGGCCGACCTCCGCCTCGCCCTGCGAGACAACCTCGGCGGTCGCCTGGAGCTGCGCCTGAACGACCCGCTCGAGTCGGAGGTGGGCAGGGCCGCCGCCGCCCGCCTGCCGCGACGTGTGCCCGGTCATGGCCTGACCCCCGAAGGCCACGAGTTCCAGGTCGCCCTGCCGGTCCTCGGCGGCCCCGATGGCTACTCCGAGCCGGCCGGCTTCGCGGCTACCGCCGTGGCGGAGATCGCGCGCCGCGCCGCTCGGAGCCGGAGCCGTGCGGGTGCGGCGGCACCCCCACTCCGACCGTTGCCTGCCCTGGTGCCGGTGGAGGATCTGCCTTCGCCGGGACGGCCGCCTGCCTCCGGAGGGGGGTCGGTGGGCGGGATACCGTTCGCGCTGCACGACCACCGGCTCGAAGTGGTCCGGCTGGACGTGGCCTCCGCGCCGCATTTCGTGGCGCTGGGCGATGCGGAGTGCGGCAAGACCGCCACCTTGCGGTGCCTCGCGCGCGGGCTGATGGCCCGTCACGGCCCGACCGAGTTGCGTCTGGTGGTCGTGGACTACCGGCGCACGCTGCTCGACCTGGCAAGCGCTCCCCACTGCGAGACCTACGCGTACGGGCCGTCGCTGGCCGCGGAGGCGGCTGAGCACCTGCGGACCGTGCTCGACCGCCGCCTACCGGGGAGCGCGGGCCAGCCGGCGGAGGCTCCCGGGTCCTGGTGGGGGACCGCGCCGCGGTACGTGCTCGTGGTGGACGATTACGACCTGGTGGCCGCCGCCGGCCGCAACCCGCTCGAACCGCTGCTCGACCTGGTGACCCGGGGTCGGGACGTCGGCCTGCACGTGCTGCTCGCGCGCCCGGTCAGCGGCACCGGACGAAGCTCGTTCGAGCCCGTCCACCAGCGGGTTCGGGAGACGGGCAGCCCCGGTTTGATCATGTCCGGCGATCCCCGCGAGGGCCCCCTCCTCGGCGGCCAGACGGCCACACCCCAACCGCCCGGCCGTGGCTACCTCGTCACACGCCAAGGCCGGAGCGGCCTCGTCCAGGTCGCCTGGACCTCGCCCGGCCCCGCGGCAGTGGCCACACCGGGCCCCCAGAGCAGCGGCCACACCGGGCTCCGCGGGATCGGCCTCGCCGGGCCCGGCCACATGAGCCGCTCGGGGCCGCCCTGAGATGGGGACGGTGCTGGTCACGGTCGCGTACGGAGCCTGGCGGCGCGACCTGGCCGTCCGGTCAGACGTTCCCATCGCCGACCTGCTCGGCCCGCTTGCGGAGACCCTGGCCATCGACCGAGGGCAACCCGGCGGCATCCCCGGCGAGGAGCTCGGGCTGGCACCGCTCTGTGGCCCTCCACTGCCCGCGGAGCACTCGCTGGCGGCCTGCGGGATCGGGCACGGCACGGTGCTCGTACTGGTCAACGCGATGCTGGCGCCGTGAGGGGGCCACCGTCCGCCGGACCTCGGGGGACGAGTCGCCGGCCGGAGGTGACGCGGAGGCAAACCCGCAGGCCAGGCCATCAATCGGGTTGCTGCCGCCGGTAGCTGGTGCTATCGTGCATCGTGTTGACGTGTGGCACCCTACTGGATGGGTGATGCGATTCATGAAGTGGGCATTTGCCCACTTCTGTTTTGTCCGGGGTCACGCCGCACGGCAACGAGACGGACGGGTGCCGCTACCGAGAGGGCGACCAGCAACGTAGACGCGTGAGGGAGGTCAGCGATCGTGACGACGCTTCCTCCGCGTGTCCAGGAACTGGCAGAGCGGGTCGCCAGGACCCATGGGGTCGACGTGCTCGAGCTGGCCCTGCGACGGCAGGGCCGCTCGCGGGTGCTGAGCGTCGTGCTCGACTCCGAGGACGGGGTCGACGCCGACGTCGTGGAGCGGGTGACCAAGGAACTCTCGCTCGAGCTCGACGAGGCCGATCCGCTCCCGGGCAGCTACGTCCTCGAAGTGACCACCCCTGGGCTCGACCGCCCGCTGGAAACCGGGCGGGATTTCCGCCGCCAGCGCGGCCACGAGGTGGAGATCCTGCGCGAGGCCTCCGCCGAGCAGCCGCGGAGCCAGCTTCGCGGGGTCGTGGCGGCCGCTGACGACCAGGCGGTGACCCTCGAGGTGGGCGGCAGCCAGGTCCGGGTGCCGCTGTCCGACGTGGTGCGAGGAAAGGTGGTGTTGCCGTGGTGACAGCCAATCGCTCGAACCACCCCACTCCCCGCATCCCTGACGAGAGGACGGCGACGTGAACATCCCGATCGAGGAGCTGCGCTTCCTCGAGCGAGAGAAGGGTATCTCGCTCGAGACCGTGATCACGGCGCTGGAGAGCGCCCTGGCCGCGGCGTACAAGCGACGGCCGAACGCTCCGGACGACGCCCGCGTCGTGGTCGATCGCGAGAGCGGCGAGGTCACCGTCTACGCGCAGGAGCTGGACGAGAACGAGCAGGTCCTGCGCGAGTGGGAGGACACCCCCTCCGACTTCGGGCGGATCGCCGCGGTGACGGCCAAGCAGGTGATCGTCCAGCGGCTCCGTGAAGCCGAGCGCGACGTGACCTTCGGCGAGTACGAGGGTCGCAAGGGCGACATCGTGACCGGGATCGTGCAGCAGCGCGACCCGCGCCACGTCACGGTCGACCTCGGCAAGGTCGAGGCGGAGCTGCCCCACGCCGAGCAGGTGCCGAGCGAGCACTACCAGCACAACGACCGCATCAAGGTCTACGTGACCGAGGTTTCCCGCTCCCCCCGGGGCCTGCGCGTAGTGGTGTCCCGCACCCACCCGGACCTGATCCGGCGTCTCTTCGAGCTGGAGGTGCCCGAGATCGCCGAGGGCATCGTCGAGATCACCAACGTGGCCCGCGAGCCCGGGCACCGCACCAAGATCGCGGTGCGCTCCAACGATCCGGGCGTCGACCCCAAGGGCGCCTGCGTCGGCCCTCGCGGCATGCGGGTCCGCTCGGTGGTCAACGAGCTTCGGGGCGAGAAGATCGACATCGTCCTGTACTCGGACGACCCGGCCCAGTTCGTTGCGGAGGCGCTCTCGCCCGCCAAGGTCAAGAGCGTGCAGATCGACGAGGCCGAGCGCACGGCCCACGTGGTCGTGCCCGACTACCAGCTGTCACTGGCCATCGGCAAGGAGGGCCAGAATGCCCGCCTGGCCGCGCGCCTGACCGGATGGCGGATCGACATCTCCAGCGAGAGCCAGGCGGCCGAGCGGCGCTCGGACCGCGTCTACGAGCCGGCGAGCCCCGCCGGTCGCGGCAGCAGAGCAGGAGTCCAGAACGGCGGCCCCAGCGGGGGCGTCGGCGGTCCGAGACGATGACGAGGAGGGAAGGGAATGCCAGCTGCACGCTCGCGCGTTATACCAGTGCGCACCTGTGTGGTCTGCCGTAGCTCGGCGGCCAAGGGCGCTCTCCACCGAATCGTCCGCTCGCCGGATGGCGCGGTCCGATACGATCCGTCCAGTACGGCACCGGGCCGCGGTGCCTACGTGTGTGAAAAGCCGAATTGCCTGGAGTTGGCGGGGAAGCGGCGCGCCTTGCAGCGAGCCCTTCGCACGGCCGACGCCACCGGGGTGGAGCACGCCGTTGCGGCGTTGCGGGCGATACTGGGTGGCGGAAGCCTGGTGGGAGCTTCCGGCTCGAGTGAATACAAGGAAGTGAGGACTGGTTGAGCAACCCGCGCGTCTATGAACTCGCCAAAGAACTCGGGGTCCCGTCAAAGGACCTCTTGTCGAGGCTGACCTCCATGGGAGTGGAGGCGAAAAGCCATGCCTCGACCGTGTCGCCAGACGTCGCGGACAAGCTGCGATCAGCGCTCCGCGCCGGCGGCACACGCCAGCGGTCAGGTGCCGGATCCGGTGGAGCCGCCGCTGGCGGCCCTCCGGGCGATGGTGGCGGCCGCCAGTCGGACGCCCGCGCCGGCCAGAGTGACCAGCCGGGGCAGACCCGCGCCAGCCGGCCGGGGCTCGATGGTCCCGGCCAGCCGGGGCAGGCCCGGCCCGGTCAGCCTGGGCAGGCGCGACCGGCAGGCGGGCAGCCTGGCCAGGCACGTCCTGGTCAGCCCGGCGAACCGCGCCCGGGCCAGCCCGGGCAGGCACGTCCTGGCCAGCCGGGTCAGATGCGACCCGGCCAGCCGCGGCCGGGGCAGCCGGGCCAGGTGCGCCCCGGTCAGCCCGGACAGCCGCGTCCCGGTCAGCCCGGCCAGGTGCCCGGTCAGCCACGTCCAGGGCAGCCTGGTGCGCCCGGGCAGGGTCGTCCGCTTCCCCCAGGGGTGCGGCCGTTGCCGCCGGGCATGCGTCCCGGCCAGCCTCGCCCGTTGCCGCCCGGCGTGCGCCCCTTGCCGCCTGGCGTGCGGCCTGGCCAGCCACGTCCAGGGCAGCCCGGTCCGCCGGGTCAGGGTCGTCCGCCGGGTCAGGGTCGTCCGCTCCCGCCTGGCGTGCGGCCGTTGCCGCCTGGCGCCAGGCCCGCGGGCCAAGGCCAAGGTGGGCGCCCGGCGCCGCCCGGCGGCCGCCCGTTGCCACCCGGCGCGCGGCCCGGCGCCGGCGCGGGCCGTCCCGGCCAGCCCGGCGGCGGTGGCCGTCCCGGGATGGCCCCTCGCCCCGGTCAGGGTGCGGGCCAGGGCCGTCCGGGCGGTCCCGGCGGCCGGCCCGGAGGTCCGGGCGGCCGTCCTGGTGGCGGCGCTGGTGGTCCCGGTGGCCGTCCTGGTGGCGGTTTCGGCGGTGGCCGTCCTGGTGGCGGCGCTGGTGGTCCCGGCGGGCGTCCTGGTGGCGGTGCCGGTGGTCCCGGCGGGCGTCCTGGTGGCGGTGCCGGTGGTCCCGGCGGGCGTCCTGGTGGCGGTGCCGGTGGCCGGCCGGCCGGCCCCGGCGGCGGTGGTCGCCCAGGAGGTCTGGGCGGCGGCGGCCGGCCCGGGCTCGGTGGAGGCGGCCGTGGCGGCCCCGGTGGCGGGCGCGGCGGTCCCGGCGGCGGTGGTGGCCGGGGCTTCACCGGCTTCCGCGGTCCGCGTCCCAAGCGGCGCAGGGGTGGAGCCAGGCGGCGCGAGGAATTCGAGTCGATGAACGCTCCGAGCCTCGAGTCGCGGCCTGACATCTCGGTCGACGGCGTGATGCGCGTGCCCCGTGGGGTGACCGTGCAGGACTTCGCCGACCGGCTCGGCAGGCCAGCGGCCGACCTCATCCGCATCCTCATGCAGATGGGCGAGATGCTGACGGCCACCCAGTCGATGTCGGACGACGCGGTCGCGCTCCTCGGCGAGGAGATCGGCGCTCGTATCGAGATCGTCGACCCCTCCGAGGCCGACCAGCTGGTGGCCATCGACGGCTGGGAGGACAACGAGCCCGACCGTGACGAGGACCTGCGGCCGCGCCCGCCGGTGGTGACCGTGATGGGTCACGTCGACCACGGCAAGACCAAGCTGCTGGACGCCATCCGGCGCACCAACGTGGTCGCCACCGAGGCCGGCGGCATCACCCAGCACATCGGCGCCTACCAGGTGCGGGCCGGTGCTGACGGCCGCCTGGTGACCTTCATCGACACACCGGGCCACGAGGCGTTCACCGCCATGCGCGCGCGCGGCGCGGCCATCACCGACGTGGTCGTGCTGGTGGTCGCCGCCGACGACGGCGTCATGCCGCAGACCATCGAGGCGATCAACCACGCCAAGGCGGCCGGCGTGCCGATCGTGGTGGCAGTGAACAAGATCGACAAGCCCGAGGCCAACCCGATCAGGGTCCGCCAGCAGCTCACCGAGTACGACCTGGTGGCCGAGGAGTACGGCGGCAAGACCCAGTTCGTGGACGTGTCGGCAAAGAGCGAGCTGGGCCTCGACGACCTGATCGAGACCATCCTGCTGGTCGCCGACGTCGAGCTGAACCTGCGGGCCAACCCCAACCGCCGCGCCCAGGGCTCGATCATCGAGTCGCACCTCGACAAGGGCCG
>WNGE01009835.1_pt1 | contig 10514 bp, 10 predicted proteins | sample 5400651 | NCBI WGS metagenome assembly WNGE01 (sample SAMN13153370, study PRJNA577476) | soil metagenome | isolation source: 60 cm soil or saprolite under grassland replicate 2 | place: USA:California | collected 2016-06-15
ATTCCCAAGCGATACAGAAACGATTACGGCCAGCTGGTAGAACTGGCTCCTTACGCAGACAGAGATTTCCGTCGTCCAGAGAAACTTGTCCCACATAACGAACCGGGAGAGTTTGAGGTCCGCGTCAAGATCGACAACTCGCTAATGTCCTATGTTTTCGATTATCACCCTATCGATGTTGTAGGATGGGACGGTTACCTCTACCCATGGATTTTCAACGTCAACGATTTCGAGCCCCTAACCGGTCGGGTCCACCAGCCGCCACCGATCCATCAGACCTTCGAAGCACCAGGGTTCGACGTGCTATCCTTCGTCCCGCGAAAACTCGACTACCACCCCCAAGCCATACCAGTCCCATACAACCACAGCAACATTGACAGCGACGAAGTCCTCTACTACGTAAGCGGAGACTTCAGCAGCCGACGAGGAATAGAAGTAGGATCCTTCACACTACACCGGAGAGGAATACACCACGGACCCCAGCCAGGAGCCGTGGAAGCGAGCATCGGAAAAGACTCGACGAACGAACTGGCAATAATGATCGAGACAAAGAAGCCATTGACCTCGATCGCAGAGAAGCTTGACGATCACAACTATCCCTTCAGTTGGCAGACACCCGTCAAGAAATAACAGACTCTACTGTTCCAGATCCGAAGCTGACGCTCTTGTCCGAGGTTCAAATCGTCAGCGGCGAGTATTCCTACCTGCCCATCGAGAGGGTTCACTTCGGACCCGGGTCAATTTCACGGTTAGCCGAAGAGCTTGACCGAATCAAGTCACGACGCCCATTCGTCATAACAGGACAGACTATAGCAGACAAGACGACACTGGTAGATACAGTTGAGAAAGCGTCGGGACGAAAGCTCGCAGGCGTCTTCTCAGGCGTCAAACAGCATGCTCCCTTCAGTGGCATAAAGCAAGCAATCAACGAGGCGCAGAAGGCCAGAGCGGATTCTCTAGTGAGCCTTGGAGGCGGTAGCCCTATCGACTCCACAAAGGTCGTTGTGAAAGAGCTGTCGGAAGGCTTCGCCAAACCGACTATTGTTCACCTTGCAATCCCCACGACACTCTCAGCCGCTGAATTCTCACACTCAGCGGGAATGACAGATGACACAACGAAGAGGAAGACCGGGGTTCGTGATCCAAGGCTCGTTCCACGCTTCATCTTTCTTGACCCAAAAATGACGATTGATACACCATCTTGGCTATGGGCCTGTACCGGAATCCGGAGTCTCGACCACGCAGTCGAGTCCATCTACTCGCCTAGACACCAACCATTCGTCGACACTCTCGCACTCGAATCCGTCACGCTTCTCTTCCGGAATCTCAAGCGCTCCACTGACAATCCCAGCTATACAAGCTCCCGCATGGCGTGTCAGACCGCGGCATGGATGTCCTTCTCCGGAGTCCAAAGCGTCGGAACAGGATTGAGCCACGCAATAGGCCGGGTAATCGGTGCCACTTGGAACATACCTCACGGCCTCACGTCATGTCTGACGCTTGCCGAGGTAATGAAACACCAGGCTCGGAAATATCCGGACAGGCTAGCATTAATCGCGAAGGCAGAAGGACAAGACTTGAAAGGGCTCAGCAAGGACAAACAGGCGCAGTACGCTGCCGAGCGAGTCCGAGACCTAGTCAAAGACCTCGGGCTCTCCAAGAGATTAAGCGACTACGGAATCAGGAGAGAGGACCTGCCATCGATAGCGAGAGACGCCTCCGGGCCAGAAGAATATTCTATGGCGCTAGACGTTCTAGAGGCGATACTTTAGTGGCTAGAGAGATGAAATCCTTAACCTCGAGAAGTTTCCTCAATCCAGTTGTAGGATTGCGGAATATCAGGTGTTTTCATGCCTGGGCTAACTGAACGACTTCTCTACCGTGTCGCAAAGAGATGGATTGCAGGATACTCGCTTGAGGACGCTATCAAAGTCGCGCACGATGCGAACAACAGAAAACTCAAGGCAATCCTCAATCGGCTAGGCGAACATACCCCGGACGAGAAGCTGATTCAAAGTTACACCGAAGAATACCTCAAACTCTTGGATCGAATACGAGCGGAGAAGATCCAAGGCACAATTTCTGTAAAACCATCCCAGATCGGGCTCGCTGCAAATCCTTCCCTCTACAACAAGAATCTTCTCCAAATTGTGGAAAAAGCCGAAAACTACGACCAGTTCGTCTGGATAGACATGGAAAACTCACCATACACCGAAGCGACAATAGCCACGTACAAAGAATTTCTTCCTAGCCATCAGCAACTGGGCATTTGCTTGCAGGCAAACATGAAACGGACCGAATCTGATCTCAAAGATCTCATCTCTCGCGGAGGAATAGTCCGGCTGGTGAAAGGCGCCTACCCCGAGAGCGCAGAGGTGGCTTACAAGAAGAGAAGCGACATCGAAGCCAACTATCTCAAGCTCATGGCAATGCTCTTCGAGGAAGGAGATCGTTTCGGTATCGGGACGCATGATGGAAAACTCATCGATAAGGCTAGAAACTTGGCCAAGGACTACAAGCGAGACTTCGAGTTTCAAATGTTGAAGGGGATCCGGGATGACATCAAACCTACTTTGATCCAGGAAGGATATCGGGTTAGCGAGTACATTCCCTATGGACCAGAATGGTACAATTACAGTAAGCGACGGATGCGCGAGCGAAAGCGGAACATTCTACTCCTCCTACGATCCATCACCGGCTAGGCGGAACTAGGAAGACGGAGCAGAGCTTATCTACAGTTTCGACTTGCCCGCTGAACATTCGAAAATATGAAACTGAAAACGGAGAAGTGGTTGCTTCGGATCAGGTGGACAAGAACCTCATTGCTGATCTGCTATTACTATTCGTAATCCTCGTAGTCGTTGTGGGAGGCTTCGCACTTCTCCATACCCCATCGATTCTCTTAGGTGGAGGACTGGCCCTAGTCGTCGCTGTCGCTGCCGAGTTCGTATGGTCTCGATGACGCTCCAGTGATCTCTCGTCCTCTTCCTAGCCCTTCCGTAAAAGGGGGGTCACGAGACCCTCAGTGAGGCTGCAGGGCAGTTTTCGTTTGGACCCATTGGATCCGGAGCAGCACAGGCGTATTGTCTTTCAAGATCTGCTCAATGCTGGCTTTCAGACTTCTAATGTCAAGACCCTTGAACTGGTCGAGTTCGCCCAGTTTTTCCTTGGCCCTGCCAAGGATTGAGACGCAAATAGGTTTCTCGTTTTTCTGGTAATGAACGAGCGCTGCAGCTGTCAGGATCAAGCCTTGAATGGTATCTCGGTCAGCGCCTGTTGCGGGATGCCAGATCTCCTCCAAGACTTCGTGAGCTTCCCAAAACCTCTCTTGGTTGAACAAGTCGATTCCTTCTCGCAGCGCTTCGCTCTCTGGTCTTGTAGAAGTCCTCGATTCAAGGGATCTGAGCGTTACGACCTTGGAAATCTTGGCTTCGAGAAGACTCTTAGATCTGACGAGATCGGATTGGTCTGCGAAAAGGTCGAACTCGATAGCAGTCGTGCTCACCCTGAGGTTTCCGATCTTATCTGTAGACCCCAGCAATTCTCGGATCTTCGTTTGTAGAATCCTCACGTCTTTTGGGGCGTAGGCTTGGTTGTTAGCAAGCCTCACAAGATATCTCATCCTTCTCGCCCATTCTTCCGTTGGCCCATACTAGGTGAACCCTTGATCGCGAAGGAACTTGATCCGAAGAAGTTCTTCACCCGTCAATGATGGGGATTCGGAGGAACCGAGGTCCTCTTCCACCTGTTCACGCGTCTTCGCTCCAGGGATTACTGTTGATACGTCCTTGTGGTCGAGCACGAACCTGAGCGCTGCTTGCGCGAGGGTTCGACTATTAGATTCCAGGAACCTCAACTTTTCAGCTGCAAGTGTGAGTTGCGAGATGTAATCCAGGGGAAAATTGTGCCGAATGTCTCCCTCGAGGAAGCTGGACTCCGCCTTCAGTTTGCCTGCCAGGAAACCGTTCGCTAGCGGTTCTCGGGCAATGATCCCGACACTGTTCTTAGTTGCTTCGCGAAAGAGCTGGTTCTTAGCCTCCTGTCGTAGAATATTAAATGCTACCTGGATAGCTCCTAGTTCGCGGTCTCTCATCGCTAGAAGACCTTCCTGCGGATCGTGAATCGAGATCCCATAGTGCCTGATCTTTCCCGAGGCCTTGAACTTCTCAAGGGTCTTGAAGATCCTCACGTCCTTGACTAGTTGGATTGGCGGGTTGTGCAGCTGGTAGAGATCGATGTAGTCAGAGCCTAGCCTTTCACAGCTTTTCCCGAGTGCAAACTCGAGATAGTCTGAGTTGAAGTTCATTCTAGGGGCTCCGTGGTAAAAGTCGCCTCCAACTTTCGTGGCGATGATGATCTCTGATCGGTGCCCTGCGAGAGCTTGGCCCAGTAATTCCTCGCTGTGCCCGTGACCGTAAACGTCGGCAGTATCGAAGAAGTTGCATCCCAGTTCCAGCGCCCTCCCGATTGCGGCCAGCGACTGTTTGTCCTCGGTGGGCCCATAGCTGTTCCCGTGGGCGTTGCCGCCTATCGCCCACGCACCGAAGCCTACTTCGCTAATCTTGAGTCCCGTCTTTCCTAGAACTCTGTACTTCATCTGCGCCTTCAAGAGCGCCGCACTATGGTCAATAGATTAACCTTGAATGAAATAGACGGAAGAAGGAGAAGTGTGGTCCCGTCTTTCGCATCTTCCCCGCAGAGAACTTCGCACCACAGCGCTTCGAAAGCCCGCTACGCGCTTATCCAAAATAAGCATGCTTTTCTCGACCCCCGGGGGCGGTCGATTTTCCCGCGCCCCGCCCTTCACGAAACAGGCGTTCCAAACCCTGTGAGAGCCTCTCGAATTGGGCCAACGCACGCTTTGCAGAATCTTTGCTACGATTGTGCATCGGGGTGCGCCGTGCACAAGGTCAGGGGTTACAGTTCGTTGATAGTCTACAAGCGTGGGTTACCTGTCAGGATGAACTTTGGCAGTAAACAAGTCGCCAAAGCCAACAGCAGCCTTCGCGCTGTCAGCGCTCGCAGGGCTAATCACCCTGATCAGTGCCTTCATAGCTAGCACAGTCAGCTCCCTGCTGATACCAGGAATCGACTCGTCAATGATCCTGATATGGGGAAGCATCGCAGGCATACTAACGCTCGTCGGATCTTGGCTGCTGTACAACAACGCGGCTCAGAGGAAAATAGGATCAATACTCGTGCTCGTCTTCTCGGTAATATCACTGAACTTTGTCGGATTGATCCTAGGCCTCATCGGAGGATTCCTCGGATACACCTTCAAGGGTGCATCCGTGGCCACCTCCAATACCTCAGGCCGCTAGATTCAATCCGCCCTAGGCAAAGGGCGGACCCCTTTCTTTATCAACAAAAATACAGCCGCAGACGAGAGACAATTCTATAATCCTTAAATCAGCTACCAGCAGAGATCAAACATAGCCTTGACCAGCACGGTCAGCCTCTCCGTTCTAGACCAATTCGGGGGCAGCAAACTCCTCTCCCCCGAGAAGATTCGCTGGATAAGACCAACACCCCTTCCTACAAAGCCGGTCGAGATCGCCTTCCGCGAAGCCCTCGCAACACCGATAGGCGCGAAACCCTTCGAGAGAGAAAAGTGCTGGAGCCCCGCGATCATCTTCTCAGATTTCACGCGGAAACCTTCACCCTTCATCTCACACCTCATCAACCTGATAGAGCCTAAAACAGATGATATCAAAATCATCTGCGCCGGAGGGACCCACGTTCCATCCGACCCAGACTTCATCAAGAAGGTGGTCGGAGAAGACATCTACAAACGTTACCAGAAAAATATCAAAGTCAGCTCGGTCAAGAATCCCGCGAGTAAATACGAGTGGATCGGGGTCACGAGCAGAGGTACGCCTGTCGAGCTGAACAAGGAACTATTTGACAGAGATCTGCTCATCTCCACCCTCAACGTTCAGCCGCACTACTTTGCTGGCTATGAGGGAGGCGCCAAGGCTCTCCTTCCCGGCTGTTCAGGTCTCAAGACCATAACCACCAATCATGGATACGTGATCGGAAACCCGAGTTGCAGAGAGCTCGCGATCAAAGGCAACCCGACCAGAGAGGACATGAACGAGGTTCCGAATGTTCTTCGAGAGTTCATGAAGATAGAGCATCGAATCCTAGATTTCGTCCTCAATCAAGACGGCGGCCTGGTCAAGGCCGCTTATGGAGATCCCAACCTTGCGCACCAGCAACTCGCCGAGAACTATTCTCGTAGAGCCCACTCCGTCACTTCCCGTCCATCAGCCCTTGTGGTCACGGTTGCTGATGGTCCCGCGGGAACAAACCTGTACCAGGCACTCAAAGCCGCAACTTTCGGCGCCGGCCTCGTGATCCCGTCACACCAGCCAAAGTCCACGGTTATGTTGCTGGCGTCGCTTGAAACAGGGATAGGAGGAGATGCGTTCAAGACCGAGATGGAGACTTATGGCAAAATGGAGCCTGAGATGGTCATCGAAGACTTGAAGAAGCGAGCCAAGCTTGGAAAGGTTACCGAAGCCTCGCAGAAACCCAACCGGTTCTCCCTAGACGCCAAGAAGACCGACTTCGTCGTAGTCTCGCCCAAAACACCAGCGCCCGTTGAAGAGCTCTTGAGCAAGACGAGGATCAAGTTCTTCAGATCAATAGATGACGCGCTGAGAACCCTCGACCCTACCCTCTACGAAAAGGATGTCGCCGTGATTCCCTACGGCTCGTCCACCGTTCCAGTAGCAGCATAAAACAACTTGGACCCAGTTTATGAGGCAAATCAACTAGGTTTAACCAGAACCTACCGGTCCGACTCCTTCATGATCTACTCCCAACTGGGAACCGACAAGTTCGTCCTAAGGCTAGAATCCGGAGATGATATTCTCCAATCCCTACGACAATTCGCCACAACGAGGCGACTCGGCGCAAGCCTACTCGAAGGTATCGGCTCGCTTAGCAAGGTCAAACTTGGTCATTACGACTTTAAGACGAAACAATACAGATACGAAACATTCGAAGATGATCTGGAAGTCCTAAACCTCTCCGGTAATATCGCCAGCATGAACAGCCAGCCCCTCCCCCACGTGCATGTAACCCTCGGTCGCAGAGACTTTTCAGTAATTGGCGGTCACTTGGACGAAGGATCATCGGCCAATATGGTAGAGATTGGCATATGGAAGCTCCCCGGAAAGTTGCTCAAGGCGAAGGATGAAGGTATCGGGTTGAATGTGCTACAGTTAGCACGAAGAATATAGGCCGTTACTCGTCCATCTGATTCGTCCCGGTTTTCATTCCAGTTTCTTCGTAATCGGACCGTAAGGACCACTTAGCCTATTACACGCTGAACATAGTCCCGAACCAAAGATAGGTGCCTCATTGCCCCGTAAGGTCGGGCTACGAATGGTGCTATACCTCTACGTAGCCGTATTTCTGACAAGGATTGGATTCGGATCCATAACAATCCTCTTCCCACTCTATCTCCAGGCACCAAGCTACATAATCGGGGTTATACTCGCACTCTACCCAATGTCCGAGGCAGGCTCAGCCCTGCCGATCGGCCGCCTCGCAGACCGGTTCAGCCGTAAGAAACTCCACATCATCGGGATGATATTGATCACAATACTTACCGCAGCGATCGGTTTTACCCGAAACCTGCTGGACGTCTCCGTCCTCCACGCAATGATGGGGGTCTCAGCTGCAATCACCGCAGTAACGTCGCTGACACTTTTGGGAGACGCAACCAAACTGACCAATCGGGGGAAGCAGATGGGAGGATTCGACCTAGCAAACCTAGGAGGCTACGGACTCGGGTTCGGAGTCGGAGGACTACTAGTCAACTCTTTCGCGGATGGGCTGTCGTATGCTTTCTGGGTAACCGCAGGGCTCTTCCTCTTCGCCGGAATATTGGCGGCCAAGTTTCTCGTGGAACCGGTCAGGGTCTGGGAGCTCAAGCAGCCCAAAATAAGACAGAGAAGAATCGGAGGCAAGATACGTCCAGTAATTCCCGTCTGGATCGCCCAGACCGTAATCCTAGGAATGTACTTTCTACTACCAAAAGCCTTCAGAGACTCCAGCTCCAGCATCCCCCTTACACGAGATACGCTGATCTTCCTTGGAGTTCTCGGCGGGCTCTTCGCACTCGGGGCTATTGTGTTCGGCCACATATCCGATAAGATCGGGAGGACGAGGATAATGGTCGTTGGGGCGTTGGGAGAACTCGGATTCCTACTCCTCTTCGGGTGGTCCCTTCCAGGCGGCGGCTTTGTGAAGTACGAGCTACTGCTCTGGCCTATGTTCTTCCTAGCGTCCGCAATCGCCCCGACAATACTCGCGTACGTAGGGGATATCTCGGGCAAAGCCAAGAGGGGCTCGGCGAACGCGCTCTACAGCATAGTTCTAAGCATCGGTCTAGCTATCGGGAATATAGTCGGCGGGTTTGTCGCTGCTTTGGGAATCCAAATGATCTTTTACGTTGGGGCAGGAATATTGTTCCCGTCAATACTGGTCACCTCCACGCTCCTTCGGAGACGCCAATAGCAACCGTAAGAATCATCTAGAAGTTAGCTCAACGCAACATCTCGAAAAATAATGCCTCTAGAATATGCCTGCATAATGCCACACGGCGGGGAGATTATCCCACAGTTGGCAACACGGAAAACCGAGCACCTGTTCGTGAAGACAAGAGAGTCCGTGCGCAAAATTGCGAGAGATATCAGAGAGGTGAGAGCCGACACGATCGTGATCGCAAGCCCACATAACCTAAGACTTCAAGACAAGATCGGGATCGTGACTTCCGAGAACACCACGGGCCAACTAAGTGGTCCTAGAGGAAGAAAAGTCAGCCTGAGCCTAAAGTGCGACCGAGAATTCGCCCAAGATCTCCTTCAAGAATCAGCCCGAAAGCATCTGCCTGTTGTAGGCGCTAATTATGGAACTGCTGAGGGGCCCGCGTCAGACATGCCCATGGATTGGGGGACCCTTGTCCCCTTGTGGTTTGTTGCCAAAGAAGAACGCGTAAGGGCCAGGACCGTCATAGTCACGCCTTCAAGAGAGATCCCTCTCAGCGAAAACATCTCCTTTGGGACGGCGGTTGCGCGGAGGGCTGAGAAGAGTAAGAAGCGGGTCGTGTTCATCGCTAGCGCTGATCAGGCTCATGCCCACAAGAAATCGGGGCCGTACGGGTATCATCGAAGCGCTGCCAAATATGACGCGTATGTCTTAGGAGCGATTCAGAAGAATCGTATAGAGTCTATTTCTCGGCTGAACAAACGATTCGTCGATGACGCGAAGCCTGACAGCCTCTGGCAGATGGCGATACTAGCTGGTCTAACAAAGGTCGTCAAGATGCGAGGGAACCTGCTTTCTTACGAGGTCCCGACGTATTATGGGATGATTTGCGCTAGCTTCTTCCGGGCCTGAACCTCTATCTCGCCGAAGGTCGTTTATTCCTCAGTCATTCTATCCATCATTTCCCTGACTTCCCGTTTCATATCTGGAGACGCAGTCACGACGACAAGTCCCTGTGAGGGTTGTCCGTAGACAACGATGGCATTGTCAGGAGATTCCAGGATCGCTGGAATCGCGAGTAGGTCTTCTTCGCCTTCCACATAGATCACTGCTTCTCTATCTTGAAGAGCTTTCTTAATTGTGTCCCACGCCTCCTTCGTTATGACACCCGCTGGGTTGCTTACTTTGTAAGTCCGCTCCGCTTTGATTTCGACTGGGCTGATCCGTTTTCTAAGTGTCATCTGGTCGATTATTCTCAAGCTGACTGGTATCCCGGCCGCAAGTGTCTCTCTGGAAACCACATCACCAACCGTCGTGACCTTCGAGGGCTTGGTTTTCTGAACAAGCAATTTCAACTTCGGCATAGTTTCAATCGGTGTACCAGGGAGCAGTTTTCCAAGCGGCGTCTTCAGCAGAACAAGGTCTGATTGAGATGGTCTAAAGCTGGTCAAGGCCCAAATCATCGGTATCTGTCTTTCTAAACTTGCGCCCGCCAGAGACACTACGGCCGGAAAAGTCTACAGTTGAAAATACGCTCTTCGTGGCAAAATCGATCGGAGTCTGCTACGGCCTAGCTGCTTCTTCGGCGAGCCTTCTGATAGTAAACTCCAGCCGCTCTACTTCAGTCAGCATTAAGGAGCCATCGGTTCCATATTGGGGGTCTCGAGAGACCTCGCCTATGAACTCTCGAATACGTTTCAGCAGCTCCATAGCTCCTTCCCTCCCAGACAAGGTCATGACCTTACCGCAAGAAGGACAGGAAAACGCGGCGAGTATGTTCGCACCGCTTCCGTTAGATCCAGCTGGCGGATAGAAGAAGTTCCCCTCGAAGACGTGTCCGGACAAGCATTCCCATCGGCTCAACGACGAGTTCCCTTTGGCCGATGCACGCAATTCCTAGTTGTTTTGAGCATAGGAGCAACCTTCAGACCGACCAGCGTCGATCCTCACTGTTGAGATGATCACTGTCGATTTAAGCATCGCGTACTTTTTTCGTGAAACAGAGGAAAGAAAAT
>WNGE01009075.1_pt1 | contig 10513 bp, 10 predicted proteins | sample 5400651 | NCBI WGS metagenome assembly WNGE01 (sample SAMN13153370, study PRJNA577476) | soil metagenome | isolation source: 60 cm soil or saprolite under grassland replicate 2 | place: USA:California | collected 2016-06-15
TGAAGCTGGTGCCGGACGAAGTCGTCCAGCTGATCACGGCGTCGGGAACGCCCGACGAGTGCCGGGCAAAGGTCAGGGAGTACATCGACGCCGGCTGCACGTGCCCCATCCTGTATCCACTGGGCGACGACGTCGGCGCCATGATCGAGGCCTTCGCATGGGGGAAGTTCTGACAGAGGGTCGAGAGCGGTGGCTCGTCCCGCCGCGCCTGCGCACGGAGCAAGGTGAGGACGAGCGGCGCCGTGCGATGTGGCTCGAGCTCTTCTTCGACCTCGTCTTCGTCGTAGCCATCACGGAGCTTGCTCAGGAGCCGTGAGAGGGTGCCCTGACTTTGTTCCGAACCTGTCAGATTTGGCGACGCCGAACCGGCTGGCTAGGGTGTTGAGCTGTGATGATCGAGCCGGCCCACAGTCTGAAGCGGATCCTGGCCGTCGCCGTCGGTGCGGTGCTGCTGGCCACACTCCCGCCGCTGGGCTCCGGTCAGGCACGAGCGGCCGTGGGGCGAGTCCGAGTGCTGTCGTGCCGGGCCAGCAACCCGACCTGCTGGCCGGTCGGCTTCGATTTCACTCCTGACGGGCGCTGGCTCTTCTACGGAGAACGACTCACCGGCCAGATCCGCGTCTACGACCGGCTGAAGAAGGCCGACCGCCTGTGGAAGCGGATCTCCGGCTTGTCCACGGAAGGGGAAGAGGGTCTCCTCGGCCTCGCGGTGGATCCAGCCTGGCCAAACCCCCGACAAGTCTTCGTCTACGCGACGAAGACGAGTCCGTTCCGTAACGAGGTCATCCGAATCCGTCGACGGGCCGATGGAACCTTCGCTGTGAAGACGATCCTCACGATCCCGGCCAACACGTTCCACGACGGTGGGTTCATCGATTTCGGGCCAGATGGGTTCCTGTACGTGGTGACCGGCGACGCAGGGAACCGAGCGAGCGCCCAGAGCATCTCGTCACGGTCGGGCAAGATTCTGCGGATTCGCAGGGATGGGTCGCGAGCACCCAACAACCCATTCGGAAACCGCGTGTGGTCCTATGGCCATCGAAACTCCATCGGCTTCGCCTGGGACCCGCCCACCGGGAGACTCTGGGAGACGGAGAACGGGCCTGAGTGCAACGACGAAATCAACCGAATCCGAAAGGGGCGGAACTTCGGATGGGGGCCCAGCTCTTCGTGCCCCAACACCAACGCGAGCGGCCCGAATCCAGTCCAGCCCTCCAGGGTCTACAACCCGGTCATCGCCCCCACCGGCGCTGCCTTCTGCAAGGGCTGCGGCCTCGGCTCGGCTACGAACGGGACCCTGCTGTTCGGGGCGTGGCTCGACGGGAAGATCCGGCGACTGAAGCTGAGCGCCGACCGCCTCTCGGTAGTCGGCTCGTCCACGATCTACGATCACCCCTCCGGCATCGTCGGGATGCACCGGGGGCCGAACAGTTTGATCTATTTCAGCTCTCCGAGCGGCATCTACCGCCTCGTCTTGACCTGAGACCCTCGCGGTCGCCGACACTTCCCAAGTCGCTATCGAGTCGTTACCATAGGGTGCCAGAGGCCAGGTTGGGACCTGTCCGTGGTGTAGGGTCCTAGGCGTTTTTCCTCCCACCACTAAAGGAATGATGCCCGGCCTGCCGTTGTTTTTATGTTGGGTCGCCGTGGGCCCTGGTAGAACCTGTCGTGGAAAGGTGGAGCGATGATCGTCAAGGGAGAGGCTCTGGTTCGCCTGGAGGCGGAGCGCCGCCTGCTGGGTGCGTTCCGGGCTGAGTACGAGCGTCTCCTGGCTCGCACCGACCACGTCCGCGCCGTCCGAGCGCTGGTCAAGTCCCACAAGCTGGCTTACGACGTGGCGCTGAGCGAGGCCCGGATCTGGGCCATGCCGCTAAGAGCGCAGCCGGCGACGACCGAAGCCGCTTAGCCACCCGGCCGATTGGTTCCCTACGGGCCCATGGGGATGCGGCGCCATCGGAGCTCGGACGAACCGAACCGTCGAGCGCCGCGTCGATCGAGCGTGGCTCGCGGAGAAACTCGAATGACGAAACCTGCTGCTTCGAGAGCGGCCTCGGGAATCCTGGGTCGAGCCATGGATCAGGCAGAAGGTGGTCATGACCAATCGGATGGGGCGCCAGCTACCGCTGGCCCTTCTTCGGCTGCGTGGGCAGGAGACGGACAGTAGCCCCAACCAGCTCGTACGTGGGGAGGGCCCTCTGGTCCAATGTGATCAGGGTTTCGCCTGCACGGAACGCGGTAGCCGCGACTAGAGCGTCATACGTCGCTCCGCCCGTGATGCCGGCGGCTGAAAGCGTGGCCAGCAGCCGGCGATGGTTTCGCGCTGAGAGGACGAGCAGCGGAGCTGCGAAGTTCCTCCTCAGGAATTCCTCCACAAGATCCGCGGGAGCTCGGTGGGGTGGGGGAAGCCGAGTCAAAACAGCATACGTCTCCAGGGCCACGTGACCGGTCAAGCGAACCCCCGCTGAGAGCGCCTTCAGAGCGACCTCGTGATCTTGGTGCCAGGACGCGAAACCAGCCACCGCGACGCTTGTGTCGACCGTCGTCACCGCCGAACGCGTTCCAGCGCCTCGCGAACCTCGGTCCGCGTGAGAGGTGGGACCGCCCCCTCCGGCTTCGCGACCAGGATGCCGCTCCGATCGACCATGCGCATGGGGACCGAGACTGGCTCGATCTCGATCCGCCCGTCCCGAAGGGAGATCTCGATCTCTTGCCCCGCCTGAAGACCCAACGCGTCGCGAAGAGGCTTGGGCAGGACAACCCTTCCGGCACTATCCATGGTACTTCTCATGGTAGGAGAATACCATGCAGGTGCGGGGAAACTATCCCGCCCGAGCTGCGTCAATCCGGCGGAGGAGGTCGGCAGCGGCCGCCGCCGCCTCGTCCACTTCGTCCATGCGATGAGGACATAGCTTCCCCCCGACGCCGACCGCTACGGCCCCCGCCCGTATGAACGCCACCGCGCTCTCGGCGTCCAGCCCGCCCGTCGGGATGATCTTCAGGTCCGGGAACGGCCCCAGTAGAGCCGAGAGGTAGGCGGGGCCGACCGGCGCCGAAGGGAACAGCTTGACGATCGGCGCTCCAGCGCGGTGGGCCGTGTAGATCTCGGTGGGCGTAAACCCCGATGGGATGTGCGAAACGCCGAGCCGGCGGGCGGCCTCCATGACCTCCGGGTCAAGGACCGGCGAAACAAGGAATCGCGCCCTGGCCTCGACGAACTGCGCTGCCTGATCGGGCGAGAGCACCGTTCCCGCTCCCAGCAGCACTTGCGAGCCATCGAGGCTGGCGGCGAGCTTGGCGATGACCTCGGCGGCCTCCGGCACACCGGCCGTCACCTCGACCGCGCGCAGCCCGACCCGCGCCATGGCTTCCCCCGCAGCCACAGCCACGTCGGGATCCTGAAGGCGAAGGATCGGGATCAGCCCAACATCGAGGAGCCGTTCGGTGTCATTCATCCAGCTACCTCCGTGTCGTGGAGCATGTTCGCATGAGAGACCTCTGAGAGGGCGCCACCCCTTCGAAGTATCCTTGAGAGTAGCGATCGTCCGGCCCGAAAGTGGGACTCGGCCGGAACAGCTGAGGGGGGATGCTGGTAGTGGACGTATTCCTGCCGCGAACGCTGGAGGAGGCGCTGGAGGTCAAGGCCCGGCACCTCGAGGCACTGCCGATCGCAGGGGGAACCGATGTCATGGTCGAGCTGAACTTCGACCGGGATCGGCCGGAGGCCATCGTCGACATCTCTCGGATTCCCGAGCTGCAGCAGTGGCGCCGGGAGAACGGCGCGGCCTTCCTGGGCTCGGGAGTGACCTACACGCGGATCATGCGGGAGCTGAACCAGTTCGCGCCGTGGGTGCAAGCGTCCCGAACCATTGGGTCGCCCCAGATCCGAAACCGAGGGACAGTTGGAGGCAACCTCGGAACCTCCTCCCCCGCCGGTGATGCTCTTCCGGTGATCGCGGCCTACGACGCCCAGGTCGTGCTGGCAAAAGCAGGCGGCGTGACGCGGTCGGTTCCGTGGCACGAGTTCATGGTGGGACCGAAGAAGAACACGCTCCAGCCCGACGAGCTGATCCTCGGGACACGATGGAAGGCCGTGCGCGGACCTGGATCCTTTTCGAAGATCGGGACGCGCAACGCGATGGTCATCTCGATGGCCGGGCTCTGTCTGGTGCTGGACGAGGAGGGCCGAACAGTCAGGGTCGCTCTGGGCTCGGTAGCCCCGACGATCGTGCGAACTCCCGAGGCCGAGGCGATGGCGGGCCGGGTCCTCGCCGACGCAGGCGCCTGGGACGATCCCGCCGCCACCGTCACGAAGCAGGCCGTCGACGAGTTCGGCGAGCTGGTCGCATCGGCCACAAGGCCGATCGACGACGTGCGCGGCACGGCTGCGTACCGCCGCCACGCATGCCGGGTCCTGGCGAAGCGCGCCCTCCGCTGGGCCCTGGAGGACCGCCGACCACTGGGTTACGGGGGTCCAGGGGGGGTAGCAGGAACCACCGCGGGGTCCAGGGAGGCAGCTGCGGACCCCTGGCTCGTCGAAGGTCCGCCGTAGGCGGAACTTCGAGGAGGAGAAGAAGGTGCTGGTTCGAACCAAGGTCAACGGCGAGTGGCGGGAGGCCGACGTTTGGCCCGGCTCCAGTCTGCTCTACATGCTCCGAGAGCACCTGGCCCTGCCCGGCTCCAAGAATGCCTGCGAACAGGGCGAGTGCGGCTCCTGTTCGGTGTGGCTGGACGGGGAGCTCGTGTGCGCATGCCTGGTCCTGGCCGCCCAGGCGCACGAACATGAAGTGCGTACGGTCGAAGCGCTCTCCACCGGGGATTCACTCCACCCAGTGCAGGAGGCGTTCCTGGAGACGGGCGCCGTGCAGTGCGGCTTCTGCACCCCGGGGCTCATCGTGGCAGTGGCCGATCTGCTCGCGACCGACCCGAACCCTTCGGAGGCCACCGTCCGCGAGGCCCTCTCGGGCAACCTGTGCCGGTGCACCGGCTACGAGAAGATTCTCGACGCCGTCAGGCTGGCCTCAGAGCGCTTGAAAAGGAAGCACTAGGTGACGAAGGTATTCATCGAGGCGTGTGAGTTCGTCGTCACCATGGACGACGACGGCACGGAGATTCCTGGCGGCTCGATTCTGATCGAGGACGGCCAGATCACGTGGGTAGGTTCGGGACGGCCGCCGGAGGCAGAGCGCGCCGAGGTGGTGGATGGCCGGGGCACCGTGGCCCTTCCGGGTCTGATCAACACCCACCACCACCTCTACCAGACACTGACCCGAGTGCGGGCCCTCCAGGAGAGCCTGTTCGGGTGGCTCGCCGAGCTGTACCCCGTCTGGGCGGGCGTGGACGCCGAATGGGAGCGGGCGGCGGCCGCGGTCGGACTGGCCGAGCTGGCGCTCTCGGGCTGCTCCCTGACCACTGACCACCACTACGTTTTCCCTGCCGGCGCCGAGGGCCTTCTGGAGGCCGAGATCGACGCGGCCCGGGAGATCGGGCTGCGATTCCATCCGTGCCGGGGCTCGATGGACCTGGGCAGGTCGGCGGGAGGCCTTCCTCCCGACGATGTCTGCCAGGACGCGGACACGATCCTGGATCACACCCAGGCTGTAGTCCGCCGGTTTCACGATCCGAGCCCGGGCTCCATGCTCAGGGTCGCCGTCGCCCCGTGCTCGCCATTCTCGGCAACCCCACAGCTGATGGAGGATTCCGCCAACATGGCCCGGGCCCTCGGAGTCCGGTTGCACACCCACATCGCGGAGACGCTGGATGAAGCGGCCTTCTGCCAGGACCGATTCGGCGTCCGGCCGGTCGAGCTGCTCGACGGATGGGGATGGCTCGGCCCCGACGTGTGGCTGGCCCACTGCGTCCATTTGGCGGAGAAGGACATCCGCCGGATCGCCGATACCGGCACGGGTGTGGCCTGGTGCCCCAGCTCGAACCTCCGGCTGGGTTCTGGCATCGCACCCGCGCGGGCTCTCCTGGACGAGTCGGCCACGGTTGGTCTCGGGGTGGACGGGTCGGCCTCGAACGACGCCGGGAACCTCCTGGCTGAGGTCCGTCAGGGCATGCTGGTTACCCGGGCGGGAGGGAATCCCAGGGCCATGACCGCCCGCGAGGCCCTGCGAGTGGCGACCCGCGGCGGGGCCGCGTGCCTGGGTTGGGACGAGGTCGGCTCGCTCGAGGCAGGAAAGCGCGGCGACGTGGCCATGTTCGCCGTCGACGGCCTCGATTTCGCAGGCGCGGAAGCCGATCTGGTCGCCGCCCTCGTGCACTGTGCCCCGCAGCGGGTGCGCCACCTCCTCGTCGAGGGACGACCGATGGTACGCGATCGGCAGCTGGTGAACGCAGACGAGAAGGCCATTGCCGGGGAGGGCAGGAGGCTGGGCCGGTTGATCGCGTCGTGAACGTCGACTCCGGTGGAGCTACCGGAACCATCACGCGTCCCGGCACCGGCGTGGGGACGTCGGCCCGCCGGGTGGATGGAGTGCCCAAGGTCAAGGGCGAGTTCGCCTACGGCAGCGACCTGTGGCACGAGGACATGCTCTGGGGTCACACACTCCGCTCGCCACATCCCCATGCCCGGATCCGGTCGATCGACATCTCGCAAGCGGTGGCCTCGCCGGGCGTCCATGCCGTCCTCCTGGCCGGCGACGTGCCCGGCAAGAAGACCTACGGCCTGGAGTTCTCCGACCAGCCGGTCCTGGCGGCCGATCGAGTCCGCTACCAGGGGGAGCCGGTGGCGATCGTGGCGGCCGAGCATCCCGAGCTGGCCCGACGAGCGGCAGGGAGGATCGGCGTCGACTTCGAGGTCCTTCCGGCCGTGACCGACATGGAAGACGCCCTGAATCCAGACGCGCCAAAGATCCACGACTTCGGCAACGTCCTTCGCCACGTGCGGATCGTCCACGGCGATCCCGAGGCGGAAGCGGACGTGTGGGTGGAGGGCTACTACGAGACGGGGATGCAGGATCAGGCGCCGCTGGGTCCGGAGGCCGGCCTGGCGATCCCGGCCGAGGACGGCGGCATCGACCTGTACATCTCCACGCAATGGCTGCACGTCGATCGTCAGCAGATCGCCCCTTGCCTCAATCTCCCTGAGGACAAGGTCCGCTTGTATCTGGCAGGTGTGGGAGGTGCGTTCGGCGCCCGCGAGGACGTCCACATGCAGATCCATGCGTGCATGCTCGCCCTCTACACCGGTCGCCCGGTGAAGATGTCCTACGGCCGGGAGGAGTCCTTCTACGGCCACGTCCACCGTCATCCATCCCGGATCTGGATGCGCCATGGTGCCCGCCGGGACGGCCGGCTGGTGAACGTGAGGGCGCGGCTCATCGTCGACGGTGGGGCCTACGCCTCCAGCTCCTCGGCGGTGATCGGCAACGCTTCGACTTTCGCCTGCGGACCCTACGAGGTGCCCAACGCCCTGATCGAAGGCACCTGCGTCTACACGAACAATCCGCCGTGCGGCGCGATGAGAGGCTTCGGGGCTGTGCAGGCGGGATTCGCCTACGAGTCCCAGATGGACAAGCTGGCCGCGGCCCTGGGGATCGACCCGGTGGAGCTACGGCTCGTGAACGCGCTGCACACGGGCTCGGTGCTCCCGACCGGCCAGGTTATCCACGGCGCCGCCCCCGTCCGGGAGGTGATCCGGGCTTGCGCGGCCATCCCCCTGCCACCCGAAGACGCGGCAGCGAACGGCGGCCGCCGCGATCCGATCACCCTTCCCGGCGGCGTGGCCGGAAACGTCGGACGGGGGGAGTCCATCGCGCGGGCCGTGGGATTCGCCGTGGGCTACAAGAACGTCGCCTACAGCGAGGGGTTCGACGATTCGTCGGAGGCACGGGTCAGGCTGGCGGCCGGGCCGGATGGGCCGGTCGCCGAGGTCCACTGCGCCGCCGCCGAGGTGGGCCAAGGGGTGCACACCATCTTCACGCAGATCGCCCGGACGGTTCTGGGTATCGAGCATGTGATCCTGCATCCGAGTGATACCCAGGTCGGGTCTGCAGGGTCCAGCTCTGCCTCGCGCCAGACCGTGATGTCGGGCGGTGCGGTGGAGCTCGCCTGCCGGGCCGTCGAAGAGGAGTTGGTGCGCCGGGTTGTAGATCGAGTGCGCCCGGAGGGAGGCTGGATGGTGACCCTCGGCGACGGACAGGTACAAGTGAACGACCGGCCCATTGCTGGGATCCAGGAGTTTCTGGACGAGCCCATCGAGAAGAGGCGCACGTTTCACCACCGGCCAACGCAAGCCATGGATCAGAACGGCCAGGGAGAGGTCCACGTCAGCTTCGCCTTCGCCGCCGAACGGGCGGTCGTGGAAGTGGACAGGGAGCTCGGCTTGGTCCGGGTAGTGCAGATCGCCGCGGCTCAGGATGTGGGACGGGCCATCAATCCACAGAGCGTCCGGGGCCAGATCGAGGGCGGCACGGCCCAGGGACTGGGCCTTGCCCTGATGGAGGAGATCCAGGTCGTGGACGGCACGGTTCGGAACGCCTCCTTCACTGACTACCTCATCCCCACGATCCTGGACATGCCTTCGGTCGTCTCCGAGATCATCGAGCAACCCGAGCCGGGCATGCCCTTCGGGGCAAAGGGCGTGGGCGAGCCATCGAACATCGTGGCGCCGGCGGCCATCGCCGCCGCCCTCCGAGCGGCCACTGGCCGAGAGCTGAATCGGATCCCCATCAAGCCGGATGACCTGGTCGGCCTGAGCCCACCTGTGGCGCCGAAGGGGCTCCCACCCCCCGCTCCCGACGTGCCCGGCCCCAAGCCGGTCCCCCACTACGTGGGGCTGGGGGCCGGACAACAGGAGATCGGCGGCGAGGGCGGCAAGGGCTGAGCCTGAAAGCGAATCGTTACGGCTCAGCGAAGGCCCCGATCCGGCGGGCCCTGGTGGTTGGGCTTGTAAGCAGTGAGCCCCAATTGGCGAGGGCTGCAGGTACGGGATCGCCCCCAGCCCAGTTCATGGCGGTCGCTTCTGAGCTCCTGGCCCGGTTTCGGGTTCGCGGCCGGTGGAGGCGGTCGATAGGAGCCACCGGCCAAGCCCGCGATGTGCGTGAGTAGCGACCGGCCGTGTAGAGGGGGCGACTACACAAGCCGGGTCCCGACGTGGCAACCTACGCGTAGGACCCATCGGTCGCGACTGAGCACGAGCCAGCATGAGGAGCGGATCGAATACGGAGGATCTGGCCCACAGGCTGGCCGTGGCTCGAGGTGATCAGCCCGCCGACCTGGTGATCAAGGGCGGCCGGGTCCTCTCGATGTTCACGGGGGAGCTGCTCGAGGTCGACCTGGCGGTGGCCGGCGAGCATGTCGCTGGAGTAGGTCCCGGCTACGAGGGCACCGAGGTGTTCGACGCGTCCGGGCTCATCCTGCTGCCAGGATTCATCGACGGCCACATGCACATCGAGTCGACCAAGCTGATGGTCGACGAGTTCGCGCGAGCCGTTCTGCCCTGGGGGACCACCACGGTCGTCATCGACCCCCACGAGATCGCCAACGTCTTCGGCCTCGACGGCGTGAGGGCCCTACTGGCGGCGGCGGACCGAATCCCTCTGGACCTCTACGTGATGGTGTCCTCGTGCGTGCCGGCCAGCCCCTTCGAATCCAACGGAGCCATCGTGGACGCCGACGACATCGCGGCATTCCTGGCTGAGGAACCCCGGGCCATCGGCGTCGCCGAGATGATGAACGTTCCCGAAGTGGTCGCGGGCGATCCGGCCTCGCTGGCGAAGGTTGAGGCTGCCCGCCGAGCCGGCAAGCTCCACCTGGATGGGCACGCCCCTGGGCTTTCGGGGAAGGAGCTGAATGCCTACCTGGCCGCGGGAATACGGAGCGATCACGAGTGCACGACCTACGAGGAAGCACTGGAGAAACGCCGGCTGGGCATGTGGATCATGATCCGCGAGGGGTCGGCGGCGCGGAACCTGGAGGCCCTACTTCCGTTGGTGAAGCGGTTCGGCCCGGGCAACTGCCTCCTGTGCACTGACGATCGCGAGCCCGACCAGCTCCTACGGGAAGGGCACATCAACGACGTGATGCGCAAGGCCGTCGCGTTGGGATGCCCGCCCTATCACGCCGTGGTGATGGGAACGCTCTTCGCCGCCCGGTATCACCGCCTGCACGACCATGGCGCCGTCGCCCCCGGATTCGTGGCCGACGTCGTGGCCGTGGCGGACCTGGAGCACTTCCGGCCGATGGTGGTGTGGAAGCGCGGACGCATGGTTGCCATGGAAGGACGGGCGGTCGACATCCCCAAGGTCACCGCGCCGGACTGGATGCGCGGGAGCGTCCGCGTCCGCACCCTCACCGCCGAGGACTTCGCCATCCGAGCCGACGGCAGGGTCCGAGTGATCGGAGTCGACGCCGGCCAGATCGTGACTAGGGCGCTGGTAACGGAGCCTGCCCGGCGAGATGGCCAGGCGGTGGCCGACCCCGAGCGGGACCTGGCCAAGATTTCGGTGGTCGAACGACACAGGGAGACCGGCCGGATGGGCTTGGGCTTCGTCTCCGGATTCGGTCTGAA
>WNGE01013153.1_pt1 | contig 10512 bp, 12 predicted proteins | sample 5400651 | NCBI WGS metagenome assembly WNGE01 (sample SAMN13153370, study PRJNA577476) | soil metagenome | isolation source: 60 cm soil or saprolite under grassland replicate 2 | place: USA:California | collected 2016-06-15
GGGCGAACCTTCTATCTCGCGCCGCTCGTCCCGCTGGTGGGGAGGGGCGAGGGAGCGATCGTCGCGTTCGTCGGGAAGGAGCGCGGCGACCTCTACCGCCTGCGGGCGGGCCGGCTCGAGGAGCTCGAGGAGCACTTCCACGAGCAGCGAGGCCGCCACGACCAGGGCGGCTGGTCGCAGGCGCGCTACCAGCGCCACATCGAGAAGCACGTCCTCGAGCACCTGCGCGACGTCGCCGAGCAGCTCGACCGACAGGTCCGGCGCCTGCGCGGTCCGCGCGTGGTCGTCGTGGCGTCCGAGGAAACCCGAGCGGAGCTGGAGGAGGAGCTCACGAGCGAGGTGCGGAAGACGATCATCGGCTGGGCAACCGCCGAGGCGCACGCCGACGCGCCCGCGCTGCTCGGGATCGTCGAGCCCGTGCTCAAGCGCTGGCGCGCGGAGCAGGAGACCGAGGCGGTCGAGCGTTGGCAGGAGGAGGCCGGTCGCAACGGCCGGGCGACGGCGGGCTGGGCGCGGACGCTCGAGGCTGCCTCCGACGGGCGCGTCGAGTTGCTCCTCTTCCAGGACGGAGCCAACCGCGCCGCCTGGCAATGCCCCGCCTGTGGGCGGCTCGGGAGCGACGCCGGCACGTGCCCGCTCGACGGAACACGAATGGAGGAGGACGACGCCGGTCTCGACCTCGCCTGCCACCAGACGCTCGCCCACGGCGGCACCATCTGGGCCGTCCGGCAGCGCCACGACCTCGAACCGGTCGAAGGGATCGGTGCCCTCTTGCGCTACTGACGCGGCGCGCGCGTCGGGTTCCCGTCGCCTCCCGGCGCGTATGGCAAAGAGGTCGCGAGACCATAGCCTTGTAACAGTCTGTTACTAGGTTCGAAGCGCCTAACGGGTTCGGGTGGCCGGCCGTCGCTGCTCCACTGACAATCGCGGCCGGCCCGAGCTCGGTTCAGGAATACTCTTCGTGATGGCCTCGCTCGCCCGGACGATTCTCGAAGAGCACCTCGAACGGGGCGAGCTAGTTCCCGGGCAGGAGATCGCGCTCCGCGTCGACCAGACGCTCGCGCAGGACGCGACCGGGACGATGGCCTGCATGCAGTTCGAGCTCTTCGGCGTCGACCGCGTCCAGGTCGAGACCGCCGTGGTCTACGTCGATCACAACATCCTCCAGATCGACTTCAAGAACCCCGACGTCTCTGGTTCTCGCGCCCCGGCAACGGGATCTGCCACTACGTCCACTGCGAGCGGTTCGCCACCCCCGGCAAGACGCTCGTCGGCGCCGACAGCCACACGACCCAGTCCGGCTCGTGCGGGATGATCGCGATCGGCGCGGGCGGGCTCGACGTCGCCGTCTGCATGGCCGGCCATCCGTTCGACCTGCCGTGCCCGAAGATCGTCGGCGTCTTCCTCGAGAACGAGCTCGACCGCCCGTGGATCCAGGCGAAGGACGTGATTCTCGAGCTGCTGCGGCGGCGCGGAGTGCGCGGCGGCCGCGGTGCGATCTTCGAGTTCACCGGCCCCGGAGTCTCGACGCTGAGCTACACCGAGCGCGGCACGATCGCGAACATGATCGCCGAGCTCGGGGCCACCGGCGCGGTCTTCCCGGCGGACGAGGAGACCCGGGCCTGGCTCGCCGAGCAGCAGCGCGAAGCCGACTTCGTCGCGCTGGAGACCGGCGAAACGGGCGACTTCGACGAGGAGGAGCACGTCGATCTCGCCTCGCTGGTGCCGCTGGTGGCGAAGCCGTCGAGCCCCGGCAACGTCGTTCCCGTCGACGAGCTCGCCGGCACCGAGCTGACCCAGGTCTGCATCGGCTCCTCGGTCAACTCCTCGTACGAGGATCTCGCGGTCTGCGGCGCCGTCCTTCGAGGCCAGCGGATCTCGGAGAAGCTCGTCTCCGCGACCGCGACGCCCGGCTCGCGCCAGATCCTCGACCAGATCACCCGTTCGAGCACCTACGTCGACCTGCTGATGGCCGGGGTGAGGATGCTCGAGCCCGCCTGCGGGCCCTGCGTCGGGATGGGCCAGGCGCCGCCTTCGGGCTCGAACTCGCTCCGCACCTTCAACCGCAACTTCCCGGGCCGGAGCGGGACCGCCGACGACCAGGTCTACCTCTGCTCGCCCGCTATCGCGGCCGCCTCGATGCTGACCGGCGTGATCTCCGATCCGCGAGAGCTCGCCGAGGTCGAGCTGCCCGCTCGTCCCGGGGCCCGTCCCGAGGTCGTCCAGAGGCACATCCTCGAGCCGGTTCCCGCCGAGGAGGCGGCTTCGATTCAGATCCCGCGCGGCCCGAACATCAAGCCGCCGCCCGAGCAGAAGCCGCTGCCGGACGAGCTGCGTATGCGTGTCCTCCTGCGATCGCCGAGTTCACCTTCCAGCACCGCGACCCGGAGTTCCCGCGCCGGGCGAAGGAGTGGGGTGGAGGCTTCATCGTCGCCGGCCACAACTACGGCCAGGGCTCGAGCCGCGAGCACGCCGCGCTCGCACCGGCCCAGCTCGGCGTGCGCGCCGTCGTCGCAAAGAGCTTCGCCCGCATCCACCGCCGCAACCTGATCGCGCAGGGGATCGTGCCCCTGCTCTTCAAGGACGAGGCCGACTACGACAAGGCGGAGCTGGGACAGACGTGGACGATCGCCCGCCTTCACTCGATTGCGGAGGGCGAGGACGAGCTCGAGACCGTGATCGAAGGCGTCGGCACGCTCACGCTCACGCACGACCTCCTGCCGCGGGAGCGCGAGATCGTCGTCGCCGGCGGCTTGATCCGCTACCTGAAAGAGCAGGAGCCCGCGCGAGTCTAAGAGCTCATTTCAGAGTGACGCTTCGCCGGCGGGCGCGATGGGTGGTGCGTGGCATGGACGCAAACGCTACGCGTCCTAAAGTCACGTGAGGCTTACGGGTGCGACTGAGGACGCCGTCCACGCGCCGCACAGCGCGGCTCGACGGCATAAGGCTTCATTGTGAAAGGAGCTCTACGGTCTAGGCTGCGTCGACGGCGCGCGGGAGCTCGTGCGCCTCACCGGGCAGCTCGGCGCGCGACTCGGCCGCCTGCTCGAGCTTCGTCTCGAACCGCCCGAGCCGCTTCTCCGCGTCACCGAACTTGTTCTGCGCGCGCCCGAGGTGCGTCCCGACGAGCTCGAAGTCCTCCTTGAAGCGGCCGAAGTCCTTCTGGAGCTGAGCGCAGTACGCCATCACCTCGTGGGCGTGCTGCTCGATCTGGAGACCCTTGAGCCCAAGCACGATGACCTGGAGGTACGCCGTCAGCGTCGTCGGCGAGACGGGCAGCACGCGCTTGCCGTGCGCATAGTCGAGCAGCGCCCCGGTCTTGCCGCAGACGAGCTCGTAGTAGATCGCCTCCGAGGGCAGATACATGAAGGCGAAGTCGTAGGTGCCTTCGTCGGGGCGGATGTACTTGCCGGCGATCGCGTCCACGTGCGTCTTGACGTCCCGCGCGAACAGCTTCTCGAACTGCTGCCGCTCGATGTCGTTCTCCGCGGCGAGCATCCGCTCGAAGTTGTCGAGCGGGAACTTCGAGTCGATCGGGACGATCCGGTCGACCTTGATCACCGCGTCGACCCGCTCGCCGCCTGCAAACCCGTGCTGGAGCGCGTAGGCAGTCGGCGGCAGGCGGTCGCGGAGCAGGTTCTCGAGCAGGAGCTCGCCGAACCCGCCGCGCGCCTTGGGCGGCCGCAGGATCTGCTGGAGCTGGCTCAGCTCCTTCGCCTGCTCGGCCATCTGGAGCGTCGCCTGCCCGACCTGGCCGAGCTGCTTGTGGATCGCGTTCGTCTGCTGAGACGCATGCTCGAGCCGGCGGTCGACCTTCGTGTCGAGCTCTCCGAGCCGCCGGTCCATCGTGGCCGTGATCGCCTGGAGACGCCCGTCGACCTCGGAGTTCCTGGTCGCCAGCTGCCGGTCGAGGACGCGGGCCAACAAGACGGCGAGCGCGCCCCCGCCCGCCACCAGCACCACCACTGTCGCGATCAGAGTCATGAGCCGACGAACCCTAGTGGCGCCGTCGGACGGTATCCCGGCCGAAACGAACGAGGGCGGCTCTCGCCGCCCTCGTCAACGCTCGCGATGCCCGCGGTTCAGGGCGTCTGGTCCCGCTCGACGCGGTGCTCTGCAGCGCGCTCGCGCTCTTCCTGCGCCATCTGCTCGGCGTCCTCCGCGCGCTCGCTCGCCTGGGCCTCCTGCTCCTGGTGCATGCCCTCGCGCTTCATCGAGCTGTCGCCGGTGATATCGCCGGCCTTCTTCTTCCCGCGGCCCATCAGCTTGTCGAGCCAACTCATTGCGGCCTCCCTCGCATTTGTGTGTCAGGCCCCAGTATCCGAGATGGGCGCAAAAAACGCCAGATCCGGAAAACCTTTCGGCCCTCCGGATCTGACGAGACGACACTAACCCGCTCCGACCACGCCGTCAAGTACCCTCGAAAACGACTGCTAGCATCGCCCGCCCATGGCCAAGAAGTCCCGCACTCCAGCCCCTCCGCGGAAGGTCCAGGCGCCTCAGCGGCGTGTCGAGCCGAGGCGCCGGCGCTCCCCCGAGGAACGGAAGACCCTCTGGATCGCGATCGCGTTCGCCGCGTCCGGGATCGCCGCGATTGCGATCGTGGCGGCGATCATCTTCGCCACCGGCGGCAAGACGAGCAGCTCCTCGGGCAAGGGCAAGGAGATCGACCAGAGTCAGCTGGTCGGACTCCAGACCGGCCCGGCACCCTGGAACGCGGGCCTCGACCACCTCCCGGACCGGCTCGGGCCGCTCGGCCTGCACCCGCTCACGACCGAGGGACAGGTGATCCATATCCACCAGCACCTCGACATCTTCGTGAACGGCAAGAGAACCACGGTTCCTGCCGGGATCGGGATCTTCACGGGGCAGTTCATCACCGAGCTGCACACCCACCCCGGCGAGCCGGGGGTGATCCACGTCGAGTCGCCGACCAACAGCAGCTACACGCTCGGCCAGTTCTTCGGAGTCTGGGGCGTGCGCTTGACGGCGGACTGCATCGGCGGTTACTGCAAGGAGCTCACGCCGTGGCGGATGTACCTGGACGGCAAGCGCTACGCCGGCAATCCCTCGACGCTGGTCCTGAATGCCCACGAGGAGATCGCATTCGTGATCGGCAAGCCGCCCAAGAAGATTCCTTCGACCTACAACTGGACCGGTCTCTGACGCGGGCTATCCTTGCCCGGCCGGGGTGGCGAAATTGGTCATACGCGCCTGACTTAAAATCAGGTGTCCCCTCAGGGGGCGTGAGGGTTCGACTCCCTCCCCCGGCATGAGGCCTCATCGCCCCGCACTACACTGCGGCCGTGGCCGAGGTGCAGGAGATTTCGCCCGGAGAAGGGCGTCTCGAGTGGGAGACGCCGCTCTACCAGACGGCGCTCGCCCAGTACGAGCAGGCGCTTCCGCACGCGGACGTCGAGGACTTCGTCGCCGAGCGTCTTCGCTACCCGGAGCGGTCGCTCGTCGTCAGCGTGCCGGTCAAGCTCGACTCCGGCCGCTGGACGGTGTTCCCGGGCTATCGGGTGCAGCACTCGACGGTCCTCGGACCGACGAAGGGGGGCGTGCGCTACGACCAAGAGGTCACCCTCGGCGAGTGCGCCGCGCTCGCGATGTGGATGACCTGGAAGTGCGCGCTCCTCCGGCTGCCCTACGGCGGTGCGAAGGGCGGCGTCCGCTGCAATCCGCGCGAGCTCTCGGGCGACGAGCTCCAGAAGATCACCCGCCGCTTCACCGCCGAGCTGCTGCCGATCATCGGTCCGCAGGAGGACATCCCGGCGCCCGACATGGCGACGAACGAGCAGACGATGGCCTGGATGATGGACACGTACTCGATGCAGGTCGGGCACGCGGTTCCCGAGATCGTGACCGGGAAGCCCGTCTCGCTCGGCGGCTCGCTCTTCCGGCACGAGGCAACCGGCGCCGGCGTGGTGATGGTGATCGAGCACGCATGCGAGAAGCTCGGCTGGCGCCTGGCCGGGCAGCGCTGCGCCGTCCAGGGGTTCGGCAACGTCGGCGGGATCGCGGCGGCCGAGCTCGACGAGGAGGGAGCGCGGGTGGTGGCGGTCTCCGACCTGTCGGGCGGCGTCCACGACGAGGCCGGCCTCGACATCCCCGCGTTGCGCCGTTTCGCCGAGGAGCACGGCTCGCTCGAGGGCTATTCCGAGGCGGAACGCGTCACCAACGAGGAGCTGCTCGAGCTCCCCTGCGACGTCCTCGTGCTGGCCGCGCGCGAGGACCAGGTCACCGGCGAGAACGCCGGCCGCGTGCACGCGCGCCTGATCGCCGAGGGCGCGAACGGGCCGACCTCGCTCGAGGCCGACGCGATCCTCGCCGAGCGCGGCGTGATCGTCCTCCCGGACGTGCTCACCAACGCCGGCGGCGTGACCGTCTCCTACTTCGAGTGGGTGCAGGACCTCGGCCGGCTCTTCTGGGACCGGCGGGAGATCCGCGCGAAGCTGGCGGCGCAGCTCGGCGACGCCTTCGAGCGCGTCTGGCGCTTGGCCGAGGAGCAGAGCCTCTCGCTCCGCAGTGCCGCACTCGTCGCGGGAATCCGGGAGGTCGCCGGCGCCCTCGAGGCGCGAGGGATCTATCCGTGACCGTGACCGCCCGCGTCCGCGACGCGATGATTCCGGAGCCGCAGACGCTCGATGCCGGCGCATCGGCACAGGCGGCGGGCGAGCACCTCGTCCAGCCGGACGTGCGTGCCGTTTTCGTCTGCGACGAACAGCGGCTCGTCGGCGTCGTCACGCGCAAGACGCTCGTGCGCGAGGTGGTCGCCGCCGGCCGCGACCCGCGCGAGACGAGGCTCGGCGAGATCGCCGAGGAGCCGCACTGGACGCTCGACTCAGAGCTTCCGCTCGACGAGGCGTTCCGGCTGATCGAGGAGCGCGACGCCGAGCGCGTGCCGGTAACCGAGAACGGCCGGCTCGTCGGCGTGATCTCCCGCAGCGTGCTCCAGCGCCGGCTCGCAGAGGACGAGTCCCCGGCCGAAGCGACCGACGAGCTCGACCTCTAGCAGCAGGTGTATGCGCCGGGCGGAGCGTCGCGCTCGGCCGGCTCGGGCAGGGCGGCCGCCTCGAGCGCGGCGCCGTGGAGGATGTCGCGCTCGCTGGCCTCGAGCCCGTCGAGACCGTAGCGGGCGAGCACCTCGCGGACGATCACGGCGCCGGCGACGATCACCGGCGCGCGCTCCGGCTCAAGGGCCGGGAGCTCGCGGCGCTCCGCGAGGGGGAGTGACGCAAGCCGGTCGAGCTGCTCTCGCACGCCCTGCGCGGAGATGCGGTGGCCGTGGACGCGCTCCGGGTCGTACTCTGTGAGCCCGAGGTCGAGCGCGGCGAGGGTCGTGATCGTGCCCGCGACGCCGATCGCGGCCCTCGGGTGCATGTCGGGGAGGAACTCGCGGACGGCGGCGGCGGAGGCGTCGAGCTCGTCGCCTGTCGGAGGATCCGAGTGGAGGAAGCGCTCGGTCAGGCGGACGCAGCCGAGGTCGAGGCTCGTTCGGGCGCCCGCGGTGATCAGCTCGGTCGAGCCGCCGCCGACGTCGAGCACGAGCGTCTCGGCCTCGAGGCTTCGGCCGTCCGCGACCCCGCGGAAGGTGAGCTCCGCCTCGTCCTCGCCGGAGAGCAGGCGTGTGACGAAGCCGTAGCTCCATTCGACCTCGCCGAGAAAGGCCTCGCCATTCTCGGCGTCGCGGATCGCGCTGGTGCCGACGGCGAGCACGCGCTCCGCGCCGAGCTCGTCCAGCTCGCGCCGGTAGTCCGCGAGCACGTTGCGCACCCGCGCGATCGGGAGGGGGAGCAGCTTGCGCCGCTCGTCCACGCCCTCGCCGAGCCGCGTGATCTGCGTGCGCCGGGCCACCTCCTCGACGCGACCCTCGTCGACGTCCGCCACCAGCAGTCGGGTCGAGTTGGTGCCGAGATCGACAACGCCGACGCGCATCGCTCTGAGGCTAGCAGTGCCCTCCGAGCTGTCTAGGCGGCGGCGCTGTAGTCGCGCTCGGGGTCGTGGCTGACGACATTCGCGAGCAGGGACTTCAACTGGTCGAGCTCGCGCCGGCGGATCGCCAGCGCGGCCCCGTCCGCGCCGTCGCCTTCGAGCTGGCCGAGCTCGACGACGAGGGCGCGGATCCGTTCCAACAGGGAGTCGATCTCGTGCAAGGTCATCAGGCGGCCTCCTCGATTGGGATTGCGTCGAACTCGGCTTCGGTTTCCTCGACCAGGGCGGGAGGACGGGACTCGATCAGCGCCGTCGCGAGGACGGCAGCGAGCGCGGCCAGCCCGGTCAGGGCATAGAACGCGATCTGGAAGCCGTGCGTCAGGGCTGCGGCGCTTAGCGCGGAGGATCCCGGATGGGCCTCCACGTACCGCGTCGTGAAGGTCGTGGCGATCGTCGACGCCGCGGCGAGCCCGATCGCGCCGCCGACCTGCTGGCTGGTGTTGAGCAGCCCGGAGGCGACGCCCGCGTCGGCCGCCTCGACGCCCATCAGCGCGGCGATCGTCATCGGCACGAAGGTGAAGGCGAGTCCGACCGCGCTCACGAGGAACGCCGGGAACAGGTCGAAGAAGTAGTGACCGTCCGCCGGGAGCCGGGTGAGCAGGACGAGCGCGCCGGCCGCGAGCGCGAGCCCGGCCGGCAGGACGCGGCGGACGCCGACCCTGGTCACCACGCTCTGGGAGACGTTGGCGAGCACGATGATCGTCAGCGTCAGCGGCAGGTAGGCGACCCCCGTCTCGATCGCGGAGTAGTGCAGCACCTGCTGCATGTAGAGGGTGCCGAGGAAGAACTGCGAGAAGACGGACGTGCCGAGCAGGAACGCGGTCACGTTGGCGCCCGTGAGCGTGCGCATGCGGAAGATGCGCATCGGCAGGAGCGGCGCCCTCGAGCGCATCTCGATCGCGACGAAGGCGACGATCAGGGCCGCCGAGCCCGCCAGGAGCCCGATCGTCTCGCCGGTGCCCCAGCCGATCTCGGTCGCCCTGGTCATCGCGTAGACGAGCAACATCAGCCCGCCGGTGATCGATGCGGCGCCGGCCACGTCGAACTGGCGATGCTCGAGCCCGGCCCGGCTCTCGCGCAGGAGGAACGGGCTGAGCGCGACCACGAGGATGCCGACGGGGACGTTGATGAAGAAGATCCACGACCAGTCGAGCGAGCTGGTCAGGAGACCGCCGAGCAGCACGCCGGCCGCGGCGCCGCTGCCCGAGACCGCGCCCCAGACGCCGAGCGCGATGTTGCGCTCGCGCCCCTCCGCGAACATGGTCGTCAGGATCGAGAGCGCGGCGGGGGCGAGCAGCGCGCCGCCGAGCCCCTGCGCCGCGCGGAAGGCGATCAGCGAGCCTTCGGCCCAGGCGAAGCCGGCCAGCAGGGAGCTGACGGTGAAAAGGGTGACGCCGGCGATGAAGAGCCGGCGTCGGCCGAGCAGGTCGGCCATCCGGCCGCCGAGCAGCAGGACGCCGCCGAACATGATCGCGTAGGCGGTGATCACCCACTGGAGGCTCTCCTGGGTGAAGTGCAGGTCGGTCTTGATCGAGGGCAGCGCCACGTTCACGATCGCGACGTCCAGGACGACCATGAACTGGGCTGCGACGAGGACCGCGAGCGCGATCCAGCGCCGGTCGGGCGCGGCGGTTTGGCTTCGTGGCGACATGGAAATCCCTCTCCCTTGGAAACGCTTGCTCTTGACTATTAGTTTTCTATCGTAAATCATCTTCGCTTGTCAAATATTGAGAATTTGCTAGGGTTTCGGCATGACAACGAGTGAGCTCACCGACAAAGAGGCGCGCAAGCTGGTGCTGCGCTACCCGCCGACCGCGGGAATGCTGCTGGTGAAGATCGGGCATGCCGTCGAGCGCTGGTACACCGAGGCGCTCAAGCCGACCGGGCTGACGCCGCGCCACCTGGGCGTGCTGTTCGAGGTGCGTGCCCGGCCGACGAGCCAGCAGGCGCTGATCGAGTCGATCGGGGTCGACCCGAGCAAGCTGGTCGGCCTGCTCAACGACCTCGAGGCGGACGGCCTGATCGTCCGCCGCCGCGACCCGGAGGACCGCCGGCGTCACATCGTCGAGGTCTCGAAGGAGGGGCGCGCCCGTCTCGCGGCCGCCGAGCGCGCGGCGAAGGCGGTCGAGGACCGGCTCTTCGTCGGCCTCGACTCAGAGCAGCGAACGGAGCTGCTCGGCCTCCTCGCGCAGGTCGCCGACAGCAGCGGCATCTTCGAGGGCTGCGCCGAGCTCGTCGCCCACGCCGACTAGCGCGAGACCCGTGGTAAACTGCCGCCTGCGACGCGGGGTGGAGCAGTCAGGTAGCTCGCCGGGCTCATAACCCGGAGGTCGCAGGTTCAAATCCTGCCCCCGCTACTACAAAGGCCCTGCAAAGCAGGGCCTTTTGTTTGCAGATCGGACGCGCCGAGTCCGATTTTATACCCCTTTTTATACCCATCGCTGACGTGAGGTCCGGCGAAGATCTCGGTTTTCGTCCCTCGGCGTTGCCTCCGCAGGCGAAAGGACTCGCCCACGC
>WNGE01009080.1_pt1 | contig 10508 bp, 10 predicted proteins | sample 5400651 | NCBI WGS metagenome assembly WNGE01 (sample SAMN13153370, study PRJNA577476) | soil metagenome | isolation source: 60 cm soil or saprolite under grassland replicate 2 | place: USA:California | collected 2016-06-15
GGGGGTCCAGGGGGGCAGCAGCCCCGCGAGCGAAGCGAGCGGATCAGGATGCTGCACACCCCCTGGCGATGAGAACGATCCGAAGGATCGGGCTCATCGGGGAGAGCGAGGCAGCTGCGAACTCCCTGGCTCGCGAAGCGACCCGCCGGAGGCGGGGCGCTTCCGAGGAGATGAAGGGAGTCCGAGGGGAGAGAATGAAGCCATGAGGGTCGAACTGGTGAAGGGGGACATCACCCAGCAAGAAGTGGATGCCATCGTGAACGCGGCCAATTCATCGCTGATGGGGGGAGGAGGAGTCGACGGGGCCATCCACCGCAAGGGTGGAGCGGAGATCCTCCAGGAGTGCAAGAGGATTCGGAACGAACGATACCCTGACGGACTCCCCACGGGGAAGGCAGTGGTCACCACAGCCGGCAAGCTGCCCGCGCGCTGGGTGATCCACACGGTCGGGCCGGTCTATTCGAGGTCCGAGGATCGTGCGCACCTCCTGGCGAGCTGCCACACGGAGTCACTGGGGGTCGCCGACGGGGTCGGCGCGAGAACGGTCGCCTTCCCAGCAATCTCGACTGGCGTGTACGGCTACCCGCTGGAGGAGGCCGCACCAGTCGCCGTCGCGGCAGTCAGGGGCGCAAGGACAAAGGTGGAGGAAGTCCGCTTCGTCCTGTTCGACGACACGGCGTACCGCGCATTCGACAGAGCTCTCGGAGAGATCGCGGAACCTTAGGACCCGGGCGCGCGGCTAGGTATGCGGTTCAGGAACGCGGCGAGCAGCTCGAGGGTTTCCTCGGTGGCCTCGAACTGGGGCACGTGGCCGACGTCGGGAAGCACCACCAGCTCTGAGTTCGGCAGGTGCTCGGCCAGCCTCACCCCCAGTCTGGGAGGCACCAGCCGATCCTGCTCTCCGAAGACGATGAGCGCCAGCTGCTTGATCCGGCGCAATGAGGCGAAAAAGGAATCCGGCCTTTCCGTCACAATATGTCTGAGTGTGGAGAAGAAGGCCATCCTGGCCCCCGGATCACGATAGATCCGGATGAACTCGCTGGCAGCAGCGGAATATCCTTCATGGGGCAGCCGGTCGGGTCGGGCGAACAATCGGCGAATCATCACCTCCATCCACCGCTCCCGGAGGGGGAAGGGTATCGCCCCGATCTCGGTGGGGAAGACGCGGGTGAAGCCCATCACATGACGCCATCGCAGCCCGGGAACGGATGGGTCGAGCAGCGCCAACGCAGCCACCCTGCCTGGGGACCGCAGGGCAAGCTCCAACGCGATGCGCCCACCCAACGAGTTCCCCATCACCGTGACTCCGTCCACCCCGACCACGTCCATCAGATGCCGGAGGACCCGGGCATAGAAACGCGGCGTGTACTCGCGCCGGGGCTTGTCCGATTCCCCGTGGCCGGGCAGGTCCGGAACGATGACCTTGTGCCGCTCCGCCAAGGCCTCCAGGAGCGGCAGCCAGGTGATCTTGGATGCCCCAAGTCCGTGCAGCAGGACGATGGGATCGCCCTTGCCCAGCATGTAGCACGACAGCGAGAGCCCGTCGGCCTGAACGTCCACCTGGTCCATGTCCGAGGCCTTGCGGGCTCGCCTGTACCGTCGGAAGAGGGTCTCGAGCCGGACGGCGAGATCCAGGTTGCCCTGGGCGGTGAGCCTTCGCTCCAGGAAGGCCTGGCCGCCGGTGATGAGGCCTTCGTCGATGGCCAGCCACGTCTCGGGCTCGGTCGAGATGATTACCTGGGGAGACTTCCCCGGCCCCTCCCGGACGGCGCATCCATGGTCGGCAACGGAAATGGCGAACGATTGCCCGTCCACCCGGAGCTCCCACTCGGCCGTGAGGCCATTGGCCGAGGCTCCCCGGAATCGCCTGGGGAGCGTCCGAACGCGCCTCCGGACCACCTCAAGGGACCCGGGCGTCCGGTCGGCCTTGGATGCCATCGAAGCTCAAATGTACCCGGTGCTTGGACCGGTTAACAGCCCGGCGAACCCCTCAATAGCCCGCCGTGACAGGCTGTTGAGCTTGGGCCGTCCAGCGAATAACCTTGCCGAGCTTCAGGCGTCCGGCTCGCCGGCCGACCGAAATGGAGGGAGTCCGATGCCCCAGAAGGATCTGGTTCTCATCCTGGCCAGGGACCTGGCGGACAAGTTGGCCTCAGCGGCGTTCGTGGTGGACCGGGACGGTACCCTGGTCTACTTCAACGAGCGGTGCGGAGAGATCCTCGGGCGAACGTTCGCCGAGGTTGGCGAGATGAAGATGGATGACTGGTCAACCAGGTTTTCCCCGACAACCTTCGAGGGCAAGCCCATCCCGCCCGAGGAGTTGACCCTCGTGCGTGCGATCAACGAGCATGCTCCCGCCCACGAGAAGATCCGCGTCCTGCGTTCGGACGGCGCCAGCCGGCCCATCGCGGTCACGTCTTTGCCGCTGTTCTCCAGGAGCGACGAGTTCGTGGGGGCCATGGCCGTGTTCTGGGAACACTCCGGGGACGAGGGCGGGGGGCAGGCCTCGCCGTGAGGGCAAAAGTATGGGGGTGCCGGGGCTCCCTGGCCGCGCCCGGACCGGAGACTGTTCGATACGGGGGAAACACGTCCTGCGTCGAGGTCAGGACGGTCGACGACCAACTCATCGTGATCGACGCCGGCACGGGCATCCGCGGCCTCGGACTCGCCCTCGACGGCAACCGGCCGAAACGGATCGATCTCCTCCTCACCCACCTGCACCTCGACCACATCGAGGGTCTCGGGTTCTTCGGACCCGTCTGGGACAAGGAATGCGAGCTGCACATCTGGGGGCCCGCCTCGCCCGGCCATTCGCTCCGGGATCGGGTGGCGGCGTATTTCTCCCCCCCTCTGTTCCCCATCCATCTGGACCAGATCCCTGCGAGGGTCGCCTTCCACGACGTGCCGGAGGAGGAGTGGGAGCTCGGAGCGGTGCGGCTGAAGGCTCAGCCGGTCAACCACCCGGGCCCCACGGTCGGGTATCGGCTGGAAGAGAACGGGAAGGTGCTCACGTATATCTCGGACCACGAGCCGGCCCTCGGAGTGGACCTGGCCACCGTCCCGCCGGACTGGATCTCGGGCTACGCGATCGCCGAGCGGGCGGACGTACTGTTCCACGACGCCCAGTACACGGAGGAGGAGTATCCCGGGCGAGTCGGGTGGGGGCACTCCAGCATCGCCCACACGGTCACGTTCGCCCTGGTGGCGAAGGTGAGGCGGCTGCTCATGTTCCACCACGACCCCCTGCACTCCGACGCCCAGCTCGAGGCCATGCTTGTGCGGGCACGTGAGCTGTGGGGTCAGGAGCGGAACGGGCTGGTCCTCTCCTATGAAGGCATGGAGATCGACGTCACGTAATGCTGCTCGAGCGAAAGAAGCTCCTCATCACGGGCGTGCTCACGCCTCAAAGCATCGCGTTCAACGCCGCCCGGCTGGCCCAGGAGCAGGGCGCAGAGATCGTTCTCACCGGGTTCGGCCGGGCCATGAGCCTCACCCAGAAGACGGCCCGCCGACTTCCGGCACCCCCGGACGTCCTGGAGATGGACGCCAACGACCAGGCCCAGATCGAGGCCGTGGCCGGCGAGCTCAAGGGTCGCTGGGGGACGCTGGACGGGTTCCTACACGCCATTGCCTTCGCTCCGGAGGATGCGTTGGGGGGCGCTTTCCTCACCACTCCCTGGGAGAGCGCTCGGACGGCCTTTCAGACCAGCGCGTTCTCGCTGAAGGCCATCGCCACGTCGATGCTCCCGCTCATGACCGCCGGCGGCTCCGTGGTCGCCCTGGACTTCGATGCCTCCGTGGCATGGCCCATCTACGACTGGATGGGAGTGAGCAAGGCCGCCCTGGAGGCGGTGGCCAGGTACCTGGCCCGCTACCTGGGACCGAAGGGGGTCCGGGTGAACCTCGTCTCTGCGGGCCCGCTCCGAACCATGGCGGCAAAGGGCATCCCTGGATTCGACATCCTCGCGGCTTCCTGGGGGAAGCGCGCGCCGCTGGGCTGGGACGTGTCTGATCCCGAGCCTGTGGCCCGAACCATCACCTTCCTGCTGTCTGACTGGTCCAAGGGGATCACCGCCGAGATCGTCCACGTCGACGGCGGCTATCACGCCATAGGAGCGGAACTGATGTCCGACGGTGAAAGCCCCGCCGGAGAGGGCCAGGGTCGAACCGGGCCGGAACGCTGAGAGACTCAGCTATCGACTGCGCTTCGCACCGTGCCGGTGAGGAGCCGCGCCTGTGGGATTCCCTGGTTCAATGCCAGGACCACTCCGAGGAGGTCGGTTTCCTCCCACATGCAGATGGCGCCGCCCGCCTGTCCCAGGACTCGCACACACCGGTACGTGACGCCTCCGGCAGAGTCGGTGGCGACCGTGGATAGGTCGACCGAGGATCCGGTACCGGACCCGGACACGCCACTGGCCAGCCCTTGCATGATGGACTGCGGTGTGTCGGCCGGACCCGGATGGTAGTCGTAGGTCACGACGGCGAAGGAGGGAAGCCCACCGATCCCGTAGAAACCGGCCTTTGCGGTCACTCCATACCGCCTGGCGCCGTCGAGGATCTGCCCCTCGGCCTGGTGCGAGGCAGGGGCAGGGAGCCAGGACGGAGGAGGTTGGGGTAGCGTCCAGGACCCCGCGGGCGGAGGAGGGGCCTCGGGAGCTTGCGCTCCACCGAGAGCTCCTGCGGGTCCTGGACGCTGTGGGAACGGCTGTGATAGCGAGGCAAACGGCGCGGAGCAACGCCGGCAGTACGCCGCCGAGGAAGGATTGCGCGTTTGGCGCGTCGGACATGGCTTCCCCTCATCCTCCGCGAGCGTGGTGGCGAAGGAGGGGGCGGCTGCCGGGACCGCAGCGGGCACCGCCACCGGCGGAGCAGTGGCAGATACGACCACCTGGGGCGGCGCCGGGGCAGCACTTGCGGGGACACCCCCGGCAACGAAGCGATGGAAGAGCTCGGCGAACCGCTCGGGAGAATCGCGTTTGTCGGCCTCGACCGTGACCTTTTGCGCGTCGCGGAAGACAAACGTCAGCTTGCTCCTCCCTGGGACGCGTTCCACCTCGATTCTGTCGATTCTGGTCAGCGGGACCTCGCCGATGAGCTTCGTGATCGTGGTGCCCAGGACTCCGCCCCTCTGCCAGACGAGGATGCGGCGGTCGGTGATCGCGACCGCCATCCGTCCGGCGATCGGGAACCTCGAGAGCCTGGCCCTCTTGACGGACCTGGAGATCGCGACCGCCTGCACGACGGCTCCCTCGACCGCCCCGGCGAAGATCCCCATGGATCCGCCGAACGGGCCGACGGGCATGGCCCGTACCGAGGCCAGGGGACGCTCGCCGGGAACCAGCACCCTCGCGACATGCCGCTCCAGCTCCTGCGCGTAATCGGACAAACCGAACCCCCACTCAACTCTTGTTGAAAGGGTCGGAGCCGGAGGACCCCCTCTTGAGCGAGGGCGACTAGCTATCGCGGCAGGACCTCAGTCGTCCAGGCGGACCTCGGCCATGATGAGCTCGCTGGGCTGTTCGGACTGGACGGTGATCTCGGGTTCGTCCTGGATCTTCGCCGCGTCGCCAGTGTGGAGCTCCACCGCGTTCATCCGGATGGCTCCCTCGATCAGGTACAGGTAGCCGCCGTACTCCTGGCCGAACTTGTGGCTCACCGAGGCCCCCGTCGGGAGCGACGACACATACACGCTGGCGTCCTGATGCACGAGTACGGAGTCACCTCCCTCCGGCGAGATCACTCGGAGGAATCGACCTGTCCGGTCCTCTTTGGTGAACACTCTCTGCTCCACGGAGGGCTCGAGTCCTTGCTCCCGAGGCAGGATCCACATCTGGATGAACCGCATCGGTTGCGTCTCAGAGGCGTTCTGCTCCGAGTGCCAGCTGCCTCGGCCCAGCGTCATCCGCTGGGCCGACCCCGCGGGCAGGATCTGGTAATCGCCGCCCAGGTTGTCGGCGTGGCGGAACGTCCCCTCGACCACGTAGGTGATCCCCTCGATGTCCCGGTGGGGATGCATCGGCCAGGCCACACCGGGCACCAATCGATCATCGTTGAACACCCGTAGGGAGCCGAACTCCACCCACTTCGGATCCCGATACTCGTCGAAGGAGAAATGCCACCTGGCGCGGAACCATCCGCCCTCCTTGTCGTAGATGTCCCGGTCCCGCCTGACCTCGATCATGTGCCCTCCTCACCGAGCGCCTCTTCCAGCCGATGTGCCCGGCTCAGCGCGCTCATCGCCAGCTGGCGGTTCGCCTCCAGCTTCTCGAGCCTATCCCCTTCGAACACCCGGTCGCCGTACCGGACGTCTTCGTAGGCCCTCGTCAGGGCGGTGAAGCCCGCTGCACACGCGGGAAAGGCGAGCCTCACATCCCGCAGGTACTCGCCGGGTGTCCGCGAGGGAGCCTTTGGCAACCCGAGTCGCTCGAGCGCCAGAAGCGCTTCCGCATACCATCTGCGAACGGTGTCGGCCGGCAACTCCCGCCGGGTCCGCGGCCCCCTTCGCCGGCCCCTCGGCGAGAAGATCGATCTCGGCACGGCCTCGGGGCGTTCTACCTCCGGCCGTCCTTGCCGCTCGAATGATTGCCATCGCATCCGGATCGTTCGGACCAGCAGGTACCCCAGGGCGAGGAGCATCAGGAGGGCGATGACGCGGCCCGCCACTCCGCCCCCTGGACTCGTGGCCTCCGGCGGCCGAGCTCGGAATCTGTCGATCGTGGCTGCGAGCGACCGGAGGGGGGAGAGGTCGATGTGCAGGAGCCTGAACAGTCGTGTCAGCGCCTCCACGAGGAGCCCTGCCACGGGCGCGAGCACGTGGGCCACGACCAGGAGCCCCACCGACAGGATCGCCTTGCCAAACAGGAACAGGCCGCCGTGCCGGCCACCCAGGACGACCGCGACGGCCATGAGCAGCCCAAAGGCCACGATCGCCAGAAGGCCCATCCTGGTCCTGGCCACGCCGTCGTGACTGGATCCGCCCTCTTTCGTCGAATCCGCTCGAGCAGCGACCACCCCCCGCGTGCTCAGCCGAAGACTGGCGGCCCGGGACGCGAGCGAGGCGAGGAAGAACTGCGGCACCACGAGAGGAAACACCGCACGGCTCTCCACGAACCCGTTCATCAAGATGATCTCAGCCAGCAGCGCGCCCGACCCCACGCCGAAGGACGTGCCGATCGGGTCTCGCCAGTCTCGGAGAGCCAGGGTGAAGACGCGCGCCGCCACCAGCAACCAGAGCACGACGGAGGTCGTGGCGGTCACCAAGTCGCCGGAGCTCCACCAGATCCCCTGGATCGCGCCGATGGCCACGGCGGCTGCCGCTGCGGCGGGAAGGAACTTCGAGAACCCTCGCAGCCATGTGGCCATGGCGACGCCGCAGGCGAACACCAGGAAGAACAGCGAGTAGTGGACCATGGGCCCGGCGACCACCCGGGCCTCGCTGACAGCGACATCGCGAAGAGGCAGGTAGATCACGGCGCTCTCGCCAAGGGCTGCGAGGAGGGCGGGGACCGCGCTGGCCCGGTCCAGAGCCTGCCCGGCCTCGTCACCGCGAGCCCGCGCCGCCGGGCTGACCGCCATGCGCCTCATCGCGCGGCCTCCAGCGGGGACAGGTGGAGGACGTCGACCCCTCGTCGGCGGAGGGCGGCCATCTCGTGCTCGAGCCATGGACCTGGGCGCGGGGAGATGACGACGGCGGTGGTGTTCTTCCCCATGACCCGCCCGGCTTCCCGCATGATCGGGGCGAGGTCGGAGGTGGCCTCATTGGGCATCCGAGCCAGCGCGGCGAAGAGGGACGCTTCCTGCCCCTTGCGGGCATGGGCAGGAACCCGGATCGGTCCCCGACCTCGCGTCATGTGCGCATTGACGGTGAGCCCCACACGCCACCCGGACCCGATGGCCTGCCGGGCCAGGTATGAGGCCCATCCGATGGTGTCCTCCGCGATCTCCGGATAGATGGAGTCCCAGAACGGCTCTCCCGTAGCCAGGTCCAACAGGATCAGCACTTCGGCGGATCGCGTCGGTTCGAACAATTTGGTGTGGAGTCCGCCCACGTGGCCGGTGACCTTCCAGTGGATCCGGTTGAGCGGATCGCCGGGCTCATAGGGACGAACGCCGGCGAAACGCTCGCGATCCTCGAACATCCGGGATGCCCGGGCCGGGGTTCCGAACGGCAACCGCCGGAGCACCCGCATCGGCACGCCGATCCTCGGTTCCGGCATGACCAACAGATCGGCCTCCGGTGTGAGCTTGCGCTCCAGGGGAGCGAAGCCGAACGGGTCCGACACTCGTACCATCACTTGCTCGAGCCAGTACTCCCCGCGCCTTCGGACCTTCACGGGCAGAACGAAGACCACCTCCGTGCGCCCGGGCATTGAGAAGTCTCTTTGGAACCCGCGGATGGTGTGGGTCATCTCGCTGGTCCCGTCCGCCGGACGAAGGCCGGAGGGCAGCCAGATCCTGGCCCGGACGTGGGGTAGCGGCAGCCGCTTTCCGTTGCTGATGCGCACGATCAGATTGACCGTCTCGCCGGAGAAGGCCCGAGAGGGCTGGAATCGTGATGTGACAGAGACCTTTTTCCATGCCACACGGGTCCATGCCCCGATGCCCCCGGCGATCGAAGCGATGCCGACACACCACAACAGGAGTGTTGTGTTTCCGGTTCCCACCGCGATGAGCCCGAGCAGGAGCGCCAGCGCAAGGAGGGCTCCGCGGCGGTCAGGGGTGTCCGTTGCCTCAGGCCCCCTGGAACTCGACCGGGACGGCGACCTGCTCCAGGACGCTCTGGAGGATCTCCTCGGTCGTGCGGTCGCGGATCCTGGCGTCCGTGGTCAGGACCAGCCGGTGGGACCACACGGACTCGGCCAGCGCCTTGACGTCATCCGGGAGCACGTAGTCCCGGCCCGTGAGGAGCGCCCTGGCCCGTGCGGCGTCGCCCATGTGCTCCACGGATCTGGGGCTGGCACCCACCTGGAGATCTGGATGATCCCGGGTGGCCCTGACCACCCGGACGATGTATCGGCGGACGGGTTCCTCCAGCCGCACGGAGTCGACAAGTCTGCGGAGCCCGGCCAGCTCCGGAGCCTCTGGCACCGACGAGGCAGGTACGGTCCTGTTCTCCCGCGGAACGGTGAGGATCCGCTGCTCTTCCTGCTCGTCCGGATACCCGATCCGGACCCGCAGCAGGAAACGATCCAGTTGGGCCTCCGGCAGAGGGAAGGTCCCCTCGAGCTCCACCGGATTCTGGGTGGCCAGGACGAAGAAGGGATCGGGCAGCGGGTACGTCACTCCGTCCACGGTGACCTGGCGCTCCTGCATGGCCTCGAGCAGCGCCGCTTGAGTCTTGGGGGTTGCCCGGTTGATCTCGTCGGCCAGGAGGACCTCGGTGAAGATGGGTCCCGGCCTGAACTCGAACTCCTGCGTCTTCATGTTGAGGACACTTGTCCCGGTGATGTCGGACGGCATCAGGTCCGGGGTGAACTGGACCCGCGCGAACCGAAGGCCCAGCAGGCTCGCCACCATGCGGACAAGCGTGGTCTTCCCCACCCCGGGCACGTCGTCGATGAGCACGTGCGAGTCGGTGAGGATACCGATGAGCACCAGCCGGACCGGCTCTCGGACCCCGAACAGGCGACCGTCGATCCGGTCCGATAGGGCCGCGAAGAACGCTCTGGCCGCCTCGGCATCGGTCACGCGCACAGGATAGTCGTCACGGAAGCCTCCTCCTGCGGAGTTGTACGGTGCTCGATGGCGTGGGGGGCGGGCCATGTCGGCGCTCTAACTCACTTCCCTTCGCCGCGGCCAATCCTCGTCCTCGCCTCGAGCAGGGCGTTCGCCTCCAACGGCACCAGGCGGCTGACGTCATGGCCATGGGCGAGCCGATCCCGCACGAGACGAGAGGAGACCGCGGCGACCTCTGGAGGGACATCGAGCGGCACGAACCGGTCACGCCACGGGCCGTTCTGTGGCTGCTCGAGCAACCCCTCGACCATGCCCTCGTCACCGCTTCGCACCGCGTAGAGAACACTGGCCCGCGAGAAGAGTGATCGCAAGGTGTGCTCTCGATCCTCATACCACTCGGGGTCCAGAAGCTGGCGGACCTTGTCCGACCCCATGACGAGCGCGAGCCCCGAGGATGGGAACCGGGCCGCGGCCGCAGCCGCGTGTTCGGCCAGAAGCCCGTGAGAGCAGAGGGCCGGCTCGATCCCCGGCCGGGCTTCGCAGAATGCCTCGAGCACGGCCAGCCGCGCATCTTCGGACAGGAGTGGTGCAGGAACGCCCTCCTCCTTGGGGAGCGTGCGCACCGAGTAAACCAACAACACGAGATCCGCGTGGCTCAGGGCTGCCTGTGCCAATGCGGCGTGCCCCATGGTCAATGGGTCGAACGAGCCGGACAGGAGCGCAACCACTGGGGGGTCCGGCCCGGGCACCAGGGTCCGAAGCCGGAGGACCGGTTCGGGGGCCTCCCTGAGCTCCTGGAGCAGCGGGTCCAGCGTCATCACTTCTACGAT